>Ga0255342_1002663_pt1 | contig 21638 bp, 23 predicted proteins | sample wastewater_treat_3_FD_192416 | JGI IMG/M metagenome (GOLD analysis project Ga0255342, IMG submission 192416) | Wastewater microbial communities from Lulu Island WWTP, Vancouver, Canada - plant14 | ecosystem: Engineered > WWTP > Wastewater > Unclassified | place: Canada: Vancouver, British...
TAAGTCCGCCGCTCGCCAAAATCGAAGGAAAGCGAAAGCCATAGAATTAAACCCCTTTCCTTAAAGCAGGGTAAAAGCGGACAAATCATGTGCTACAAAATAGGACTTTTCTATTTGCTACTAACACCATAATTTCCCCCGCACGTCGGTTTTCGTAAGTATCAGTATATCCTTGAAGAAACTCCGGAAATATGCCATTTTACCTCAAAAGCACAGAGTTATGATAACGCCGTCGGGAAAAGCACGGCACGATAAACACTTTCTACCGACAGCATCAGCCTGGTCTTCTATGTCGGCGCGAGGAGGGAGGCTCAACAATGGAAAACGATTTAACCCGTTTGAACAGTCAGGCAAACCGGACACGCTATCTTCCCGACCAGAAAAAAGGTCACTACGAAAGCTTTTTTCAGCGCGCCAATCACCCGGCGCGTCCCCTGGCTTTCTGGATACGCTACACCATCTTCAGCCCGCGAAACGCTCCGCAAAATGCCCTGGGTGAATTATGGGCTGTTTTTTTCAACGGGGAAACAAACCGCCACGTTGCCGCAAAAAGAGAGGTCGCTTTTCAAGAATGCGCTTTCGCCGGGGATAAATTTTTCGTGAAAATTGCTTCGGCGGTGCTGGAAAAAAACAGGCTAACCGGCGCGGCAGAGCCCCCTTTTCTTCTACCGCCGGGTTTATACGACAAAGGATTTCCCAAGGCAAAAAGTCTTGTGGGCGTGCCAAACGCCGTATACAACGGATTGCTCCACGTTGACGGCGAAGAATTTGCCATCAAAGATTGGATCGGCAGTCAAAACCACAACTGGGGAAGCAAGCACACCGATGATTACGCGTGGGGACAGGTAGCGGGATTCGATAACGACCCGGACAGCTTTCTTGAAGTGGCCAACGCGCGCGTAAAAGTAGGCCCCTTCTGGACACCGTATATGACACCGATTGTCCTGCGTTATCGGGGAGAAGAAATCGCCTTAAACAGTCTGACACAAATGTTCCGGGCAGAAGGCGCTTTTGATTACTTCACGTGGAAATTCCGCTCGGCAAATGATTCCGCGGACGTGGAGGGAACAATCAAAGCTCCCAAAGAGGCTTTCGTGGGTCTGAACTATTACAACCCGCCGGGCGGCAGCAAATATTGCCTGAACACCAAAATCGCCTCCTGCCAGCTCAAATTAAACCGCAAAATAAAAGGCAAATCCGCCGAGGCAGAAATTCTTTCCACGAAGCACCGCGCGGCTTTTGAGATATTAATCGATGATAGTTCTCACGGCATAAAAATAAGCGCCTAGCAAAATATCACCGGGGCGGCAAAAATACATGTGGCTTAATATCGTTTCCGTATAAAGCCTTCATGAAAAACGAAAGAAAGAGTAAAAACAATGAAACATGTCGGATTGGATACCAAAGATAAAATTATCCGGCGCTTCGCCGAATACGTCAACCCGGGCAAGGTGGAGACTTTCCATGCTTATGATATGCAGTTTGTTTTCGGCCGGCGCGAAGGGCCTTACGTCTGGGACGCGCAAACCGGAAAACGCCTGATTAACTGCCACTGCAACGGCGGTGTTTTTAACCTCGGCCATCGCAACCCCAAAATTGTTCAGGCGCTCAGGGAATCCCTTGATGAATTGGATATCGGCAATCATCACCTGATCAGTGAACAGCGCGGCCTGCTGGCGGAAAAACTTTCTTCGTTAATGCCGGGCGATATCAACTGCACGGTGTTCGGCGTGGGCGGCGGCGAAGCGATTGACCTGGCCATAAAACTGGCGCGCGGCTATACCGGAAAATTCAAAATCATCTCCGCGCGGGGCGGTTATCACGGACACACGGGATTTGCTCTCGCCACCGGCGATGAGCAGTACCGCGCGCCCTTCGGGGCCAACCTGCCCGGCTTTGTCCAGATTCCCTTCAACGATATCGACGCTCTCGGCATTGCCTTGGATAATAAAACCGCCGCCGTTATCTTTGAAACCATCCCGGCCACGCTCGGCATGCCCCTGCCCGATCCCGATTACTACAAAAAGGTGGCGGAAATTTGCCGGCGCGTTGGGGCGCTGCTGATTATCGACGAAGTGCAGACGGGGTTGGGACGTACCGGCAAACTTTGGGGCATACAAAATTACGACACCGTGCCCGATATTATCGTTATCGGCAAAGGCTTATCCGGCGGAATTTACCCGATGAGCGCCACCTGTTTCCGCCGCCAATACATGGATTTTTTCCGTCAAAATCCCTTCATCCATATATCCACTTTCGGCGGCGCGGAAGTGGGCTGCCCCGTAGCCGCCGCCGTGCTGGAGGAATCGTCAAAACCGGAATTTCTGCGCAATGTCAATAATCTGGCCACGATATTCGCGGAAGCTTTTACCGAACTGAAGAAAAAGCATCCGCGCATACTGGTGGGATTGCGGCAACTGGGGATGATGATGGGCATCGAGATGGTCAACGAAAATTGCGGGCCGCTTTTGACCAAATCCTGCTACGACCACGGCATCCTCGCCATTTACGCCAATAACGATAAACGCGTCTGCCAGCTTTTGCCGCCGCTCATCATCGACAGGCAGGTTGCAGGGGAAATTATTTCCGGTGTTGACGCGGCGCTGAAAGACACCGCTGATTTTCTCGGCCTGAAATAAATGCATTAAGGAAGCCGTAATGCAGATAGAAATCGAATTGCTCAAAGATTTTGAAAGCGGGCTTGACCCGGAACATCCGGAACAGAGTAAAATTCCGGCAAAAGTGCTGGGTTACGGAGAAATCAGCACAATTTTTGAAATTGACAGCCCCGCCACGCGGGACTTTGCCTGCAAACGCATGCCCATTTTCCAAAGCAGAGAGGAAATAGAACATTACGCGCGCATCTACAACGACTACAACAACCTTCTGCAAAAAGAGATTGGCATCAACGTGCCGGATTTCGGATTTGTCTGGTTTGCCGCCGCCGACGGCAAAATAGTGGCTTTCGACCTGCAGCGCAAACTGCCTGCTGAATCCATCGGCAATCGCGCCATACACATGATGGACACGGACAACACGCGCGCGCTTTTTTTCTGCGTGCTGCGGGAACTGATGAAGGTATGGTCTTTCAATCAGGCCCATCCCGCGCGCGCCCTGGGGATAGACGGGCAGATTTCCAACTGGTCTATCGCCGGCTTCAGCGCGGAAAATCCGCGTATCACTTCCGACACCAAGCTTCTTTATATCGATACCAGCACACCGATGATGAAAAAAAACGCGGTGGAGCAGCTTGATCCGGAACTCTTCCTGCGCAGTGCTCCATCCTTTTTGCGCTGGCTGATCCGCTGGCTTTTTCTGGAAGGAGTGATGACCAGATATTACGACGCCCGTCTGGTCACCATCGATCTAATCGCAAATTTCTACAAGGAGCAGCGACCGGAGCTTGTGCCGCTGCTCATTGCCGCCGCGAACGATTTTTACCGCACCGAAGGCAGCAAACTGGGTCTCGCGCCCGTTACCGAAAAAGACGTCAGCGCGTATTACCGCGAAGATAAAACCATCTGGATTGTTTTTCTGGCGCTGCGCCGTTTTGACCGCTGGCTGCATAAACATATTTTGCGCAAACCCTACGTCTATATTTTGCCGGGCGCTATCAAGCGTTAATATTTTTCCGCCATTGTCCGCGCAGGGGCGAATGCCAAAAACGAAAAAGGATTATCATGAATCACCTGGATAACCTGGTAAAAATATACTGGGAAGCCGTGCATGCCGTTGACCCGGAAAAACTCATTGCGGCCCGCGTAAACAAGAAAGGCGACACGCTGGTCATTGATCATCCGGAAGGCGCGATTTTTGAAGAACTTTCCCGCTACAAGGAAATAATCATTCTGGGCATCGGCAAGGCATCCGCACGAATGGCGGCAGCAATGGAATTGGTTTTGACCGACGAAATCACCCGCGGTTTTGTTATCACCAAATACGGCCACGCGGTACCAACTCAAAAAATAAAAGTGCTGGAAGCCGGACATCCGATACCGGATGAAAACAGCCTGCGGGGCGCGGAAACGCTCGCGCAAATTGCGCGTGACGCGGATGATAAAACTCTGATTATCAATCTTATCTCCGGTGGCGGCTCGGCTCTCTTGTGCCTTCCTGCAGGAGACGTAACCCTCGCGGATAAAATTCAAACAACAAGGCTTCTGCTGGCCTGCGGCGCGGATATCGACGAAATGAATTGCATCAGAAAACATCTTTCCCGGATAAAGGGCGGGGGGCTGGCAAAAATTGCCTGCCCGGCGCGGCTGGTTAATCTGATTTTATCCGATGTAATCGGCGATAGAATAGACACCATTGCTTCCGGCATCACCGCACCCGACCCGACAACTTTCAACACCGCACTCGCCATCGTGCGCAAATATTCCCTCGAAGATAAATTTCCTCCGGCGGTAACAGAGCACCTGCTGCAGGGCGAGCGGGGGATTATCCCGGAAACGCCGAAACAAGGAGAGCCGGCATTTAAAAACACAATCAATGCCATTCTGGGAAATAACACGTTGGCCTGTCAGGCCGCCCTGAAACAAGCGCAGACTCTCGGCTATAATGCACACGTTCTGACCACGACTCTGACGGGCGAGGCATCTGAGGCGGGAATCATGCTTGCGCAAATGGCGGGGGGATTAATTGCGGGCAAACACAATTCAACAAGCAAATCTATGCTCATCAGCGGCGGTGAGACCACCGTGACCATCCGGGGAGAGGGAAAAGGCGGCAGGAATCAGGAGATGGCGCTGGCTTTTGCCTGCGAACTTCATCGCCTGCAACCCGGCGCGCAAAACGTTTTTTTCCTGTCCGCCGGAACAGACGGCAGTGACGGGCCGACGGATGCCGCGGGAGCTTTTGTCAACCCGGAACTGATGGAAGAAATGAAAAATATCGCGGGCACAGCAAAGGCACATCTGGCGCGAAACGACTCTTATAATTTTTTCGCAAAAACCGGCTATTTATTCAAAACAGGGCCCACTTACACCAATGTCTGCGATATACAAATTCTTACGGTTGTGTGATAAACTCCTCTTCAATAAGGAGGTTTTTATGTGTGACACATGCGGCATCGGGCCGGAATACACTGGTTCCGGCATCAGCGTCTTCGGAAAAAATTCCGACCGCGAGCCGGACGAAGCACAAATTGTCCATTCTCTACCGTTTAAAAAATACGATGTACACGAAGACCTGCGCTGTACCTATATTACCATACCTCAAACGTTTTTTACTTATTCCTTGGTTATTTCCAAACCCTTCTGGATTTGGGGCGCGGAAATGGGGGTAAATGAAAAAGGCGTGGTCATCGGCAACGAAGCGCTGTTTACAAAAGTAAAACAGGAAAAAGCACCGGGACTGATCGGCATGGATTTGCTGCGATTGGCGCTGGAAAGAGGAGGCGATGCCCGGGAAGCGGCGCAAATAATAATAGACCTTCTGGCAAAATACGGCCAGGCCGGCGCCTGCGGCTTCCGCGATAAAAAATTCAGTTACATGAACTCTTTTCTCATCATGGACCGCCGCGACATCTTGAAACTGGAAACAGTCGGCAGAGATTACGCGCTGAAACACACCGGCAGTCAGGCCGCGATTTCCAACGGCATCACCATCGCGCAGGACTGGGACTCGTCTTCGCTCGCGCCGACCGCCAACTTCAGTTCATTCAGCGATAAGATGACCACATATTTTGCGGGCAGTGCTGTCCGCAAAAGTCATAACGAAACAACCATAAAACAAGCGAAAGGGCGCATACAAGCGAATGATGTCTTTGCCATGTTGAGAAGGCATCACGCCGATTCGCCCGGGAAGGGATTTAACCGCGATGTCTGCATGCACGCTTCCGATCCGATAATCAGAAAATCACAGACAACTGCCTCTATGGTGGTGGAGCTGCACCCGGAGCACAAATTCCGTATTTTCGTCACCGGCGGCTCCGCGCCCTGCCTTACCGCTTTCAAACCGTTCTTACCCGCCGCGCCTTTCGCCGCTACCGGCACAGGCGCCGGTCAATACTCCTCCGCTTCATACTGGTGGAGGCATGAAGCCTATTACGTCAACGCGCTTTTGCGTTACGAATCCATCAAACCGCTGGCACAAAAATACATTCGGGATATTGAAGAAAAATATGTTTCAACCTTTCCCGCCCATACCTGGGACAGCGCGGATGATTTTCTGGTTAAATCCTCGCATGAAGCATTTCACGGGGCGGAAGAAAGAGAGAAAAAGATTATTGAGCAAATGAAAACCATGAATATACATTCTTTCCGTCTCGCCTCTTTATTCTGGAGGCGCGTGGCGCAGCGGTCAGGGGTACGCATTATATGACAAGACGCGGGAAAATGATTTTTTCATTATAACCTTCCGGTTGACACATCATCTTCTTTTTCTTATACTCCCTATGCGCACAGCATGTTCTTGAAAGAACCGTCACGCTGTATGATGACCGAACAAACAAGCGGTGTTAATGCCGGAGAGAGTGCTTATGCCTACTGTTGTACTCATCCTGTTTTATCTGCTTTTTCCTGTCGTCGCGATTTATTTAGCGAAACACAATTCCCTTGGCAATAAACTAGGCGCGGTGGTGATTTGTTATATCGTCGGAATCATTATCGGCAATATCGGTGTGCTGCCCTCCGGCATCGCCGCTGTTCAAAATCCCCTGATGCTCGTCACTATCAGTCTGGCCTTGCCCTTAATGTTCTTTTCCATCGATGTGCGCCGCTGGACACGGCTCGCGGGAAAATCACTTCTTTCTTTTTTCATACAGGTTGTGGCAATTTTGTTGGTCGCGGGCGGGGGGTTCTTCATTTTCCGCGGATGGGTAGGAGAAGAAACATGGAAACTGTCCGGCATGTTTGTGGGTTTATACACCGGCGGAACAGTAAACCTGGGCGCGATTGCCACGGCGCTGCGCACCAATCAGACCCTTTACCTGGCCGCGCATGCATCCGATGTGATTATATCTTCAATATACCTTCTCTTTCTGATAACCATCGGGCAGCGTGTTTTACTTTATTTTCTGCCCCCTTTTCAGCCGGTGGACAAAGAAGCGGAAAACGTGGACATGAATTTTGATTCTTACACCGGCATTTTCGAAAAGCAAACTTTCATAAAGCTGCTGGGCGCTGTTGGTCTGGCTATACTGATTTTTATCGCGGGCGGGTTATCCTTTCTGGTATTTAACGAAGATACCGCTTTTGTTGTGGCGATTTTGACCATTGCAACGCTGGGCATTCTGTGTTCGTTTGTCCCGGCCATCCGGAATATCCGCATGACCTACCAGGCAGGCAATTACTACATCCTTATTTTTTGCCTTGTCGTCAGTTCTATGGCTGATTTCAACCGCCTCGTGTCCACCGCTCCCATTATGATTGCCTATGTCAGCTTCACGATATTGGCCTGCCTGCTGCTGCACGTGATTGTGGCAAGAATGTTCAAAATTGATACCGACACGGTTATTATTACATCCGTCGCCGGAATCTGTTCGCCCCCGCTTGTGCCGATGGTTGCCTCAGCGCTGAGAAATAAGGAAATAGTTCTTTCCGGAGTTATTACCGGTATCATCGGCTGGGTGATAGGAACTTATCTGGGAATCACACTGGCTTATGTTCTGCATAAACTGGCGTTTTAGTCTTTTAAATAATTGATTGTGTAATTTTACTAATCGTTTATGCACTAAAAATTAAAAATTTCTTGACATAAATTATGAACAGGATTCATAAAATGAATGGTATTTATCGGCGAGCTACTTTAAATTTCAACCTTTATTAACTAAGGAGGAATGCTTTGAAACTTTATGAATTTACAAAATCATATCAGCTGTTTGAAGAAGCGCAACAATACGTACCCAATGGAATTTACGGACCCCGCACGCCGACATTCCTGACTTTCGGGTCTTACCCCGCCTTTATTCACCGCGGCGAGGGATGCAAAATCTGGGATGTGGACGGTAACGAATATATCGACTACATGTGCTCGTTTGGAACAAACCTGCTGGGGCTCAAACATCCTAAGATTGATGCGGCGGCAAAAAAGCAATGGGAAAACGCGGACTGTTTTACACTACCTTCGGATTTGTGGCTGCCTCTGGCCAAAAAAATCGTGGGAACGATAGACAACGTTGACTGGTGTGTTTTCGGGAAAAACGGCTCCGATGTGACATCCTACGCCATCACCCTGGCCAGGATATTCACTGGCAAGATGGACATCCTCCTGGCGGCAGGATCCTACCACGGCTCGCATTTCTGGTGTCAGCCCCATGGACAGGGAGTTCCGGATGAATGGAAAACCCATATTCATTATTTTGAGTACAATAATGCTGATGACTTCAAACGCGTTTTGACCGAACACCAGGGAGCCGTTGCCGGCGTCATGCTTACGCCGCACCGTCACGACGCCATGAGAGATCAGGAATTGCCCGCAAAAGAATTCGTCGAGACGGTAAATACTCTGGCCACGAAAGAAGGGTTCCTGGTCATCATCGATGATGTCCGCTGCGGCTTCCGTCTGGAGCTTGCCGGAAGCGCAAAACACTATGGTTTTAATGCGGACATCCAGTGCTTCGGCAAAGCCATGGCTAACGGGTATGCCATCTCCGTGGCCGCCGCCCGCAAAGAGCTGAAAGACGCGGCGAAAAACATTTTCTTTACCGGAACACATTTTTTCTCGGGCGTACCCTTCGCGGCCGCCCTTGCCTGCATCGACGAAATCAAGGCCAGCGGCGCCATCGAGTACATACGGAAAAGCGGAACAACGCTTATGGAAGGTTTAAAACAGGCCGCGCAGGCGCATGGTCTCCAAGTCAGTATTACCGGACCTCCGGCCATGCCTTACATGACTTTCGCCGACGATCCGCTGTTCGAAATCAACAGGTTTTTCTGCGGTCAGGCAGCCAGACGGGGCATTTTCTTCCATCCGCACCACAACTGGTTTGTCTGCGCGGCCATGACAGAATCAGATATTCAAAAGACCATCGATGTCGCTTCTGTGTGCTTCAAATTGACAAAAGAAAAAATCGTGGGCTGACATGAAGTGGTACCATATCGGCATAAAGGCAAAGGACAGCGCCAAATCAATCCGGTTCTACCAAAACGTGCTGGGTTTACGCGTCGTGGACACAGCGGAAATTTTAGGCAAGACCTTCACGTTTGTGGGAAACGATACCATTCAGATTGAGATTGAGCAGGCCAATCCAGGCGATACACAGGCGGATCCTTCCTCCATGACGGGACTGAATCATTTCAGCGTAGTGGTGGAGGATATTCAAAAACTGGTGAAAGAAGCGCGTAACAAGGGAGCTGACGTACTCATGGATCCCTTTCAACCCAGGCCGGACCGATTCACCACCTTTATCAGAGATCCGGACGGTGTGCTGATTCAGATAATTCAGTATGCAGACAACGCGAACACCCGCTGATAAAAAGAGCAGGAATTTCCGATAATCGTTCAGCAGGTCTGTTAAAAGGCGGGAGGAAATGATTATGGCAAAGGCAAAAAACAAAAAAACATCTTTTGGCCAGGGCATAAAGGCGTATCGCGAAGAAAGAAAAATGAGCATCAAAGATTTGGCTCATGAAACGGGATATCCCGCCGACCTGCTGGAAAAAGTGGAAAAAGACGAAATCACCCCGCCGGTGGCGCTTGTGCTGCAGTTAAGTCGTGCGTTAAAAGTTGACGTGGGCGCTCTGGATAACGACAAAACACAAAAAGCGTCATCACGGATAAAAAGCCAGAAAAAGCGCGCGGGCTCCTACGCGTACACGCAGCTTACCAAACCCGGTGCGGATAAGCACCTCGGCGCCTACCGCGTAACCATCCAACCCAACACAGCACACGAAGGCGTGGAATATCATCATGAAGGCGAAGAATTTATCTATGTGTTAAAAGGCAAGCTCTCCATCTCCGTCGGTCAAAATACCAGCGTTTTGGAACGGGGCGAGTGCATTCATTTCAATTCGGCGCTGCATCACACGCTGAGCAACCCCGCCGACGAAAAAACGGATTTGCTTGTGGTTCTGTTCATTCCTTAAGAGTGGCATTTATGGCATTTGAACTTTCCAGCGAACAACAAATGATCAGGCTCATGGCCGGAGACTTCGCCAAAAAAGAGCTTGAACCAATGGCCGCCGACTGGGACAGGCAGGGAACATTCCCCCTGAAAGCAGTAAAAAAAATGGGCGAGCTCGGCCTGCTCGGCATGATGGTCCCGACGGAAATGGGAGGCTCGGAAGCCGGAGCCGTGGCATATTCCCTGGCCCTGCAGGAAATCGCGTATTCCTGCGCTTCAAGCGCCGTCACCATGTCGGTAGCCAATCTTTCCACGGAACCTCTGCTGAGATTCGGCAACAAGGAGCAGCAAGGCAAATGGCTGTATGCGCTGGCTCAGGGCACTCTCCTCGGCGCTTTCGCCCTGACAGAACCCGGTGCTGGCTCCGATCCCGGCTCCATGACCACCACGGCTGAACCCAGAAAAGACAAATACGTAATAAACGGGACAAAAGTTTTCATCACGCACGGCCAGTATGCCGATGTAATAAATCTTATCGCCAGAACAGGTCCCGAAAAGGGTTCCCGGGGCCTTTCCGCTTTCATCGTGGAAAAGGGAACACCCGGTTTGAAAATCGGCGCGAAAGAGGAAAAACTGGGACTGAGAGCCTCCAACACCGTTGAACTTATTTTTGAAGATTGCGAAATCCCCGCGGCAAACCGTCTCGGCAATCCCGGCGAGGGATTCAAGGTGGCCATGTTCGCGCTGGACAGCGGAAGAATCGGCATCGCTTCACAGGCTGTGGGCATCGCCCGCGCTTGCCTGGATGAAGCCATCGCTTACACAAAACAAAGACGGCAGTTCGGCAAAACAATCAATTCGTTTCAGGCAATACAGTTTATGATTGCGGACGCCGCAACACAAATCGAAGCGGCCTCTTGGCTGACGCTGGCCGCGGCAGATCGAAAAGACAGAGGAATGCAATTTACCAAAGAAGCCTCCATGGCAAAATTGTTCGCGTCGGAAGTGGCCAACAAAGTTGCCTACATGGCGCTGCAGGTTCACGGTGGTTATGGATACACGAAAGACTTCAAGGTGGAACGCTTATTCCGGGACGCGCGCGCCACGACAATCTACGAAGGGACTTCGGAAATTCAGCGCATCGTGATCGCCAGGGAAACCATCAACAAATAAAAAACAAAAATCAGCGCTGCATGTCCGGAGGGTAAATTATTCCCTAATTCGCCTTTTTAGCTCTTTAATCAAGCTATGGAGAACATCGCCGGCATCGGCCACCATGGCGACATCGGCCATTTTCATCATTGTGGCCTGAGGATTTTTATTAATCGCCACGATAAAATCCGCCTCGCCCAGTCCAGCCGTGTGCTGAATAGCGCCGCTGATGCCGAAGGAGAAAAGAATTTTCGGTTTGATGTGCTTGCCTGCCTGTCCGACCAGCGAGTTGTGGTCCGCCCATCCCGCGTAAACAACCGGTCGCGTCGCGCCCACACCGCCGCCTAAAAGCCTGGCCAGTTCATGCAGCTTGACAAAATTATTTTTATTGCCCATGCCGCGGCCGCCGCAGACAATCACCTGCGCGTTTTCTATGGAATGTTCCTTTTCCGCGCAACGCTCATATTCTATAAGCCGCACACGCGGCTGAGGCAACCCTTTCATCAGCGAAAGTCTTTCCACCTGCGCTTTGCGCCTGTTGTCGTGCGGAATTTCTTTAAACGTTCCCGGCCTGACCGTGGCCATTTGCGGACGATGATACTCGGTCACGATTTCCGCCAGCATGTTGCCGCCGAAAGACGGCGCTATCTGCACCAGTAACCCTGTGGCATCAATTTCCAAACCAACACAATCAGCAGACAAACCCGTCTTCAGCCGCTTGGCCAGCCGCGGGGCGAATTCCCGTCCGAAATCGGTGGCGCCGATTAAAATAATTTCCGGATCGCGTTCCTTAACCAGAGCCTCCATAATCGCCAGGTAGCGCTCCGTGCTGTAGCTTTTCAAAGCGGGGTCGTCAATAGCCAAAATTCTATCCGCGCCATGCGCCGTGTATTCCATGATCCACTCCTCAATCTCATATCCGAAAATCAGCGCGCATACCTCCGCGTTGATGGATTTGGCCAGATCCATCGCTTTGGAAATGAGCTGCAGCGTAACCCTGTTCTGATAATAATTGCGGTAATCGCCGAATACCCAAATGCTTTTTTGTTTATTCTTCATTAGTCCTGTTTTTTCCTTCAATGGATTTTCCGATTACCGTGCTGATTTTTCTTTCATACTTATTGAGAAATTCGCTCACCACATTTACCGCCACGCCGGTTAAAAAAACATTTTCTTTGTCTGTTTTTCTCAAAAACACCCGTCGCACCTTTGTGCGCGATCCCTCTTGTTTTACATCGCCGACACCCACGCCCAAAGCCGCGGCGTCCAAAATGTCAATCTGATGTTCACCGAAAGCTCTCTGCAAACCGCCCAAACCCGCATAGCGCGGCAGATAATTTTCCATGGAAATGGTCACCAGCGCCGGACATTCCATCTCCAGCGTTTCGCGAAAATTATCCACAATCCGGCGCACGCGCAACGTTTTGCCGTTCACCTCAATTTTTTCCACATAGGCAACCGCCGGCACATTCATTCTCTCCGCCAGCTGCGGCCCCACCTGCGCCGTCTCGCTGTCCGAGGTGAATGCGCCGCAAAGAATCAAATCGACATTGGCGCACTGTTTTTTTATTGCCTGCGCCAGTATCCAGGATGTCGCGTAGGTATCGGAACCGGCAAATATTTTATCACAGATAAGAATAGTGCTGTCCGCGCCCATGGCCAGCGCTTCGTAAAGCACCTCTTTGGCCGCCGGGGGGCCCATGGTAATAACGGTAATGTGCGCGGAATACTTTTCCTTGATTTGCAGCGCCGCTTCCAGAGCGTGCTTGCAGGCGGGATTCATCATGCCCGGCGCGAGATCGCGCCTGAGCGTTCCGGATTTTTCATCCCATGGCAGTTCCGTCACCATCGGAACCTGTTTTATGCACACGACTAATTGTAACATGATGACCTATAATGTTAATTTTGCCAGTATCGCGCGCGCGATGACCATGCGCTGAATCTCACTGGTTCCTTCATAAATTTCCGTGACCTTTGCATCGCGGAAATATCGTTCCACATCATATTCCTTGCTGTAACCGTAACCGCCGTGAATCTGCACGGCCAGGGACGTTGTTTTGGAAGCAAGCGAACTGCAGTAAAGTTTGGCCATCGCCGCTTCGCAGCCATAAGGTTCGCCCGCGTCTTTAAGTTCGCAGGCGCGGTATAAAAGCAGGCGCGCCGCCGCCTGCTCGGTGGCCATATCGGCAATATAATTTTGAATCGTCTGTAGAGAGGCAATCGGTTTTTTGAATTGCTGTCTTTCTTTGGCGTATTTTACCGCGGCTTCAAACGCGCCCTGCGCGATGCCCAAGGCCTGGGCCGCCACGCCGATACGGCCGTTGTCCAGCGTGGTCATGCCGATTTTCATCCCCATATCCAGCTTGCCCAGAATATTTGCTTCCGGCACGCGGCAGTTTTCCAAAAAAAGTGACGATACGGGATTAGCGCGCATGCCGCAGAGGTCTTCGAGTTCTCCGCGCAAAAATCCCTCGTAAGTACTTTCCACGATAAACACGGAGCTTTGCAGTTGTTTTTGATCGGTATTAGTCAAAGCAAAAATCAGCGCCAGGTCACAAACGCCGCCGTTGCTAACGAATATTTTCGTGCCGTTCAAAATATAATCATTGCCGTTTTTGACCGCTGTTGTTTCCACGGAACCCGCGTCGGATCCGGCGTTAGCTTCTGTCAGGCTAAACGCGCCGATCATTTCGCCACTTGCGAGCCTGGGCAGATATTTTTCATTTTGTTGCTTATTTCCAAACTGCAAAAACGGAAACACAGCGACGCCGTTGTGCACCGTCACGCACAGGCCCACCGCCGCGCACACGCGGGAAATTTCTTCCACCACAATCGCCGCACTTACCGAATCCAGAGCCGCGCCACCGAACTCCTTTGGCACCTGCAGGCCAAAATAATTGAGTTTCTTCATCTTATCAATTACTTCGACGGGAAACACGGCATTGCGGTCTATTTCCGCGGCAATAGGCGCCAGTTCCGTTTCCGCAAAATGGCGCACGGAATCACGAATGAGTTTATGCTTTACGCTGGGATTGTACGGCAAATTTTTCTCTTCTCCAAAAATACTTTCGGGCTCAAATAACTTAAAATAAACGCAAAATCAAGGAAATGAATCAGATGAGCCTTTTTTATCCGGCACAATTAAGACAATACGCAAAACATGGCACATGCAAAAGGAGCAGGCCGAAAACACATATTAAATCTTCGTTATCATTATTAATATTGCTTTCTTGAGCACGAACTCTCTTGCCTGATATAGCGCTTACATTAAACTTTCGGGATAATAAAGAATAATCTGCATGTCCCGCACGGAATGAATACAACATTAATAATTTATTTTAGCTTTTGCGTTTTTTGCATTGCCGCCGCTTTATCTTTATTTAAATAATAGCGTCCATCCTTAGTCCGGCAAACAACGTCGCTTAAAATCAGCATCTCCAAAGCTTTTGGACGATAATCACGGTATCCCATTTTAAAATAATCAACCTTATCATAAGGCACTTCCATGGCGCTGGCTTCATTAAGAGCTCCGTTCGTTTCCAGCTCCTGCATAATGGCCACACATATTTTTTTGGTCCACCACCCGGTTCCGAGCATAGCCAAAATTAAAACGATGGCTAAAGACACAATACCAATAATAATTTGCGCCGCTTCAGGCATAACAACCTTTCCCGATGCATTTTCCATTGTTTTTAAACAATTTGACGGCATGAAGCAAGAATATTTATTAGAGAGACAAAATTCGTTTTTCTGTGCATCTTAGCCCATACCGGTCGCATCTTCAGATATTGCTTTTTTCATTATACTTGCTATATTACATACTGAAGCATCTTAAATCCTTACCGCAGAGAGGAGGCCATATGAAAAAGAAAAAACCGGCAAAAAAAGCCAAGGTAATCAAAAAGAAAAACGTGGTTAAAAAGGTGGCGCCGCCGAAGAAAACAAAGGTTGTAAAAAAGGCCAAACCGGCAAAAAAAACAAAACCCAAGAAGGCCGCCGTCGCTAAACTGAAAACAAAAAAGAAAGCTGTTGCTTCGAAAAAAGTCAAAGCGGCTAAAAAAATAGCTCCTTCCAAAAAAGTAAAGGCGGCGAAAAAAGCTCCGGTAAAAAAAGCCGCTCCACCTAAAAAAACAGTATCACTGCCGGAAACTCCCGCTGTGCAGGATTTACAGAAACAAAACGCTGTGTTTACGGTTTGTTCCTGCCAATACACAGAGCCGGAAGCCGTACAACAGGCCGCGGCGGAACTAAACGTGGAGCCGCACTGCATCATCAAAACACTGGTCATGGAAGACGAACTTGGCAAACCCCTGCTGGTCCTCGTGCCCGGAGATCAGGATGTGTCAACGGAAGAACTTGCCGCGACGATTGGCGCTCAGGAGATTTCCTTTTGCAGTCCGGAATTAATGGAAGTGCACACTGGTTATGAAACAGGTGCAATTTCGCCGTTCGGCATACAGAAAGTTATGCCCGCTTTCATGGAAAAATCAATCGCCATGTTGCCGGAAATTTATTTAGGAGCGGGACAGCGCGGGTTGCTGGTAAAAATGTCGTCCGCCGAATTGATTGATAAACTCAAACCATTTATGGTGAGTATCGCCAAATAGCGCAATAAGAACCATAAATGATTGAGATTTCGGATAGATAAAAATGCCGGATAACGTTATTATCCGCTGTTTAAAATGCGGAACAAAAAATCGCATACCGAAAAAAAAATTTCAGGGGCGTTCTGTTTGCGGTAAGTGTGGCGCGCCTCTGGATGAATTGATCATCCCCTGCCTGAAATGCGGCATCAAAAACCGCGTTTCCGAAGAACGGCTCAATCAAAAACCGTTGTGCGGAAAATGCCGCGAACCGCTGGTAATAACGCAAAAAAACACAAAACCGGTTGACGTGACGGACAACTCTTTCGCGCGCGAAGTACTGGCAGCAGACACTTCCGTGCTGGTTGATTGTTGGGCGCCGTGGTGCGGGCCCTGCCGCACCCTGTCGCCCATAATGGATGAACTGGCAACCGATTACGCCAACGGCGTCAAAATAGCCAAGCTAAACGTCGATGAAAATCCCCTTACCGCATCGCAATACGGAATTCACAGCATTCCGACGATGCTTTTTTTTAAAGAAGGAAAGCTGATCAACAGGCTGACCGGAGCGCTGCCTAAGGAAGAAATTGAAAAGAACTTGTTGTCCATAATCAAAACAAACTGAACCGGACATTTCGCGCATGGAAAAAGCAAAACCCGCCCTGATGTATAGCTGTAAAATATTTGATGTTTTTGAAGAAAATGTCCTGATGCCCAACGGAAAATCCATAAGACAAACGTGGATTGACCATAAACCCACCGTCGCCATCGTCCCTATAAACGAAAAACAGGAAATACTGCTGGTAAAGCAATACCGCGTCGCCGTAAAAAAACACCTGCTGGAAATTCCCGCGGGGGCGTTCAACGATCACAAGGAACCGCCTGAAGAATGCGCGCAGAGAGAAATGGCGGAAGAAACGGGTTTTCGCGCCGGTAAAATGACCAAGCTCTACGAAGGATACCTGCTGGCCGGATACTGCAACGAATACATGTATTTTTATCTCGCGGAGGACCTTGTTTCGGCGCCCCTCAAACCCGATGAGGACGAATTTATCGAGGTCGTGCCGACAAAACTTGCCGTCGCCGAGGAACTGTTCAAAAAAGGCAAGATCACCGACACGAAAACCGCTCTGGGAATTCTGCTTACTGTAAATTATTTCAAAGAAATCGGAAATAATAAATAACCGCTTGATTTGAACAGAAAGATTCTTGCCAGACCGGTAAAGTTTTGTTAGACTTTGCCGTAAACCTGAGTAAAATATATAATAAAAACAGTAAAGCCAGCCTACAAAGAAGGGAGACACCGTCATGTTCTACAATGAAGAATTTGAAACCCTGCCCCGCGAGGCGCTCAAGGCCCTGCAGCTAAAAAGGCTCCAGCAGGTCCTGCAGCGCGTTTACCATACGGTTGGTTTTTACAAAAAATCATTCGACCGGGCGCAAATCAAACCCTCGGATATAAAATCACTGGATGATTTGAAAAAACTGCCGTTTATCACACGTAAGGACATGAGCGACAATTACCCTTACGGCCTGTTTGCCGTGCCGATGAGCAATATCGTCCGGCTTCATGCCTCTTCCGGCACAACCGGCCGCTCCGCAGTTTTCGGTTATACAAGACACGATATTGAAACCTGGTCGGATCTGGTCGCGCGCTGTCTGGTTGCCGCGGGCATTACCAAAAACGACATCATCCATAACGCTTTTTCCTATGGTCTCTTTACCGGCGGCCTTGGTCTGCACTACGGCGCGGAAAAGATTGACGCGAGTGTCATCCCTATCTCCGGCGGCAACGCCAAACGGCAACTGATGATTCTGCGCGATTTTGGGCCCACAGTAATCTGTTGCACGCCCTCTTACGCCTTGCATCTGGCGCAGGAGGCAAGAACCATGGGGCTGGATTTGCAATCCTTCAAACTGCGCGTGGGGATTTTCGGCGCGGAGCCGTGGAGCAAAACAACGCGCGAGGAAATTGAAAAAACTTTCGGCATCACCGCGCTGGATATTTACGGCCTTTCCGAAGTTATCGGCCCGGGCGTGGCCATGGAATGCATGGCTGGCCATAACGGCATGCATATTTTTGAAGACCACTTCATCGTCGAAACAATCAACCCGCAGACCGGCGAAGTTCTGCCGGAAGGCCAGGAAGGGGAACTGGTCTTTACTTCCCTTTTGCGCGAAGCGATACCGCTGCTTCGCTACCGCTCCGGCGACATCTCCAGATTGATCACCGAGCCGTGCCGCTGCGGGCGCACTCATATCAAAATGGAAAGAGCGCTCAAGAGAAGCGACGATATGCTTATTATCAGCGGTGTCAATATCTTCCCCGCGCAGATCGAAGCGATTCTGGTGGAGATCGAAGGCCTGGAGCCGCGCTATCAGCTCATTGTGGATAAAGCCGGTGCTCTAGACGCGCTGGAACTTCACGTGGAAGTCAGCGATAAAATTTTCAGCGATTCGGGCAGCGTCAAAGAACTGCAGAAAATTGAACAGCGCATCGTCAAAGACATGCAGGATTATCTGGGCGTCGAGCCGCGCGTGAAACTGGTAGGGCCCAATACATTGCAGAAAGCAGGCGACAAGGTTATAGACAAACGCCATATTTGAGCAATCTTACAGAAAGGGGCGAGAGATTATGCAAGTCGAACAAATATCGGTATTTCTGGAAAACAAACCCGGCACGCTGCAGCAGGCGACGCGCGTGCTTAAAGACGCTAATATCAATATTCGCACACTGTCCGTCGCGGAAACGGCGGACTTCGGCATACTGCGCTTGATTGTCAACGACGTGGAAAAAGCAAACAAAGTGCTCAAAGACAGCGGCTTTCAGGTGAGCAAAACCCCGGTAGTCGCCGTGGAAGTGCCGGATAAACCGGGCGGACTGCACAGCGTGATGGAAGCCGTCTCGCGGGAAGGAGTGAACGTGGAATACGTTTACGCCTTTGTGGAAAAAAGCGGTGAAAACGCCGTTATTATCTTTCGTTTTGATAACCCGGAAAAAGCCATCGAGATTTTAACAAAGAAAAATTTCACGGTTGTGCCGGGCAAAAAACTCTACGAATTTTAAAGAGACTCGAATAATATATCATCTGGGCATTATGGCGGAATCTCTGAAACAGGCCATCAAAAAATTTTTGCGCCCGCAGGTGGACGCGGTGGGCTTCGCGCCCGTGTCGCGTTTTGACGACGCACCGGAAAAACATCATCCCGCGCGTGTCTGTAAGGATGCCAAAACCGTTATCGTAATCGGCATTCCCGTGCCGCAGGGCATGCTCCGCTCGCCTGATTATAATCTTTACGGCGTGCACAGAACTTATCACAGCGCCTACACCAAACTTGACCACATCGCGCTTAGCTTAAGCAATTTTATTGAAGCCAAGGGCAAGTATCTGGCGATGCCCATTCCAAGTTACGCGCCGATGGTTTTTCATCAGTTCGAGCCGTGGGGTGTGATGTCTTTAAAGCACGCGGCGGTAAAAGCGGGTTTGGGGCGTTTTGGCCGGAGCGGACAGATGTATCACCCCAAATACGGCTCGCTTTTGCGCCTGGCCGCTGTCGTTACCAGCGCGCCCATTCCCGGCGATAAACTCCTTCCTGATGAACTACCCTGCCCGCCCAACTGTAAAGCGTGTATCAAAGTATGTCCCGCCAAAGCTTTTGATGAAAACGGAAAGTTTAATAAAATGACCTGCCTTGCCTACTCTGTAAAACACGCCATCTACCCGCTGGCGCTGAATACTGAAGAAGGCCGCAAAAAAATCGAACGCGTCATCAACACCGCCGGACACAATTACTGGATTGACTGCGACGAATGCGTCAAGGTATGTCCGTTGAATAAAAATAATGTGTATAAAAATAGCACCGGTATGGACATAAACATTTAAGGAGGAGATTAATGAAAAAAATATTAGTGCTTCTTTTCATAGTGGTAGGATTATCAAGTTGCGCAACTATAACACCTCGTGCGTCCGGAATTATGCTACACTCTCAAATTAGCAGCCAGCTAGATAGTTGCAAAAGAGTCGGCCCAGTCACCGCGGAGGCATCGTGCTGGGGAGTATGGAGTAAAAGGGACTGCTTTCAACAGGCAAAAAATAACCTACGAGAGGCAGCCGTAGTTAAGTATGGAGAGCAAGTAGACTCGGTAGCATTAATCAATATGGATGAGTATTCCACAGCGGTGGTTGCTCATGGCATAGCATTTAAGTGTTTCTAAGGTGCTGCATGTATTTTTGATGGAGTGTTCTACCGCAAATTTGCGGTGTTTGTAATATCAGCAAGGATACACATAAAATTGTTGTGTGAGTATATGACTATAGCTAATAAAGAGACTCAGCTTGTAAAGTTTGCAGAAATATTCCAACAGAGTATGGATCAATATAAAATATGTCTATCAGATGTTGGCCGTCGTGCAATGGCACTTAAGGTTGGAGTGTGTTTAATACGCTATGACCTGGTTCGATATCTTTACGAATTTAATTCGCCTAGCTTACCTTTGTTTGTAAAGATTCGGGCATACGCTGATGCAATTAGAGTAATGATAGAAGGCAAAGATTGGATTGAAAAAAAAGCTAATAATGAGTTATGCAAGATATGTCGAGAATCTGGCCTTGGTATAGATATTCACACATCATTAGCCAAGAAAAGCAAGCAAGTGTTCAATCTCTCAAAAATATCAAAATACGATGACTATCGCCACGCCCTAAGTGGTCATTATGATGTAAACATTCCAGAATTCATGATGAAGTTCAGTAGGATAGATGCCAAAATGCTACTAGAAGACACGAAAGGGTTTGCAGAATATCTAAATCAATGGGTTATCAACCTTGTAGAAGTGTTTGAAATACACAACAAAGACATGCAGGCGGACGGCTGATCGCGGCCAATTCCACCTTGTGGTAGCTTAAACGATAAATTTTATTTGAGCGGTTTACCGCATTCCTTGCACTTGCCGTCCGGGCCGATAACGCCAATACAGGATTCGTCAGAACATAGAACACGTTTTTCCCAGTCATCGTCGGTTTCTCAATGAAAAAGCGGATAAATTCACAACCTACCTTATCTCCTCGACTCCTCTGGCGGGATAAATTTTTATCTTGACAAGCTGTATCCTATGGAATACAGTGGCGCCATGATCGAGATCCGCCAGACGGAGCATTACAGTAAGTGGTTTAATAAACTAAAAGATCCAAATGCACGCGCGCGGATTGATATTCGGATTCGCCGGTTATCTTTGGGTAATCCCGGCGACGTTAAACCAGTGGGAGAGGGGATATCTGAATTAAGGATAACCTATGGGCCAGGCTACCGTGTTTATTTCACACAGAGAGGAAACAAGCTAATTATTCTGCTTGCTGGCGGTGATAAAACAACTCAAAGCAATGATATTAAAAAAGCTTTGCAGCTGGCTCAGGAAATTGAGGAATAAAAAATGAAAAAGCAAAAAACAAAACTTTGGGATGCTGCCGAACATCTTAAAACAAAAGCGGATATAGCCGCATATCTGGAAGCAGCTTTGGAAGAAAATGACCCCGCATTAATAGCGGCGGCGCTTGGAGATATTGCCAGAGCCAAAGGCATGACTCAGATTGCCAACGAAACCGGCCTGGGTCGAGAAAGCTTATACAAAGCGTTATCCCCGGAAGGAAATCCGGAGTTTTCAACTATTTTGAAAGTGGTAAACGCTATGGGGTTGAAACTGCATGCCGGGCTTGGAAAATCAAAAAAAGCTGCCTAAGAAATTATCTCCTTTAGAATAAATTTTTATTTGTGGACTGCACCCCTCAAGTTGGACAAAATATGTTAGAGTGGTTGACAGGAACCCAAGTCCCGGGAAACGGGAGAAAGGATCTTGCCATGAAGCACCGAAGAAGTTTTGCTGCCGACCTCAAACGCCA
>Ga0255342_1002671_pt1 | contig 21608 bp, 20 predicted proteins | sample wastewater_treat_3_FD_192416 | JGI IMG/M metagenome (GOLD analysis project Ga0255342, IMG submission 192416) | Wastewater microbial communities from Lulu Island WWTP, Vancouver, Canada - plant14 | ecosystem: Engineered > WWTP > Wastewater > Unclassified | place: Canada: Vancouver, British...
CTTCAATGAAGGCGGTCTCTCACCTGTGGCACTAAGGACTTCAACTGGGCTGGCTCATCACGCCGCCTGACTCCTGCCTATCCAAGATTTTGGGTATTCTCTGACTGCACATTTCTTGACAATTCCACCGCATTAAGATCGAACACGTTGAAACTGGCTATTTTGACCTTTATTCTAAGGGTGGCAAGCTCCGCAGACTGTATATCCCTAAGAAGCTCCGTAACGAAACGCTTGAATGGCTCAAAACTCAGGAGCGTACATCGGGCTATCTTTTTCTTAACCGCTTCGGCGAGCATATCACGGCAAGAGGTATCTCTCAGCAACTCAAAAACTACGCCGAGAAGTACGGACTTGACAAAAAGGTAGTATATCCGCACTCTTTCCGTCACCGCTATGCAAAGAACTTTTTGGAAAAATATAATGACATAGCTCTGCTTGCCGATCTTATGGGGCATGAGAGCATTGAGACTACCCGTATCTATCTGCGTAAGACCGCAAGCGAACAGCAGGCTATCGTGGATAAGATCGTTACATGGTAATAAAATAGCCGTCCTCGGCTGAGAACGGCTGATATATCAATTTATATTTTCCGCTATGGAATCAAGCAGGGAGAATAGCTGGCTAACCTTGTCGGCTATTCTCTTTTGTTCGTTGATAGGCGGGACTGTTAATACAGCTTTCTTTCCGTCAAGTGTTCCAAGTCTCGGCATCTTTACACCGTATGAGCAGTGGTTAGCATATCGTAAAAATGTAGGTGACATCATATAGTACTTCGCATATTCGGGCAGTATATATCCGTTAAAATCAAGTGGCAATATCTCTGACGTACAGAAACCGTCATCATCGGCAAGAACTACTTTGTTGAGATAAGGACGGAGCTTGCTGTATAATACCTGTCCTTTATGGAATAGGTGTTTTGTGCTTGCAGAATTTCTTTCTTTTAGTGTCAACTTCTGCAATACTTTCCCCGTATCTTTTTCAATATCCTCTAAGTCCAAAATCCACGCTGTTTCGGGAATATCCTTTGTATCTACATTTGTGCAGTTACCATAATCGCATACTTCTCCGAGACAGCACACGCCCCAATTGTCTGGAATATCATCAATTCTCCAGTCATCAAGTGTTTCAGCAACATTACCCATTTTGAGATAGTAAGAGTTATCATCACCTTTATAGATAACAGATTCCTTCTTATCACGCTTGATCTTGCCCTGTTTGATAAGCTCCTCTTTCTCGGCTCTGATACGGTCAAGGAGAACGCTTGCAGGCTCATCATCGGGATTCTGCGGAACGAGCTTGCCCCTGATAGCGAGGTCAAGGATCTTGGATTTGGTTAGCTGTATGGTGGTTTTGAGATCGGTTTTGTCGGATTCTATTGTATCAATGAATGAAAGAAGTTCAGTAATTTTACTTACTATTCGTTTCTGTTCTACAAGAGGCGTTAATGGAATAAGCAGGCTATCGAATTTACTTTTGTTTAGTATTGGTAATGTTGTGGCAGATGAATTGGTAAGAATCTGCTCTTGCATATATAAAGAGTTTAATAAGAAAAATGTATATTCTGGCAAAACAAAAATATTTGGAATGATAGCGTTTATTTGTTGATTACATATTCCTGTTTTATGTATCATTCCTGTTTTTCCGATAGTAGCACCGATACAAGTTACAAGGACAGACTTTTCAGGTAATACTCGTCCACTATTATATCCCTTTTCTGAAACATAATCAGTAGAGGATACTACATTTATCCCTTTATCCAAATCAGTAGGCTTATAAAATGGAAATTCATCGCCATAAAGAGATTTATCTTTAGTAGACGGCGTACTTCCTGTAACTGTTGTGAATAAATTGCCTATTCTCGTCCATTCCCACCCCTCTGGTAGCTCAAATGGTATTTCATCTTCAATGCACTTCACCGTGCCGTCAGGGAACTTCTCATAATGCAAATTATCATCACCGAGGAATATAACGGTATCGTTCTTTATATCCTTAGCTTTCAGCTTACCGTCCTTGACCATCTGCTGTTTTTCGGCTCTGATACGTTCTAACAGCACAGAAGCAGGCTCATCGTTCGGATCTTGCGGAACGAGCTTGCCCCTGATCGCAAGGTCAAGGATTTTCTGTCTTAATGCTTTTGTATCCATTATTCATCTACCTCGCCGATAAGACTTTCAAGCTGAGCCACGGCACTTGCGATATTCGCCGATTTGGTCTTTATCGTTTCAAGAAGCTCCGTCAGCGTATAATCATCGCTTGTATTCGCCGACTTTATCCAGCTTATGTCAAGGCTTGTCTTATCTCGCTCTAAAATATCCTCATAAGTGTATCTGCGCCATCTGCCGTTCGGATTATCCTCGCTCCATGTTTCCTGTCTTGCAGAAATATCCTCAGCATGATAGCACTCTACAAATTCATCAAAGTGGCTTTCTTTCAGCGGATTGGTCTTACCAAAGGACGGCATTTCGGAACGAAGATCGTATATCCATACTTCCTTAGTATTGCCCTTATCGGAAGTACCTCTCGTGAAGAAAAGTACATTGGTCTTTACACCCTGGGCATAGAATATACCCGTAGGCAGACGCAGAATCGTATGCAGATTGCATTTCTCCATAAGGTCACGACGTATCTTCTCACCGTCACCGTCAGCAAAAAGCACGTTATCAGGCAGAACAACGGCAGCACGGGCATGACCTGACTGATTCAGGCTTCTGTAAATGTGCTGTAAGAAGTTGAGCTGTTTATTGCTTGTGGGGAAAGTGAGGTCATCACGGGTAGCACGTTCACCGCCTTTTTTCGTACCAAACGGCGGATTCGTCAGTACAACGTCATAGCCTTTCATCTGCTTACCATAATTTGAGAGAGTATCACCCAAGTAGATTGCACCACCAATATCATGAAGCATTGCGTTCATAAGAGCAAGCCTATGGGTATCGTGAACAAGTTCGCAGCCTGTAAATGCCTGTGTACGCTGAAATTCCTGCTCATCAACCGACAAATCGAACAAATCATCGGTATGATCCTTAACATAGCGGTCGGCAGCAATCATAAATCCGAAAGTACCGCAGGCAGGATCGTTGCAGCGTTCACCGGCTTGCGGAGCGATCAGCCTGGTCATAACGTTGATAAGCACACGGGGCGTGAAATACTGTCCTGCTCCCGACTTCTTTTCGGTAGCGTTTTTCTCTAACAGTCCTTCATAAAGGTTGCCCAAGCCTTCTTCCTTAGCACTGTACCAGTCAAACTGGTCGATAGTGGTGATGATTTTTTCAAGGTTTTTAGGCTCGTCAATGTTAGTCTGTGCGCCCTGATAAATCTCACGCACACGACCTTGACAGTTCTCTCCGAGGTGTTCCAAAAGCTCTTTATAGAACTTTTTCAGCTCAATACCTTGCTTTGAAAGCAGCTTATCCCAGCGATATTCTTCGGGGATAGCCTTTTCGGTATCGGTTTCCTTACACATCTTCAAAAACAGTATATATGTAAGCTCAGTAACATACTGCTGATAGGTGATACCATCATCACGCAGTACGTTACACAGATTCCAGAGCTTTGCAACAATTTCCTGATTATTCAAGCTACGATTCCTCCATCGTCATATAAGTATTGGTTCAGTTCCATAATAACCTCATGGAGCTGTCCCTCAAATCGGCGGTCAATGCCTTTGAATCCGCCGTTATTCTTGAAAGCACCCTGTTCAAACATCTGCTCATCAAGCACAGCTTCTTCAAGCATGACCTTTTCTATACGTTTCAGCCAGTCAAGCTGAACCTTGTTAAACTTGTGGTTCTGTCTCAGCTTCGCAAAGGCATTCTTCACCCTTGTTTCGTGGCTTATCAGCGCCGAGCCGATAGCCTGCTGCCGAACAAATGCGATAATATCCGCAACAATATCTTCGTTTGTCATTTCATTCCAAGCAGTATTGAGCTGTTTTTCCGTGAAATCATGACGGTCAAGCTCCATTTTCAGCTCTTTGAGAGTTGCCCTTGTCAGCTCAGAGGGGCGAGTGCATACGATTTTGAGTGCATTTATTTCATTAAGGTTTTCCACAACAAACTTCCTGAACGCTTCAATATAATCTTCAGGCTTGCTTGCCTTGCCGTAACCTCTTTCATGTGATACGACCTCATCTTCATGTTCATCAATGACAACAGGACGTTTTCTATGTGTCCTGTCTTTATCAAGAACAGCAAATGCCTCCGAACATTCCAAAGCTCTCTTTGTGGAGTCGGCAACCTTGCCGTCATTCAGTTCTTTTGCAAAAGCATTAAGGTCTTTACCGCCCGTCAGGTACATGAACTGTTCCAATGCCTTTGCACTGATCTTACGACTTTTCCTTTGCAGTTTGGCAATAATCAGACTAAGCTGATATGCCTGTTTATCCTTTTCAACAGCTTTCAAGCCGTTCAGCAAGTCCTCAAATGTAGTCTGGGGATTTGGTGTAACGGGCTTCATGTTACTTACAGGCTCTAATGTTTCATAGACACCTACGGGATCATATATTTCAAAGTGGTCTTTATTTATCTTACTGCATAATCTCGTAGCTCTGCCGAGCATCTGCTCGAACAGGATACGGGATTTGATACGGCGCATAAATACAAGATTAACGATTTCAGGCACATCAATACCTGTTGTTAGCAAATCAACAGTAACAACCACCTTCGGATAGGCTTCATTCTTGAACTGCCGTATAGCTTCAAGTATCTTCTTTTTATTGCCGCCCTCTATGCTTCCGGTGATTTTCTTGACAACATCATTGTCAATGCCGTACTTCGAGTAAATATCTTTCAGTATCTTTACGATAAGGTCAGCATGATCATCATCAACTGCATAGATAAGCGTTTTTCCTTCGCCGTCCGGATTGAAGTCCATAGCGATTTCTTCAAAAACAGTGATATTAAAGTTCTTAGTGATAATATCCTTATTGAACTTGTCAATCTCAAACTTCATATCGTCCTCAAGCTCATCGCTGTTGAGAATTTCACCAGTGTTCGGATCGTAGATAGCGAGTGTTTCGCCCTTTTTGTATTCAATGCCGTTATCACGGAGCTTAGTATGAATATCGTGCGGAGCATCGTGATCGACAAGATAACCGTCAATGACAGCTTCTCTGTAAGAGTATGTAAACACGGGCTTTCCGAATATCTCTGTTGTATGCAGAGCAGGGGTAGCCGTGAGCGCAACCTTTACAGCATCGAAATACTCTATTACAGTACGATACTTGCTGATATAATCTTCCTGATTACGATACAGCATTTCATCATCGCTCAGTTCTTTATCGAGCGTATAACCTCTATGTGCTTCATCAACAACTATCAGGTCATAATCAGAAACGGAGGGCATTGTGCCATCTTCGCTGTATATCAGGCGTTTTACAAGGCTCTGGACAGTAGCTATATGTATCTTTGTTTCCTTATCAATCTCTTTTTCGTCAAGACCTTTTATGTTGTAAATCTCATCGAGAGTCATTAAATCCTCTATCTTGACTTCCTTGAATACATCGGCTGCCTGTTCACCGAGTGCAGTCCTGTCCACAAGGAACAGTATACGCCTGAAACGGTTGCTTTTAATAAAGCGGTATATCATTCCGAGGATAGTTCTCGTTTTACCTGTTCCAGTAGCCATAGACAGCAGCGCTGTTTTCTTGCCTTCAATGATAGCATTCTCAGCAGCTTCAATAGCTCTTATCTGATATTCACGCAGATTCAGTCCATCTGGATCACGCAGTAAATCGTATGGGGTATTCTGCAATGTCTGATTTGCCGCTGAAATATCCTTATCGAGCATTTCCATAAGACCGTCAGGGCTGAACCAACCTTGCAAAGCCTTTGGAGTATTAGCACCGTCACGCAGATCAAGAAACCATATACCCGATTTCAGCTCAATCTGTTTCAGATACTTTCTTCCATTAGTTGCGAAAACGAACGGAACTTTATAACCGTTCCAGTCCTTTATAACATACTCGCTATGCTCCGCTTTTATCATACGGGCATAATCTTTGCACTGATAGTCTATTACAGACGGAATATCTATACTTGCTTTCTTTGCTTCAATAATAGCAACAAGTTTAAGCCCTACAAAAAGAGCATAGTCAGCGTAACCGCCCTTAGTTACCGTAGAATCAGTCGGGAATTCGGCAATAGCGATATTACGTCCCTTTTGTGGTCTGGTTCCCTTAGAATAGCGGAGATTGTTTGTATCGACTTCCCAGCCGTACTTTCTAAGCTGATCGTCAATGATAATGCGTGTTTCAGCTTCTGAAAGCTCCATAGCTTCTGTAACTTGTGCTGACTTGTCGGCTCTGTCCTTTGCAGACGAACCGTCCGTAGCTGTCGCAACAGGTTCAGCCTTAGCAGCTTTAGCAAGCTGTTCCTCTAAGCCCTTGATGATACTTTCATAGTCAGGGATAGGCTCATTCTGGGGCATAACAAAATCAGGTGCTTTGAAGCTGTAATCGCCATAAACCTCCATAAACCACACAGCAAGCCTGAATGCCATTCTAAGCAGGGATTTAGCGGTATCAACCGAATCCTCATATTTATGAACAGCATCATTACGCTTCATTCTGAGAGAATACAGTATATCATCTATTCTACCGCCACGGTCAATAAGCCCCTCCCGTTTCAGGATTTTTATTCTATTGGCGTGGGTATTATCATAATCAGGCTCGTCAAGCCCCTCATTCGCAAATATTTCCTGCACCAGACGTTCAGCAAACATTCCGAGTTTATAAATACACGCATTAGGATCGTTATAGAGATAGCTTTCAGCAGTTTTTCCGATTTTAGCAAGAGTTCCCCAATACTTGCTCAGAAAATCAAAATTAGATTTCATAACGAATCACCTCCATCATAAAGTAACTTCTCATAACAATGTACTATGAGAACTTATTATCTATTCTATTATACCACAATCTGCACAAATAGTCAATTGCTCCACAGCATAAAATCTGTATTTTTCACTGGGTAAAATCATAATTTGTAGCTTATCATAAAAGTATTCATCTGAAAAGAAAAAAGATATGCCGTCCGTATCATCTCACGGATAGCATATCTCTTATTTATTCGTATTATAGCCTTATTCCTGAACTTCCTTCATCAATGCAACGCCGTCCTTGAAGCCTGCCTTGTATGCTGCCCTCATCTCATCAGCGGCAGTTTCGCTTTGCAGATCGCAGAGCTTATGGAAAATGGTTTCCTGCTCCTCAGTCAGCGACTCCTCAAATGCAATAGCTGTCTTTTCCCACTCATCAGAGGAGTAACCAGTTTTTATAGCACCAATTCTGCTGTTATAAATCTCATCAATCATCGTAGTACCGTCCTTTCAGCTCTCCACACGGAGAGTAGCCTGTTGCCTGTTATTCTTACATTATCGGTATAGGTCACTTTGAGTGTGTCCATAAATAACAGGTACAGGCTTCAAGGAGCGCACCCGTATCGCAAACTATACAGGTCTGCCTGAACTGATGAGTATGTTCAAGCAGGTCGCTGACATTCGTACCGCCGATACGCTGAAACTTGATGTGCCTGACTGTGATTATCAGGTGGTTCAGGTCGAAGCTACTCCTTTTCAGCAGGAGCTTGTTCAGGAGCTTGCCGACAGAGCTGATGCTATCAACGCAGGAAATGTTGATCCCACGATCGACAATATGCTCAAGATTACGTCGGACGGAAGAAAGCTCGGTCTTGATCCTCGTCTGATTGATCCGTCATTTGAAGATAATCCCGATACAAAGCTCAACCGCTGTGTAGAGAATGTTGCCCGTATCCACGCTGAAACGGCTGAGGACAGACTCACGCAGATCATCTTCTGTGATTTGGGCGTTCCTCACAAAGCAGCAGGAGAAGCAGAGGCCGAGGGCGAAGATGCCGACGATGTGAAGGATAAGAAGTCTATCGCTGAGGTCGAGTCTCTTGAAGAAGAATGCGACTTCTGCGTGTATGAGCAAACATTATCTAATGGATACACATTAACTCATACTTACTTAAATTCGGGCTTTTCACCCTCGGCAAGCCCATTATTGAGGAACTTGTAATATATCTGAATACGGCGAGGTGTGCTTTTATCCTTCGGACGGTCACCGATCACAACATACTCGATCAGGTCTACACACATCTCCCTCGTCAGCTCAGGTGCATCTGCATACTGTTTCAGACGGCGGATAAATTCCTCAATATCGTCCTTAGCCTTGCTGTCCTGTTCCAATGCGGCGGTAAGGCTTTTAACTTTCTCCGTCAGCTCTGCTTCTTCTGTGCGGAACTGACCGAGCATTTCAAGGCACAAATCCTCCGGCACCTTGCCGAGCAGCTTATCCTGATAGACTTTCTGTGTCATCATCTTCAACTCAGCAAGCCTTGACTGGTGCTTTGCAAGCTGTTGACGAGCATCGTCAAGGAATTTTGTTCCGTCCGTTTCCTTGCGTTTGAGAAACTCCTGTCGGGCTTCATCTTCATTCTCAATCACATACTTTGCCTTTGCGTGAATATCCGCAAGCACTATCTTTTCGATCTGCTTTCTGCTGATATAGTGAGTGGTACAAGTGCTTGCACCGCAACGGCTATATGTACCGCAGGCATAGAAATAATTGACAGAGCCGTCTTTTTTCTTTGCGTGACCGTTCAGCTTCATCTTCGCACCGCAGTCAGGACAGAACATCAAACTATTCAGCGGAAGAACAATGCCCTTTTTCATAATTTTGCCGTGGCTTGCACAGCGGTCAACCTCTTGGCACTTATCCCAAAGCTCCTGAGAAATAATAGGCTCGTGAGTATGCTCCGCAATAACCCATTCGTCCTTACTCCTGCGGACGGACTTGTGATTTTTGAATGATACCGTAGTGTATCTCTGCTGTGCAAGGTTGCCGATGTAGATAGGATTGCTAAGGATATTTCTTACCGCAACATGACTCCAATAATGGAATGTGTTTTTATACATATTCGGCTTTCCCAACATCTGCGCCCGATAGTCGGACGGAATCGGAATACCCTCAGCGTTCAGCTTCTTTGCAATCTGTGTCGGCGTGATACCCGTTGCACGAAGCTCAAAGATACGTCGCACCACCTTTGCGGCAGGCTCATCAATAATGGGAGTATGCTTTTCATCATCGCCCTTGAGGTAACCGTAGGCAGCGTATGAAGCGATATACTTTCCCTCTTTGGCATTTTGGGCGAGGACACTGCGCACCTTCTTGGACGTGTTTGCGGCGTGCCATTCATTGAAAAGATTCATGATCGGCATTAAGTCCATCGCCGTGCTGTTGCGGTCAAGCGTATCCACATTGTCGCTCAGGGCGATGAATCGGATATTGAACGAAGGAAAAATGTAGTCGATATACTGACCGACCTCGATGTAATTACGACCGAAACGAGAAAGGTCTTTACAGAGGATAAGATTTATCTTCCCCGACTTAGCATCATCGAGAAGCTGTCTGACACCCGGTCTATCGAAATTTGTCCCCGAATAACCATCGTCCTCGTATATCCCCACCAAGTTCCAGCCTGCCTGCTGACTAACATAATCGGTCAGCATTTTCTTCTGATTTTCAATGGAGAGGGACTCGCCCTCTCGCATATCTTCCTGTGATAATCTCACATAAATACCTACATTGTAGGTTGACTGTCTTGTCATGACATACTCCTTTCCAATCAAGACAGCCATATTCGATATTCCTATTATAGCGCAGAAAACCGAATATGGCAAGTCCTTTTTTCTATCTTTTCAGACTTGTCCAACGGTTTCTGCATAGGCTCTTTCAAAAGCCATTCTGTAAAGCTCCTTGTCGAGAGATTTCTCCCCGACATAGTGGCTTGTGACGGTAAAAAGCTGACCGTCGATCTCATAAGTTGCTTCGCTCACGGGCTTGTCTTTGTATCGCTCGTTCAGCTCGGCAAGAGTAGCATCGTTTGTTGTCAATTTTCTCCTTTCCGCCTGCGATTATCTATCTCTACACGCATAGGCTTTTTGTTGCAGGGGCGTTACGCCTGCACAGAACGTTTTGTTGTCGGATATATATTTAATCCGAGTAAGGATTTTTCTTCTCAAAGAAAGAAGTCTGACCGAGCATTTCTTCCTCGTCAGCGTCATTAGCATAGCTATTCTCCGACACGGACTTATCGTCAGAAACAGACGTAACCGCCTGCTCGTGTTCTCTTGCGATCATATCGGCAAGAGCCTGTCCCTCACAGCTATACTGCTTGCACAGCGACTGATAGATCAGCAGAGCCTTCTGCTCACTCAGCTTTTCACACTCAGCCGTGTCGCTCTGGATACGCTCTTTCAGCTTGCCGATCTTCTCATCGAGCTTCATGATCTTATTTGCGATGTCAGCCATATTATCACCACCGTTCGTTTCTGATTTCGGAATCATACCCGATGATAATATTATAGCGCGCAACGCTTCACTTTGTCTACTGGCAGTGCGCATGAACTTTGGTGTGTCAGATGAGTTTTGCGTTCGACAAATTGTTATGGGGATTTTATTTTGACATCAAAATCACACCGTAGAGATACAGCTTTCAAGCATCGGAAACAGAATTATTCAATACAAGTCACATAGTTCCAAACGCTCTGAGGAGCGCCTAAGCGACTAAGAGAGTTCGCTAAGATTTTTTTCACGGGAACGATGAAAATAAATCTGTCCGACCTCAGCGGTCGGAAGAATATCAAAATCAAACCCAGCAAGCTCTGCATATTGTGTACACAAGTTCACAATATGCGCTGGCTTTCAAACCCAGCAAGCACGGTATAAAGTATTACGATTATGGAAAATCGTAAACTTTATACGGCTTGTCAGGGGAAAATTCCCCTAAGACCCCTGAGAGCGATTGCAGGAGCAATCGAACAACGGCGGCAGAACCGCCGAGAAAGCGAGGACAACAGAATGTCAATATTCAAAAAATCAGGCGAGGGCTTCCTTGCAAAGCTGTTCAAGCATAAGCAGGTGGAGGAGCTTGCAGAGGAACTTGCCCACACTTATGCGGACGAAATGCAGGAAGAATTGCAGTCCGAAAGTGACGAGCCGACCACCGCCGAGGACACCGCTGCCGAGCCGATACCAATGCTCGAAGTCACCGAAACGGGCGAGGTAGATTTCATAGAACTGCCCGAAACCACCGAGGGAGAATCACCACCGCAGGACACCGAACCGAGCGAAGTCCGCAAGCACCTTATTACATTCCGTGTGAACGACATGGAACTTGAAGCGATCAACCGCCGATATGCTGAAACATCGTTCAGAAGCAGGGGCGATTTTTGCAGATATTCTGTCCTCACAGTTATGAATGTTGAGGAGGATTCCGAGGACATAAAACAGATAGCGAGGTATATTTCCTCAATATCAAATTCGTTCAATCAGGTAGCCCATAGAGTGAATAAAGGCGGTAAACTTTATGATGAAGATATTGCCAATATGAAAGCGAGGTTAGAAGAAGTTTGGCAGTTACTCGTATCCATACGATCCACACGGGAACATACGGTGCAATTGCTTATATCTGCAACCCAGACAAAACCGCAGACGGCAAATATGTTGTTAGCAACTTGTGCGTATCTACTCCATGTGGAGCATCAGAACAATTTAGAAACATCAGGCAGACAGTCGGCACGGGGCGAAGCCGAAGCGAGTGCCAGCACATAATCCAGAGTTTCGCCCCCGGTGAGGTCACTCCCGAACGAGCATTGCTTATCGGGCAGGAGCTTTGCAAGGCACTTTTCAATGACGAGTATCAGTATGTGCTTGCCGTCCATGTAGACCACTCCCATGTGCATAATCACATCATCGTGAATAATGTGAATTTCTACACGGATAAGACCTTTGAGACCGAGCATAATCAGGGCAAAATTCCCGACCGAGCGTGGAGCAAACTCCGCACGATTTCGGACGAACTTTGCCGGAAACACAGACTTTCTGTCATCGAAAATCCGCATCTTTCAAAGGGTAAAAGCCATTGGGAATGGGAGCTTGACAAGCAGAATTTGTCGTGGAAAGAACAGCTTAAAAGAGCCATTGACGAGGTTATCAAGGTCAGCGAGGACTTTGAGGATTTCCTTGCAAAATGCGCCGATTTCGGGATTTTGGTTGACTATAATCCCGACCACAAAATAGACCTGAAATTTATGCTTGCCGAGCAGAAAGAGCGTAATCCGAGGGCGAAGTTTACAAGAGCCAAAACGCTGGGTTACTTCTATGAGAGCCAGCAGATTAGAAAGCGTATCGAGAGTTACAAGTATCAAATGTCGCACCGTCCAACAGCAAGAATTATCCGCACCACAGCGGAGAAATTCCAACAGTCTCAGGGCTTGACGAATTGGGCAGACCGTGAGAATATGAAGGCGGCGAGCAAGGCACTAAACGAGATGAACGCAAGCAACTCCACCCTCGAAGAATTGGAAAGTGCAGCTCACAGGGCGTTCGCTGAATTTATGGTTATGTCAACTCCGCAGTTTGAATTGAGCGACCGTATCCACGAATTAGAGAAGCAAATTCCGACTATCGAGGAATACCGCAAGTATAAGGTCTACTACAAGAATTATACTTCTCTGGAGGGCAAGGCGAAGAAAAAATACGGAGAGAACTGCCGTTACGAACTCGACCAGTATCATGAGTGCTGTAAAAAGCTGAAAGAACTGTTTCCCGACGGTATCATTCCCAAGATCAAGGTCTTGCAGGACGAGCTGAAGAAAGCCCGTGAGGATTATGCCAAGATGAGTGCGGAACGTAAAGCCCTAAAGAAAGAAGCGGACAGGCTTTCAAGGCTTGCACAGCAGAAGCGTGACAGTCAGAGAACACTTGCCCGATATATGCAGAACGAACAGGCTGCCAAGAGAAAGAAAAGTCAGCTTGAATAAAAAATCAGCAAGGAGAGTGGTTCTCCTTGCCGTGGTGTAATATCATCAATATAGGCTTCAAGTCAATCTTGAGGTGGAAACAGAGGTATGCCCATTAGTTTCTCTACAAAAAAGATACCAAAGAAACAGGTTAAAAATGCTGAAATAACCATAACCACCGTAAAAATGGTTTGGTTCTTAACATCTTTCTTTACAAATATCAAGAACAGATTTATCACAGCGATTACAAAACTTGCTATCTGGATAATGTCAATGATGTCAATTTTGGTTATCTTAAATTCATTTCCATTCCATACTGGAAGAAACATGAGATAGTACAGTATTGGCATTACAAATGCAATAAAAGCCTTGATTTTAATAGATACCTTTACTTGATTTACCATACCTTTGCCCTCTATATTGAACTTTATCTTGTGAGTAGTATGAATAACTACTCTTATTAATAATTATACACCATTGCCGCAAATAAGTCAATCACTAACCAACAGAAAGAAAAAAATTTACATCAGAAAGGATACAACAACTATGAGCAAAATAGGATATATCCGTGTTTCCACGGAGCATCAGGAAGCAGCGAGACAGCAGGAGATCATGGGAGACTATCAGGTTGACCGCATCTTCTCCGAGAAGCTGTCAGGAGCAAACACAGACCGCCCTCAGCTTAAAGCTATGCTGGACTATGTGCGTGAGGGCGATACGCTCTTTATCGAGAGTATCAGCCGTTTAGGACGCTCCACAAAGGACTTGCTGAACATCATCGACGCCCTCGCCGAAAAAGGAGTATCGCTCATCAGCCACAAGGAGAACATTGACACGGACACTCCTGCGGGCAAATTCATGTTGACCGTGTTCGCAGCACTCTCTCAACTTGAAAGAGAACAGCTTAAACAGCGACAGCGTGAGGGCATCGAGATCGCTAAGCGGAAACTTCCGGGGGACGTTTCCGGGGGCAAGTACACGGGACGGAAATCTCTCCCCACCGACTGGACAAGGTTCGGGCAGCTCTATGGGGAATGGAAAGCCAAGCACATCACGGGGCGTGACTTTATGCGTAGAATGGATATGTCGGCAAATACCTTTTACCGCCGTGTGCGTGAGTATGAACTCCGTCACGGTATCACCGTACCGACCTCGGCTTGACTTTGCCCCTCAGACGAAGGTCAATGCCCCTCAGCACCGTCCAATCCTGCGGAGCGGAAAACTCTAACCGCTGAAAAAGAAAAAGCCCTCAGAAACGCTTACAGAGCGTTTCCGAGAGCTTGCGGTTTTTGTTTCAAGATTAGAGCATTATTAATCCAATAATATATATTAAGGTGATTATTAATGGGATAAATATTAAGTGGATTCGTGAATTTTCAGCTTCAGAACAAGCACCTTTTTTTAACACATCAATATTGATTATTGATAATTTGGGATTGTTCTTAAGGTATTTCAGATCAATGCTATTGCCTTGATCTATATTATGTGGATATAACTCACGTTTACTTGTTAATATTGTTGGAGGAAACTCTTTGGTGTATTTTTTTGATTTACTTCATACGAAATAGTAAATGAATATCTTGACTGCTTTATCCAGTCATCAGCTTGTAATTGATCAGGTTTTGTTAGAGTTACAACATTATCGATATATCCAGTAGTTGATTCACCATGATTATCAATGTATTTGTTAACTATCGGACGAATTAAGCCCCAAGCACACAATAAGTCTACAATTAGTACTATGAGTCCTATACATAATCTTATAGTGAAACTTGATAAAGTATTGTATACGTTTTCTGGCAGAACTCTATAGTATCCCAATGCACCAATAAATGATCCTATAATCATTCCACCGATTATCCACAGCATTATTGATATAATAGGCTTTTTATTCATTACATCTCAACCTTTCACCATAGCCAATATTTTTTCTTGGTAAATATATAGATTACAAAACCAAGTAGTAAAATTCCTAAAATAGACAGTACCCAAACAATATTGATCTTAAATCCATTTATATTCTTTGTGGATAACATATACTGTCCTGGGCTACTAATTTTAATTCTATAATCTGAATTATAACCCAATTCTGTATATTCGTTATTATTCCCAAGAAAATAAAGGTGTTTATAATGCTCCTGATGATTTTTAAGTATAATTGTAATAGCACCTGGCATTTCACATTCGCTAATATAATCAACAGTAATTCCATTATCTATAATCGCTATCTTCAGTTCAGGATTTATTTCGTTAATTGGATTGATGATATCTCGACCATTAATTATAATGTTATAATCCTGATACTTTATTGTCAGAACCTTATCAGTGCCATACAATTCTTTTAACACATCTGACGATATAATAGATAAGTCTTTGACAGTTATGTGATTATCAGTTGACTCTTTTATTTTACTTGCCAAATCATCAATTTCATCGGATTCTTTAATGCTAATATTATCATTATTATGATTAGTTGTTTTTTCAGCATCCGTACTGACAATAACATTAACAAGAGTAGTTGAATCTTCATTTGATACGATTATTGATGTGCTACCCGAGGAGATGTCATGAGACAATGAAGTAATGGGTTTAATTCTGTTTTTTGTTAATTACCACCATTGCAATTGCTGAAATCACGACGACAATTAACGCTATGAAAAATATCTTTCTTTTTCCCAAGTTGAAAGATACTGCCGCAATGATAAGAGCTATAGCAAATACCAAAAAGGCTATTTTTAATGGTAAACTTAAATTATTCAAAAGAAAACCTCCTCATAATATCCCATGTTACGTTATAGCAGTCATCCAAATATTTTATCCGAAAATTCTGCTAAAATAAATCTGATTGTCATTGCATCCATCCAAGCGATCAAGTCCTTCTGCAATCGCACCTCCGACGCTAAACGATGCAAATCCCGTTATAATATTGGAACACCTTGCTGCGATTCTGTTTGCTATTCTTGCAGAAACCCATTTAGTAAGTGTTCTGGCAAGCACTCTTTCAAAGCCGCTTCTTCCAAGACTTTTCAGCACTGTGCGAAGACAAGAAATGCTTCCTCCGCCAAGTGCCGCATTAAAAGCACAGTTTGCTGCAAATTCAACGGCGTAATATACACCTTTCTGATATGCGCCGCCACCGTCTAAATAAATCATTTCATCTTCGGAAATTACTGCATAATTACGAGGCATTACTAATGCGCCATCATAACACATTTCCATAGGATTATTTCCTTTCTGATACAGTTCTTAGGAACTTATTAGTATCATAGAAAAAGTGAATATTCGTATGAATGATATGTTGCAGACCATATCGTCTATTGTGAACGCTTTTTCTGCACAAAGCGTATTCACCTTATGTGTAAACTAAAGTGTTATCATCGTCCTCAAATGTCTCAGGAACGGATTCTGTCGCTGTTTCTTCCTTATCATCTATGATAAAGTTGCCCTGCTGCATATTCCATAGGCGGCTGTATCTGCCGTTCTTAGCAAGCAGTTCATCATGAGTTCCTTGCTCGATGATCTCGCCCTTATCAAGAACAAGAATCAGATCACAGTTCTTGATAGTAGCAAGTCTATGGGCAATAATCAGCATTGATTTCTTCTTGAATTTGTTGTATATCATATCAAAGATGATGTTTTCTGTAGCAAAATCAAGGTTGCTTGTTGACTCATCAAGGATATAGAAATTGCTGTTTTTAAGGAATGCTCTCGCAAGAGCGATACGTTGCTTCTCACCACCGCTAAGACCGTTTCCGGCTTCTTGCAGATAAGTATGATACTGCATAGGAAGCTTTTTGATAAACTCATGAGCATCAGCTTCTTTAGCTGCCTGCTTGACTTCTTCAAGAGTAGAGTTCATCTTTGAAATCCTTATGTTATCATAAATGCTTTTTGAGAAAAGCTCTATTGTCTGAGGAACGTAGGAAATCGTTCTTCTCACCGACTCGTTATCATATTCATTTATATCTACACCATCAAGCAGTATTTCACCGTTTTCAGGCTCATAATATTTTAGAAGGAGCTTTGCGATAGTAGATTTACCGCTGCCGCTTTCGCCAACAAGAGCTACCTTCTTGCCCTTTGGTATAGTGAACGAAATATTATTGAGTACGGGCTTTCTGTTGCCATATCGGAAGGTTACATTATTGATTTCAATATCTCCGTCTATGGATTCAAGTTCGTTAAATTCGCCCTCGCTCTGCTCGGTATCGTAATCAAGTATTTCGGTAAGGCGTTTCATGGAAATATTGGCTTCCTGTATCTGGAGCTGTAAGCTGACAAGTCTGCCAACCGGATCCATAAAGTAACCAGCCATTGTTGTGAAAGCCATCAAGCTACCAAGACTGAGCTTCCCATCTATTACTTGTCTTATACCGAAATACATCAGGATAAGATTACCTGCTGTAGATATAAGGCTTGATATCGAACTCTGGACATTTGAAAGCATACTTTCTTTCATTCCTATACGGAGCGACTTTATATATTCCTTTTCAATACATTCAAGCTCTGTATCTTCATTTGCATTACCCTTGATCGTTTCAACCGCACGAAGACCTTCTATGATCTGTGAGTTGAGAACCGAGGACTGCTGCATCTGCTCCTCATTGATCTTCTTGTAAGGTTGCTTAAAGATGAATACAAGAAGGATACTGCAAATAGTAAGGCGTATAATGATACCGAACAGCGAAAGGTTCATATTAAATAGGATAACACCCGTTATAAGTGCCATAGCCACATCAATAATGAGTGTAAGCGCTATGTTGGTGAAAATATCCTTAATGGTGAATGCATCGCTGAAACGTGTGATAATATCGCCTGTTTTTCTTGAAGCGAAGAACTTCATGGGAAGTTTGTAGATATGCTCAAAGTAGCCGAGGAGGAGAGGAATATCTATTTTCTGTGAGAGATATATCATCATCCATTGTCTTACAAATCCGAGAACTGTTTGTACAACAGCGAGTATTGCAAAAACAATGACCACAAGCAACAAGGGATTTTTTAGTTTGTATGGCAGTATCTCGTCCATCAGTATTTTATTGAATAGCGAGGATACAATGCCTAATACCGTTAAGATAACAGAAGCAACAATAGAATAGGCAAATAACTTCTTATGGGGAAGTAACAGCTTCAAGAATCTGCTGAACGTTTTACCTTTCTCAGCTTTTCCCGGAACAAAGCGACTGTCAGGCTTTAATAGCAACAAAGTTCCGGTGAATGTTTCATAAAATTCATCGAGCGTTATCTTCATCAAATCCTTTGCAGGATCGCCGATGATTACATAATCGACTTTTTTGTGCCGTACTTTTTTGAATACTACCACAAAATGGGTAAGTCCTTCTTTTGTAATGACGTTAGCAATGCAAGGTAAAGTGAAGTCCGTAAGAAAGTTTTCTCTATCAACTCTGACCGCCTGAGAAACAAATCCGAGTGTGTCCGCACATTTGGATAGCCCGACAAGGTTAGTGCCTTTAAGGTCTGTTCCCATAAGATCACGGAGCTGAGTTATAGTTGTTTCTTTTTTATAATGCAGGCATACCATAGCAAGGCAGGCTGCCGCACAGTCAGTTGCATCATGTTGCTTTACAAAAGTGTATCTCATTCATTCTTGTTCCTTTACATAAATTATACCACAGCAGCGCAAGAATTACAAGAGTTTTTCAAATAAACAGTTAGATATACATTTGTCAATTTCCCTTAACTGATATTTTAGTATAACAGGAAAGCAACATCTGTTAATTCAACGCAACAATCAGTATATTTAATTTACTATTGTATGATATCATATTTTATGAATTTGTAAATAGTTTTCAGATATATTTCAATTATTTAAATTTTGTTCATTTTAATAGGTAAAATGAATTGTTTATATAAAAAGAAGGAGCAGTGCGCCGCTCCTTTATAATGTATCGAAATATGGCTGCTTGATTTCACCTGTATCCATTAAATGTGGTTTCCGATGATATTCGTGATAAGCTAATCGCAAGGGGTATCCCTGCGGAGGAAATCGCATATATCCACGATGCGAAAACCGAACAGCAGAAAGCTGACCTCTTTGATAAAGTCCGCAGCGGAGAGATCCGTGTACTGCTCGGCTCAACCGCCAAAATGGGTACGGGTACGAATGTCCAGAAGAAGCTGATCGCAGTCCATGACCTCGATATTCCGTGGAGACCGGCTGATCTGGAACAGCGCGCCGGAAGAATTATCCGTCAAGGCAATGAAAACAAGCAGGTGCAGATATTCCGCTATGTTACCAAAGGCACATTCGATGCTTATTCCTATCAGACTTTGGAGAACAAGCAGAAATTCATCTCTCAGATCATGACAAGTAAGACTCCTGCGAGAAAGTGTGAAGATGTGGACCAGCAGGCACTCACTTATTCCGAGATCAAGGCTCTCTGCACAGGCGATGAGCGTATCAAGGAAAAGCTGATGCTTGAAAATGAAGTGAAGGAACTGAGGGTACTCGCTGCGGAACACCGCAACACGGTATTTGAAATGGAGGACAAGATCGCTCGTTTCCCTGAACAGGAACAGAAACTTACTGCGATTCTTGCTGATCTCCATACAGATCGTGAAGCACTCCGCAAGCTCCCGATTGATCCCGAACGCAAACTGCCCGTATTCAAGATCACCATTGGTGAAACTGAGTACACCGATAGAAAAGAAGCTGCTAAGGCTCTTGAAGATGCTGTGTTGGCTATCAAATATGCCGATACTCCCGTGAAAGTTGGCTCGTTCCAGGGCTTTGACCTGAGCGTTACAGTAAACAGCAACATGATGGGCGGCGGTATGTCGGCTGGCCTGCAAGGTGCCACTTCACATACCACGAAGCTGATCGAGAGTTTTGCCCACAACTTGAATCGTCTTGAAGCTGCCCTCTACAACATCGACGGCAGAATCGAGAGAACGCAGGATAACCTCGCAAAGCTCAGGCTTGACCACGCAGAAGCGCAGAAGATCGTAGCAGAGCCGTTCCCCCAGCAGGAGGAGCTTGATACTAAGGAGCAAAGGCTGAAAGTCGTAACTGATGAGCTGAATCAGGCGGCTATCGAAGCAAAGAAGAACGCTCCGAAGCGTGAAAAGACTTGCTACTTTGAGAGGGCGAAGATGAAGCGTGATGCCGCAAGGCTCGGCAAAAAGCCAAAAACGCCGAAGGACCAGACAAAGGGCAGGAGCAAGAAGCAAGGAATTGAATAAGCAACTATAAGATTATTCTAAGTAAGTATGCATCCCAATAAGTGAAAAATGATATAATTCACATTATTGGGATGCAATTTCTATCTTGACAGAAAGAAAAAAAGATGTATAATATATACAATGGGGTTTGTGTACCCTTTTGATGTTTTCAAGTTATAATCCACACAAGTTGGCTTGTGTAAAATATTACTTAAATACAATGTGAGGAAAGGAATTATCATGGCAAATAAAGAGAAAATGGGCCCTCCTACATTAGAAATGATTCAGGGCAATCCGTACAATTATACTTTTGATGAAGTAGCCAAATGTATGGGAGAAGAACGAGCTAAGTCTTTATTCAAAACCTTGTATAAAAATGGCGTAAGTCCTAAAAATCAAACTATGACTATAAAAGACATATATGTAGGGGGAGATACTACAAAGTATGCTTTTGAATTACAAGATGGCTACTGCATTGAAACAGTATGCATTAAAAGAAGGACTGGCAATACGGTATGCGTTAGCACTATGGTCGGTTGTCCGGTGGGGTGTATTTTCTGTGCATCAGGAAAAAATGGATTTATTCGCAATCTTTCACCAGCTGAAATAGTTCAGCAAATCGTTCTTTTGAAAGAACGTGTCAACAGAATCGTTTTTATGGGGATGGGAGAACCTCTCTTTAATTATGATAATCTGATTAAAAGTATTCATATACTTCGTGATCGCAATGGACTTAATTTTCCTACAGATGGCATAAATGTATCGACTGTTGGACCAGTTGAACAGTTGAAGCGACTGAGAGAGGAGCATTTAAAGATTCAGTTTACACTCTCTCTTCACGCAACGGATCAAGCAACTAGAAACATGATTATGCCGCACATGAAATCCAATAGCATTCATAGTGTTGTCGAAGCTGCGCTTTTCTATTCTGAACGACATAACAGAAAGATTACCATTGCATATCTGCTCGCTCCTGGAATTAATGATAGGGCTTCAGACGTAAGACAACTTGGTAAATGGTTTAGAGGAAAAAATGTACTGATTAATCTTTTACAATATAATGAAACTGCCTGTAAGAGAATCAAACGTCCTAACAAGCAACAATTGGTTGCATTTAAGATTAGACTAGAGGAGGCTGGCTTGGAAGTAAAACTTCGGGAATCAAGAGGTAATAGAATAAAAGCTGCCTGTGGTCAATTAGTAAGTGATTATAATAAAGGGAACGACGCTCCTACGTCTGATTCACCTGAAAAGATGTCGCCTGTGATACACAAGCTTTCTGACAATAAAGCTGATACAACAAGAGGGATAAGAAAAGAAAAACGTCACCCTTTTGCAAAACATAAAGCCAAAAGGAAACGTAAGAAAAACTAATGATGAATTATCCCTCTAACCATTGTTGACTATTCTTTTAATGGTTATCGTTTGCGCTCACCATAATACTATGACGCACGGACGCACCTATGTATGCGCCCGTGCTAACCTGATATGTTATACTGAAAGAGCAGTCGACAAACACCCAAAAATCTGGTAGAATAAAAGCAATAAAAACCAGAAAGGGAAATGAAAAATGAAGTACAGCAAAGAGTTCAAAGAGGAAGCCTTGAATC
>Ga0255342_1002680_pt1 | contig 21566 bp, 20 predicted proteins | sample wastewater_treat_3_FD_192416 | JGI IMG/M metagenome (GOLD analysis project Ga0255342, IMG submission 192416) | Wastewater microbial communities from Lulu Island WWTP, Vancouver, Canada - plant14 | ecosystem: Engineered > WWTP > Wastewater > Unclassified | place: Canada: Vancouver, British...
ATAGTACATTATAGCACAGCTTGTTAAGTATTACAAAATAAAAAAGACTGTCCCCCAGTCTCAGAAAGATAACAATATATTCCTTATGAGTAATTTTTGAGGAACAGCCTGAATAATCTGAACTAAGCATTGTATTTCACGCTTACGTCAAAGGGCATTTTTATAGCTCTTGTAACCGGCTTCCAGATCGCCTGGGCTAAATAAAAATCTACCATGCTGTGGATGACGGTCCCCACACCAACCAGGAGTAATACGGAAACCACGAATCCTTTGGTGTAATAGGCGGTAGCCATACCGTTTCCAAAATAAAAAGGCATCACAATCAAGACTTCACTTATACCGTGTATAAGAGCAATAGCCAAAGAAAATACTTGCGATGATTTAAAGGATTTTAAAGTATCCGGGTATTTTTTCAGATATATGGCTCCGGCTGAGGCAAAGACCAGGTGCATCCCTGCCCGCAAAACTATCACTAAAGGAAATCCGGCCAAAAAAAATCCTGCTGTCGTGCCGGCTGCAACAAATATAGCTGTAGCAGGTGAAATGAACATTGCTATAAAAATTGCCACATGGCTGGCAAGGGTAAATGATGCCGGCTCAAGGGTTATTTTAAGGGGTGATATTATGGGAATCAGAATTCCTATTGCGCACAGGAGGGCGGATACAACCATTGAGTGACTATTATTTCTATTCATTCTTCTATCCTTTCCGACTTATATTGTCTTGACATATGTCTTGACACCTATGGACAAAATTATACTTTAAATTTTCATCCTTGTCAATAACTATATAGAATCTTGCTTCAGGCCTGGTCCAAAATAATACCTTTATCTTTTAATACATTGATTATCCTCTTTTTTGTCTCTGCATCCCTGCATTTTATTGTGTGAAGGTGGATGCCGTAGGTGAGGCTGGATAAAGGCTGAACTTTATTGTCTGCCACTTTTTTCAAAAACAGGTCTACATCATACCTCGACCTGATTTGGAGCTCTCCTATGATTTCTCCGTATATGGGATGCTCAACGGTTACATCCTGGACTGTGCCCCCGTTATCAACAATGGCATAGAGTTCATCACCCATGGTCTTTTCATCATGGCAGCATGCTATCGTAAATACGGTCTGGCTGTCGGCCTCCCTTTCCAATACATATCCTCTTGGTGTGGCCGATATTTTAATTCCTCCTGCCCGCATAAGAGCAATATCTCCCACTATAACCTGGCGGCTTACGGAAAACTTTTTGGCAAGATATGAACCGGTAACCGGTTCTGTACACTTGATTAATATTTCTTCAATTTTTTTCCTTCTTTCTTCCGAAGTCATTGTAAGCCTCCTTCATGCTCAGAAAAAACGAGGCCGGCATCTGTTCTGCCGGCTCCCTGTATGCAAAATCGGAGTGAAAGGATTTGAACCTTCGACCTCATGGTCCCGAACCATGCGCGATACCAAGCTTCGCCACACCCCGACAACATTAACATTATAAGCGCCGGAAAGGTTTTTGTCAATGATATTTTTCCTTATGGCTGCCTTCCCTTTAATTGCTTATTTTAAAATAATTTTAGTTTTTTTATTTGAAACATAATATATCTTTCATCATATCATGAATGTGACGGGTTTTATATTCTTATTGCCATTAGCTCATATGGAAGTTATTTATGAATAAAAATATTATGCCATATTTGGTTAAAAATAGAATTCAGAGAAGCATGTCCCTTGGCACTGTTGAATCAAATGCAACCGGATTTCTTAAAATCAATGTTTACCGCCATGTTGAAAGAACTCCTGTTGCCAATGCCTTTGTATTGGTATCAAAATTAGTTATATTAGGTTATTATAAAGAATCCGGTTCCGGTTATTATCTGGCAACTGACACTTCTGATGAAAATGGCTCAGTTCCTGCCTTTGAACTGCCTGTCCTTACCGGTGAAAATGAAATGTATAATGTAGCCGTTCAGGCTGAGGGTTTTTGTCCGGCTTATATACAGAATGCTCCCATTTATCCTGGTATAACAACAACTTATAATGTGTATTTACGAGAGATTGGTACCAGCGCCGGTGAGCCCAATTATTATTTCATATTGCAGCCGGAAATACCCGGGCGTGATAGAACCATCATTCCTTAAGTCCCGCAAAAAGTTTTGTAATTGCAAAATGACGGGGGCGGAAGGTCCTCATATTCTTTTTGGTCAGGAGTATGGGCAAAAGGCTTTGATAAAACATTGATTAAATTATTCATAACACTGTAATCCCCCTCTTCATCGGCTGCTCTTAAAGCTTCTTCTACCCTGTGATTCCGAGGTATGACCGCTGGATTGGAATTTTTCATCAGTTCAAATACTTCCTCTTTTGTTTGAGCTTGTCTTTGAAGACGAGCCTGCCACTTCTTATGCCATTCTTTAAATTCTCCGGCTTCAGCAGCTATAGGGTCTCCGAAAGTCAGTTTAAGAAAAATATTTGTATAGTCTTCATTATTCTTTTGCATTATGTTAAGCAGCTCTCCAATTAATTCTTCATCTGCAGCTTCCTCATTGAAAATTCCTAATTTTGACCGCATGCCTGACATCAGATTCTTATGATACAAGGGGTTGAATTCATTTACTGCATCCTGGGCAAGCTGAACTGCCTTATCCCTGTTTTCGTTAATAAGGGGCAAGAGGGTTTCTGCAAATCTGGATAAATTCCATAGCCCTATCTTGGGTTGATTTTTATAGGCATAACGGCCATAGGTGTCAATAGAGCTGTAAACAATATCGGGATTATAGGCATCCATGAAAGCACATGGACCATAATCGATAGTTTCCCCGCTTATAGCCATGTTGTCCGTGTTCATAACACCATGGACAAAGCCTGTGAGCTGCCACTTTGCAATTAATGATGCCTGCCTTTTTACAACCTCCTTCAGAAAATGAAGGTATTTATCAGCCTCCCTTGCCAGGTCCCTGAAATGCCTTTCTATGGTATAATCCGCCAATTGCCTTACATTTTCCCGGGTCCCGAAATAAGCGGCATATTCAAAGGTTCCAACCCGAATATGACTGCTGGCAGTACGGGTTAAAACCGCTCCTTTAAGGATTTTATCTCTTATAACATATTCTCCCGTGGTCACCACGGCTAAGCTTCTTGTCGTTGGGATCCTCAAATTATGCATGGCTTCGCTTACAATGTATTCACGAAGCATTGGACCCAGGGCAGCCCTGCCGTCTCCTCCCCTTGAATAAGGAGTTATCCCCGAGCCCTTCAATTGAATATCATAAATGCCTCCTGGGGTAACCTGCTCTCCCAAAAGCATTGCCCTGCCGTCCCCAAGCATGGTAAAATAACCGAACTGATGGCCGGCATAGGCCAATGCAATGGGTATGGACCCTTGAGGCAGGGCATTTCCGGATAAAATTTCCACTCCTTCCCGGCTTTTAAGTTCATCCGTATTCAAACCCAAATCTTGAGCTAAATTTTCATTTAAGGCCACTAATTGAGGAGACCTGACCTTGCTTAAATTTAATTTGGAATAAAAAAAGTCCGGAAGCCCGGCATAGGTGTTTACTAAATTCCAGCTTGTTTTAATATTTGTCATATTACCACCAGTATTTTTTTATTTTATATTTACCTGAAACAAGATGATTAAACTATAATTTAATTTGTAAAACTACAAAATTTTAGTATAAAAATTATGCAGAAAAAAATCTGCATTAATAATTTATAGTATTTAACATTTATTTACCAATCTTATTCTCGCGAGCGTAGAAGAACAGGTACTGCTGGGCCAGGCCTGCATATTGTCCGAATTTTTCTTCTGCAAACATTTTTATGTCTTTATCCCTTGTATCCTTGCTGAGATATAGGGTCTGCATAATCCTCCTTATCCAGACATCAACCGGAAAAGTATCGAAATGTCTCATTGAAAACAAGAGGATGCAGTTAGCCACCTTGTCCCCTATTCCGTTATAGGTTTTCAGATAAGCCAGGCCTTCATCATAGGTCATGTTTTTAATATTGTAAATTGTTTCCCTTTCCTTCAAAAACCTGCTGGCTGCTTCCTTTATCCTGGGAGACCTGAATCCTGCCTTGCACTCAAAAATTCTCTCAACAGGAGCATTTGCCAAACTTTCTGCTGTAGGAAAGGTGTAATAATCCTTGCCCCTGTATGAGCAGATATAATCACCAAAGCAAGCAGATAAATTCTCAATAACTCTTTTTATCATGGGAATCCTGTTGTTGGCTGAAATCATGAAAGAGATCATGGTTTCCCATTCATCTTGCCTTAAGATTCTTATGCCGTAACCGAATTTGATGGCTTCCTGCATGATTTGGTCGAAGCTTAAGGCTTCTTTTACGGCTCCGTAATCGGTATCCAGGTCAAAATATTCTTTTATGGTTTCATAATCCCCTATATTGTTAAATTCAACCCTGGTACCATCCTGGAATACATTTATGACCTTGTTTTTTACCACTCCCGTATAGGACCCGTCTTCTTCCTTGTTCCACCTGAAGCATTGGCCGCATTCAAAAATATGGTTTACATCGAAATCTCTTATATCCTGAATTATTATTTTATTTTTCTCCTGTATTATATCCATTATGTTTAGTCTCCCTTTTATAGCTTCAGTTTCTTCAAGGCATCCGCCAAAGCTGTATTTATGTTTTCATCCGATTTCTTGTTCAGCTTGGACAAGTATTTGGCTGCTTCCCTGCTTGAAATGGACGTTTTTTCATTTTCCTTCCTTTTCATGAAGGCTGACAACTTTTCCCTGTAGCCGCAGGCACAGACAAAAATTCTGCCTTCTCCTTCCCCCTTAAGTTCCAGCTTTTTATGACAATTTGGACACCTTGCATTGCTGATCTGAGAAATATTTTTCCTGTAACCGCATTCCCTGTTTTTACATACCAGGAAGGTTCCTTTCTTGCCTTTGACTTCTAAGAGGTATTCCTGGCAATTGGGGCACTTTTCCCTGGTTTCATTGTCATGGACGTATTTTTTATCGCTGTTTTTGATTTCTTTTATGATTAATCTTGTGTAATCGATCATATCATCCAAAAATTTATTTTTGTCCAGATTGCCCTTGGCGATTTCATTGAGCTTCTGCTCCCATTTTGCAGTCAAAACCGGGGATTTCAAGTCCTCAGGAGCTAACTCCAAAAGCTGTCTTCCCTTGGATGTGGTGTAAATGTATTTATCTTTCTTCTCTATAACAAAGCTATTAAAAAGTTTATCGATTATGTCAGCCCTGGTTGCAACCGTACCCAGGCCCCCTGCTTGACCTATAGTCTTTTTAAGGTCCTTGTCTGCATTTTTCATGTATTTCACCGGGTTTTCCATGGCAGACAGGAGGCTTGCTTCCGTAAACCTTGCAGGAGCTTTTGTTTCCCCTGTTGTTTTCTTTATTGATGAAATACTTAGAAATCCTTTTTTTAGTTTATTAAGTTCTTCCGCGGCAAGCTCATCCTGGGCTTCTTCATCCTCATAGCTGCCGTATATTTCCTTCCAGCCAGTTTTTAATGTAATCCTGCCTGAGGAAGTAAATTTTTCATTGTTTATTTTGGCTTCTATAATTATTCTTTCATATTCAAAAGGATCCGATAAAACTGCAAAAAATCTTTTTACAACCAAATCAAATATTTTTCTTTCCCTGTCCGTCATGTCAGCTAAAACAGCCCTTTGTTCAGTGGGTATTATGGCATGATGGTCTGAAACCTTTGAATTGTCTACAAAGTTCTTATTGGGCTTAAGTGGGCTTGAACATATTTTTAATCCTGTTTTGGAATATGGTCCCACGCTGACTGCCTTTACCCTGTCTTTTAATGTTTCAACAAGGTCATCGGTTAAATACCTTGAATCTGTTCTTGGATAGGTCAAAACCTTATGGCGCTCATACAGGGCTTGCATTATGGACAAGGTTTCCTTGGCGGAAAAGCCGTATATATTGTTTGCATCCCTCTGCAGTTCTGTCAAATCGTACAAAAGAGGGGCATGTTTAAGAAGTTTCTTCCTTGATATATCAATAATTTCCAGTCTTTTGCCCTTTAAGCTGTCCATGGTCCTGTCGCATTTTGCTTCGTCAAAAATCCTTTTATCATTATTATCATGCCAGGTGAATTTAAAATTGACGGCTGTCACCTCAATGCCGTAATACTTTACGGGCTTAAAATCCCTTATTTCATCTTCCAGGGCCTTAATCATGGCAAGGGTGGGAGTCTGTACCCTCCCGCATGATAACTGGGCATTGTACTTGGTCGTCAAAGCCCTTGTGGCATTTATACCTACAATCCAATCAGCCTGAGCCCTGGCCAGGGCAGATGCATAAAGGGACTCATAGAGACGTCCGTCTTTGAGATTATTGAAACCCTCCCTTATGGCCTTGTCTGTTACGGATGAAATCCATAGCCTTTTGATAGGTTTTTTGACACCTGCTTTTTCTATAATCCACCTTGCTACCAATTCCCCTTCTCTTCCGGCATCGGTAGCAATTACGATTTCTTTTACATCGCTTCGGAGCATCAGTTCTTTCACTGTATTGAACTGCTTCCTTGTCTGTTTGATCACTTCCGTTTTCATTGATTTGGGGATTATGGGCAAGTCCTCCAATTGCCAGCTTGCATATTTTGAATCGTAGCTTTCCGGGTCTGCCAAGGTAACCAGGTGTCCCAAGGCCCATGTTACGATATTATCTTTTCCTTCCAGATAGCCGTTTCCTTCTTTATTGCAATTCAATACCCTTCCCAAATCTTTTCCAACTGAAGGTTTTTCTGCCAAAATCAGTCTCATTTCTTTACCTTTAAATTTTATTTTTTCATTACAGATTATATCATAGGTGTAAGCCCATGAATAAGTTTGAGTATATGATTCCGGACACCATATACTCGGCTTGCTTCACACCGATACATTGAATGCATTCATTATATCATATCTGTCAAAATTTAAAAAGAAACCTTGCGGTTTCCAAATATTTCATATTATGTATCAATTTCCACCTGGTCTTTTTTTCTGTTGTTGTCAGTCTTTATATGCTCTAACTTGGTAACAGATACCTCATAAGCAGTCCTGGTTTCGTAAGTGTCATTTTCGGTTTTCTTTTGATACTTCCTGCTTTGTATCCTTCCCCAAATTTTTATGTGGTCTCCCACCTCCAATTTTTCGCAGTATCTTGCATTTCTCCCCCAGGCTATGCAAGGTATGTAATCGGACTTGTTGTAGGACCGGTTGACCGCTATTAGCATATCCGTTATTTCCCGGCCGAAGGGGGTTGTTCTGAACTTAGTTTCTTTGCAGAGATACCCGTTTAGGTAAACCTCATTCGGGTGCCTTTTCAATTCTTCAAGCTCATTTTCATCGGGAACATATATATCTCTTACGAAAATCCTCAGCAAAAGCTTGTTGCTGGCATTCTCATATCTGTTATAAGACCTGAACTGTCCTTCAAGAACTATATGATTTCCAATGTCCATATTTATATCATTAATTATCCTTTCGGATATAATAACAGGCAGGATATCCTTGGTATCGCTTAATCTTGGTACTTCTATAAAAAATTCGTAAAATTTTTCTCCGAAAACTTCATGGCTGAACTCCAATTCACTGTGTATTTTACCTACGATTTTTATATAATTGGACTGCATCTGTTTATCAATCATACATTTTTCCCCCTATATTTGTCTTATATATTTCATTAATATTCATTGCCATAAAATATATGCTTTCAAATGCTAAAAAGTTGTCTATTTTTTTCTTAATCTCTGCATATATTTAAACATTGTTTTTTAGAAACCCTTATTATATAATTAAATTATTATCAGGTATATACGAAAGTAAAGGACGGTTATTATGAAATTAGGAATAGTGGGACTTCCAAATGTAGGTAAAAGTACCCTCTTTAATGCAATAACGGCAGCCGGTGCCGATTCGGCCAATTATCCTTTTTGTACCATAGAACCTAACATAGGGGTTGTGGAGGTTCCGGATAAAAGACTGGATTTTTTGACTAAGATGAGCAACTCGGAAAGGACGGTTCCAGCAGTCATTGAATTTTTTGATATTGCCGGCCTGGTAAAAGGGGCCAGCAAGGGTGAAGGCTTGGGAAACAAATTTCTTTCCCACATTAGAGAGGTGGAAGCTATTGTCCATGTGGTGAGATGCTTTGAAGACGAAAACGTAATCCATGTGGAATCAAGCCTGGACCCGAAAAGAGATATTGAAATAATTGAATTGGAGCTGATTTTGGCAGACCTGGAAGTAATGACGAGACGGCTTGACAAGGTCTCCAAAATGGTCAAAAATGACAAGAGCCTGCAGGCAGAGTACGAATTGGTAAAAAAAATTGTCGAAGGTCTGGAAAGTGAAAAGCAGGCCCGCCACCTGACCTATACGGAAGAGGAATTAAAGCTTTTAAAAACATTTAACTTATTGACTGCAAAACCTGTTTTGTATGTTGCAAATGTGGATGAAAACTACTTTTCAGACCCATCTGCCAATAAATATGTAGAAATTGTAAGAGACCATGCATCGATAGATAATTCTGAAGTAATGGTTATATGCGGCAAAATCGAAGAAGAGCTGTCCCAGTTGGACGAAGATGAAAAGAGAGAATTCCTGGCGGAGATGGGCCTCGGGGAATCAGGCCTTGACCAGCTCATAAGGATAAGCTACCGCCTCCTGGGTTTAATAAGCTTTTTTACTACGGGCCCCATGGAATCAAGAGCCTGGACAATTGTTAAAGGCACAAAGGCCCCTCAGGCGGCCGGCAAAATTCACTCGGATATGGAAAGAGGCTTCATCCGTGCAGAGGTCACAAAATACGACGATGTGGTAAAGTGCGGTTCAATGCTGGCTGCAAGGGAAAAGGGACTGATGAGGCTTGAAGGCAAGGACTATGTAATGGAAGACGGGGATATAGTTTTCTTCAGGTTTAATGTATAGTAAATTATAGAAAGAGAGTTTAGGTTGTAAAAGGCCTAAACTCTTTTATTTTTATAATTCAATTTTCTTGCCCTGTTCGGCTGACAGGTATGCTGCATATATTACTTTTACAGTGTCTTTTGCCAGTTGGAATCCTGATTTCGGTTCCCTGTTATAGGTAACAGCCTCCATAAAATCCTGGATCTCATTTGTGTAACCACGAATAATCTCATCTGAAACGAATGGATTATTCCACCCGGTTTTACTGGGCAGCATTTCTGAAATCGGGACATTATCCAGCCCATCTTCATCAAGGAAGTAGGTGCTCATCAAGTTATTTAATGTCAATGTACAATAAATAGCAGCATCATTGCAATAAAGCTCTACATAGTTCTTGCTGCCGCCTAGCAAGGTGTCAGTAGCTATAACCACAGCCCTTGTACCATCTGAAAATTCAATTATTACGGTCCCGCAATCTTCCACATCATGCGGCCTTGCAGCAATATGCCTATGCTCATAATCAGAAAGGCTTGGAGTGATTCGCGCCATGTCTGCAACAACACTCTTGACTTTAATTTCAACATTTCTGGCTTTTGCTTCCTGTTGTTTCAGCCAAAGAATGGCAGAAAGCGGATGTGTTCCGGTACGAATAAAAGTTCCTCCGCCGGTTTTTTCCCATTCGCCTGCAACCGGTGAACTGGACCCTTTAAGGCTTTCTTCACCCTTCATATATAAAATGCGACTTTTTTTGGCCTGCACGATTTCCGCGGCTTTTAGTATGGCTGGAGCGTAAACAAAGTTTTCTGCATACATGAAATATTTGTCTGATGCCATAATTGCATCTTCAATCTCTCTGATGTTCTCCAAACATCCTTCATACATCTTTACTTTTGAAACTCTGTCACCGATTGGTCTTTCATCTTCGGGGTTACCGAAGTATCCGGTCAAAGGTTTTTCGCATATAACATGTTTCCCTGCATTAAGAGCTTCGATTATTAATTGTGCATGCATATATGGCGGGGTACATATATCAATTACATCCACTTCCGGGTCATTAAGAAGATCATCAAAATTTGCAGTGGTAAATTCAAATCCGTATCTCTGTTTTGCTGAAGCCAATTCCTCCTGTTTTGCAAAAACCCACTTATACCGAACATTTATGCCGTATACTTTTGTATATCCACCCATATGAAGCTCTGTTGCCCGTCCGGCTCCTGCCATTCCAATAGTCACTGTCTTTTTCATAATTCACCTCATTGAAGTTAGTAATTTAATTTTTTTGCAGACTTGCCCTTTGTCTGTTTAATCAAAATGTAAACGTTTTATTTGAATTTATAATATCACTCAAAATAAAAAATATCAATACTGAATAACAGTACATACATCGAGTTCTACTTATTTTTTCAGGTTTAATGATAAATATTATGGGGACACTCCTCCTTCTTTGGGTACTCTATGCAAGTCCGAGGAATGTCCCCAATTTTATAATTTTTGAAATCTTCCGATACTATTTATTGTGGATGTTTTTTAACATTTTGAAAAGGTTCCTGTCTCTTCTGGCCATGGCTTCTTCACCCTTGCCGTCCGAGTAGTCGTACCATCCTTTTCCTGTTTTAAGACCCAGGTGATTCTTTTCCATCTTTTCCTGCTGAAGTTTTGTAGGTTCTTTAGCATCACTTAATTCTTTAAAAAGATATGATGAAATGTAATAAAAGGTATCTAGCCCTCCCAAATCGGATGTTTCAAAAGGTCCAAGAACCGGGTACCTGAAACCGGGACCGAATTTCATGGCCTTATCCACATCCTCAACTGTAGCAATGCCGTCTTCAACAATTTTTAAAGCTTCCCTGTAAACGGCAAACTGAATTCTGTTCCCTATAAATCCGTTTACATCCTTCATTACCACAACGGATACTTTACCGATCTTATCGACTAATTCCTTTAAGACCTGAACAGTTTCGTCGGATGTTTCATCATTTTTGATAAGCTCAATCAGAGGAATTATATGGGGAGGATTCCACCAATGCATTCCGATAAATCGCTTTTTATTCTTGAGCTTCGAACATATTCCATTTATGCTCAATCCCGAGGTATTGGTAGCAAATATTGAGTTTTCCGGAGCAATTCCTTCAACTTCTTTCCAAAAGTCTTGTTTAATGTCCATTTTTTCAATAATTGCTTCAACAATTAAATCTGCATCGGCAAAAACTCTTTTATCAGTGGAATAAGTGATCAGTTTCAGCGATTCTTCTGCCTCTTCCTCGGTTAATAAGCCTTCGTTGATTAAGGTCTTCTGGTTTAACTGGATTATTCTTTTTGTATTTTCAAGAAATCTTTCTTCAAGATCAGTCACCACCACCGGATAACCCTTTTGAGCGAATACTTGTGCAATGCCGGAGCCCATAGTGCCGCCGCCGGCAACTCCGATTTTTTTAATATCTTGTAATTTCATTTTTCCTCCTTTTGATACACAGCTCACTTTTCAGTTTCAATAAAGATGCAGCAGGAGCTGCATCTTTATTGATTTCTAGGAATTTTAATATATTCCCAGACTGCCTAACAGAATAGCCGGTATGGATGCTACAATTGGAAGCACCAAAGAAGTCATCATAACATCTATGTAGGACTCCTTATGGGTCAGTCCCGTTACTGCCAACAATGTTAAAACAGCTCCGTTGTGAGGAAGGGTGTCAAGCCCTCCCGAAGCAAGTGAAGCAACCCTGTGGAAGGCTTCGGGGCTGATTCCCGTTTCCATTGCTATCTGTAAATATTTTTCACCTAAAGCTTCCAGGGCTATACTCATACCACCCGAAGCTGAACCTGTAGCCCCTGCCAGCAAGTTGACAGCTATTGCTTCAGATATAAGAGGAGTACCCGGTACATTTAACAAGACCTTCGTCAGGGTGGCAAATCCGGGTACTGTTTTAACAACCGTACCGAAACCAACTGCAGCAGATGTATTCAGAATAGCAGTCATTGAACCTGTAGCCCCGCTGCTGATTGATTTGGTAAATCCCTGATATTTATTGTAGCTTATGATCATCGAGAGAACAATGCCGCAAATTAAAGCAACAATAATATCAAATTTTAAAACATTCATTGTTATTATAACCGCTAATAAAGGTAAAAATGATAAGTACGGGTTTGGCAGGTCGCTATAGTCTACCTCTATACCCTGTCTGTTCTTGGGCTCGGTAAATACATCCCCTGCTGCTGTATATTTTCTTTCCCTGTACTGGAGCCATAATACACCCAATATAAACATGAGAACAGCTGCAACTATGCCCATTACCGGAGCAGCAGTAGGACTGGTCCCGTAATAACTTGTCGGTATAATGTTCTGAATCTGAGGGGTACCCGGAATAGCAGTCATGGTAAAGGTAAATGAACCCAGGGCTATCGCACCTGGAAGCAACTTCCTTGTAATATTAGCTTCTCTGAATAATTCAAGCCCTAAGGGATACATTACAAATACAACAACAAACAAGCTTATGCCGCCATATGTCAATACCCCGCATCCGACAACAACTCCAATAATGGCTCTTTTAGGACCTAATTTCTGAGTAAGCCAACGAGCAATAGATTTTGCAGCACCTGTATAATCCATCAAGTTTCCAAAAATTGCACCCAGCATAAATACCGGGAACCAGGATTTTAAATAACCCGCAAGACCTGTCATATATGTTTCCTTGTACATTTCAACAGGTTCAAGGCCTCCTGTCAAGCCGACTACCAAGGCGCATACGGGAGCAACCCAAAGAATGGAGTATCCCCTGTATGCTAAAAACATCAACAGAACCAAGCCTAAAATAATTCCATACATGTGCATACCTCCTTTATTTTTAACATGTAGCTTCCTTATCTAAACAGGCATTAAGACGCAGTCCACCCGCAATCAATTGTCAGCATTGAGCCGGTAATGTAATCTCCTGTATCAGAGCATAAGAATTTGGCAACTTCTCCTATATCTTTTGGATCCAATAATTTTTTGATAAAGGCCTTTGAAAGCATAATGTCCGATACAACTTTATCTTCAGGTATGCCGTGGTTTTTAGCCTGGTCAGCAATTTGTTTGTCTACCAAGGGTGTCCTGACGTATGACGGGCATATCATGTTGCATGTAATCCCATATTTTCCGCCTTCTACGGCCGTCGTCCTTGTAAGACCCCCAAGGCCATGTTTTGCGGAAATATAAGCCACTTTATACTCCGAAGCAACAAGCCCGTGAATTGACCCCATATTGATTATTCTCCCCCAGCCTTTTTCCTTCATATATGGCCAAACGTATTTTGTCAGCAAGAAGGGGGCAGTCAGCATCAAATCTATCATGAACTGCCATCTTTCTTCGGGAAAATCTTCAATCGGGCTCACTGTTTGAATTCCTGCGATATTTGCCAATACATCCACCGTCGAAAAATTTGCTATGGTAAAATCAACTAAGGCTTTGCAATCTTCTTTTTTGCTTAAATCAACTTTTAACCACACTCCTCCTATTCTTTCTGCTTCTTCTTGTAATTTGGCTTCATTTATGTCTGCCATTACAACTTTTGCACCTTCATTTGTAAAGGCTTCTGCTATAGCCAAACCGATGCCGCTTGCTGCTCCGGTCACGATACATACTTTGTCCTTTAACATTTCACTCTACCTCCATCTATCAGAATTAATCCTGTTTTTCCATCTCAATTAAATTTTCAGATATGATTAAAGGAGCACCTGTAGCCTTTTGTACATCTTCAACAGTATACTTGGGGTTGATTTCTTTCAGAACAAGGCCTTCGTCGGTTACCTCCATCACACCCATTTCAGTAACTATTAAGTCAACTGCATTTACGGCTGTCAAAGGCAACTTGCATTCCTTTAAAATTTTATGGTTGCCTTTCGCAGTATGGTTCATGGCAACTATAACCTTTTTGGCACCTGTTACAAGGTCCATTGCTCCTCCCATTCCGGGAACCATCTTGCCGGGCACCATCCAATTTGCAAGGTTGCCTTTTTCGTCAACTTCCAGGGCACCTAAGACTGTTGCATCCACGTGTCCCCCTCTTATGATTAAGAATGAATCAGCACTGTCAAAAAATGCCCCTCCCGGATTTATTGTCACATGAACTCCTCCTGCATTTACCAAATAAGGGTCTTCCTGACCCGGTTCTGCTGCAGGTCCCATTCCCAGGAATCCATTTTCTGACTGCAGTGTAATTTCAATGCCTTCAGGTATATAATTAGCAACTAAGGTTGGCAAACCTATGCCCAAATTAACAACATCCCCGTCCTTTAATTCTTTAGCCACTCTTTTGGCAATATAATTTTTATCATCCATCATTCACTACCTCCTACAATGTAATCAACAAATATTCCGGGAGTCATGACATCATCCGGATCTATTTCACCGACTTCAACTATTTCATCTGCTTCAACTATTACAATGTCAGCAGCGGTAGCCATTAGAGGATTAAAGTTTCTTGTTGCTTTTGAATACCTTACATTGCCCTTTTTATCAACCTTGGCTCCAACGATAAGTGCTATGTCGGCCCTTAAGGGTTTTTCCAACAGGTATTCTTTACCGTCAACTTCAATAATGGTTTTGCCCTCAGCCACTAAGGTACCTAATCCAGTTGGGGTTAGAATTCCACCTAGTCCTGCTCCTGCTGCCCTGATTCTTTCTGCCAGGGTGCCCTGGGGAACCAATTCAACCTTCAATTCTCCTGAATTCATTTGATTGCCTGTTTCCTTGTTTGTGCCTATATGAGAAGCAATTAATTTTTTCACCTGTTTATTGACAATTAATTTTCCAATCCCAATCTCGGGAAAAGCGGTGTCGTTTGCTATTAATGTAAGATCCTTAACACCCTTTTCAACAAGTGCATCAATGAGTTTAAAGGGATTTTTACATCCCAGGAAACCGCCAATCATGACTGTCATACCGTCATGAATCATATCAACTGCTTCTTTTACAGAAATGACCTTGTTCAATCCAAACCCTCCTTCTCATCTTTTAACAATTAATGCTGTTCCCTGGCCGCCGCCTATGCATAAGGTTGCCAGACCTTTATGGGCATCTCTTTTAATCATTTCATGGATTAAGGTAACAAGAATTCTTGTTCCGGAACATCCGATTGGGTGGCCTAAGGCGATTGCTCCACCGTTAACATTTGTTTTTTCAGGGTCAAGTCCCAAATCCTTGACTACAGCCAAAGACTGGGCCGCAAAAGCTTCATTGGCTTCTACCAGGTCAATGTCTTCTATGGTCATCCCGGCTTTTTCCAGAGCTTTTTTACTTGCAGGAACAGGTCCGTATCCCATTATTTTCGGATCCACCCCTGCAGATGCATAAGATACGATTGTAACCAGGGGCTTAAGGCCAAGCTCATCTGCTTTTTCCTTAGACATTACCAGTACAGCGGCTGCACCGTCATTTATTCCTGATGCATTTCCTGCAGTTACGGTACCGTCTTTTTTGAAAGCCGGCTTCAATTTTGCCAAGGCTTCTATGGTTGTACCAAACCTTGGGTATTCATCCGTATCAATTACTAATGGGTCGCCTCTTTTTTGGGGTATCTCCACCGGAACAATCTCATCCTTGAATCTTCCCTGCTTTATTGCCGCTTCTGCCCTGTTTTGGCTTCTAACCGCAAATTCGTCCTGTTCCTCCCTTGATATATTCCACTGTTCCGCTATGTTCTCTGCTGTGATTCCCATATGATAGTTATTGAAAATATCAGTCAAGCCATCTGCCACCATGGTATCCACAAGGGCTCCGTCACCCATCCTTAAGCCCCACCTTACTTTTGGGACGATATATGGTGCCAGGCTCATATTTTCTGCGCCACCCGCAAGAACAACATCAGCCTCCTTGCACATTATTGCCTGGGCAGCAAGCTGAACTGCTTTTAAACCCGAGCCGCAAACTTTATTGATTGTCATTGAAGGAACTTCCAAGGGTACACCTATCCCAACAGACACTTGTCTTGCTAAATTTTGTCCTATTCCTGCCTGGAGAACATTTCCGAAAATAACCTCATCAACCATTTCCGGCTTGACATTTGCCCTCTCTAAGGCTCCTTTAGCTGCAACAGCCCCAAGCTTAACCGCCGGTATATCCTTAAAGGATCCTCCAAAACTCCCTATGGGTGTTCTTACGGCACTTACAATTACAACTTCCCTCATTATTTACCTCCTTATGTAAATTGAATAATTATTATGATTATTCAATTTTGCACGAAGCAATTATTATGCCAATTACCTAATTCTTTTGACACTTTTCTTCGTTGATATTTGAACATCTTTTTTAGCACTTATTTCAGTAAAGGGGCAAAAATAAACAAATAAAAAAGAGTGTAGATAATTGTATACACTCCTTTTTTTGTAAATTTATGCTGTTAATAATCCTTGTTGATTTTGGGACAAAATTATGATTGTAGATAATTGTATACAGTTTTTTCAAGTGTAGAGATTTGTCTACACCTATATAGTCTTTATATCAATACCATGGCTGCCTAATTTTTTATAAAGGGCTGTTCGATGTATGCCCAATAAATTTGCTGCCTTGGTTCTGTTTCCCTTGCAATATTTTAATGCTTCCAAAACTGCATTCATTTCTGCTTCAGCCAATTTATCTTTTAATGTTTGCTTATCCGTATTTATCCTGCCATTAGTGACCTTGTTGCTGATATAATCAGGCAAATGCTGAATATCTATGTAGTTTCCGATTGAAACATTTGAAGCCCTCTCAAGTATATTTCGAAGTTCTCTGACGTTACCGGGCCAAGAGTACAGCTTCAAAGCGAAAAGAGCCCTGTCTGTCACTGATTTGGGAGTTGAACCTACATTCTTGATTTGATTATTCAGTATATCTTCACACAGCCAGGGTATATCATCAATCCTGTCTCTTAAGGGCGGTATATGGATTCGTACCACATTTAACCTGAAATATAAATCCTGTCTGAAGCGGCCTTTATTCACAAGCTGTTCCAAGTTTTCGTTTGAACTGGCAATAAGTCTGACGTCAATTTTTATTGAGGTGTTACCGCCAATTCTTTCAAACTCCCTCTCCTCCAAGACTCTTAAGAGTTTAGCCTGCATGCTTACAGGCATAGAGCCGATTTCATCCAATAATATGGTTCCGCCGTTGGCAAGCTCCAACTTCCCTATTTTCCCCTCTTTTTTTGCTCCCGTAAAGGCTCCTGCTTCATAGCCGAAAAGTTCTGACTCCAACAATTCATGGGGTATTGCCGCACAATTTATCCTTATGAAAGGAGCTAATCTTCTGCTGCTTTCTTCATGGATTGCATGGGCAAAATATTCTTTGCCTGTCCCGCTTTCACCTTCAATTAATATTGTAGAGTTGGAATTTGCTGCTTTTTTTGCCTCATCTATCAATTTAAGCATATGCTTGTTTTTTGTAATTATATTATCAAAACTGTAATTGGCGCAATACATTCTGCTGATTTCACTTTTGTATTTATCAACCGTACTTTCAAGTACTTTAAGCCTTTTAGCCAAATCCGTAACTTCCTTTATGTCCTTGAACAAAACCGTACCTACCGCTCCAATAATTTTACCGTTCCTGATTATAGGGGTTCTGCTTGCAATCATATCATGGCCTTGAATCCTTTGGACATCATATAGTTCTTTTTTCCCTGTTTTTAAAACAATGTGGAGGCGTGTATTTTCTATTACATCCTCGACATGTTTGCCTAAAGCGTCTTCTTCTTTAATACCAAAAAGTTTTTCATAATTCCATTTAATAATTTTACCCTCTTCGTTCACCAGCACAAATCCCTGGTAAGCATTATCAAGCACGTCTTTTAAAGAGCTTAAGGCGAATTTTAATTCTTCTATTTCATTTCTTGCTTCAGATATTTCAGTGACTTCTTTAAATAATATGATATCGAATTTAAAAATATTTGATTTATGATTACAAAATGATTCAAGAGTCACTTTTTTACCCTTGACCCATATTTCGCTTTCAGCATAACCCTCATAATTTGAAAAAGTTAAAAGCTTGTATTTTTCTATTACTTCTCCTAAAGCCTCTTTATCTTCACCCACAATATCAAATATGGATTTAAACCGTCTGTTAACAATATAATTGTTTTTATTATCTATAAGTAATACACCTTCGGACATTGAATCGATGAAATTTTTCAAGTCAAGATAATTTATCAAAAATATCCCCCCTTGTCATAATATGATTACTTAAATATATTATCGATAAGGGGGGATATACCAAAATTTTTATAAACCTAATTCTTCTTTCAGCTTTTTGAGCTCTTCGTCCACCGATGCATTGCCCATTGAAGCATATTTTGCCTCCAAGGCCTTTGCTTCATCTATAGGCTCCATGTTAAGCTCTGCCATGGCATTTGCTTCATCCAGCATCCTGTTGGCCTTGTCTTCCATGCGTTCAAAAGCGCTCTTGGTTCCGGCAATTTTCTTCGTAGCCTGGGTGGCTTCATTTAAGGTTTCCTGGGTTTTGGCAACCTTAATCTTGGATTTTATTGCCTGGCGCCTTGCCCTCAAGGTTTCTATGTCGGCAGTCAACTTGTCATGCATTTGTCGCATTTTTACCGCATTTTCATGGGCAGCGGCATAGGCCGTCATAAGTCCTGCTCCCACATTTTCCAGCTCTTGCTTTTTATTCAGGAAAACTCTTGCATCTTCCTCATTGCCTGCAAGTAGTGCCTTCTTGGCATATTCGTTATATTTTGCCACTTCTGCTTCGTTTTGCTCGACTAATCTCTTGGTGCGGGTTTCTTCCGCCATGACTTCAGCCGTACTTTGTTTTACTTCGGCCAGATCCTTCATCATATCTTCCAGGTATTGGTCAATCATTTTTTCCGGATCTTCCATTTTGTCCAGCAAGACATTTATGTTTGCTTTGATGATATCGCTGAATCTTTCCAATATAGCCATTTTATCCTCCTTTTTATCTTCCTGCCTGCCGGCAGATTATTTTTCATCATCCTCATATTTTTTAGCAAGATCTTCAGCTTCTGTATCGCCGAATCTGTCGAGAGGGGTCTTTAATAATTCCTCCCTCCTCTTTGCTTCTAAGTTCTTTTGCTCCTTATGCTTTTTCCACCAAAGGTATAGAATAAGAATCAAAATAACTACACCAAATACCATAAATACCCTAATCCAGGGTGACCGGGTGACGGTCATTATCCTGTCGGCTCCATCCTTGAAGGCCTTGCTGAAAAATTCTTCGTTGCTTAAACTGCTGTCGTAATAATACCTGTCTATGTAATCCGTTAAAATTCTTCCTGCCTCATCATCAATCACACTTTTTGCCTGTGTTCCGACAATGTACCATCCACTGTAATCACCCTCATACTCGAAAAATAACATGAGTAAATGGGCTTCATCCGTAAACAAGGCTTCATATAACTCATCGGCATAGGTTTCCAAATCGCTTTCCGTCGGATAATGAGACCCCTTAACCGTGTCTGTCAAATATAAGTATGGCTGAACTCCGGTTTTTTTATAAAAGTATTTTAAACCGTCAAGAAGTTTGGATTCATTGTTTATCCAGCCCAGTTCATCGGTATAATACTTAGTTTCATTTACTGAACCCGGTGGCAAGGGAACCCTTTCAACGGTAGATAAGGTTATCTTGCTGCCGCTGCCTGAGTTAATGGAACCCAATAAGGAAAAAACAACAATTAAAACTACTATGACTATGAATAATACAACAAGTAAGGTGATGCATCCGCACCCTCCGCCGCCTGTTGACCTTCGGGGCCTGAATCCTCCTCCGAAGCCGCCGCCCATGGGAATTATAGGGCTGAACACAGGTCGAAAACTTGAACCTGAACTTCCCTTGCTGCCAAAGGTGCCTCCCCTGCTGGTACTACCTAAAGTACCACCGCTTCTACCGCTTGAACCACCAAATATGCTGCCGCTTCGTCCTATAGAGCCGCCTCCCCGGCTGCCCCCGAAGGAACCGCCTCCCCGGCCTCCAAAAGAACCGCCTCCCCGGCCGCCTCCAAATGAACCACCGCCTCTAGCCAATTAAATCCCTCCATTTATCCCTGCTGGCAAACATTCTTTCATAATTTCAAACATTTGCATCAGTGTTTTTATTTTTCTCCCAATAATAATCATCAAGAAAACTATGGTAGACATCATCTTTTCTGTACCCTATGATTGTATTCAAATTTATGTTGTGTATGCTTCTGAATATGTTTGTATCTATATTTGGGTTGATTTGTTTCAATTTATTTATAAGTACCTTTATTTCCTGCCTTTTTGAGCCTGAACCTTCCCTTTGTATCTTTTCGGTTATGCGGCAGGCACATTGAATAAATTGAAGATTATTATGTTTTTTCCAGGCTATTATATCCTCTTCTCTCACCTTATACATGGGTCTTATTAGCTCCATGCCTTCATGATTGGTACTGTGAAGCTTGGGCATCATGGTTTTTATTTCCGCAGCATAGAGCATGCTCATAAGGACTGTCTCAATTACATCATCAAAATGATGGCCTAAGGCAATTTTATTGCAGCCTAATTCTTGTGCTTTTCTGTACAAATACCCCCTTCTCATTCTTGCACACAGGTAGCATGGTGTTTCATCTATCCTGTCAACTATTTCAAAGATGGGTGTCTTGAATATCCTGATGGGGATATTTAAAATTTCTGCATTTTCTATGATGCGTTTTATGTTTATCTCGTTGTAGCCGGGGTCCATTACAAGGTATTCAGTTTCAAAACGTATTTCACTGTATTTTTTCAGGTGCTGCATGCATTTGGCCATAAGCATGGAATCCTTGCCCCCCGATATGCATACCGCTATTTTATCATTGTCCCGTATTAATTCATATTCCTTAATTGCTGAAATAAACTTTGCCCATATGGATTTTCTGAATTTTTTTATAATGCTTCTCTCTATTTCTTCGTATCTTTCCATTTTTTTTACTTTGCAATAAATTTTTAAAAAACCATGTAATTTATTATATAACATCTCAGCCATAAAACAAGATATTTATATTGCTTTTTAAGAAAATGTTTGCTATCCTTTATATAAACAAATCAAGGGGTTAAATATATTTTATTAGGAGGATTTATGGGAGTAGCACATGAGGTAGATTACAAGATTTACGGGGATGACATTCAATTTGTTGAGATTGGTCTTGACTATGGGGAAACAATCATAGCTGAACCTGGTGCAATGATGTACATGGATTCAAGTATTGAAATGGACACCATGTTCGGTGACGGCAGCGAAAAAAGCAAGGGGCTTAAGGGAATGCTTGCAACAGCAGGCAAAAGGATTCTCACCGGAGAAAATATATTTACGGCTACATTTACCAACAAAAGCATTGACAAAAAGTTTGTTGCCTTTGCCGCTCCTTATCCGGGGAAAATTATTCCGGTAAACCTGCCTGATTACGGCGCCAGCTGATTTGTCAAAGGGATGCTTATTTATGCTCAGCAAAAGGGATTGAAATATCCATTGCTTTTCAGAAAAAAATCGGTGTCGGCCTCTTTGGCGGCGAAGGATTCATCATGCAGAAATTGTTGGGAGACGGTTTTGCCTTCCTTCATGCAGGCGGCACAATAATTAAAAAGGAATTGGCATCTGGAGAAATGCTTAAGTTAGATACGGGATGTTTGGTCGCTTTCACTCAAGGAGTAGATTATGATGTTCAAATGGTAGGCAATATAAAAAGCGCCTTGTTT
>Ga0255342_1002703_pt1 | contig 21419 bp, 17 predicted proteins | sample wastewater_treat_3_FD_192416 | JGI IMG/M metagenome (GOLD analysis project Ga0255342, IMG submission 192416) | Wastewater microbial communities from Lulu Island WWTP, Vancouver, Canada - plant14 | ecosystem: Engineered > WWTP > Wastewater > Unclassified | place: Canada: Vancouver, British...
CCCATCTTCAGCACCCTTGCGCATTCAGGTTCTGAGTTTTAGGGGTCTCGCGTTTCGCGCGGGATGGTAACGTAGACGGACGGCGACACTCCCAAGGCCCGGAACATCTTGTCCGGAAACATCTTCGATTCGGACAACATTCGGGCGCCGTTGGGGAGGATCACGACTATGACAGCGTCGAACGAATCCAGGATCATTCGAGCTGTAGGCCGTTTCGTCATTCGTTTGCCTGGTATCGGCAGCTCTTCGTCGTTAGCCTCCGCATAGCGTCGTGCCCGGCGTTGGATGATTGCCCGAACCATGGCGGCAAGGAGAACCACATAGGCAAGGGCCTCCAGCCTTTCGGGTTTCTTCACGAACATAGCTCCTACGAACTCAGGTTCCTTGATGGCCCTAAACTGCAGCTCAACGGCAGTTTGTTCCTTGTAGTCCCGGAGTACCTTCTCGGTCGGATGCTCCTCTACGTCGAACATGTTGGTAATCAGAACGAAGCAGGAGGCCCTAAGCTTCAGCTCTGCATACTCCTGCTCCTTCAAATCGCCCACCGCGGCATTCACTCTATAGATGGTCCTGGTAGGCACGGGTTCGCCTTTACGAGGCCTGCCAGGCCTGGATCTTCTTTCGACTGTCTCTTCGGCTTGCACGTCCCCCGTGATCTCGTACAGAACGTTGCGATTCTCGTCTCTGACTCTGTCAAGAGCCGCCCTTGCATCAGGCTCACATGCGAACTCCACCTTCGCTAGCTGCTCAAGCTGGGCTTCGAGTTCGTCGCGTTGCTTAGCGAGATTCTTCTCCAGGGTCTTCGCCTTCCGCTTGTCGAGGCTCGACGAATGCACGACGATGAGCCTGTAGGGCCGGACGGCGGTTTTCGTCGCGATCTCTACGACGTATTCCTTGCATCTGTAGAACGCCGAATCGCGCTTGGGGTTTTGCGTCAGAACGCCGGCATTGATCCAACCCCCTTCCGACCAGGCCCTATCCTTGACCTCCTGTTCCTGTACGAACGTTGCGGGCAACCTGGAGATGAACCTTATGCCCTTATCCGCGATGAGATCGAGGTTGCTCTTGGTCACTACAGCGGAGTCGGCCACGTAGACCAAATCGGAGAGATGGTCGGTAAACCCCTCTACCAGTTCCTTGATCACTCGCCTGTTCCAAACCTTATCCGACTCGTTGCCGTCCGAAGCATGACCCAGCAGTGGTATGCCTTCTCCGTTAACCACTAGGCCGTAGTTGAACTGCTTGAGGTCGGGCCTATGGTCGCGGCTATACCCACGCGCAATATAGAACGCCTGATCATCGGGCGAACTGGAGTCATACAAGCCTTTCACCGACCAGGACGTAGTGTCTGAATGCACAACGTCGAACTTGACGTCTTCCCTGAGAGCCGCCCTCAGAGCTGAAGCCCCGAATACCTTCTTGGCGCCGGCGTCGAAGATCTTGTCCAGGGTGCGGCCCAACGCAGAGTCATTGAAGTCATCCGCCGATGCATCGGTCCCGAACAGAACCGCAATATCTTGCAGTTCATAGAACTCGTCGACTCGGTATAGCGCAGTGCGGCCCATCAAGATGTTGATGAGCATAGCAAGGACGTGCGTCCCCGGCGAATGCTTACACTGCTTCCGATCCCATTTCACCATGTTGTCTATTGTCTCGACTATGCCAAGCTCCCTGATAATCTGGCCGATCATGGCTGCGGGTCCAGCGGAAAAGGCTGTGAGTGACATCGCCCTCGCCTCCTACTCTGACAATACACCATCAGAGCGAAGAGTACAAGGAAACAACTTCCATATACCGGACCCCTAATTGGGTCAAAAACCCGTCATTCTGTGCCGCCAAGGGTGCTGAAGATGGGCACTGAGAACCTTTCGGCTCCAGCGTGGCCTCACCATCAAGCGATTTGCCCAGGTATTAGGCGTGTCATACGCATACCTGAACGCTTGTGAGGTCGGGAGTTATAAGGGGATCCCGAAGACCTGGCGTCACGCCATCGAAACCCTGGGCGCAGACTATGACGTGCTTAACGCAGCGCAGCAGGCGTGGCGATGCAGGCAGGGCGCTAGCGCACAGGTGGGCGGCCAGGCAATCGTGACGCGAGCAGTGACAGTTGCTGTTGTTATGCCAAACAGTGCGTCTAAACGGGCCCACTAGGTCGCGACTTGGAAAAAAGGGAGGGCCAGGCCGAGAATGCCTGGCCTTTCCTGCTACAAACCTAGGGTAGCGGCTGCACAACCTGCCCATGTGTTCAGGCGTTGCATGTAACGGCGCGCCATGGCGACATCAGGAACTCGCAATCAGAGATAGCCGCTCGCCGAGAGCCTCTAATGCATGCGTACCGAGCCGCCATTATAAACACATATAGCAGACAACAGCCCAACTAGAACAGCCACAGGTAGATTCCCTTTGAACATTTGTGCTGCCTCCTTTTAGTATTTGCACATACCATTCGCTGCCGGGAGCCCTCTACTCCTTCAAATTCCGACGATTGCGCAAAAGAAATCTTGTCACAGCCTCAGTTGCCTCGTGGCGCAGTCAGCCCATAGCTGCGCGCGGTGGATGCGCCTACGCACAGAGAGGCGGCGCGTCTGGTTTATGGTGCTGTTCTCGCTGACGCCAGCCCTGGCTGCCGAGGTGGCCATGCTCGAGTGGAGAGAGTGGCCGGGATAAGCGGAGGAATCGGAACCTTCAGTGGTGGCGTTCGCTTCATTGCCAGGACCACCACCCTATCGCTGAGGCGGTCGTTGGAGATCCGGCCATGACGTGTTATTGGGCGGAATACGGACCCGATGATTCATGGCTCTCGGTCTATCCGCTACAGCCACATCGCAGCCTCACGGCTTGCACACCTGACATGGCCTGTACCCCTTATCTATCGCCTCTTGCCGGCTGTTGAACATGCGCAGGTTCGCGGCCTTGATGTTGGAGATATACCTGCACCATGCGTAGTGGAACACGTTCGAGTTCTTGCTCCCGTAGTACTTCTGGCCCGTCCCGCCGGTTGGCGTTGGCGCTGAGATGGGAGCGGCCTTCGCCCCATCATCGCGCTCGGTCTCGACCTGCCAGCTGTTCCCATCGGTCTTTACGCTGACGGTGCCGTCCAGGTCAGTCCGGTGGACTTCTGCGCCTGAGGCCTTGAGCCTGGCAAGAACGCTCGCGGTCGGGTGGCCGTAGCTGTTGCCGGCGCCGGCAGAGATGATGGCTACGGCGGGCCTGACGATGTTGAGAAACGCAGCCGTCGTGGAAGTGTCGCTTCCGTGATGGGCAACCTTGAGCGCCGTGGCGGGCGAGAGCGATCCTGCCTTGATCAGCGCCTGCTCGGAAGGCTCTTCAATGTCGCCGGCAAGGAGCGCTGAGAAACCGCCATAGGTAACCCGGACTACAATGGAGCAATCATTGATGTTCTCCGCAAGGGGTTCCACCGGCCACAGGATCGTGATCGCGGCGGGGCCCAGGGCGAACGACGATCCCGCTCGGCCCAGGGAGAAGGGGATATCCTTCGCGAGGATCTTATCCAGATACCCCTCGTAGGTCTTGGAAGTGTGAACCTTGCCCGAGTCGATGACCCTATCCACGCGCACCCTGTCGAGCACGCGGGCGAGGCCGCCGATGTGATCGGCATGCGGATGTGTGCTTATGAGAACGTCTAACTTGTCGCAGCCGGCCTTACTGATCGCCTCAAGGACCCTCGGCGAGGCCTCCGCCGGTCCGCCGTCCACCAGCATGGCGTGCCCGTCGGATGTCGATATCAGAACCGAGTCTCCCTGGCCGACGTCTATCACCGAGAGGGTGAGCAGGACGGCATCCTCAGACTGCACGCCGCCGAAAGCGTTAGCTCCAAAGGCCAACATAAGCACAATCAGGGCAACGAGCGGCGTCCGCATTCTCCTAAGATCCATCCTGACTTCCCTCCACCTAAACAGTACCGGTGCCGACGTACGCGATGGCTTTCCGCTTATCGCGCAGTTCGCTGCTGGCATGAGCACTTCCTCTTTTGACCACACAGGAACGCACAGAGCGACATGGCTATCCTGACCGAAGGACGGTTTCGATACAGCTGCGGTTTTGCAGCCGTGGAGACAGGAAGCCGCGATGAAGGCGCTCGAGACTTTGCGATTACCATTCTCAATGGAGCCACGGTTTTTCAACCATGGAGACATGAGGATCGATAAGATTACGTTCCCAGTTGGTAATATTCTCGTTCTTCTCAATGGAGCCACGGTTTTTCAACCATGGAGACTCCCCTCGATTTTTACGCGCATCTAACTGGGCTTCGGGGGGCGATTTCGAGCACCTCTTGGCCTCACGACAGGAACTGCCTGATTCTGGCACCTAGGCACGGGTAGCACGCCGTGTAGCTGCGGTTTAGCATTGCGAGCACCTCCCGGGTTTTTGACCTGTTTTGGGGTGCTCGAAAATACCACTAAGTGTAATGCCATGCTTACATCCAGATACACCCTGGAGCCTTCACCTCTATGGTTCGCGAATCAGGGAGTTTTTCCTTCCTTATTGAGACGCCCTTCGACTTGATCGAAGTACGTCAGGAATGGCGGCTCAGGTGTCATTGGACGAGCCTGACCCTTCCCTACAGCCCTAACCGCCCTGCAGCGTTGTCGGCGAAGAGCTGGCCGCGGCGGATGTATCGGCGCACCATGGCGACTGAGCGGTGGCGCGTCTGGTCCATGATGGCCCTTTCAGAAGCGCCGGCTCTGGCGGCTGCAGTGGCCATTCCCGAGCGCAAAGAGTGGCCGGCATAGTCGGCAGGATCGAGGCCCGCGGCCGCGGCGGCCCGCTTAACGATGTTGGCGACGGCCCTGTCGCTGAGCCTTGCGGCGGCGATGTTTCCGTGGCGGTCCACGGCCCGGAACACGGGCCCAGCGGTTATTCCAGAGGCGTCGAGCCAGACCTTCACGGCAAGCACGGGACAGGTTGAGTCATGGCGACCGTAGGGTATGGCTACTGTCTGCCCTTGACCTTCCTGATCGGTCTTGGAGCGGCGCAGAGTCAACACCATGCCGGCCTGCTCGAAACCCAGATCCTCCACATCGAGCCCCACCAGCTCGGAGCGCCTAAGGGCAGCGGCGAACCCTACGAGGAGCAGGGCCCTGTCGCGCAGGCCCAGGGGCCCTTCGGGTAGCGCCAGCACCATTGCCCGGACATCCTCAGTCAGCAAGGCCTCCTTAGGCGCCTGGGCAGAGCCCAATGTGCGGCGTATCCCCTTCATCGTGGCGGCTATTAACGGGTGGCGTGAGTCGAACTGGAGGCCTTGGGCGGCGTGAGCCTGCCCGATGGCTATCAGTCGGCGGCCTATGGTGCCGGCTGCAAGGTCTTGGTCGGCGAGCGCGGTTATGTAGGCCGTGACGGTCTCAGGCGCGGCAGGCATGGCCCGGAGGCCTTGCGCGTCGCACCAGGCGGCGAACTGCTTCCAGTCGGAGCGGTAGGCCCGCAGGGTGTTCGCGGCCCGCGAGTTGTCTGCGTAGCGGCGGGCGCTTTCGACTAGCTCCTGGGGTATGGCGAGTGTGACTTCGGCGACTGTCTGAAGCGTCATGGCGTTACCTCCTGACTTCCGATAACCTTCACTTATCGGAACCCAGAAACAGCGTACCATGGTCAGCTATGAGAAGTCAAGAGCGGAGTTGATTATTACAGAGTAACTGTGGTATGTTACGGCTAGAGGTGATCACATGCTGAAGGAGCTACTGAGTATAGAGGAGACTGCCGACTACCTCGGCGTATCCGTCACGACCGTGCGCCGAATGTTGACCGACGGGCGTCTGCGCGGCTCGAGGCTCGGCAGAGTATGGCGCATACCGCGGGAGGCGGTGCAGGAGCTCGTGAGGTCGGGCGCTGCATCGCAGGGAGATGCGCCTGCTCGTATCTACATCCTCCTGGAACGACACCGAAGGCTGGCACCCCTCTTCATGGATAGGCGCGTTGCCGCGTTCACAACGATTGACGGGGCAAAGGCGCAGGCGGCGAAATACGCAGAGGAGCGCGGAGAGACCATACGCGAATGGGTCATTGAACGGGAGTATCTCTACGAAACCCGATGGCTCGGCGAGACTGGCGCAGAACACAGTTACGTGATCGTTATGACCAGGGTGATGGACTCATGAGCGACTGGTCACAGACAGCGCGTGAGCGGTTCATGTGGCTGGTTCGTGTTGCGAAGCTCCGCGGAGCGAGCGTCCGGATGGGCCCCTACGGGGAATGCCAACAGGGGTCTGAGATGAGCGAACGCAAGACTATCGAGATCGATATGGGTGATGATGCAGCCAAATGGGGACGGTGGTTTCTGAACGTGGCTAGCGCGGGCGTAGGAGCTGATCTGGAGGCCTGCGAATGGATGGCCGCCTGTTGGCTTCTTCTTTGCGAGCTGGCGCGTGCTGAAGGCGCGGATGAAGCTAAAGCCAGAGTATTCGCCAGGCGGGTTCTGGAGGAACTGACGATGGATAATCTCATGACTGAGCAGGAAGCGGCTGAGCTATGCGAGCGTATCGCCATAGAGACCATCAGTGAAGGAACAGAAAAGCTCCTCCATTGACGGCACCGGGCCCGCAGCTGCGCACAACGCGCCAGGAGCCCCGTGGTACGACGATGTCAGGTTCATACGATGGGATCACCCTAACCGACAATTCTACAGGCCTTCCAGAGCCTTCTGGAGGGCCACTTTTATGTCCCATAGGCAGGTAATGCCAACAACCGCCAGTCCTACCTGATTCGAGAACCCTCCGGGATGACGCAGCCCCATATATGCCTGAAATGTCGTTGGACTCGATATTGAGGTCGAAGTACCCATGCATTATCGTGGCTATCAGTGCCGGTATTCGCAATTGCCGATCTTCCGATAAACGCTCGTCGGCTCGTTCTATCGGTGGTGGAGTGAGGCGTTCAAGTTGTCACTAGTGGCATGCTACGCGACAACCAGAGTGACAAGACGGAGACCTGCTGATCAGAGCAGGTCCCCATCCAGGTGCTTTTGCTCCAGCCTTCTGCATGCGCGTCCGCGGGCCGGACGACTAAGCCGCCCGGGTCTCCTTGATCGCACAGCAGCACTGATCTGCTGCTTCTTTAAAGGCACCAGGCAGAAGCCACACCTACGGCTTCCCCCTGCCTGGCTCTCCGAGCCCATTATGGGGTGTTCGGATATGGAGCCGGGGATGAGTCAAAAATGCTTCCATTGTTGATCACCCCCTTTGTATGGGCGGCAGCCAGCTACACGTGGCGTGTGCACTACCGCCCAAGGGCGTCATCCGGCCGGGTACTACGAACTCAGTCTAGGCCTCTGTCATCGAGCAGGGCCTCAGCGTAACTACACCCTTTGGGAGTCAAGTAGAACCCAACTGGCGAGCTTAGTGTATAGGAAGGTTTCGCAAGCCCCCTGCTTTCGGCCAATTCTGAGGCAGAGAACACGTCGGATTTGGTGAAACCATGTTCCAGAAGCACCGGCTCGCTGACTACGTTAGTCCCCTGGTTACCCAGTGAATACACAGCGAGAATGAACTTGTCCATGAGCACATTCGCCATGACGTTTCACCCCTCCCGTATGTATCGCTAACCGCTGTCTCCTTCTCGCCGCAACGGCATGGTCTTCGGCCTATTACTAGCAATCCTGTGGCACCATGGAATACTCATTCGATATTTAGTGGTAATGTCCTGCTACTCTTCGGGAATAGACTGACGCCTAAGGATGCAGTCCTCATATAGACCTTAAGCTGCAAGTACTTCCTCAAGGGGTTCCTACTACAATGGGTCAATTCCGGGATTCCTAACGAGCCCACCCCCCTATCCCACTATCTGTGCGCCAGCCCAGGCCAGATCCCACGACATGCACACCAAGGCAAACACTCAGCCTCGGGCCTCATGTTCCCGAAACGCGATGCTCCATTGCATCTGCCACTATAGCGCATATCCTCTGCCAGGGTAGTTGAGTGTGCACGCCTGGCGGACTAGTTCAATGCCCCACCCCTAATGACCGTGCATCCGTGGTGCACGATGGAAGGAGGTTTGACTATGCAAGGTATCCCCAGTCAGAACAAGGCCTTACTTTACGAGGCGCTCTTGGAGAAGGCGAAGGATCTGGGCCTAAGGAGGCTCGAGACGACGGTGCTGAGGTTTCCGAGTGCTCGGGCAGGCTATGCGGTGTGCTCAGCTACTCTCGAGGCCGATGACGGATCCATCTACAGGGAAGTAGCCTCAGTGCCTGCCGTATCAAGCTCTGGAGAGACGCAGGCCAGAGCGGTTGAATGCGCCTGCATCAAGGCCAAGGTGCACGTCCTGGAAGCCTTCACAGGCCTCGAGTGCAAGCTTGATGCGCCTGCGCCAGCGCAGCGGCACGTGGGGGAAGTGACTCTGGTGCCCATCCAATCGCGTAAGGCCCCAGAGCCCGTCCCAGACGAGGCGTGTTCGGAGTGCGGCGCTCCTCTCACCTATGGCCACTACGAATTCTCCACGCGCATGTTCAAGCGCCCGCTTTGTGTGCCCTGCCAAGTTAACGCTGCTGCCTCGCGTTAGCCCATTGACACCGCCCATATAAGGTGGTGAACGCCCGCTACGTCAGCCGAGGGCGCGTGCCGGCATGTACGAAAACACTGAAAGGATGTGACGTGATCATGAAGACCAGTGAGTTGATGTCCCAGATCGAGTCTCGCATCAAGGAGCTCGCGACCCGAGCGGAGGAGGCCAAGACCTCCGATGAGGTGACCCAGTACCTCGGGTTTCTGTCGAGGTTCCATCGGTACTCGCTGCACAACACAATGGCCATCTGGATCCATTGCCCCAATGCAACGCACGTTGCCGGCTACAAGGCGTGGCAGAAGCTCGGGAGACAGGTCCTCAAGGGCCAGACGGGCATTCCGATCTTTGCACCTTGCACGCAAGCAGTTCCTGATGGTCACGACGAGGACGAGAAGAAGACCCGGAGGGTGATCGGCTACAAGATAGTATATGTCTTTGATGTGAGCCAGACCGAGGGCAAGCCCCTGCCGCAAGCGCCTATAGTGGCTCAGGGGGATGGCCGTGAGCTCCTACCGGTGATGGAAGGTATCGCCTCCGATCTGGGTATCGAGCTCGAGTACACCAGCATGTCAGGGTCTCACCATGGCACCAGCTATGGGGGGAGCATCGAAGTGGACTCGGGGCTTGACGATGCGGGCAAGGCCTCCGTGATAGCGCACGAGCTGGCGCACGAGCTCCTGCATAAGGGGCCCGACCGTATGCTTCTCAGCAGCCGGCAGCGGGAGACCGAGGCCGAATCTACGGCCTACGTTGTGTGCACTCACTTTGGACTCGATAGCGCTGCTCCGAACTACCTTGCATTGTGGGATGCGCAGCCTGAGCAGATCGTACAGGCCTTCCAGAGGATCCGCGATGTGGCGGCGTCGCTCATCGACATGATCGAGACCAAGCTCATAGTGGAGGAGGTGGTGGCATGAAGAAGATCGCGAACATCGATGAGGCCTTGGCCTACGTGCGCAGATTGGGGTTCACCCCCGCCGGCAGCATTCATCACCAGCACGCATGCCTGTGTGCCCTGTGCGAGGCCCTGGAGCAGGCGGCGGGAGGGTACCCGTACGAGGCCAGATTCCATAGGTATGTGAGCGCCCACGGTATTAACTTCCCGTGGCTCGGTAAGTTCACCGTCAAGGGCGTTAGCGGCACGGTCGTAGTCGACGCCAAGGTCATCTAGGTCGGAATTGGCTGACTAAGCGCATCCACACAGCCCCATAGGGGGCTTTTCTTATTGTCAGATCCGGGTGTATCGGAGGACGGTGCCGCATTACCAGCGGTTGCCGTCCTCCTCTGCTTTCCCAAAATCATGCGAGGAGGAGATTGATTCATGAGTGCATGCTATCCCGATTTCCGTGGGCTGAGCGCGTCCCAGCTCATCGCGATGACGCTCCGTGACAACGATGCCGCCAGCATCCTGAATCGCTTCCCGAATTTGAGGGCAATGGATGAGGCCTCGGTGGAGGAGATGGAGACGGCTGGCCTCAGCCAGGAGCAGGCGGCAACGCTTAAGGCCGCCATTGAACTTGGACGGCGCTGTCTCACTGAGCCCAAGAGCAAAGCCTACATCAAGTCGGCACAGGACATCTACAACCTGCTTGGGTATGAGATGGGCCGCCTGGATAGGGAACAGATCAGGGTGGTCATGCTCGATATCCGCAATGGCGTGATCGATATCGAGATCGTGTCCATTGGCACCATAGACTCGTGCGTGGGACATCCTCGAGAGATTTTCAAGAACGCGATCGTGAAGGGCGCCGCATCCATCATCCTCACCCATAACCATCCTTCAGGGCTGGCATCCCCTTCCCCCGAGGATCTCGCCCTCACGAAGCGGCTAATGGAAGTTGGAAAGTTTCTCGGCATCGAGGTTCTCGACCACGTCGTGATTGGTGACGGCTACTACTGCTCCATCAAGGACCTCATGTCCCAATAGCGCGCTGCTAGGCGCTGGCGCTTATGCTGGCGCTCTTGGTTATTCCCCATGAAAGAAAGGAGAAATAATAATGCCAAAGGTCAACGACGAGCACATCATCACCATCGATGGCAAGCCGTTCGTTAAGTATGCAGGCTTGCTCGAGGCGGCCCATAGAGCTGGGCTGAAGGACCTACAGGTCAAGTTGATCCAGTCGCCCAGCAGGGACAACGGCTACACCGCCGTCTGCGAGGCCACCGCAGTGATCAAGACAAGGTCGCGCGAGAAGACCTACATCGAGATCGGCGATGCCAATCCAGCATCCATCGGCGACTCCAGGCTCAGTGTTCACGCCATCAGGATCGCAGCCACGAGAGCTAAGGCGAGGGCGCTCAGGGACGCCCTCCGCATATCCATCTGCTCCGTGGAGGAACTGGCGCTGGGCGGCCCGCAGCCAGAGGTCTCGAATGCACGCACTTCTGCCGAGACCCAGTCCCAGGATAAGGCCACGGAAGCACAGCTTCGAGTGCTCAGGATCCAGGCCGATAAATTGGGCTTGCCTCAGGACGATCGCGCTAGGTTTGCAGATATGACCAAGCGCGAGGCCTCCGATGCCATCAGCGATCTTAATCGCCGGCTCAGCAGGTCTCAGGCCGGTTAGCCGCCGATAAGCCCGGTACGTTCGTGGGGGCCCTGGCGGGCCCCTGTTTTATCCCATCGGGCAGTGACAAGTCGGCATCCCTCGCAGAACGTCCCTCTACTATAATAATACCTGCTCCAGACACTGAAACACACATCGAAGTGATGACTACGCTTCGCGAAATTTACCTCAAAACTGGGCGTCGCTCCGTAGCGGAGGCCCCATACTGGACTCCATCAGTAGTCTGCCAGGGGCCTCCTTGCAATCCATAGTGTGCTGCGTCTCATGTCTCAGGAGCCTGTCTCGATGGCTCAGGCGTTGACTTACCTCGATGGTAGCGTATGCGCCGCCACTCATCCTCTCTGATCATCTTCGTGTGACACTTGCACCACACGTCAGCTCTTAGGGCAGTGATGTGCGACGAGCACTGTGGACATGAATAATAATACAACCTTATCTGCGGGGTCATCCAGTATCCCGTCTCCTTTGTCAGTTCCGGTAGCGTCCACCAAGGGGTTGATGTGCGAGAAAGTGTCCGCAAAGGTGCAGCTAGAGGACTCGTGTTTTCGGCAGAAGACTCTACAAGCCACGTGAAGGCATGGGGTAAGGTGATTGTACCCACTCATGCCTATGCGACGCTCCTAGGGGCTTCCACGATGCGAATCGAGCATGGCCATGCCCATCGTGCCTGATCAGCACAGCTCGACCATTGTCAGTAGCGCCTGTCTCCCCACGTGGCATGGAGCCGCCTCATCGGCCAGAGGACATGGACCCTGCCGATACAGCGCAGGGCCTGACGTTAATCGCAGAGAGGTGCGCCGAAGGAAAGGCCAACACCTCCGCCCACGCCTCAGCATACGGGCATACAAAGGCAGAGGGCCTCGTGAATGAGCATGTGGACGGCCTTTCGTAGACCAGGCACGGTACGGGCGCACTGGCGTGCCATGCAGCCCGCAGATCGTCCCAAGCGTCCATGAGCTCAGTGAAGGGCCTGAGCAGGTCTTTCTTCATGCGATTGGCTCTGGATACGCTGTGACGGCGCTGGTAGTCACGCAGGCCTTGATGTAGGCCCTTTCGCATGAAGGCCTTGCGAGTAAGGGGATGCAGCTTCTGAAGCTCCTGCTCATCCGCCACCCTTATATTCCCGAATGGATGATGCCTATGGCTCCACTCCCCCCGGGCGAACTGCTCGACCGTGGGACGTTGAGCGTTCTCGATACGCTGTCTCATCTCGAGTCGTGTGTACTGCCCTTCATCCAGCCCTCGCTCCGCCCCTTTGTCGTAGCAGATGAACTGCCTGGGGCTTTTGGACGAACCACAGTAGTAGGCGGCGGGCTCACCATACCGACGCATGTCCCGGCCATTCTTCAAGTACAGCATTCTCATCGCATCGCCTGCGCCTATCCCTTGAAGGTCGAGTTTGCACTCCACACAACCTACACGTGCGCACTGAGCTGGAACAATGCTATCTACGACCTGGAGCAGATCTGCAGGCGTAAGAGCAGATGCCGCTATACTTAGGTTGATGCGCGTCATGAGCATCCTGCGATAGTTGGGATCCCATGCAATAAAGGCCCTGCAGCTACGAGCGCCTATGATGACATTGGCCGATGCGCTATGGGCGTAAAGGCATCTGTGATGCTCCCTGGACCACTCGTGGGGAATGTAGCGATGGGAGACTATACGAACCGTCTCGTTGTCAATGCCGCGGACGATCCACGCTCGCGGAACACTACAGGAGTAGATCGTGACCTTATCGTATGGAATACTGTTGATTGATGGGGGAAGCCCAGCATGATGGTTGTTTGGGGTAAGGACTGAAGAAAGAATACCTTTATGGTTATACGCGCCAGCCTGTGATGACAAGCAGTAGCCTCCTCATCCAATACCGCGATCAGGGTGTTTACAGGTGACCCTTTTACGGCTATGCTGAATGCAACGGCCCCGTACGTGATAGTACCGTTCACGGCTATTATCGCATGGGTGTTTGAACGTGTCAACCACTACTGCGAGATTTCTATTCACGGAGGTGGAATCATGTCTATCACTGCGTTGTGGGAGCGCAGCCTGGACTACTTCAAGGAAAATACCAAGTTGTCGTGGAGCCAGGTTGCCGAGCTCGAACACCTATCCAACAGAATCGTCGGTACGCCAGGAATCAACGTAGACGATGCTCAGGCCGTCGAGCAGGCCATACGCCAATTGCGCACTGTAGTGATGGTCCTTGAGAAGATGGCCGACGATGGTCAACTGCCGACGGACAGCCTTATGTCCATCTACAAGACCATTCAGAACGCGAAAACAGTCGCGAACAGGCTGCTGTTCGGATCGAAGCTGAGGAGGCATCGAAACGCGAAGGGCTACAACGTTACGCAGCTCGCCAGCAAGATAGGGGTGGACAGAAGCTACATCTCAAAGCTCGAGAACGCAGCGGCGGGGCCACCGGATATGGAAGTGATCAGGAAGCTCACCGAAGTGCTGGGCATTCCCCTATCCGAGCTCATTGTGGACGCCATAGGGCGTATCAGCCCTGAAATCGGAGAGGACGATGACATCGCTGACCAGAGGACCATGATCATCGCCGATATCGCGAAGGAGTGCCGGGCTCTGCCGGAGGAGTACTTGGATCTTCTGCTGGCGCAGGTTCAGGCCATCGCCCAGACGTATAGGCAGCGCAAGTTCAAGAGCGCCGGCAAATGAGACCAATCCGGGATGGCTTACTTGTTCAGCTGCGCCAGCATGCCGACGAGGACATCCCGTTCATTGTGCAGTTTGTCCTGATACCGCAATGCGACAGCAGGCTCCGGTCGAACGTAGCCGGCGCAGCCAGCAGGCACCTGCCTGACGAGATGGACGTCGACGGCTGACAACATTCTTCTGCGCATCATGTAAACTTCGTTCATCGCCCACGCATGGGACCAGGACTCGTCACCGATGCCCTCTCGAGCGAGCCCATGCCGGACATCGTAGTAGCACAGCATCTCAGCTGGACATGGATCGCCGTAGTCTGTCGAGTCCAGGATCCTAATGCCCTCCTCAGTGTTTTGGAGGAGGCAAACCTCGTAGAAGTAGCACGTCTCCTTCTTGCACCTGAGGAAGCCCTTAGCGGCAAGCCCGTGCTTGAGTGAGTTGAGCGCAGAGATGCGCTTGCCCCGCGGGGTTCGTGGACCTGACTTCTCTGGAGGCGGGAGGTTCCTCGTGACTACTGCGATACCATCGGGGGTGCGAGGCCCTGTCTTGCTCATGATTAATCATCTCCTGGCTTGAACTGGTTCGTTTGGCGCGCAGGACGGATGGATGCCTAGCCCTCAGTGTGGGATCATACCCTGCCCCAGCCTTGCACAGCTGCACTCTCTTCGCAAGAATGCTCGTGGCATGGGAGTGCGGTAGTTTTCTCTTTTCGAGCAGGAACTCCCTTTCCTATCGCGAATGGTATGCACAAGGAAACCTGAAGATTTATGCCCATATCATTGAAGGGAGGGATCGGGCATGGCCCATGTGTTATCCATTCTGAATATCAAGGGGGGCGTCGGCAAAAGCACTATTGCGTTCAACCTCGCCCATGGGATTCAGCGCAACGACAAACGTGTCCTCCTGGTGGACTTGGACATGCAGTGCAACCTCACCGACATGTGCGTCGCTGAGCCTGAGCGAATCACCTACTCCATCTACGACTTGCTTACCGACGAAGCGTTCCTCCCTACCAATGCCGTATACAAGACGGTGGTGCCTGATGTGGATATAATCGCCGCCGATCTGCGTCTATTCGAGGTGGAGCAGGTCATCAATCCACTGACGAATCCGGCCGCAATGCTGTTGCTGCGCAGCAGGCTGGCAGTGGGGTTGCATGAATCCTATGACTATATCATCATCGACTGCCGTCCCGAAATCAGCCTGTTAACGATGAATGCCCTGATCGCCAGCAGCCACTATATGGTGCCTGTGCTCTGTGACCGACACTCAGTGCGCGGCGTCGACATGACGGATAGCTATGTCAGATCGGCCCGCCGAGTGAATCCTGACCTGACGGAGATCGGCATCCTCATCAATGCACTCGACCGCCGTAAGACAAACGCAGTGACAATCTACAATTACCTTCGAAAGAAGCTTGGCGACCGCGTCATGGCAACCGTAGTGGGCGTGAATGCCGCCATTGAAACGGCGGCAACGCGGCAGATGACCATCTTCCAGTTCGACCCGCGACAACCAGGAGTGAAATACTTCAAGCAGTTGGCGGCTGAGGTAATGCGGAAGTGCGGCGACCAGGCGGAGGAACCGGGCGATGAGCAAGCGGAAGAGTGAAGTCAGCATCGACTCTCTGCTCGACCGATACATAAACCCCATTGTCGAGCGAGCATCCAAACCGCAGCGTGATAGTGTAGTCACTACGAGTATACCCAAGAAGAGTATACCCGCCGTGAGTATACCCGCCACGACTACGCCTAGCGTTCCAGTGGAACCGCCGGCCGACAAGTTTGTTCGGGCTGGGAATTGGCTGTGGGATTCCCTGCCGTCTCTGCTCTCTCCCACCGAGTGGGTGGTGTATGCACATCTCTACAGGCTCACGGTGGGATTCAATCGTAGTGATTGCGTGATAGGCTATGGGGGCCTTGCCGAGCGCACCGGATTGGGCAAGGCGACCGTGGTTCGCCATGTCGCCCGATTACGCGAACTGGGGCTACTGGCGACCGGCGAGACTACCCAGACTGGAACAGAGATTACCTTACTAGTGCCAACAAGTGTAGTCACCATGGGTATACCCAAGACGAGTATATCCACTGTGAGTATACCCGACACGAGTATACCCACCACGAATACACCAGGTGTAGTCGCCGCGAGTATACTCACCACGAATACACCTGATAAAGGCCAGCGTAACGCAGGTGTAGTCGCCATGAGTATACTCACCACGAATACCAACAAATACAAAGGTACTGATATAGACAACAACAAACAAGATGTCGTTGTTCTCCTCTCGGAGTCGGGATACGATGTGACCCTCAACACTATCCAGTCACTTGCCGATGCTGGCGTGGATGTAAGCCCGCAGAGAATCCGAGAATGCATCGCTTATATCAAACGCAAGCGCACCATCAAAGACAAGGACGGCGCACTCGTGGCGGCGCTCAAAGACGGTTGGAACGTGGGGGAATCGGCGAGAGAGTCCGCAGCCGCAGCGGAGGAGTCCCGCCTGCAACAGGAGGCAGCGGCTCGGGAGGAAGAAGCGAAAGCTGTATGGCTTGCCGCCGAGAAGGAGCGGTTGGGACAGGAAGGGTTAGCTCGGCTGCGCGAGGAGGTGAAGGCCCGCGCCGAAGCCGAGGGCGACTACGTGCTCAAACGCTCAAAGAACGAGAAGGCCAGAGCAGATCACATCAGCGGCCTGGTTGACACGGCCATCCTGGCCCGGTATGGCGGCCCTTCTTGACTCGATTCTTTCTATTGCTTGACGGACGCATGATGCTCTGCGGACGTGAAACCAACCCAGATACGCCTGTCCGCGGGAATGGGCGTAACGTCGCAGAAAACCTACGGGTTGTGGGAGCCCTTGGCACAGCATGCGTTGGACCTTGCCCGTGACGAGTCCTTTGTGACATATGGAGGGAGAGCCCGTGGCTGATCAGCCTGAGAAGATGGACCTGCAGTCCTTTGACATTGTCGATGACAAGCAAAGCGAGCTGCTGCGATTGTTTCCTGAGGTGCGCACCGAGGGCGGCAAGATCGACTTCGACAGACTTAAGCTTGCTCTAGGCGAAGTGGTGGATGTCGGCAGAGAACGCTACGGCATGAACTGGCCAGGCAAGGCCGACTGTCTCAAAACAATCCAGGCCCCGAACCTCGGGACCTTGTTGCCGTGTCGAGCAGAAAGCGTGAGCTTCGATACCACTGAGAACCTAATCATCGAGGGCGACAACCTCGAAGTGCTCAAACTCTTGCAGAAGTCCTACCTGGGTAAGGTGAAACTGATCTACATAGACCCTCCGTACAATACGGGAAACGACTTCATCTATCCCGACAACTACACGGAATCATTGCAGACTTATCTGGAGTACACGGGGCAAGCGGATGCAGAAGGCAGAAAATTCAGCACCAACACAGATACGGATGGACGTTTTCATTCCAGATGGCTGAACATGATGTATCCCCGACTGTATCTGGCGAGAAACCTGCTGCGTGAGGATGGAGTGATCATGATCTCGATAGACGATCACGAATTCCAGAATCTTCGCCGATTATGTGATGAGATTTTTGGGGAAGAGAGCTTCTTGATCACTTTTGTGTGGCAACGCAGGCAGATGGCTGACAGTCGGAATGAGGATCGAGCGTCTACCGATCATGAATACGTTGTTTGCTACGGACGGCAGAGGACACGACTCAAAGGGAATCCTATAAACACGACAAAATACGCCAACCCGGATAATGATCCCCGTGGCCCCTGGTTTAGTGCTGACCTTACGGGTCTTGCCAATAAGGAAGAGCGCCCTAATCTTCATTATGATGTGGTTGATCCAGAGACAGGCATAGTCTACCCGCCATCACCAACACGTGGCTGGTCCTGTGCGCCCGGAACAATGGCCCAATTGATTGCAGAGAAACGCATAATCTGGCCCTCCAAACCAAGCGGAAGACCGCGGCTCAAAAAATATCTCAATGAAGTCACGCGGCATGAAACTGGATTTTCTTCATGGCTGGATGTCGGACAGACGACTGAAGGAACCAGAATCATCCAGGGTCTTTTCGGCGAGAAGGTATTCCCTTTCTCTAAGCCGATAAGCCTTATGCTAACACTCATTGATCAAGGAACGGAAGACAAAGACGAGATCGTTCTGGACTTCTTCGCAGGCTCTGGTACTACCGGACATGCTGTGCTCGAGCTCAACAAGCAGGACGAAGGCAAGCGCAAATTCATTCTTGTTCAGCTTCCCGAGCCAGCGGGTCGTGAAGACTATCACACCGTAGCTGATATCTGCAAGGAACGTATCCGTCGGATTGGCAGAAGGCTAGAGGAAGAGGACAATGCCGACGAACCAAGCCTTTTCGACGAAAATACACGGAAGCAGGACCGTGGGTTCCGCGTATTCAAGCTGGCCGAGTCCAACTTCAGGCCTTGGGATGCTGATGGTCCTCGCAATGCCGAAGAGTTGGCCCATCAGCTCGAATTGCACATCGATCACATCCTCGAGGGTCGAACGCAAGAGGATATCTTGTATGAGATCCTGCTCAAGAGCGGTTTCCCGCTTACTGTATCGGCGGAGGAGCTTCAGCTCGCCGGAAAAAGGGTGTACAACGTGGGTGAGGGCGAACTCTTAGTGTGCCTTGAAGAGGAGATAACCCTGGAATTGATCCGGGCCATGGCCGAGAGAAAACCGCAGCGCGTGGTGTGCCTGGATAGGGGTTTGGATGGTAACGACCAGTTGAAGGCCAATGCTGTGCAGCTCTTCAGAACCGAAGGCGTAATCAGCTTCAAGACGGTATGAGGGGCGGGTCGCGTATGAGGATCCAATTCGACGCCAATCAGCAGTTCCAGCTTGATGCCATATCGGCGGTCACTGACCTCTTCGACGGCCAGCCGAAGAGCGCGCCGGAGTATGCTCTCATCTTCAGTAGTACAGGGTTGCCATTCGACGGGCGAGAGCGCACGGAGCTGGGGATCGGAAACAGGCTGTTGCTGGATGAGGATGGACTACGCCGGAACACTCGCCTAGTCCAGATGCGTAACGACATTGAGGTGAACGACCCTGAGGCGCCTCTCGAAGCCTGGGAGCTCTTCGATGTCGCTGCCGGCCAGATGAGGCGTTGCCCGCACTTCTCGGTCGAGATGGAGACAGGAACGGGGAAGTCCTACATATTTCTGAGGACCATTTCCGAGCTATCCCAGCGCTACGGCTTCTCCAAGTTCGTGATCGTCGTGCCGAACGTGGCCATTCGCGAGGGCGCGTTGAAGAACATAGAGATCACCGCCGACCATTTCCGTGCCCTCTATAACAACATGCCGTTCGAGCACTTCGTATATGACGCCAGGAGAACCAATCGGATGCGGCAATTCGCCGTCAGCAATACGCCGCAGGTCATGGTTATCAACATCGATGCCTTCCGCAAGAATTTCACAGGCACCGAGGAGGAGCAAAAGAGCAACGTCATCTACAAAGAGAGCGATAAGCTCTCCGGGCGTCCGCCAATCGAATTTGTGCAGGCAACACGACCTATCGTCATCATAGACGAGCCGCAGAGCGTGGATTCCACCGACAAGTCGCAGGAGGCTATCAGGGCTCTTAACCCGCTGTGTACCTTGCGATACTCGGCAACTCACCGTAACCCCTATAACCTGGTCTACCGACTCGATCCTGTGCGCGCATTCCAACTCAAGCTGGTAAAGCAGATCGTGGTCGGGAGCGCCACCGCCCATAACGACGCCAACGACGCTTTCGTGCGCGTCGAGCGGATAGACTACAAGAACGGCATCAAGGCAAAGCTGCGCATTCACGTGCAGACGTCGGACGGGCCTAAGGAGAAGAGCGTGACTGCGAAACTCGGCTCGGATCTGTTCAGCCTCTCCAAACATCGGTTCCATTACGGCGAGGGCTTCGAGGTGGCGGAGATTAGCGCCGAGCCAGGCAATGAGTTCATACGTTTCGCTAACGGTCGCACATTGGGGCTCGGAGAAGAGATCGGTGGGCTTCGCGAGGACGTATGGCGAGCGCAGATCAAACACACGATCAAGCGGCATCTGGAAAAGGAGCTGCAAGTTCAAGGGCGAGGCGTCAAGGTGCTATCGCTGTTCTTCATCGACCGCGTTGCGAACTACCGTGATTACGATGACTACGGAAGACCCATACCAGGCAAGTTTGCCAGAGCTTTCGAGGAGGAGCTCACGGCCTTCGCCAGAGATGAGCGCTATCGAGAGCTGGCGTGGCTAAAGGAGCCGGTGCAAAAGCTTCATAACGGCTACTTCGCCCAGGACAAAAAGGGTGTACTCAAGGATACACGCGGCAATAGCCAGGCCGACGACGAGGTTTATAACCTGATCATGAAGGACAAGGAGCGACTGCTCTCCCTGGACGAGCCGCTGCGCTTCATCTTCAGCCATTCCGCTTTGCGCGAAGGATGGGACAACCCCAACGTCTTTCAGATTTGTACTTTGAACGAGACTCGAAGCGCCATGAAGAAGCGACAGGAGATAGGCAGAGGCCTGCGGTTGCCAGTGGACCAGGACGGCAAACGGGTTCATGACGAGTCTATCAACCAGCTGTACGTCATGGCCAATGAGAGCTATGAAGAGTTCGCCAAGGCACTCCAGGTCGAATACGAGGAGGACTGCGGCGTTACCTTCGGCAAAGTGCCTATCACGGCCATTGCCAAGTTAGCGCACATAGTTGACGGCCAGGAGATGCCCATCGGGCTCGCTGCCGGCGAAGCCATTCGCGACTCGTTGATAGCCCAGAGAATGCTGGACCATGAGGGGCGCATTCAGCCAGCGTTCGATCCTGATGCGAAGGGCTTCAAATTGGAACTGCCTGAAGGCCAGCGTGATCTGGCGCCAGCTGTTATCGACCTGCTCTCCAGCTATCAGATAGGTCGCCATATCCGCCGGGAACGTGATAACCGCGAGAATCGGCTCAAGAAGGAAGTAACGCTTACTCCCGAATTTCAGGCTCTCTGGGAGCGCATCAAGCCGAGGACTACCTACCGGGTTGAGTTTGAGACGGAGACGCTGGTGCGCAGAGCCGTCGACGCGATAAAGAAGATGGAGCGTATAGGGAAACCGCAAATCCAAGTGCGTGCTGGGCAGCTGAGGGTTGAAAAAGGCGGCATAGCCATAGCGGGCGGCAGCGCAACAACGGAACAAGTAGAACGTCTGGAGCGCCCAGTGCCAGACGTGCTGGCTTACCTGCAGGACGAAACCAAGCTGACTCGTTCCACGCTGGTACGCATCCTCAAGGGATCGGGCCGGCTGGGAGAGATCTTCAACAACCCGCAGCGATTTATGGATTCCGTGGCCGCCGCCATAAAACATGAGATACACCGATTGCTGGTGGACGGAATCAAGTACGAACGCATCGAGGCAACAAAGGCCGGCGCTGAGTGGGAGATGCGGCTATTCAGGAATGAGGAGCTGATCAACTATCTGACTGCTCTTCAGGTCAACAAGTCCATCTACGAGTACGTGGTTTATGAGTCCGATGTCGAGCGCAGATTCGCCCAGAGGCTGGATGAGCGGGACGACATCAAGCTTTTCGTGAAGCTGCCGAGCTGGTTCGAGATCGATACGCCGGTGGGCGGTTATAACCCTGACTGGGCCATCGTCAAGCACGACGGCCAGGTGCTGTACCTGGTCAGGGAGACGAAATCCACCCGCAACTA
>Ga0255342_1002709_pt1 | contig 21409 bp, 25 predicted proteins | sample wastewater_treat_3_FD_192416 | JGI IMG/M metagenome (GOLD analysis project Ga0255342, IMG submission 192416) | Wastewater microbial communities from Lulu Island WWTP, Vancouver, Canada - plant14 | ecosystem: Engineered > WWTP > Wastewater > Unclassified | place: Canada: Vancouver, British...
AAGAAGAATATTGAAACCGTATTAAGCGAGGATTTGGATGAGAGTACATCAGATATTGATAAAAGGCTGGAAGAACTCCAAACCGAGTTGATCCAAAAGGCAAATTTAAAGGAAGAATACAATAATATTGTAAATGAAATTTATAGGTTGCGAGATTTAAGGCAAGAAACACTATCAAGAAACGCTCTCCGCCAAGATAAGCGGGATCGGATTGCTGAGATGACTGACTTTCTTAATACGCAAACGGGTGATATTACGGAGTTTGATGATAAACTGGTCAGAAAACTGATTGAAAAAGTGATTGTATATGATGATAGGTTAGTGGTTGAGTTTAAGTCTGGGTTAGAAATAGAAGTGAATCTATAAGATTGTAATAAGATTGCCGCCAGTTGAGGAGGAAACCTTCTTAATTGGCGGCTTTTTTATTTTTGTACAAATGTATAAACAAATATATAGACAAATAAATGTTTTTCATATATAATTGTAATGAGGTGGTGAATTATGGATATTAGAATAGACAGCTTAATTCCCTTTGATTCATTGAAAACCAATATAGATCATGTATTCTCTGTTGTTGATAAAAACGGAAAAGTTGTTCTGCTTAAAGATAATAAGCCGGTTTATATAGTCTTAAAATACGATGAAAATAATTTAACTGATGTAGGAATTAGCATGAGCGAAATGCCTAACTATACGCTTCATGAAGCTATGAGAATTGTCTTATCAGAGGCGGAAAACAAAACGATGCATGCTGCTGAACTTGCCGATGAGATATATAAGCGTAGGCTGTATTTAAAAAAGGATGGCAGTAAGGCGGAATATACACAGATAAGGGCAAGGTGCGGGCATTACCCTGATATGTTTGAAGCATTGCCAGGCAACTACATTAAGTTGAAGGAGGATTAGAATGTATATCTGTAATGACCCCGTTTGTGATCCAGTTTGCGATTTTTGCTGGTTTTGTAAACATGACGAAAATGGTGTACCTAAGTGCTGCACAAAGGGAAAGATTAAGGAATTTGATGATGGTTTAGGATATTGCGATGAATTTAAATGTAGTATACATGAAAAACAGCCATGATGTGAATTTTGAAGTGATTTATCCTTACCAACAGTCTGAAACATATTTATCAGTGAAAACTGATTATAATTGATTGTTAAGATGAAAGGGATGATAAAGATTGGCTCAAATACAATCATTGATGCGGGCTGTAATAAACTTTTATAATTTTAACAACAGAAATGATCCCGTAGTAATCACAAGAGTAAAAGAACACGACAGTGAAAGAATGTGCATGGACAGACTAGAAAGAGCGATTTTTGACTCATGTGATGAAGAATGCAAGGCAACTCCATCAAGATATGCAATATGGGGAGAAGACATCCGTAGCCTTAGTATTTCTGCAAAAGAAGCAATGAAAAACGGGAACATCGAACAAGCAGAAAAATTAATGAATCAAGTTATTAATAGTATGGGCGCATTTATAGACGCTCAATTGATACTCAGCAATTTGCCTGGAAACATCAGCTTTGTAAAATCCAAAGATATTATTAAATCCTATATTGCCAGACTGCAAGAGAACAGCGAGGTGTCAGATTCTGAAAAGGACTATTTAATTGACAGCATGAAAGAGATAATGATTAGCATTGAGTAAAAGGATTGATTAACTGATGAGTTATTCATCATGCAATCGGAATCCGGATTCGAATTCCTTATGAAATATAGTTTGCGATATAAAGGTCTTCAAACCTGATGCCAAAAAACCTTTAATAATTAAATTTTATTATAGCAAAAGCTTCGAACATCGCTCTGGTAGTTATGAACATAGCTTGAAGTCTGAGAAAAGACTTGATGTTAACAATCATTTGAATAATTGGGACATGCTGAAATAGCGCATGTTTCGATTTGTTTAAGATTTAAATTATAGGTGGCGAACAAAAATGAAAATTGCTTTGATTTCTTGCACAAGTAGGAAAAAATCATATAAATGCCAAGCAAAAGATTTATATTCAGAAAGCTCGCGGTTTCAGCTGGCCTTTTCTTTTGCAAAGCTTATTGCAGATAAAATATTTATCCTTTCTGCAAAATATGGCTTAATACCAGAGAACATGATTATCGAACCTTATAATGAAACCTTGAAAGATAAAAGTACTCAGGAACGCCGTGCATGGGCAGAAATGGTGCTAAACGAATTAAGAAAGGTTTCAGATCTAGAGCATGATGAGTTTATTGTTTTAGCTGGTGAAGTTTATCATGAAAATTTGTTGCCCCATATGAATCATTTTTGGCTTCCTTTGAAAGGTAAACGTCAAGGGGAATGGATTCCAGAGTTAGAGAGATTGATTAAGCTTGAAAAAGAATCGGATAAAACAAAGGTTCTTCATATGCTTTTTAATAGTTTGCCTCGTCTGGATTGGTCAATAATTAACAGTATTCCTTATAAAAATGGTATATATATAATGTTTGAAAAAGGCGAGAATTATCATGGTATGGATAGAATAGTCAGAGTAGGTACCCATAGAGGTCAAGACCGTTTGTTGCAAAGATTAAGAGATCACTTTGTGAAAGAGGATGCTGACGGTAGTATTTTCCGTAAAAATATCGGTAGGGCTTTTTTGAAAATGGCATCGGATCCATATTTACAAGTGTGGGAAATTGATATGCATAATTCTGAAAACGAAAGAAACTATGGACACTTAATAAATGAAGGGCTTGAAACTGAACTTGAGGCAAAAATTAGCCGATATTTAAGAGATAACATCACCTTTGTTTGTTTTCCGGTTGATAAAGAAGCTGAGCGATTGAGGTTAGAAGAAGGTATTATTGCATCACTAAACAGGCATTCATCATTTGGCCCGAGCAGCAATTGGCTTGGTTTGCATAGCCCTGTGCCTGAGATTGCAAACAGCGGCCTTTGGAATAGACAGGGTTTGCTGGGACAACCTTTATCTGATGAAGAATTAGAGCGGGTTGTGTGGCTTGCCAGATTTGGAAACGATAGTTACAGAAACAATACGGGGCATAGAGCACGTGTACAAAGAGCAAAAGATAGTGTCAGGGTGGCTGTTGAAGCTACGGGTTCACAAGGGAAAACAGCCGATGATGTAAGGCAGTATATAGAAAAATTGTTACAGGAAGCAAAATTGCGAGGCGAGGACTATATTGATTTGGTTTCAGGGGATATTCATAAGCAGATGGGTATGAAAAACAGGATGCCGCAGATATGCAGGATTATGTATGAGAAAATGATGCCTGGTGATGAAGTTTTACATACTACTCCCAGCGGTTATAGTTCGACTATAAAAATCAGGTATGACCTCAGAAATAGATAAGGCAAAGAAGTAGTGGATTAATAATGACTGCTATGTAGCAAAGAGGTGCGGAAAAGTGGCTGTTAATTATAAAAAATGCCCTAAATGCGGGTCTAAGAATTCGGTTAAAATTGTATATGGCATGCCGAGTTTTAAGCTTTTTCAGGAAGCTGAAGCCGGAAAAGTAAAATTGGGCGGTTGTTGCATTATAGAAGGCGGTCCGGAATACTACTGCAAGGATTGTAAAAATGAGTGGAACCGGGAGCAGGTGCTTGACATCATATACGGTCAGATTAAAGGGCTTAAAGCATCAGTGGGTGGTTACTTTGGCGGGTATTATCATGTAGATATTGATTTGAAAAATCTTAAAACTACATGGCTGTTCAAAGAGGGTGGTTCTGAAAAAACCAGTACAAGATCCATCCGAAATAAAACTGCAGAAGAATTCATTAAGAGTTTAAAAGAGATCAATCTGCTGAACTGGAAAGCAAAATACGTAGAACCCGGAGTCTGTGACGGGACTCAATGGAGCGTTGAAATAATTACAGACGGGAGAACCGTCAGAAAATATGGCGACAATAAGTTTCCAGAAGAATGGAGGCAGTTCTGTAAAGTGATTAAAAGAATAACGGGAAAGGAATTCAGGTGAAAGTGATGAAAGCCTTTCAGATAAAAATCGAATTAATTGATTCCGAACCACTAATATGGAGAAGGGTAGTTATCCCGGCGGATGTTACCTTCAGACGCCTGCATGACACAATACAATTTTCAATGGGTTGGCGGGATTATCATCTTTATGAATTTGAGTTTCCGCAGGAGAAACTCAGAATTACAAATGACGAAGAATCCTATGAGGTATTTAAATTTTACTCTGCCAAGTACAAAAGCAAAAAGCCAACAAGAAAGGAAGACCCTCATGGCATTATAGCCAGGATAATTGAAACAACCGTTAGACAGCCTCAAACGGTCAAAATTGATAACTATCTGGAAAAATATAAGACCCTTGAGTACATTTATGACTTTGGCGATTATTGGAGACATAAAATTGAACTGGAAAAAACCATTGAAGATTATGAGTTTGGTTACCCTATAATACTTGCAGGCGCGGGGGCTTGTCCGCCGGAAGATGTAGGTGGTTTTGGCGGTTACAAAGAATTTCTTGAAGCATGGAATGACCTTAAGCATCCGGAACATGAATCAATGCGGCAATGGGGAGAAAGCCAGCATTACAGGGAATTTGACATTGACTTTAGGAATGATCTGCTAAAGACATGCTTGAAAATCAAAAAAGTAAAGTAGTGGAGGAAGACGACTTATTCCTCAAGAGTCATATTTTAGGTTTCAATGGGCTATGCTGATATACTTCCTGCGTAGATATGTTCCCGTGAACAGCGATTTTTCAAAAATGTCCGAAAAACTCATTGACATGTTCCCGTAAACGTAAGGTTCAAAAAATTAGCCCAAGACATCAATCCAAGCGGCTCGTTCCATGTGAAAACTGTGGTGTTGTTGTCAGGAAAGAGAGAATCCATTCAAATACTTGAGATAAGTTTGAGATTATTGGCCAACCCATAAGAATATCTCCGTAACTGAAAAAGTTATTGATAAGTGGATTGCAGCCTTGGCCAGATCACGATCACTATCTGAGCTTCAAAAGAAGATTGATATGGGAAAATACCAGGCATTGGAGGTAACCATGAAGAAACTGTGTTTTCCTAAAATTAATTCCATTGGATTCGGGCTGCCGTGGATAAGCATGGGAGCCGTTTTGGGCCTTGTGATTCCGGTCGTGGGATATTATGTTTCCGGGGTTTTTCTGTGGCCGTTATGTGTTATCGGCGGAGTGGTTTTGCTGGCATTTGGCGTCGTATTTGCCATTGAGATGTGGCAGGATTTTGGCAGAACGCCGTACTATAAGAAAAGGCTTGCAGAGGACATTCCGTTTGACGCTGAGACGCAGTATGCCGTCATCAAATGCTCCATCTGCACCGGCGAGCAGGTCGCGGGCTTTAAGAGCAAGACGGACGGAACTTTCAAGGAAGTGATGCAGATTCAGTCGCCTAAGGACCTGGAATATTTTAAGAGAATTTATCATCTTGACGCTGTCAGGAAGGAATATTAATAAAATGTAGACTTGTTCCCGCAAACGACGGTTTTTCAAAAATGGAGGAAAAACCTATTGACATGTTCCCACGTACAGATGCTATAAAAAATAGCCTTCAGGCATCAGTTTCATCAACTCGATCCATGTTGAGACGGTTGTTCTTTTATCCCACAAAAACTCCAGATGATTTTATCTGTGTAAAAATAGAAAATAGATTTATGGAGTTTATATATTATGCTTGGAAAAATGGGCGAATTCTTTTTTAATGAACGCCTGGGTGATTACGAAGAACATCAGTTGAATTGTATTGATTCAGCACATGAATTTTATAGATACACCGCCAGGAGTCTTCCTATGCATTCCGGTTGCAGAATTATTGATCTTGCCTGAGGAACCGGATTGGAGCAGGACGAATACTTTTTATTGAATCCAACAGCAAAGGTAACCGGAATCGATTTGGCGCCCGTTATACTTAATAGATTGCGTAAAAACACTCTGAAAAAGACTTGAACCTAATTCTTTCTTGGCTTATTTTTGATGTTCCATTTGGAACTGAGCAATTCGATGTGCTGTATCGGTCAAGGTCTTGCATCATTTTGCGGCTGATGAAAAATACCTCTATATGAGAAGCTGCATAAATCTTTAATAACTAATGGGTACTTTATTCTGACAGATTATTTTGCTCTATCTGATAAAGAAAGGGACTTTTCTTAGAAAAGAACTGCTTCGACTAAAGACAGAGCTAAATACTGAAGACAACGAGTTCTATCATTATGATACTCTGCTTACGGTCGACCATGAAATTGAATGTCTTTTTGGCAGCTAGCTTCTCATCGGTTGAAATATTGAATCACTGGGGTGCAACATACACTATAAAGGTTATTAACTAATTTCCACTTTGTTAGACGAAGCGATAGACTAGATGTTAAGAAAAAAATACAAAAAAATCTTTTAGAAAAAGCAGAAAGTAGGAATTTGAAATTTTGTTTATGCATTATTGGCTTCATGATATGGAAGACGATGATAATGGATGCTGGCAGGTATATATATAATGTCTTGTTAGCTTAAAAAAAGAATAAACATTTAACATTGAGGTTTGTATGCAATTTTTTAAATGATAAAATGGTACAATAATAGTATAATATTATTATAGATGAAAAATGCTATTCCGATATGCAGAATATAAGGTGTATGATATGATATATAGACTTCCTGATGTAAATGATAAAGATATGCTTCATGAATATATTCAAGAACATTACGACAATGGAGAAACAAGCATCAGTGCGAGTTTAGAACTTGCAACTTCTGAGTATGGTGAATGGGTTGAGAAGATACGGAGAAATGCATTGGTCGGCGATGAGATATGGGGTAAATCATTGTTATACCTTTGCATTGATGAGGATAAATTAATAGGTTTATTAAACATTCGATATGGACTACCTAAGTATCTTGCCGAAAAATACGGTCATATAGGTTATGGAGTGAGACCGTCTGAAAGGAAAAAAGGGTATGCAACCACAATGCTTAGGTATGCCTTATCAGTATGCAAAGAAAAAGGAATGAATCAGGTTTTTCTTGGGTGTTATAAAGATAACCTGGCATCGGTAGCAACAATTAAAAAGAATGGAGGAATTCTTTTTGCTGAAACCAAGAATGAGGACAAAGTCAGTCAATATTATATAGTCAAACTTTAGAGCAAAATAAGTTTTTTTGCATTGATAAGCAAAAGCGCTTTTTCAAGAGATGCTTATGGACATGGACTCGAAAACAAGAACAATGGAACGGTGCAAATATTGGACAATTTAATAAAAGAATTTTATTGCTATTACAGGTTTGAACAATAAGGTGAATAGAACTCGGGGATTTAGATAGGAGAACCATCCCCTTGTCTAGAGAAAGGATGACATATGAATATCAGTAATTATAAAAAGTATATTTCGGCAGAAACAATGATGGGACCAAACTGCGTAAGGCTTCTTGGAGAGTTATTCGACAAATATCCTTTGCAACTTACATCAGATGATTTAGTTCTTGATTTGGGATGCGGAACGGGGCTGACGAGTCTTGTGATTGCAAAAGAGACTGGAGCAAAGGTCTATGCAAATGACCTCTGGATAAGTGCAGAAGAAAATGGGAAACGATTTGCCGAATGGGGGATTTATGGACAGGTAACACCTATTTGCGAAGATGCAAATAATTTACATTTTAATGAAAGGCAATTCAATGCTTTGGTTAGCATTGATTCATATCATTATTTTGCAGGTGAGCAGGGATTTTTCCAAGAAAAAATTCTTCCATTTATGAAAGATGGTGGAGTGATTTTAATCGGTATTCCTGGCTTGAAGGATGAATACTCAGGCCGCTCCGAAGAACTTCTATCCGATTGGCTTGGTAAGGAAGCCTATATGTTTAAAAGTCCAAAACTCTGGAAAAAGCTTATTGGCAGCCATGACAGAATTGAATCAGTGGTAACATGGGAAATGGCTTGCTTTGAAGAAGCATGGAATGAGTGGCTTGCAATTGATAATAAGTATGCACACAGCGACAGGCAATACTTTGAAACAATTATCAAGCCTTATACTTGCTTTGTTGGTATATATATAAAGTTAAAAAGGTAATGGAAGGCTAATCTGGAACTTTGAAAACAATGGATATATTGCCATGCAGCATGGTAGGTCGACATCAATTCAATCAACACAAACCATGTTGAGTGCTTAGCGTTGATGTTAAGGCTGTAAGCCTTTATTTTACTAGGTTTCCGAAAGTACATCCAAGTTGTCTACTCAACCTAAAGTGCCAAAATACGTACATGGAAACAAATCGACGATTATTTTTGAGGTAAAATTAGAATTCGAAAACTGGCAGGGTTGAGTTGGCAGAATAGATAACGGCCTTTTATCATAGGGGTTGAGGAGACAGGATGGATGCAAAGATTATGATGGAGAATAGTAACTCACCTTGAAATTAGAACTCCAAACCGAGTTGATCCAAAAGGCAAATTTAAAGGAAGAATACAATAATATTGTAAATGAAATTTATAGGTTGCGAGATTTAAGGCAAGAAACCCTTTCAAGAAACGCTCTCCGTCAAGATAAGCGGGATCGGATCGCTGAGATGACGGACTTCCTTAACACTCAAACTGGTGATATTACGGAGTTTGATGATAAACTGGTCAGAAAACTAATTGAAAAGGCAACTGTATATAATGACAGGCTAGTGGTAGAGTTTAAGTCAGGGTTAGAAATAGAAGTAAACCTATAAGCTCGTATTAAGATAGCCGCCAGTAGGGGAAGAGTACTTATACTATTATAAATAACTACAGGAGACATAATTGGATTACCGATTGCGGGAGCAGAAGCAAAATGCGCTGGTTAAAAATGCAGAGCGTGAAGGAAGAAGCAGCGAATAGCTGAAATGACAGACTTCTTGAATGAACAGTCCTATGAGCTGGAGGAATATGATGAGCAACTGGTAAGGCGGCTTATTGAAAAAGTTACGGTATTTGATAATAAGCTGACCGTTGAGTTTAAGTCTGGAGTAGAGATTGATATAAAATTATAACATTGGTGGCTGACCGTCAATTAGGAGATAAATTCCTTTGGTTGACATTTTTCTATTAGTGTAAGGTTTACTTGACATCTGGTTTTTTGGAATATATAATTTATGTAAGGTTAACCTGACACGAGAGGAGATTTGTTTTGAAAAACAAGGTACGTGCATTACGAGAAGCAATGAATTTAACGCAAGCAGAATTAGGCAAACTTGCGGGAGTATCAAGGCAAGCTATTAATGCAATTGAAACTGGTAAGTTTGATCCATCTATTCGTCTTGCATATTCTATTTCAAAAATATTCTCTAAAACAATTGAGGAGGTATTTGATTTTGAAGATGATTAAACTATCACATATGCAAATATATTCAAAGACAATTAATTGAAGGGAGAATTTTAACAATGAAATTTTTACGGTATCCATTTATCAACGGTGCTTTTGTAAGCCTATTTACATCATTTTATGCTTTTATTTTAATATTTACTTCCAATCATGCGTATACCGGATTATCCGGACGGCAATTCCGGAGGCATCCGGACATTAAACCGGAGACATCCGGACACCTTATCGATCAACTTGATTTTACATTAAAGCTTATCGTAGTACAATGTTTTTCATATCATCATAAATCTGTCAATCTGATTTCCTTGATTGTCTTTTCTGCCATCACCTCACGCATGGATTTTTTTGAGTCCAGAGCAAGGATATATGTATTATGAATTATCCTATCCATGATTGCATCTGCAATAGTAGGGTCGGGAAACAAGTCATACCAATGCGTATGTGGGACTTGCCCGGAAAGGATAGTAGATGCTTTGTTGTATCTGCTTTCTGCAATTTCAAGGATATCTCTGCTTTCTTCCAGTGTATAAGACTTAAGTCCGATGTCATCCAGAATCAGAAGCTTTACATTCTGCAGTTGCTTCATAAACTTAGAATACCTGTTCTCACTTTTTGCATCCTGGATTTCCAGCAGGAGTTCCGGCATACGGTAGTATTTTACGGTATAACCATGGCGGCAGGCATTATTGCCCAGTGCACATGCCAGATACGATTTCCCGGTTCCGGTTTTACCTGATATCACGATATTCAGTCTCTGAATGAGGAAAGTACAGGTAGAAAGCGTCTGAATTATTTTTTTATCAATCTTCCGGTCTTGTGTATAGTCAATATCCTCGATACAGGCATTCACACCGAGAGACGCATTATACAAAAGGCGTTTGATCCTGGAGTTCTTCCTGGACATCCATTCCTTCTCAACCATAATACCGAATCTTTCCTCAAAAGACAGTTCTCTTAAAGCCGGGTCCGGGTCACTCAGGAGCTGGGCCATGACCTTGAGCTTCATATCCTTAAGCTTTTCTACAGTAGGATTGTTAAGCATGAATGCCACCTCCCGCATAAGCTCCGTTTCCTCTTACATTTTCATGCTTTATGATTCTATCATTCTTTACTTTAGAGTAATTTACAGCAACTTGTTTAAGAATGATGTTGAAGTACTTGAAGGAGCAGGTGTTCTTGTCAAGAGCTTCCCGGCTGGCGGTTTCCATGATTTCAACCGGATAGCTTTTGCAAAGACGCATGATCCCCATACAGGCCCGGTAACTCTGGACAGGATATTCACGGCTTTCAAGAATCCTTTTGATAAACTCCCGGGTATTCGGACCGGTCTTGTCAGCCCACGACAAGAAACGTTCCGTACTCCAACCGTAAACCGCCTTGTGTTCATCCGGCATATGTTCTTCCAGGGTGGTGTATCGTTTGAATGGGTTATAATTTCTCGGATGGGCAGCTACTCTTTCGCTGCCGATGTATACCTCGATGGTTTTGGAAGTTGCACGCACAGAACACGGGCGGTTTACATAGGAATAATGAACACTGTAGAAAAAACCTTCATATTCAACATGATAGTTGAATGCGACCTTTGTTTCTTTCCAGTCCGAATACTCGTATCTCTTTGCAGGCAGCGGCTGCAAGCAGGGTTTATCAATCTTTTCAAAGGCTGTCTTTCTGTTCCCATCCATCTTTTGAAAAGGCCTGTTAATCAGCTTCTCAAGTTCTCCAGCAATAGCTTGATTGATTTCATGCAGGCTGAAAAACTGCCTGTTCCGGAGTGCGGCAATGATCCTTCTTGATACATTCCCAACCATATTTTCATCGGCGGCTTTATCCTTTGGTTTTCCCGCCCTTGCAGGGATTATGGTTGTCCGGTAATGTCTCGCCATCTCATGATAGCTCTTATTCAGCAAAGGGTCCACACCGTCAGGCTTGATGACGGCCGTTTTTGTGTTGTCCGGTATGGTGATCTTCGGAACACCGCCAAATTACTCATAGGCCCTGACATGGGCATCTATCCAGTTTGCAATTTTGGTATCCCCGTAAGCATAAACGAAAGGATAACTGCTTGCCGGAAGCACTGCAACAAAGAGGTATGCAGGCTTTAACTCTCCGGTATGGGTATCCACATAGGTTATGGTATCGCCTGCCCAATCAACCTCCATTTCTTCGCCGGCTTTATGCTCCTTATGCAAGGAAATTTTATTGTCCTTTTTGAATTTCCTGTAACGGTCACAGAACTGGGTATACATAATCCCGTCCGGATGCTTTTCCTTGTATTCTTCCCATAAAAGCATCAATGTGATGTTCTTTTTCTTCATTTCATGAAAAACATACTCCATGTCAGGCTCAGAAGGTGATTTTCTTGTTTCTGCAGGCGGGTAAAGCAATGACATCAATTGCTTGTCGCTAATCTCTATGGGCCATGTTATTCCAGCCTTTTCAGCCCGCTTGAGTATCTCTGATACTGTCGTCTTGCCACAGTTACAGGCTTGGGCAATTTCTCGCAGCGATAGTCCTACTTCATTTTTTAACCTTAAAATTTCTCTTGTTTTCAGCATATCCAGCCTCCTCATCGATTAGCCCCCTTTAATCATTCTGATTAAAGGGCACCTGATTTTTTAATCATTCGACAAGGTGTCCGGATATGCCGTTATGCTGTCCGGATAATTCCGAAACGCTGTCCGGATGTTGCCGGAATCAGTGTCCGGATGCGGCCGAAATATGCACCAATCATATTGAATTTCAATACATTCTATATTACACAAAAGCCAAAGCTGCAAATCATAACAATTTGAGTACATGGGGAGAATTTCTTTATAATGGTCATCAAAAATACATAGGAATGGCTATGATTGCACTAACAGTTTTGATTATTGTTTTGTTAATATTGAGGAAAAAACCATATGACGAATATCACGTGGAAATTCTGAGTAAAAGTTTTTTAATAGCAGGTTTTATTACAATTTGCTTAGTGGCAATATTCTTTCTTCTAATATTAAGTGAACCGATAGCAATTGTAGAGAAAATTACTTTATTTGTAATATTGCACTGGATGTCAATGCTTGTGGCTGATTTGATTTTTATTATCACCTGTCGCACGAATTGAACAAAATACGATACTTACTATTTTTGCTTACTATAAGTTTGATGATAAACTGGCCATTGAGTTCAATTCACGTGAAGTAATTGTGAACTTTTTCTAAATCATAATAAATACTCATTGACATCTTAGTCTATAGGGTATAGACTTATAATATAAGGTCGATATCGTATAGACCAAGGAGGTATTATCATGAAAGAATATAGGCTTACAGAAAGTGAAGAAAAGTTTGCAGAATTAATTTGGCAGAACGAACCAATCGGTTCCGGTGATCTCGTGAAGCTTTGTGAAAAAGAAATGAACTGGAAAAAGTCTACAACATATACAGTACTGAAAAAGTTATGTGAAAAGGGCATTTTCCAAAATGAAAATGCTATAGTTTCATCTTTAATCACAAGGGCTGAATATTATGCCAAGCAAAGCATACGTTTTGTTGAGGATACCTTTGGAGGATCTTTGCCGAAGTTTTTAACAGCTTTTATCAGCGGTATAAAATTAAGCAAACATCAGGCTGAAGAGTTGAAAAGATTGATTGACGAGCATAAGGAGGTGTAGCAATGAGTGAACTATTTCTTGCTGTTTTAAATATGAGCCTTACGGCAAGCTATGTAATCCTTTTTGTGATGATTGTCAGACTATTGCTCAAAAAAGCTCCAAAAGTCATCTCCTATGTCTTATGGAGTGTGGTTGCTTTTCGCCTTATAATTCCATTTTCCTTTGAAAGCATGTTTAGCCTTATACCACGCAATACGAATGCTGTTCCAATCCCCCATGATATAATCTATCAGCAAAGTCCGCAGATTAATAGTGGGATAGAAGTAGTAGATTCATTTGTAAGCCAATCACTTCCTGCTCCTACTGTTGAAGCAAGTGTAAATCCATTGCAGATTTATATGGAAATAGGAGCATATATATGGATTTTAGGAATAATGGTATTACTTATTTACAGTTTAGTGTCTGTTTTACAATTAAAAAGACAGCTTAAAAGTGCACAGTTAATAAAAAAGAATATCTATGAAGCGAAGAATTTGAAAACACCATTTGTGCTTGGATTAATAAACCCCAAGATATATTTACCGGTTGGATTGAGCAAAGAGGAACAAAATTATATCCTCATACATGAACAAACCCATATCCATCGGAAAGACCATATCATTAAAACATTAGCTTTCTTAATAGTGTCCATACATTGGTTTAATCCCCTTGTGTGGATTGCGTTTATATTAATGAGTACAGATATGGAGCTATCTTGTGACGAAAGAGTATTGAAAGTAATGAATGAAGATATTAAAAAGCCTTATGCTAATTCGCTATTATCTCTTGCTACCGGAAGGCATATTCTAAATGGAAGTCCACTTGCTTTTGGCGAGGGGAATGTAAAAGGGAGAATAAAAAATGTTTTAAACTATAAAAAGCCAAGGTTTTGGATAATATTTTTTTCAATTATCATTGTGGTAACAATTGGAATAGGATTGGTAGCAAATCCTAAGTCTTTGGCATCATTTAACGGTTCATCCTATCGCGTTAAAGAAATTTTATACCAAGCGCCCATGTATTCTTTCAGCTATATATTAGATACTGCACCCCAATACAGCATTTCATCCGACTATAAGCTTTACAGTAAACAGATCACCGACGAAGATTGGATCATGCATGGTGGATTATATCGCTATGAAATCAGCAGACAGGAGTTGTATACACTATTCAATTCACCTTCTGATAATGTTCATGAAGCAATCAATAAAACAAAATTGATTTATCGCGCCGATACAGACGATGATAATAAGACATTCTATTTGGTGATGCAGCTCAAGAATGGGAATGTGCTATTGGCATTAGGATATGACAACGAGGAAAACCGTCACATTCGCTGGCTATTTAGATTAGAGAAGATAAGTGATATTAATGGTGAAACCGCTGACATAAATTCGAATGCTAAGGATATTAACAATGATGATCAAATCACCAGTTTTGCACGGGAATTTATAAATAAAAATATTGTACATTATGAATCAAACCCGAAAGTAAATATTATTGATAGTAAGATAACACGGCTGGAGTTAATAGAATCCTTCGATAATCTGGCAGACGCCCCTATTGATGTTTATGCATTGGAATACCGGTTACTTCCTGAAGATTTGAGCAAAGTGGTTATGGCTGGCGGCATGCAGATAGATGAAGATGGGTGGCTCAAGGAAACCAGCAGCATGGGCAGCCCGCTTTTGGTTGTATCCCGAAATAGCGCTTCAGCAGAGTTTATTGGAACACTCTGGACGGTAGGAGTGAAAGAAAATGGAGGCTTGGAACCATCAATAAAAGAGTTGCTAAAAGTGAAGGATGAAAATGAGATTGCAAAATTCGTAGAAGAAAACCTTGCTATTATAATGTCTTCACCAAAGCAAGCTTCAAATCCGTATGCTTATATTCAGGCACATCAGGAAGAATATGAGAATATTAAAAAGCTCGGTGGAGAGAAAGCGCTCCAATACATGCTGTCCCAGTTTGAAAGCGGCAATGCCGAGGGGCTTCGGGGGCATATCATGATGCAGCTATGCAAGGAGCTTCTTGGAATGCGAAACAACGTGACTGACGAAACCCTCACCCCGCAGGAATGGTATGACGCTCTGTCAATCAGGCAGGAAGTCAAACTACCGGACTTTGAGTATGATGGGAGCGATCCTATAGAAAAACTGGTCTACGCTACTGAAATCGAAAAGAACTCTCAACCTCAACGAGGATTTACGATAGTTGCACCAAAAATTTTCGGAAGCTATGAAGAGGACGAACTGTTAAAAGTATTTGTGACCACCTTCAGCGCAACCTACAAGCTTTATGGCAATGTGCTGGATGAGGTGGGTGGTAGCGTCGTTCCATCGGCCATTACTTATAAAAAGGATAATAGCGGTAATTACGTGCTTGAAAAATATGAGCAGGCAAAAGATGGTGCAGACTGGCAACCATCCATCAAAAAGTTCTGCACGATGCCTGTATCGGGTAAGGAAATACCGGGGCTTGCCGATAAAATAATTGACCATTATGGGAATCGTGATGACATACGCACTCTCCATTGGGAAAATCTATTTAAGCATTTAAAGGCAAACGGTATCAAAGACGCGACTCTTTTTAATTCTCGCGGCGAGATTGAGTTTTCTATGAGCAAACCACAGTACATCAATTAAAAAATTATGATTTATATAGAAACCATCAATACAGTTTCTACGTCTAATAAATGGGTATAATGAATTTCGGAGAAAAGGATGAGTGCTATTATGGACAACTTAAATAAATCCAAAAAGATCATCATTTTTTCGGCCGTTTTAGTAATGGTTTTTAGCTGTACGTTGGTATTGATGAGCGCTCTTGCGGCGGACAGTCCGTCCCCAATGATGTCTGTCAGCACGTCGTCAACGAAGACAGATACAATCAACGACAGGCCGCACCTTACATGGAAAACAGTCAAAGAACTAGCTGAAGGAAGACTCAGCTACCCGGACATTCGGGACTCCTTCTATTACAAGGCAATTGGCTCCGGCCTGTATATTGTTAGCTTTCCTATCGAGGATGCACAAGGGTTTTCACTTATTGCAAGTTCTACCAGTCCAAACGCTGCACCTATGTTGGTAAAACTGCGCTGCGAGCCCGCAGCCCTTTCGCTTGAATTAAACGCGGAAAACCTCGGAATCATAATGGATTTGTATAACAACAGCAGTTCACATCAGGAAATAAATAAACTGTTTTACAACGAGATTCCGGTTCCGCAGAATGCAAAAACGTACGGGAATATCATTTATTTGACTGGTAGGGCTCCAGACGAGATCATTCAGGATTACAGTAATATGCTACTTAATAATGGCTGGGAGCTTACGGATGCCCTTGGCATGAAGCGGTTTTATAAAAAGACCATAAATGGAGAAGAAATTATAATCTCCGTGCTGTGCCAACAGGAAGGCGGGCCGCAGAATACAGATATCCTAACCATTATTCGATTCAACCTCGAGCCTTTGCCCGCCAAAAAGGATGATCTTGAACAGGATCAGCAGGACGTCCGGGCGTTGGTAGAAGCCTTCGGGAAAACGCTCCAGAAGGTCTCCCTCTCGGCCCCTAAAGATGTGGTGGGCACAAGCATTGAAGAAAATTACAGCGGTTATGTGACGCCTGAGCTGCTGCAAAAATGGCAGGCTGATCCGCAAAGCGCACCCGGACACGTGGTTTCCAGCCCATGGCCCGACCGCATCGATATACTGAGAATGGAAATAGTCGATAAAAACCAATACACAGTATACGGGGAGATTATCGAGATTACAAGCGTTGAACTTGTAAACGGCGGAGCTGCAGCCAAGCGTCCGGCCACGATTGATGTGCAGAAGGTAAACGATCGCTGGCTTATCAGCAGTGTGACGATTGGCGAATACATGCAGCGTGGTCCTGTTGTCTATGAAAATACCCGCTATGGCTTTCGATTCTACCTGCCGGAAACCTGGAAAGGGTATTTAATAGCTGAGGAACAATGGAAAGGAACAAACAATGGGGAACTTTCCGAAACAGGCCCGCAGCTTTTGATACGGCACCCGGATTGGACTCAGGAAGCTCCACGCCAGGACATCCCTATTATGGTTTTCACGCTTGAGCAGTGGAACGCCTTACAGAAGGGAGATTTTTATGTTAGCGCAGCACCTATTGGTCCGAGTAAACTGGGCAGCAATTCCGTATACGTCTTTGCGCTGCCACCCCGCTACAACTATGCCTTCCAAACAGGCTTTGAAGAAGTGGAGGAGATTTTGAAAGGCAATCCTCTTTGGCCTTCGAGTCTATCTGATAAAAATACTGAGACTGGAGAGACTCAAGGAAAAGGGATTGTATTTAAATTTGATTCTTATATCGAACAGGATGGCAGTACGTTAAGTATTGAACCGTCGGGTACAATGAAACCCAGTCCCGAGTTATTGGAAGAGGCAAGAAAAAATAAAGAATCTAAAAAGATAAGAACAGGGTTATTCAGCACTGAACTGGATATCAAGCGAGAAGGTGATGAAGTCTTGCTTACTGCTTACCTTTGCAATATCTCGCAGGAAGATCTGAAGCTTGATTTCGATTGGGGACGCGAATTTGATATCATTATCGCCGATTGTGAAGGCGATGAGATCTTTAGCAGATTCTATGGCGCTGAAATATATATGCCGGCAATTTCCCATCATAAATTAAAGAAGGGTGAAAAACTCTCATTTTCATACACTTGGGACTGTAAAGACAATGACAGAAATAAAGTTGTGCCAGGAAAATACACTATAACCGTAAAAATGCTGCCTATGATTAATTACAAGAGGAATTTCTCTCCTGATGAATTAACTGCGGCAAAGGATATTGAAGTTAAATAATCTCTGAGACCTGCTTTCCCTTGGCAGGTCTTCATTTTTGAGCAAAATAGGAACAAATATGGTTAATCCCGCTTTGAAAATGCGGCAACTATAAGTTTTATCAAGCCTGAAACGCCACATAACTATGAAGGTTCTTCTGCTATTATTATCGGTATTAAAAATTTTTTACGCCTTGCAGCATTTTATGCCTTTCATGCGTATATAGGGTGAGGAGGTGAGCAGATGCTTGATCTATCCTTCCGGCCGGAGGATTGTATGGAGGAATTTGTATTAAAATATGAAAACAGGCTATATAGAACTGCTATTGCTATCATTGGGAACAAAGCTGATGCAGAAGAAATAGTACAGGATGTATTTGTCAAGGTAATTGAGAAATGCCCGATTTTTCAATCTCCGGAACACGAAATTGCATGGCTTATTCGGGTAACCGTTAACCTTTGCAAAAGTCGCTTGCGATCAAGTTGGTGGAAGAAAACAGTGCCTCTACTTGAGTCTTATCCGGCACAGACAGAAGAACAGAACTATCTGATGGAAGCAATCCTGTCTTTGCCTGCAAAATACAGAATTGTGATTCATTTATTCTATTATGAAGGATATACAACAAAGGAAATTGCAGAGATTACAGAACAAAAGGAATCTGGAAGTCAAGAATGGATACGAGCGGCTTTGAGGCATAAAGGAGGGTAAAAATGACTGTAAGAATGGCAAAGGTATGTTGTAATCAATTAAGAATAAGAGCACATAACTTTTATGAGAAACAAGGTATGTCCAAATTTCATTATAAATTTACCATGAATTTACATAATGAAGAAATCAAAGAGAACAGATTAGGAATATGAAAACTATCTAACTTATTAAGTTAAGGGAGAAATCTATACTGATGCAAAACTCTATAATTGACCTGGACAAACTGCATACAACAGAATTAGGGGAGGTGCGAATCAAACGAAACCTAAGTATTCAAGCAGATGATGTTGTTTTGTGGTGTAAAGAGTTCGTGAAACAGGCCGATATTATTATTGGGCAGGGAAAGAACCTGTATGCCTATAAAAATGGCGTGGTCATTACCATAAACGCTAAAAGTAACACGATTATAACAGCACATCCGATTAATGCGAAGGTTCGTCTTATGAGGACATCGGATTACTTGTGCCTTCCTGAGTTCCTGTACCAGGCAATTTTTATACCCGAAGGGGTAGAACCTCCATATAGAAGTATGGTAAACCACCCACAGATATTTGTATATATCAAGGATTTCGGTACCCGGCCCGGTGACTTGGGTGTAGTCGCTGAATCCAAGGGTCGGGTAATTGGGGCTGCGTGGACACGGATTATTCACGCTTATGGCCACATAAATGATGAAACACCGGAACTTGCTATTTCATTATTGCCGGAATTTCGAGGGTATGGGATTGGAACTAAGCTTATGAAAAAATTGTTTGGAGTACTAAGGGCCAATGGTTATGTACAAACTTCGCTTTCTGTTCAAAAGGATAATCCGGCAATAGAGTTTTATAAGCGTTTGGGATATAGGATAGTGGAAGAAAAACTTGACCACGAGGGTAACGAAGATTTCATTATGATTAAAAAGCTGAAGTGATTTTTTACCCCGCAAACTGTTTGAAACTCTGACGGGTTTTGAAACAACAGGTGCAGAAAAGCTAAACGCGCAGGGGGGAGGATGTTTATATGTTTATTGATTTAGAAACAGAAAGATTATTTTTGAAATGTATCGGATATGATGATACGGAATTCTTCTATAAACAGTTTACAACTGATGAAGTAAATCAATATCTTTTTGATATAGAGCCATTTGATTCTATGGAAGAAGCACAAAAATGGATTGGCTTCTATCTGGAAAGCGAACCAAGGAATCAGCAAAGGTGGATAATGGTACTCAAGGAAAATGGCGAAAAGATTGGAACTTGTGGTTTTCACCGCTGGAACAGAGAAACAGGCGAGATAGAAGTAGGTTATGATTTACAACCGTCTTATTGGAGAAAGGGTTATACGACCGAGGCACTTACTTCAATCATGAAATTTGCAGTAGAGGAAATGAAGGTTAAAAAGATATTTGCTCATATCTCTGCAGATAACATTGCTTCTGTCAGGATATCTGAAAAAATGGGATTTGTGAAGACCGGAGAACACTATTATGAAGAATTCCATGGTGAAAAATATTTACATGATATTTATTGTTTTGGTTGAGAGGTAGATTTCAGTGACCTCTGCAAAATCAAGCGGAAGAAATTGCGTTAAGGTTGAATTATAATACAAACATCCAAAAGGAGGATTAATTAATGGAAAGAAAAATTGAACAAGAGGTAAGAGGTTATAGAACGAAGGACGGAGCAGGAGTGAGTTTGGTCAGGGTTTTGGGACACCAAACTGTTCAGGAATACGATCCGATTTTGCTGCTTGATTCCTTTGACAGCATGAATCCCGAGGATTACACGGCGGGATTTCCGATGCATCCCCACAGAGGAATCGAGACAATCAGTTATATATATCGTGGGTTTATGACTCATAGGGACAGCTTAGGCAATGAGGATACCATTGGTGACGGAGAGGTCCAATGGATGACAGCAGGTTCAGGTATTATGCATGAAGAAAAATTGCCGGCTGCCGAGCGGATGCTTGGTGTGCAGCTCTGGCTGAATCTTCCCGCAAAGGACAAAATGGTTCCTCCGGCTTATCGCAGCATCAAAAACTCAGAAATTGAGGAAATAGAGTTTAAATGGGGCAAACTGAGACTGTTGGCGGGCGAATTTGAAGGAAGAAAAGGATATATGAGCAAATATCTTCCCCTTGACTATTACGATTTGCACCTCAACCCAAATGCATCAGTGGTTTTGAATACAGAAGGCGAGAGGGCTGTCATGGTGTTTACTCTTTTGGGGGACGCATATATCGGAGGTGATCTGGTAAAGGAAAAGTCGGCGGTAAAACTTACCTCAGGTGACCAAGTAGAGATTAAGGCTACCGATAAAAAAGCCCAGGTTTTATTTATAAGTTCAATACGACTGGATGAACCGATATCTTGGGGTGGCCCTATTGTCATGAACACTAAGGAAGAATTGAATAAGGCTTTTGATGATTTGAGAAAAGGCACTTTCATACAGAAGACAATATCTTATTAATAAATATAAACCTATAAAAAAGTTGTCTGTTCTCACCCTGTTGAAGATCAGAAATTTGGAGTGGAATTTTGGTACCGCGGAGTGAGAAAACTTATGAGGTTTAAGTATGAAAAAATCAAAATTTCTTGAGGCCTATAGGATGTGGATATGGTTTATCTTCATATCCTTAATAATTAGCTTGCTCGTCATGATGATTTCCGGCAGTCTGCAAAGCAAGCGGAATTTGCGTGCCCATGTGCCGCTCGACGAATTCAAGGCGCATATGGATGAACGAATTCCTGCCCTTATGAAGCTGTATGGAATTCCGGGCTGCAACATCGCCCTCGTGAAGGACTATGAAGTCGTATGGACTGAGAGTTATGGGTATGCGGATGTAGAAAGCGGAAGAGAGCTGACGGTCGACACCCCCATGAGTGTTCAATCTATTACAAAGTCTGTTACAGCATGGGGGGTTATGGGGCTTGTGGAGAAGGGTCTCATCGACT
>Ga0255342_1002713_pt1 | contig 21392 bp, 26 predicted proteins | sample wastewater_treat_3_FD_192416 | JGI IMG/M metagenome (GOLD analysis project Ga0255342, IMG submission 192416) | Wastewater microbial communities from Lulu Island WWTP, Vancouver, Canada - plant14 | ecosystem: Engineered > WWTP > Wastewater > Unclassified | place: Canada: Vancouver, British...
ATTTATAAGTTCATGGATGACATGGACAAGGAAGCCGTTGAACTCGGCGGAAAGCCGAAATTCTTTGCAGACTACACTATTCCCGATCCGGAGAATCCCAAAAAAAAGAAAAAGATCGAGTTTGAAAAATTCGCATGGGACAATCTGTTTGATCCGAAAGTATCAGCAGCGCAGATGCTCGCGCTCTATGCAGAAGCCATCACTCTGATGGATAAGAATCCGAATATTCCGCAGTTATTCCGCGATATTTTCAAGAATGCTTTTTTGCCGTACCGCGATCCGGAAACTCTTAAATTGTTTTTAAAAGAAATAAATAAATTCGATTATAGTCACAGCGAGAAGCTGGGCGATGCTTTCGAGTATCTTCTCGCTGTGATGGGATCACAGGGCGATGCCGGACAGTTCAGAACGCCGCGCCATATAATCGATTTTCTTGTAAGTGTTGTTGACCCTGATATAACGGATACAATTCTTGATCCTGCATGCGGCACAGCCGGTTTTTTGATTTCTGCATACAAGCATATAATGCTGAAACATTGCAAATCGAATAAAGATTCGCTTAATATCTATCAGTTCAACTATAATTACGACGACACCGAAAAACCCTTCAACAATCTCGGCGACAAGCTTAATCCGGATAACCGCAAACGCCTGATAAAAAATTTCGAGGGGTATGACATCTCCCCCGACATGGTTCGCTTGAGCCTCGTTAATCTATATCTTCACGGATTTTCCGATCCGCACATTCACGAGTACGATACGTTAAGCAGTGAAGAGCGATGGGACGAACATTACGACGTAATATTGGCAAATCCGCCTTTTATGAGCCCGAAGGGCGGCATACGTCCGCATAAGAAATTTACAATCGCAAGTAACCGCTCGGAAGTGCTTTTCGTCGATTATATAGCCGAGCATCTGAATCCCAAAGGACGGGCGGGAATAATCGTACCAGAAGGAATAATCTTTCAGAGCGGCACGGCGTACAAGTCACTGCGCAAAATGCTCGTCGAAAATCATCTGTACGCGGTGGTGAGTCTTCCCGCAGGCGTGTTCAATCCGTACAGCGGAGTGAAAACATCAATTCTGCTGATGGACCGCGCACTTGCGAAAACACGCGATGAAATTCTGTTCGTGAAGATCGACAATGACGGCTACAGCCTCGGCGCACAGCGCAATTCGGTCAAAGGCGGCCAGCTCGAAGAAGCTATTGAAATAATCAAAAACTTTCGGGAAGGAACGTTTAAGGAATCTTCCCTCGCGCATGCGGTTCCCAAAGCAGAGATCGCAAAAAACGGAGATTATAATCTGAGCGGGGAGAGGTATAAGAGTATTGAAGTAAATACTCATCATTTCCCTTCTCGACAAATCGGAGAAATCAGTACGATAAATCCGTTAAAAAGCGAATTGAAAAGTGTTTTACAAGATACAATTGTTTCTTTTGTTCCAATGGCGGATTTGAATGAGAATAGAATATTTTTTGAACCAAAACTAACGAAGACGTTATCTGAAGTTTATAATAGTTATACCTACTTTGCAGATAATGATGTGATTATCGCCAAGGTAACTCCATGTTTTGAAAACGGAAAATCTGGTTTAGCGTCAAATCTGGTAAATGGGATTGGGTTTGGTTCATCTGAGTTCTATGTATTAAGAGCTGGCAAAGATGTCTTGCCAAAGTATTTATATTTTGTTCTTAAAAATCCGAAGTTTTATGACTATGCTATCCCTAAAATGACAGGGACTGGTGGTCTTCGACGAGTCCCAAAAAACGTTTTATCAGATTTTCAAATCCCTCTCCCTCCGCTTTCCGTGCAAGAGGAGATTGTCGCCGAAATCGAAGAATACCAGAAGATAATCGACGGCGCGAAAATGGTGGTCGAGAACTACAAGCCACGCATTGATATTGATCCGGAATGGGAGATGGTGGAACTGGGTAGCTTATGTAGTATAAAGCACGGCTTTGCATTTAAAAGTGAAGATTTTATCGCTGATGGAAATAGTAACCTTCCAATAGTACTTGCGCCTGGTAATTATAACGAAGCTGGTGGTTTGACTTTTACAACCAAAAATACAAGGAGATTTCAAGGATTAGTCGATAAAGAGTATTTATTTAGAGAGGGTGATTTAACAATTGTTATGACAGATCTATCTCCGATGATGAAAATTTTAGGTAATCCGGCAATTATTGAATCAAAAAACATTCTCCACAATCAACGAATTGGCAAGTTCATTTTTAAAAGCAATCTTATACAACCTAAATATTTATATTATTCATTATTCTTGCCAAGCATTAAAAATAGAATAAAACAAACAGCAACAGGTACTCTCATTCGGCATACTTCTCCAGATAGAATACTTGAGTGCGTTATTCCACTTCCTCCCCTCAAAACCCAACGGCAAATCGTTTCACAAATCGAACAGGAACAGCAACTGGTCAACGCCAATAAGCAATTAATTGAACTCTTTGAAAAGAAAGTCAAAGAGCGCATCGCAAAAGTATGGGGTGAATGATGGATGAAGTATATCAACTTCTGGATTACTTGCCTATTGATGATGCAGAAGTCAATAATTATGTAACTCCCCTTTTAAATTCAGCTCAAGTAACGCATGAGAAAGAGCAGTATCAATTCTCTTACTTTGCCGTTCATCTCATTTTTATGACGTATATCTATTTAACAGTCTGGAAAATTAGTCAATTTCATAAAGAAAAGTATGAGCATTCTCTTCTTTTTGCACGGCCTTATAACGGAAGCGATATAAATCTGAAGCAAGTTAGTTCAATATTTGATTATAGCTATCTGCCAGAGAAAGATATTTTTGAATTGTTTTCATTGATTGGATTAGATAATGGTTATATTAAAAGCACGAAAAAATTAATTGATTACCGTAACGATATGGCACATGCTACAGGGAAAATCCAAATATTGAATATGAAACAATTTGAAGATGCAATTGCAGATTTGCTTAGTGTTTGCATTAATATTCAGAAAAACATGGAAGAGACAATCAAAGAATGGTATAAAAACAAGTTATTGTGTTTTGCAAGAACCGGAAATCTTGACGGAAAAATTCTACCAATTGATTTCATCGACGAAATACTAATTGGCAACTTGAGTTTTTCGAAAAAAGATTTGTTTGCTTGTAGTGAATATGGAATCAGCAGGTTCAAAGATCAAAAAAAATACAAATTTGAAAAAAATGAGCATGAAAGGCTGATCAATTTACATGATGCTATCAAGGTAAAGTATAAAGAGATTGATAATATAGAATAAATTCTTTAAATAGAAAATCATAAACAATATCACATAAGTACGTGTAAATTCATAATCCTAATGCCTAAGTAAAAGCGAAGAGCTATATCAAAAGAACGGAAAGCACGAAAAAGTCTGTGATAGTAACCCATAAAGTGATTTACATATTATGTATTCGGGCGATAATGAGTTATGAATTCGAATTTTCAACATCTGACGAAAGCCCCGATAACTGAAGCAGTCTTCGAAATTAAGACTATACCTGCTTCTTCATGGGAGGAAGCTGAAAGAACGGCTGAAATCAAGAAAATATATCCGTCAGGCTACACTTTCAATTCTGAGTCAATGTTTGAACAGTCATTCGGCTTTCTCTCAATTCCTCCGACATCCGTTTCACCTGTGGTATCATGGAAAGGACTCAAGATGATATCCAACGACAAAACCGAAATAATCCGATTCAGTCGGGATGCGTTCTCTTTCAGCCGGCTAAAACCGTATACTGACTGGAAGGATTTCTCATACAAATCGCTAGCAAACTATGAACTTTATAAAACAATCCATAAATCCGCCGGTATTATTAAGCGCCTCGGAATCAGATTCATAAACAGCATTGATTATGACGGAAATGATTTATCAAATTATCTTAAACATCCGCCTGTTATGGCTGGAAATGCCGACAAAACATTCAACGGATTTCTTCATCATAACAGTTATTCGGTTCCGAATGAAGGTTTTCAGATCAATCACATACAAATGCTAAAGCCTGCCGCTGAAAATCAAAAAAATGCTGCACTGATTATTGATGTGGATATCTTTATTGATAAGATAAAACCTGATTTTAATATAATTGCAGCGCTGTCAAAAATCAGAGAATTAAAGAATGACATATTCTTCGGTTCTCTTTCAGAAGAAACGCTCAGGAGGTTTAAATGACTGCCACTGCGATGAAGAATTACAGCACCGAATATTTCATTTCAACTCCGGGATTCAGCACCGAAGCGGCATCTATCGATGAAGGAAAAAAGTCGATATTAAATCGGTTTTTTGAAACTGTTTCGATGGGAGAAAGGTCTCGAAATATTTCTCAACGAACCACAGAGATAGCATCGATTGCCCGTGTCCGTGGTTGGGACGGCTACGACGGACTTCCAGTCACAATCGGAACTCATTATTATGCAAGAAGGTTCATGTTCAGACTTCCTGAGCATCTGCCTCTTCCTGAGTTATCTGCCGATCCGGACGGAGCAATCTCTATGGAATGGTACAGAATGCCTGACTGGATTTTTTCAATCAGCATCGACGATACCGGAAAAATTGATTACTCAGGAATTTTTGCAGATAAGAAAGTAAGCGGTTCTTCATTTTTTGTCGAAGAAATTGACAGCGATATTATCGATTATATAGGTCGAATTTAATAATGTCATTGCAGAATACTCCGGTTAATGAAAATGAAATTCTAGCGCGTTATGTTCTTCAAAGCAAACATTATAGATCTTCAGACAATACGGTAAAGCCCGAGTGTTTCATGCCGCATCCTCATCATGATTTATCCGTTACTCGCCACCTCAACATTGATGAATCAGAACTTTGGCAACTTGGAGCAAATGTCGCGGCAGAGAGAACTGAAAAATCAGGAACTACAATCACAATGTATGGTAGAGCCGATATCACCGCAAAAGATGTTTTCTGCAACAGTCTGGAAGTAGAACCTTCTGAACCTCCCAAAAATCATGCAAATATAAAAACTTTCCCCAGTGAAAAGGCTAAACAAAAACTGATTGCACAGCAGCTCGCGTTGAACGCCCGGCTTATTTATCCGCCTAAATGAAGATATTTCTTTCTTAATATTGAATTAATTCTCTCCCCATGTTATACTGCTTCAGTTATGGAGGCAGTATATGAAACAGTTTAAGAAATTTATTCTTCTTATATTTGCAGTATCTTTTTTCTCTTCTATATATCCGCAAAGAAAGGATATCTCCGTAGAGGAAGTTCCGCCTGCAGTTATAAAAGTGCTCAATCAATATCTTAAAGTTTTATCCGAAAGCCCGACACTTGAAGACTGCGCCAGAAATATTTATCCGTATCTCGGAGGTGGTCTTCTTTCATCAGACGGAAAGAAAGTCTCTTCTGATACTATTCAGTTCAGCCTGAAAAAAGACTATAATAATGTTAAATTTTATTCCGTACCGGCCGTAATTACAAGAATACAGCTTAATAAAAACAGCTATGACGGTTATGAAAAGACTTATCTCGAAGGAGATATTTACAAAATCTGGATAAACAAAAAAGAAGGAGTTGCAGGAATGCCCGCACCGATTCCGGTGATTGTTCCGAAAAATGATCCTGAACACCCGAAGGTAATTTCAACTATCGGAAGTTTATAACAATTCGTTCCTGCTATATTTTTGCTAATTTAGACTATCTGATTTGATACTCATCACCAATTTCATTCTCTCCAATAGCAATTCGAAGAATCAGTGTCCGGAATATCAAAATTACTAGAGGTATAAATAGTTTTCAGCAGAATTTCATGATGACCTTCTTCCGGACATTTTGTAAATTTTAGGATAACATTACAATTAATAGCTTTTTTAGACTCTATAACCGGTTCTGAACTGGAATCTTTATTTGAAAGCAATATTATTTCATTAAAATGTAAATAAACATGGTCATATATTTTTTGGTATTTTCCGTTATAAACATATTTTTTAGTAATCTCATCGCGTTGAATTGACACTACATTCTCTTCTTTAAAATCAAGAATTAGTTCATAAGGTATACCAGATCCGCCACCAGCACAACTTTCTTGATAATTACATTTTTTATATACTATTTCATTATCCATTCTAAATGGAGGCTTAAATAGATCGATCTCAGCCTTAACATCTGTACTGAAAACGAAACAAGGAGTAGAAGAATCAGATAGTTTCAGCCATCGGCCTGCTTTTCCTTCAACAGTTTCCTGAATTCCCTCAGAAACGCTCAGCGAATCAATATAGACGACCTCCCCTGAACTTTCTGTTCTAACAATCTTAGAATTAATTGAAGAATTATCCCTTATTGCAGCTGATTTCTTTATAACACGATAACGTACTGATGGATTGCTTTTGCCTTGTGATGACTCTGTTGATTCTTTATCTCTTTTACATGAAACGACAATTGCAATTATCAAAATAGCGGAGAAAACGCTGACAACTTTTTTCATTTTTGAATTCCTGGATCTTGATTGTTTATCTTATCGCTTTTTTAAAGATATAGGTTACATAAAATCTGATACTCATCACCAATTTCCTTCTCTCCAATAACCGTTTGAATAATATGTAGTATCCGGAAAATATGTCTCGGCCTTATTATAATAAAATGTTTTAAGCAGCATTTCGGAATGACCTTCTTCCGGGCATCTCATAAATTTAAGTATGAGATTGCTTTCAATAGGCGTTTTAATTTCTTTAACCATTTCAGAATTGGATTCATCTGTTTCAAAAACAATCTTTTCTTTTAAACTCACATAAACATGATCATGTATTTTTTGATACTTTCCATTAAAAATAATTGTTTCACCAACAGGTTTCCATTCAAATGAAATAACATTATCATCTTTGAATTCAAGATTTATCATAGAATCAGTGCTAAAACCATCTCCTGAGCAGTTTTCTCCATAATAATATTTTTTATATACTATTTCATTGTCTTTTCTAAATGGATCCTTGAAAAGATCGCTTTCAGGTTTAACTTCAGTACTGAAAACAAAGCAAGGAGTAGAAGAATCAGTGAGTTTCAGCCATCGGCCAGCCTTTCCTTCAACAGTTTCCTGGATTCCCTCAGAAACGCTCAGCGGATCAATATTAACAACTTCCCCCGCACTTTCAGTTCTAACAATCTTAGAATTTATTGAAGAATAATCTCTTATTGCAGCTGATTTCTTTATAACACGATAACGTACTGACGGATTGCTTTTTATTTCTGAGAAATCAATAGCTTCTACATCTTTTTTTTACAAGAAACAATAGTCGCAATCATTAGAATTGCGGGTATAATTCTGATAACTTTTTTCATTTTTGAATTCCTAGATCTTTATTATTTATCTTAGTGCTTTTTTAAAGATATAGGTTACATGAAAAATGTAAAATATTACTTTATAATCTATTTTATAATCCGAAATAACATCTATTCAATTGTTTCAAAAGTTTCTGGATCAAGAAAGAAAACCTGTTTGGCTGAATTACGGATAACTATCCTGTTTTTTGAAGAATCGAATGATAGTTCAGTGATAAAAACACTTTGAACATCACGCTCAAGTTCTTCGGAAATTTTGACGTGGTACGTAAACATGCCCTTCACAAGACGTCCTGAATCAATTTCACGGATTTCGATATAACCGCCGTTCAGCAATCCTTTCGGATTTGCCTGAGGGAAATGAACGGCTCTGAATTCAAGATTTCCTAATCTAAGCGGTTTAACTTCAGCAGGCGGAATTCTTTTCGCATTCAGGGCGGAAAAAAGAAAGATACATAAAACAACAATTATTTTTTTCATGAGACGATGATAGATTATTTGAAGAAGCGAGTCAAGAAATTTGAAATAATCGAACTTGACCAGATAATAAGCTTCATTTAAATATTATTATTGGTTATAATGACCTTTGATAAAAATTTAAAACAAAGGGCAAATGATGAGTAAATTAAAATTGCTTATATTTATGTTTTTGATAAGTATTAGCACTATATCTAGTACTCCTTTTCCCTCTTCGTCGTTAACTATTAAAGTAGTTGATTCGAAGACAAAGGAACCCTTGAAAAATATTGCCATTTATTATTTTCTGGAATCACTAAGGTATAAAAAACATATTTTATTTATTATTCCAGTGACTGATAATGGTGAAATTCGTCGTGATATAGTTCTAAAGAAATATTTTACTAACAATGATGGTATTGTTGTTATTGAAAGAGGCAATTTTACTGTTAAAAAAGATGAACGTCTTGAAGAGCATGTTTTTTTGAATCTTGATCATATCAATAATGAACATAATGATAATATACAAATATTTTTTAGTGATATTTCTGGTTATTGGTATTATTCGTCAAAATTCTATTTGTATAATAAACGATATAGAGCAAAGTATATAGTTAATTCTGAAATACATGGCATGGAACATCTGAGAGATTATGAGGATTCGTTAAAAGATAAAATTGATTTAATCTGGTCTAAAGTTGATTTTAAAGAAATAATAAAAAACAATGAACTTATTGTAGAATTGGATTATCAAAAATGAGAATTGAAAATAATTGCGACTTATTTTCTTATACCAAAACAAACTAATATAATTATTGACTACATAGGAAAACTTATTCACAAATTAAATAATGAAAGCAGCGACAATAAACAAGATTATAAGCAACAGAATTTTTAAAAAAATTATAAACTTGCAAATCATTCCATTACTTGCTTTTATTATTACTGTGAAATTTTGGAAAGATTTGGGCTTGATATCCGGACTTGTTTTAATCATTTTTCCAACAACATCATTGCTAATATACGGATTAATAAGTTTACCTGAAATTCTTAAAGGCAATGGAGTAAATAATGATAGAATTTTAGGTCAGGTAATATTTTTAGCTATAACACTGGTAATTTTAATCATGATTCTATTATCTGTTGTTTTAATCAAAGTATGTAATTTGTTCTAATTTTAGAAAAAAACGGAACATCCATTAAGTGCAATATTGAAATGCATATTACATGTACAATGATGGTTTTCACCTTACACTTCTCCATTACCATCCGCGAAGCGGAGATGAAATGAATGCCTGCATTGTCGATTGAAATCAAAAACCTCCATCGCGCATCAGCGCGAGAAAATGTAAATTGAATAGAGAAGCGCTGAGATAATTGCAACTTGAGATTTCATGATGCAGAAATAATTACGTGCCCTCACCCGTAAGGAAATTAAAAGTTTTGAAGCATTAAGATTACTTTTCACGGGAGAGGGCTTTCTCTCAATATGTTTTTTGAACATTAGAAATATTTTAATGATAGTTAATAATTCCAAAGTGCTCAAAGTACTTCAGAAAGAAATAAGTGGGAGAAAAAAATCAAAATTTGCCGAAGGCAAATTTATCTCTGATCGGAGCGCAGGGGTTCTGTCTGAGCCGAATCCGCCGTGTTTAAAAAGGCGGTTCGGCGAGTTCTGCGCGACAAGAGCGGGAGGGGGTTGCAAAGGGGCGAGGGTCGGCGACTGAGACCTTCGCCCCTTTGATCTTTTGCATGAGACCATGCGAAACCGTGTAAAGGGCTTGAAAAGCCCTTTAAAGCAACTCGTGTACTGCCAAAGACGAATACATCTTAACTCTCTTCGGTATAAAACGCAGAACGGTATGATCCGGATCATTATATCCGCCGGGATAATATATCGTCCATTCTTCCTGCCATAATTTCTTTATGACTTCTTCATCATTAAATATCTCGATATCTCCGTTCATCATAAGTCCAAGCCAACTTGAGGGATTGCAGTAATAAAGAGAAACCTTGGCATTATTTTTTATCTGTCCGATTTTCGATGATGAAGTATTCGTCGTGAAAAATATTTCAAACTCATTGAAACCATCCCAAAATGATTTCAGTTTCGGAAAACTCTTTTCATTTCTAAGATTGAGCATTGCCCGCGTTTCAGGATATCCGTCAAGACCGGTTGTTGTCAGATATGCCGCCGGGGCTTCTTTAATAATTTTTAAAGCTGTGTCTTTCATTATTTTCTCTCCAGGTTAATTAATTATAATTAGTAATTTTCCGTGTCAAAACAAACTCAGTGATACAATTTCTTCTTGCATAATACTATATGCTTGTATAGTATGTCAACATGAATTCGGATTTTTCAGCACTAAACGATAAGCTTTCCATTTTAGGAATGTCGGCAAAATACGACGCTTCATGTTCTTCGAGCGGTTCATCTCGCAAAAATCCGGGAGGAAGCGGCAACGCGGTAGCTTCAGGAATATGCCACAGCTGGGGTGAAGACGGGCGATGTATTTCTTTATTGAAAGTGCTTCAGACAAACATCTGCTCTTTCGATTGCGCTTACTGCATCAACCGAAAATCAAATGATATTCCGAGAGCGATGTTCTCTCCGGCCGAACTTGCAGATCTTACTATGCAGTTTTATAAACGTAATTATATCGAAGGTCTTTTTTTAAGCTCGGCAGTTCTGAAAAATTCAGACTATTCAATGGAACTGATGCTGAAGACTGTAAGCCTTTTGAGAAATGTTCATAAGTTTGGGGGATATATTCATCTGAAGGTAATGCCTGGAGCCGATCCACTTTTGATTAAACGAGCGGGCTATCTGGTAGACAGAATCAGCGCAAATATCGAACTTCCGACCGGAGAATCCCTGTCGATTCTTGCACCTGACAAAAAACCCGATAAGCTTATCGGCTCGATAAAAGATATCAGTTTCAATATCAGAGAAAATGTAGATGAATACCGCTTTAAGCGAAGCACTTCTTACGCACCGGGCGGGCAAAGCACTCAGATGATAATCGGAGCGACTCCCGACACAGACAAGACAATTCTAAACCTGACGGAATCCCTTTACAAAAAGCTTTCTCTCAAACGCGTTTATTATTCTGCCTATGTACCGGTTACAGAAAGCTCTCTTCTGCCTGCCATAACTAAACCGCCTCTTTTGAGAGAACACCGTCTTTATCAGGCGGACTGGTTATTGCGTTTTTACGGATTCAAGGCGGAAGAAATTCTTAACGATGAATTCCCGAATCTTGATATGAGAATCGACCCAAAGACTGCATGGGCTATGAGAAACTATCATCTTTTTCCGGTTGAAATATCAACGGCTTCATACGAAGAAATTCTGCGCATTCCGGGTGTCGGAGTTCAGAGCGCCCAGAGAATAATTAAAGCGAGAAGGTTTTCCAGACTGACATTTGAAGATCTCAAAAAAATCGGCGTTGTTATGAAGAGGGCGAAATACTTCGCAAGCTGCAGCGGAAAAATGATGAATTCTAATTTCAGCCATGATCTTATTCTCGCTGAAGCCGGCGGTCTATATTCTGAAATAAAAATTGCTGAACTCAGAGAAGGACAGCTTCCTCTTTTCAGAGAACAGATTCCGCCTATCGAAATTGCTCAGGAGATTTGATGAACATTTATATTTATGACGGAAGTTTTGACTCGCTGATTTCTCTCTGCGCGGAACTGATTGCAGCAAAAACTATTCCTGATAATATCATGCCTGAAGAAAAATCGCATGAATATCTTTTTGATAAGATTCATCTTTCTTTCAATCAGAATCTTTATGACAGGCTGAATTCCCGGTTAAATCAGATTTCAAAAAAAGCTTATGCCGATATTTGCGCCGCATTTCTTTCCGAAACAGAAGGAATGGAAATCAAAATTTTTAATTACATTCATACGGTTCTGCGTCTTTCTCTCGAGAAAAACATTTCACAGCAGAAAATCAATGATTATCTCGAAAACTTCGCAGATTCATCCATTAGGAAATTAAATCAGCTTTCAAATAAAGTTTACATCGAACGTCATCGGTTTTTAGGTCTCATCCGATTTTCTGAACTTTCTGATAAATCTCTTTATGCTCAGTTTGAACCCGATCATAATATTACGCTTATGCTTGCGCCTCATTTCAAAACCCGTCTTCCGAATGACAACTGGATAATTCATGATCTTTCACGCGGAATCGGCGCAGTTTATGACAAAGGAAAAAAAGACTACATATTGTGCGGTCTTGAAAATAATTCCGAGATAATTCATTCTGAAGAAGAAAACGCTTTTAGAAAAATCTGGCAGAGATACTGGAAAGAAATCGCAATTCCTGAAAGAAAAAATCCGAAGTGCCAGTTAAACTTCATGCCGAAAAGATACTGGAAACACCTGACAGAAACAGAAAATTTAAATCGTTGAAACGATGTACTTCGATGAGCATTCACCGCCCGAAAGATAAGTTATCAGCCGCCTTTTTGGAAAAACGATTCTATTGATTTGATCATCGCTCATGCCGCTTTTTCTCAAAGCATAAATCTTTTCTCTCAATTTATAGAAGTAATCAAGCTTCGCGAGAATGTGTTCTTTTCCCTTGTGATGAATCCCCGAATGCGCGCAAAACAGATGTTTGAAATTGAGCTTTGCAATTTTCTCAAGCGAGATAATCGTTTCAGCCATATTCTCTTCAATGAAAGCAATCTTCTGCCTCGATGCAACATACATGTCTCCGCAAAAAAGCCACCTCTTATCTTCTTCAAAAAGTACTACATGATTATCCGTATGCCCGGGAGTATGAATAACCTGAAAGCAGTGATTTTCTGTTTTGAGGCAATCAGAAAAAGACGACGCATTAAAGCCCTTCATGTTTCCCCAGTAATACTTTCTGTAAAAAGGAAATTTCGAATCCAGCTTAGCCTTATCGACAGCGCTTGAATGGATATAAATCTCTGCACCTATATTCTGCTGAATCCAGCCGGCGAGTCCGGCGTGATCTTCGTGAAAATGCGTAATCGCTACTTTTTCAATATTTCTCGATTTAAAAAACGGTGAATATCTTTTCTCGAAATTTGAGGCTCCGGTATCAATCAAAAGTCCGTCTACCAGATAAATGTAAAGGCGCATCTTCATATTGAACGGACCGACTCTGTCTTCAATATATTCAATATTCTCGTAAGAAGCGGTTTTCATTTCATCATTCCTTTTGTGCAAATAATGTTAGACTTAAATATTCTGTTGATATATAATCTCTTCAAGGGAAGGCAATTATGGCAACTGAAAAAACCATTCTTTTGGCTGAAGATGAAGAAATGCTTCATCAGGTAGCCCGGAAAATTATTGAAAGCCTGAATTATATAGTAATTTCAGCTTTTAACGGAGAAGAAGCTGTCAGTGCCTACAAAGAGAATCCGTCGATAGATCTTGTCATTCTTGACATGAAAATGCCGAAAATGGACGGAAAAGAAGCCTTTGCCCTTATAAAAGAAATCAATTCTGAAGCAAAGATTATTCTCTCTTCAGGTTTGTCCGCAGATTCCGAAATCGAAATGATTCTTTCTTCTTTTCCGGACACTAATTTTATTCAAAAGCCTTACAGAAAAGCCCAGCTGTCTGAAATGATTCAAAGTATACTAGGCAGCAACTCGTAAGTTTTAAATAAAAATGATTGTAATAATTTTTTCCTGATAAATTCTTGTCATGGAATATGTTTTTATATTTCTATTTCTTGATCAGGCGGTTTTAATGTCTCTTTCCGTTGAAGAATCCTACAAACTTCTGGATATCAGTCCTTCCGCCGGCGATGAAGAGATTACCAAGAAATTCCGTCTTCTTGCCCTCAAGTATCATCCTGACAAAAACAGAAACAAGATAGAATGGGCAAACAATATCATGTCCAGGCTCAATCAGGCCTATTCTGTCATAATGAGCTCGCGTTTTGAGAGTAATGCAGAAGATAAAATAAACGCGGAAGAAGTTCTGCGCCGTAAACAAAACGAAGAAAGATCAAAAGACATGGCGCGGCAGAAATTGAAGGAGCTTATCCGCGAAAAGCTCATTGCAGATTTTGTCGCCATACGCGAAGAAGTTAAGGATTCTCTATACAGATATTTTCAGTTCAATCTCGACAATATCATAAAAAGAGAATCTGTTTTGAACAAGCAGACTTTCAATGAAGTTGTTAAGACTATCAGATACAAATATCATTCCATTACCGCACTTTCCGAGAAAACCGATGACGAAGAACTTCTCGAGCATTTTAAGGTTTTCAAGAAAATGATTTTTTCTTTTTACAGGGCAAGCGAATGTCTGAACATACTTGATTCTTATTCCAATATGATTGATGTCGAGGCATACCGTCTTTATATAGAAGGCGACCGTTTTCTCCATCTGGCTCAGAAAGAAATTTTTTATGAACGCCATAACAGAGGAAGTTTTCAGAAAGAAGCTTCAATTGAAAATATAATCAAGGCGGCATATTTCTTTAAATCGGCTTTATCCAATTATCCCGAGTCGTCATGGACTGTTGAGCTTGACATTAAGATGGAATACGCCGATTCTCTGCTTCGCTATATAGATCTTTTTTTTAACGAGGACTGATGTTTAATTTCGATTTTGTTAATATAGTTTTTATTTCTGCCGGTCTTGCCATGGATGCTTTTTCCGTAGCACTTTCGACCGGATTCTGTCTTAACGAAATACGAAAGGGTCATTATCTGCGTTTATCCTTATCTTTCGGTTTCTTTCAGTTTATGATGCCTCTCATCGGCTACATTGCCGGAAAAAAAATTGAACCTGTTATACGCGATTATGATCACTGGGCGGCATTCGTTCTTCTTTCAATAGTCGGAATCAAAATGATTCACGAATATTTTGAAAAACAGAAAACCGAATGTGAGCAGGTCGATCCGACTTGCGGCAAACGGCTTCTGATTTTGTCAGTAGCAACAAGTATTGATGCACTTGCAGTCGGAATTACTTTCGGAGTCATGGGAAAAGCCATATTCGTTCCATCCGTCATCATCGGAATAATATGCGCTCTTTTTACCGCTGCCGGAGTTTATCTCGGTAAAAGATTCGGTTCAATAATCGGTAAAAAAGCGGAAATTATCGGCGGACTTTTCCTGATTGCGATCGGAGTAAAAATTCTTCTGGAACATTTGCTTTTTTAACCAAATTCACTTCAGTTAACTCTTTAAACATAATTTAAGTTGACCGATTTTCTAATTTGTTTAGAATTAAGGTATTATTTCTTTTGGAGACTTAGATGTTTAATCCTTCCATTGAACAAATGCCGCGTCAGGAGCTCGAAGCTTTGCAGCTTGAGAGATTAAAGAAAGCCCTTGAATCAGCTCAGAGAACACCTTTCTACAAGAAACAGTTTTCAGACAATAATATAGACATAACAAAAATCAATTCTTTATCCGATCTAAAAAAACTACCTTTTACAACCAAAAGCGACTTGCGAGTTAGTTATCCCGACGGGATGTGTGCTGTCGACAGAAACATCATCGTAAGAATGCATGCATCATCCGGAACGACCGGAAAATCCACCGTTATATTTTATACACGAAAAGACATAGAAGAATGGTCAAGCCTTGTTGCAAGAGGATTATATTCTTCGGGAATACGTCCCGAAGATGTTTTTCAGAATATGATGGGATATGGTTTATTTACCGGCGGACTGGGGCTTCATTACGGTGCAGAAAAACTCGGCTGCATGATAATCCCTTCAGCAACCGGAAACTCATTAAAGCAGATTCAGCTGATTCAGGATTTCAAGACTACGGCAGTTCACATCACACCGAGCTACGCGCTTCATCTTGCCGACGTAATTAACGGCGAAGGAATAAATCCGGCCGATCTCGGAATACGAAAAGCTGTTCTCGGTGCAGAACCTTATTCCGAAGCTACAAGAGACAAGATTCAGGAAATTTACGGACTTAAGGCATACAATAATTACGGACTCTCTGAAATGAACGGCCCTGGGGTTGCATTTGAATGCGAAGAACTCGGCGGAATGCACATCTGGGAAGATTTCTATATTCCTGAAATCATCAATCCCGAAACCGGCGAGAATCTTCCTGACGGAGAAACCGGCGAACTAGTCATCACGCATATCAACCGCGAAGCCATGCCGATCTTCCGTTACAGAACACGCGACCTGACACGCATAATCCCTGAGCCTTGCCCATGCGGAAGAACACATAAGAGAATTGACCGCATGAAAGGAAGAACCGACGATATGCTCATAATCAGCGGAGTGAATATTTTTCCTTCGCAGATAGAATCCGTACTTATGAATATTCCTGAAGTCGGAAACAACTATCAGATTGTAGTAGACAGAGAAAATAATCTTGATAAGATTCATATTAAGGTAGAGCTCTATTCAAAAATGTTTCACGGCGACATCAAGGAACTCGATTCTCTCAGAAAAAACATCACCGATCTTCTCAAATCAACAATAATAGTTACTCCGAAAATTGAGCTTCTTGAACCGGGTTCGCTTCCGCCTTCAACCGGAAAAGCAGTCAGAGTGATTGACAATAGAAAAATATAAGGAGGACACATGCCTCATCAATTATCAATTTTCGCAGAAAACAAACCGGGAAAGATAGAAAAAATCACCGGAATTATCGCAGAAGGTCAAATCAACATTCGCGCGGTTACAATTTCCGATGCGGGCGACTACGGTATAATAAAACTTCTTGTGGATAATCCCGAAAGAGGATTTGAACTTCTGAAATCCGAAAACATCGCAGTAAACCTGAAAGAAATTATTGCCGTTAAAATAGAAGATAAAATCGGCGGGCTTCATGAAATATCAAAAGTCCTGCGAGAGAATAACATCAACGTCAACGACTCTTACGGATTTATCACAGAACCTAAAAAAGAAGCTGTTTTCATATTTCAGGTCGCAGATCCCATTCATGCTGAAAACATTCTCAAGAAAGAAGGATTCTCTCTTCTTTCGGACAGAGAGCTTTATCTTATATAAATTATGCTTTACCGTATAAGCCGCGGTAAAAAAATGTAAGCATGTTAACCGACTGCATCAAACTGTTTTTTCTTTTTTCTAAAATCGGTCTCTTTTCAATAGGAGGCGGCTACGTCATGCTTCCGATGATGCGCCGCGAACTTGTTGAAAAACGCGGCTGGCTTAGCGATCAGGAGCTTCTTGACTACTACGCGCTCTCTCAGGCTGTTCCGGGCATCATTGCAACTAATACATCCACATTCGTCGGCTTCAAACGCGCCGGCTTCGCAGGAGCCTTCAGCGCAACAGCCGGAATGATTTTCCCTTCACTTGTCGTCATCATTGCAATTGCAGTCTTTTTTACCAGAATGCAGGAAAATATTATCGTCCAAAAAGCTTTCACGGGAATCAGAATCGCGGTTGCAGCACTTCTTGTAATTACAGTCAAAGATCTTTTTCAGAAATCAGTTCATTCAATATTAAGCGGAATTCTTGTATTTACCGCATTCGCTCTTATCGTCTTTGCAGGCATTTCACCGGTTCCGGTTATCCTCGCGGGAGTAATCTGTGCACTGATCGGAACAAAAGCAATCGGAGGAAAGAAATGACTTATCTGATGCTTTTTTCTGTTTTTTTCAGAATCGGGCTTTTTACAATCGGCGGCGGGCTCGCTTCACTTCCTCTGCTTTATAATGAAATGGTAGACGGAGGTTTTCTCTCGCGTCAGGAATTCATTGATATGCTGGCTGTTTCACAATCAACTCCCGGCCCGATCGGAATAAATATGGCGACCTACACAGGTTATAAAATTGCCGGAATAACCGGATCAATAACTGCCACGGTTGGAATGGCTGCTCCTTCATTTATAATCATAATAATCATTGCTTCTTTCATCAGAAACTTCGACAAAAACAAATACATTCGTTCTATACTTTTTGTTCTCCGGGCTCTTTCTCTCGGATTAATAGCTTCTGCTGCATGGTATGTTTTTGCAAATTCTGTAATTTCAGAAGGTATTAAAATTTTTGAAAGCTCAAATCTGCCTTTTCTAATTCTTTTTGCTGCAATAGCTCTTTGTTTTAATACATTTAAAAGAATTCATCCGGCCGTTTTTATCGCCATAGGCGCAATCGCCGGAATTCTTTTCCTATAATTATTCATTGTTCATTATTAATTATTAATTGTCCTTTCGTCCGGTTCTGTTTCAGCGGAAAACTGATTTCAGCAGTTACACCCTTTTCAGAATTATTCGTTATAGAAATATTTCCTCCGTGAAGCTGAACGCTTTCCTTAACAAAAGATAAACCGAGTCCGGTTCCTTTTTTTGATGTTGAAGCCGATGGAATTGAATAGAATTTATCAAAAATCTTTTGAAGTGCATAATCAGGAATTCCGCTTCCCTGATCTATTACCAAAATTACTGCGTTGTCATTCTTTACTTCACAATTAATTTCGACAACCGATCCGGCTGATGAATGTTTAACCGCATTATCCGCAATATTCAGAAGAGAATGTCTTACCAGAAAATATTCACCTTCTATAATTATATTTTCATCACAATTTATTTTTAGTTCTATACCGGAGCTTTCAGCCTGCGGTAGAAGACTTTGAGTTACATCTTCTATTACATCTGCTGCTTTAATTTTTTCAACAGATTTGAGACCTTCCCTGTTTTCAAGCGCGGAAAGAAGAAGCATTTTTTCTATCAAGGAATGAATCCTAGACGATTCGCGCAAAATATTTGCAGCAAACTTTTCTTTTTGTTCTTCTGAAAGTTTTTCAGTTAAGAGTTCCGCTGCGCTTCTAATTGAGCTTAAAGGTGATTTTATTTCATGAGTCAGGGCATTAACATAATTCTCAATATACTTTTTGCCTTTAAGTTCCTTGAAAACCTTTTCAAAAGCGAGAGCCAAATCATTAATTTCACTTCCCGAAAACTTCGGCGGAAGGGAATGCCTGTTTTCTTTGAGTGAATTAATAAATGCTGTCAGTTTTTTTATAGGTGAAGTTATCCAGAAAGATAAAATGATGCTGATTACAGTAAAAGCGGCAAAACTAATAAATCCGAGAAACATGACTCTTTTTCTAGCGAGATAAATGAAAGAAGAAATACTCTTCTTGGATTTCTCAACTGTAACACTTCCGATAATTATTCCATTACTTTTAATAGGCGCCGCAACATAAAGAAGACCTTCTTCTTCGGTTGTTATTTTAGAAGAACGGACTCCGTATTCACCGCGCAGAGTCAGATAAACATCATTCCAGTTTGAAAAATCCTTACCCGTCCTTTCTCCGTTTCTTGAATCAAAAAGAACGATGCCGTTTCTGTCACAAACATAAAACTGCAGATCAACATTAGTTTTCAGATGCGAATAGATTTTCGCGGAAAACTTTTTCTGATATGTTATGTCCGAAAGTTCGGAAATCCTTTTAACTGAAATCTTTCCGTCTGTTATATCTTCTTCGATAAGCGCCGCAAGAATATGAGCTGTGTCATTCATCGATTCTTCAACGGTTTCAAAATAACGCGGGCGGATATCATTGACAATGATATCGAAAACGTAATAAAGCCCGGCACCGAAAACCAGAAAAAACGCAATGAAGAGACGGAACTTGATATTCACAGATTATCCTTTAGAGAATATCCGATTCCGCGGTGAGTTTCAATCGGATCTACATCGGGATTAACCGCTTTAAGTTTTGCTCTCAGCATTTTTATATGCGCGTCGACCGTGCGGTCAAAGCTGTCATCGGGCTCAAGCCAGACCAGATCCATTATCTTCTGACGCTCAAAAATCCAACCCGGCCTGTTCGCAAACAGAACAAGAATATCAAACTCATATCTCGAAAGAGAAAGTTTTTTGCCGAAATAAGTAATCTGTCTTTTATTCATATCAATCTGAAAAGGAGAATCGGTGTTTTTATCAGATGATTCAGTTCTTCTGAACACGGCTTTTATACGCGCAGTCACTTCTCTCGGACTGAAAGGTTTTGAAACATAGTCATCAGCACCGAGTTCAAGACCCAGAATTCTGTCAATTTCATCCGAACGCGCGGTAAGACAAAGAACCGGAATCTTTGAAGATTGTCTGATTTTTTTCAGGACATCGAAACCGCTCATGTCGGGAAGCCCGATGTCAAGAATCACAAAATCGCATTTCTTATCCGCAACAATGGATAAAGCATCCTTGCCTGTTTGAACCCAGGTGGAAGCAAAACCTTCGGTTTTTAAGGCATAAATCAGACTATCCGCGATACCGGATTCATCTTCAGCAATCAATATTATTTTTTCTGTGTTCATGTCAAAATAATTTGATTATAATGAAAAAAGTCCATGATTTTTTTAGGGGAAGAATCATAGAAGTATCATTACTTTATAATAATTGAACATAATAATGCCGAAATCTTATTAGTATTAACTTATTCCGTTATGATCCATTTTCCGTCTTTTAAAATCATTTCAGCGTTTAACCATGTCCCACGGAACAGCTTTTGAACGATCCTTCTTTACCTTATCATAAGCGGCTATATCTTCGAGTTCTTCTATATATTCAACAAGTCTGTCATAGTTTTTCTTTGTGATGATGACACTGGTCGGCTGACCTTTATCGTTGATGATGTATTGTTCTTTAAGCTGAAGCATTTGTTTAACCTCACATAAAAAATAACAGAAATATACATAACGGCAAGAATATAAAGCTTTAATCGCTTTCTTATCTATTTTGCCCAATTTTCAATTTCAAGTCCCTTAACTTTAGAAAAATGTTTTTCATTATTTGTAACTAAAATTGAATTCATTGTTAAAGCAGTTGATGCGATCAGTAAATCAAAGTCATCAATGATATTTCCTGTTTTGTGTGAATCTGCTTTTAATTCACTGAAGATTTCAATTATTGCTTTATCTATGTTTATAACAGGAAATAATTCTTTTATTCGTAAAACTACAGCGGTATTTTTCTCGATATTTTGAGACTTTTTTGCGCCGAAAAGCAATTCTCCATAAGTGATAATTGAAATTGATTTCGGTATATTTTCATTTTTAAGGAAATTGTCCTGAACGGATTTATTTCCTTTTATACTGTATATTATTATATCTGTATCAATCAAATATGACATTAGATTTATCAAACCTCTTGGACTTACTGCGTGTTTGTTTGATTGATGATATTATTTCATCTGCATTTCGTTTATCATCCCATGATCCGGATAAAGAAATAAATTCCTTCGTAGGATTGCTTTTAAATAGAGCGGGATTAGAAAGATATTTTTCAATAATAGATATAACTTCCTGGCTGACAGACCTATTTTCACTTTTTGCTGTCATTTTCAATGAAGAATACAATCTGTCATCAATGTCTCGAACCTGAAGAATTGCCATATTTTACCTCAACATGAATAAAGTAATCATTATTCATGAAAAGTCAATCATAATTCATGCAAACCGGGCGTTGCATATAATGAAAGCGTGTAGGCGAATGTGGCGAAGGCCGAAGCGGATGCAATTTGTTAAGTGCAGTAATTTTTAGCAAGGTGACCAATAATTAAATGCTGTGTTCAATGACTAAGCGCAATTAATATAAACTTCTAACGGTGTTAGAAAACCAAGAGTTTTTCTCGGTCGGTTGTTCAGCTTATTTTCAACCTTTTTTATTTCT
>Ga0255342_1002722_pt1 | contig 21322 bp, 16 predicted proteins | sample wastewater_treat_3_FD_192416 | JGI IMG/M metagenome (GOLD analysis project Ga0255342, IMG submission 192416) | Wastewater microbial communities from Lulu Island WWTP, Vancouver, Canada - plant14 | ecosystem: Engineered > WWTP > Wastewater > Unclassified | place: Canada: Vancouver, British...
TTCAAGAGGTAAGAGCTATCCCGGTGAAGGTACGCTCTACGACCATGTGGGTTCGCACGGATATTAACGGAAATGCTCATAAGCTGTTTTCTGCCATCGGCCTCAAACCACCGCCCAAGGTCCTTCGAATCACAAAAAGCGAAAATGTAGTGGCACAAGCTTGAGGTATGCCCGTAACTTGCCATTTTAACTGACTATTATTTTTGCTGCTGTCAAAGTCAGGATTTATTTTATATTTACAAGTTATTTCAATGTTTTAAACTGAATTAATCATTTATTACTTTAAGTATGAAAATTCTCGGATTTATGCTTTGATGACAAAATTCTTATCATGGAAAAGCTTCAGGCAGACAGACACCACATCCGGATCATAGAGAATCCCTTTTTTTAAGTTGATTTCCTCCAGCGCGGCTTCCAGCCCCAGAGCTGGCCGGTAGGGACGGTGCGTCGCCATGGCTTCCACCACGTCGGCCACCGCCAGAACCCTCGACTCCAGCAGAATGTCATTCCCGGTCAGCCCATTGGGATAGCCGGAACCGTCCATCCGCTCATGGTGCTCCAGAACCATTCTGGCGATGGGCCAGGGAAAATCCACGTCCTTCAGAATGTCATAGCCGGACTGGGAATGCATCTTGATCAGACTGAATTCGATGGGGGTCAACCGCCGGGGTGTGCTCAGAATCTCGGCCGGAACGGATATCTTTCCGATGTCATGGATAATTCCGGCCATTCTCAATCCCTCGATCTGATCCGGACTCAAACCCAATTCGGTACCCATGGCCCGTGCCAGATCGGCCACCCTCCTCTGGTGTCCGGCCGTATAGGGGTCCTTGGTTTCGACAACGGAGGCAATGGCCTGAACAGTGCCGCCCAGGGCTTTGCGCAGACGGTCCACGCTTTCCTTTTTTCGGTAATATCCTCCACGATTTGCAGCCATTTGATGGTTCCGTCTGAGGTAACGACCCGAAACTGATAATCGTCTGGAGGTTTCGGATCGCTTTTTCCCTGACCATCGTCCGATCCTCCGGATGGATGTAGTTCAGAGAATGAGTGCCGATCAGTTCTTTTTCGGAGCAGCCGGTCAGCTTCTGGTAGAGGGGGCTGACATAGACAAACCTGCCGTTCTGAACAATGTAAATTCCGACGCCTGCGCTGGATAAAATAGCCTGGGCCAGAGAAGAGACTTCATCGTCGCCAAAAATCTTTTTGGGGCGCGCCTTTGATGTTGGGTTGTTGGATTCAGTATTCAAAGATTTCCCGCCTTATCGTGAGTGATTTCGAAAACATCATTGGTTCTTACTGTGCGTTTCTCATACACAGAATAATGGCCGTGGGCAAGCAAAATACAAACATTGACGGCCTGCTTGTAAAAGTGCTATTAAAATAATGCCTGATAACATCAACCAAGGAGGCGATCATGCCGGTCAAAAAAGAAACCGCCAAAAAACGCGTGGTCAAAAAAGCTTCTCCCGCGGCAAAGAAGTCCGCAAAACCCGACCTGAAAGAGTTTCTGGAAGGGGTCCGGCAAAAGGCTTACGAGCTTTACCAGGACAGGCTCCGCCAAGGCGTTGCCAGCGATGAAATCGCCGACTGGTTTGAAGCCGAAAAAGCGATAAAAGAAAAATACGGGCTGTAGCGTTGCATTTTTTCGAATCGGAATCGCTAAAAACCGGGGTAAGAAATCATGGGCGCAATCCAAGAATCGGACGGGCAGAATTACTACGGCTACGTAAAAACCAAGATTGCCACGGAAGTGACGCGCCAGACGCTGGTGCTGATTCTCGCGGGCGGCGAGGGTTCCCGCCTGGGAGAGCTGACCAAATGGCGCGCCAAACCGGCGGTTCCTTTCGGCGGGAAATACCGCATGATCGATTTTCCCCTGTCGAACTGCGTCAATTCCGGCCTGCGCCGCATCGGCGTGCTGACGCAGTACAAAGCGCATTCGCTGATCCGGCATTTACAGCAGGCCTGGAGCTTCATGCGCGCCGAAATCGGCGAGTTCGTGGAGATCATACCGGCCCAGCAGCGCATGGGCAAGGAATGGTACCGGGGGACGGCCGACGCGCTCTACCAGAATATCGACATCATTCACCGCCACGCCCCGGAATATATTCTGGTGCTGGGCGGAGACCACATCTACACGATGGACTATTCCAAGATGCTGATGCAGCATGTCGATTCAAAGGCCGATATGACGGTGGCCTGCATCGAAGTGCCGCGTCTGGAAGCGCGCGATTTCGGCGTCATGTCGGTCGATGAGAATATGCGCATTTCCCGTTTCACCGAAAAGCCGGCCGATCCCGAACCCATGCCCGGCAAGCCGGATATCGCCCTGGCCTCCATGGGCATTTACGTCTTCTCCACCCGATTTTTGTACGATTCCCTCATCGAAGACGCCAAAGACGAGACATCCGTCCACGATTTCGGCAGAAGCATTATTCCCCGCGCCATCCACAGCAGCGTGGCCGTGGCGTATCCCTACCGCAATGAACAGGGCAAGATGGCCTACTGGCGGGACGTGGGAACGGTGGACGCCTACTGGAAGGCGAATATGGAGCTTTGCGCCATCGAGCCGGAGCTGAACCTGTATGATCAGCGGTGGCCGATCTGGACGCACCAGACGCAGCATCCGCCGGCCAAGTTCATCTTCGACGACGAAGGCAGGCGCGGCCAAGCCATCAACTCGCTGGTCAGCGGCGGCTGCATCATCGCCGGCGCCCGCGTCAAGCGCTCGGTCATTTTTTACGCGACCCGTATCGAAACGGGGAGCCTCGTAAAGGACAGCGTCGTTCTCCCCATGGTCGAAATCGGGAAAAACTGCCGCATCACCCGCGCCATTATCGACAAGGGAACCCGCATCCCCGACGGCGCCATTATCGGCGAAGATCCGGCCGAGGATGCCCGGCGATTTCACATCAGTGACGAGGGAATCGTGCTGGTGACGCCGGAAATGATGGGCCAGAACCTGATGTTCGGGGTCATCGCCATATATTGATAGGCAATGGGCTATAGGTGACAGGTGATGGGTGATGGGTGACGGATGATGGGTTAGATCATCTGCTCAAAACCAGTGGAAATACGCTTTAACAGGCCTTCCGCCGCTTCCCGGGAAGAAGCGGAAACCGCGTAGTAGATCTTGATCTTCGGCTCCGTCCCGGACGGACGGATGCAGAGCCACGCGCCTGAATCCAGCAACAGCCGGATCGCGTCCGTGGACGGCAGCTCCAGCGCCGACACGATGCCGTCCTGACCGGTGCGGGTACGCGAACGGTAGTCCTCCGTGAACCGGACGGGCAGGCCGCCGATCGCGTCAATGGGCCTGGCCCTCAACCGCTCCATGATGCCCTTCATCTTCTCCATGCCGTCCAGACCTTCAAAAGCAATATTCTTGACGCTTTCCAGGTAATAGCCGTGCTCCCGGTACAGGGCCTCCAGCGCGTCGGTCAGACTCTGGCCGCTGGCCCGGAAGAACTGGGCCGCCTTGCACAAGAGGAGCGCGGCAAGCGCCCCGTCCTTGTCCAGCGCAAAGGTGCCGGCCAGAAACCCGAAGCTTTCTTCAAACCCGAAAATAAACTCCGCGCCCGTGGGCTCCTTTTGCACAATGAGTTCGGAGATAAAGCGAAATCCCGTCAGCACGGTGTGGCAGTGAATTCCGTAATGAGCGGCGATCGCGTCCGCCATGCGGGTGGAGACAAACGATTTGACGATGTAGTCGGAGGCTCGAAGTTCTCCAGACTGTCGGCGCTTTTCGAGGAGATAATGAATCAGCAGGCAGCCGATCTGGTTGCCCGTCAGCATCGTGTAAGTGCCGTCCGGCCGGCGAACGGCGGCCCCCATCCGGTCAGCGTCCGGATCCGTGCCGATGGCCAGGTCCGCCTCCATCTTTCCAGCCAGGGCAATGGCCATCTCCATCGCTTTCGGGTCTTCGGGATTGGGAGACGCAACCGTCGGGAACGAACCGTCCGGCATTCGCTGCTCGGGAACGACATACCAGTTGCGGATCCCCGCCAGGGGAAATACATTTTCCACCGTGCGCAGCCCTGATCCGTGCAGCGGCGTATAAACCACTTTCAGGTCGCCCGCACTCTCGGCCCCGCACAACCGGATCATGCGATCGTAATACATCCGGTCGATCTCTTCGCCGATCTCGAGAATCTGTCCTTTTGCGGTCCCTTCCTCATAGCCGATCCTTTTCACGTCCAAAAAAGGGTCCAGCTTTTGGATGCGGGCCATCACGGCGAGGCTCTCCTGCGGACCCAGCTGTCCCCCATAGGCGGCATAAACCTTGTAGCCGTTGTACTGTCCGGGATTATGGCTTGCCGTGATCACGACGCCGCCGCTCGCTTTCAGGTGGCGCACGGCAAAGGACAGCTCCGGAACGCTCGTCAACTGTTTGAACAGATACACCCTGATGCCGTTGGCCGCGAGCACACAGGCCGTTTCTCTTGCAAATTCAAAAGAAAATCTTCGGGAATCGTACGCAATCACTGCGGACGCCCCGGCGCCGGCGACACCGGTCAGATAATCCGCCAGTCCCTGCGTCGCCCGGCCGACGACATAGCGGTTCATTCGGGCAATACCCGCACCGATCACACCGCGCAGTCCCGCTGTCCCAAAGGGCAGGTCCCTCAGGAAACGGTCCTGAATCTGCGCGTCATCGTCCCGAATAGACTCCAGTTCGGCGAGCAGATCCGGTTCCGTAACGCATGCTCTCCAGCGCAAATAAGTTTCCTGGTACGTCATTTTGCATTTCCTTTTCTGGGATTGTCCCCTTCCGGGCTCCCCGCGCTCTTCAGGCGACCTTCAGCCACACGGCCCCGAGGGGATCCAGTGACATTTCCAGAAGCGCGTCGATGAACGTAAAGGACTTTTGGGTCAAGAGGCAGGTGAACGTCCCGTTGAACAGCGGGAGCAGGCTTTGCTGATCCGCTTCGGCAAAGAGCGAATGCTTTCCCGCAAAATCGAAGACCACCAGCCGGTGCGCATCGGAACGGTTGACCGCCATGAAATAGACGCCGTCCCCGGCCGGCCGACCCAGAGCGTCCTTTCCCCCGATAATGTAGCGCAAAACGCCGAGACAGTCGGCATCAGGGGCGAAATACACGACATGGCCCGTTTGCAGCGTGTCCGCCGAGGCGCGCAGCCCGGCCAGCCTTCGGTATTCGTCCGTGAGGTCGTACGGCGCTTTTTCAGTGAAAGGCGCACGGTTGAAGGGATCGAGAAAACCGGTCATGCCTTTCTCATCGCCGTAATAGACGCAGGGAACACCGGGGAGGCAGAACTGCAGCACCGCGGCCAGGCGCTGGCGCCTGGCGCCTTTTTTATTCTGGCTGTCGCTGACAACAAAAGAAGCCTGCTGCTCTCGGGTCAACTGATGCGGATCGATGCGCGCGCTGAGCGCGGTGCGCACGCGCTCCACATCGTGGGAGGAAAGAAGATTGGTCAGGGCGTAGTACAGGGGCGCGGGATAATTGGCCGCCTGATCCACCAGAAAATGCTTCAGGTCAAAGGCGTCGGACTGGCCTTTCAGAAAAGCGATCATGGCGCTGCGCAGCGGATAATTCGTGACCGAATCCAGGATCCCTCCGAGCGCGTAGCGTCTTTTTACGCCGTAGCTGTGCTTTGTGGTCGCGTCTTCCCAGACCTCGCCGATCATCACCGCCTCCGATTTCGTCTGTTTCGCGGCTTCGTAGATTTTTTTCAGCACGTCGTCGGGCAGCTCGTCGGCCACATCGATGCGGTAGCCTGCCGCACCCGCCCGAAGCCAGTGCTTCACGACGCTGTCGGCGCCGGTGATGACATATCGCTGCCAGCCCGGATCCTGCTTGTTGATTTCGGGCAATGACGTAAACCCCCACCAGCAGCGGTACTGATCGGGATACCGCTCAAACGTGTACCAGGTGTAGTAGGGAGAATCCGGACTGTTGGCGGCGCCCGGCGTGTCATAGGCTTTTTCCCGGTTAAAATAAATGCTGTCGGAGCCGGTATGGGAAAACACGCCGTCCAGAAGAATGTGCATCCCCCTTCCCTCGGCCGCACGGCACAGGGACCGAAAATCCTCCTCCGTGCCCAGCACCGGATCGACGCGGAAGTAGTCGGCGGTATTGTACCGGTGGTTGGAGGCCGCCTCGAAAATCGGATTCAAATACAATACGTTCACGCCCAGGCTTTTCAGATAATCCAGAGACGCCTCGATGCCTTTGAGGGTGCCCCCGAAATAGTCACAGGGATTGTAGGCCGTTTCCCCCGGCAGCGGGGTGAAGAGCGGCTCTTCGTCCCATGAGTCGTGCAGATAGGCGCGGCGGCCTTTGGCAAGGTGATACGCGATCCCCTGCCGGGCCGTCGAATCGCGGCCGGGCCGGAAACGGTCGGGGAAAATCTGATACATTACGCTTTTCTGAAACCACCGGGGAACCTCAAACCCCTTATCGTAAACGGTTAGCTGGTATGCGGGCGGCGGCGCGCTGTAAACGGCGCCGATTCCGCAGGTTCTTCCTGCCGCCGCGCCGTAATAACTGAGTCTTCCTCCCACGCGGACCATGAAATAATACCAGTACACATCGGGAATCGAAGGCGCGGTGATTTCCGTCTGCCAGGCATCGCCCTCGCGCCGCATCAGATGATCCTCGTGAAAACCGTCCCCGATCAGACACAGATAGACGCTTTCCACGTTTTCCAGTTTTGTCCGGAAGCGCAGGACCACCGGCGCGTCGGCAACGACGGCCCCTGCCGGATCGCGATATTCCGGCATCGTCGAGTCGTGCATCATTTCTTTTTTGTAGTTGATCAGCATCGCTGGCGTCCTGTCTTGCAAATCAGACGGGCCGGAGACCCCAGATCTGACGATTGTACTCTTCGATGGTCCGGTCCGCGCTGAAGAATCCCGCGCCGGCCGTGTTGAGCACGCCCTTCTTTGTCCAGGCCGGTTCATCCGTGTAGGCGGCAAGCACATTTTCAAACGCGGCGCGGTAGGCGTCAAAATCATAGAGCAGAAAGTAACGGTCGGCCCGATCGTAATCGCCAAACAGCAGAGAATGATAAAGGTCCTGAAACTGGTCGGCTGCGGCGCCGGGCAGCGTTCCGTCCACCAGCCGGGAAACGGCCCCCCGGAGTTCCTCGTTCCGGTCAAAGAGATCTTTCGGACGATAGCTGTTTTCGGTTTCCATCCGGTCGATCTCCGCGGCGCCCGCGCCAAAGATAAAAATGTTGTCCTGCCCCACCCTTTCGAAGATCTCCACATTCGCGCCGTCCATGGTTCCGAGCGTCACCGCGCCGTTGAGCATGAACTTCATGTTGCCCGTTCCGGAAGCTTCATACCCCGCCGTGGAGATCTGTTCGCTGATGTCCGCCGCGGGAATCAGGCGTTCGGCCAGGGAGACGTTGTAATTTTCCAGGAAAGCGACGCGGATAGCATCCCGGGTCCGGGGATGCGACTCCACGAGGGCGGCCACGGCATTGATGAGCCGGATGATGCTCTTGGCCCGCCAGTAGGCCGGCGAGGCCTTGGCGGCAAACAGAAACGTCACCGGCCGGGGCAGAGCAAAGCCCGCATCGCCGGTAAAACCATTGTACAAAAACAGGATGTGCAGCACTTTCAAAAGCTGGCGTTTGTATTCGTGAAGCCTTTTAGCCTGCACGTCAAAAACCGAGTCGGGATCCAGGACAATGCCCTGCTGTTTGGCCACCTGTTCGGCCAGACGCAGTTTGTTGCGGCGCTTGACCTCCGCGAAATCAGCCAAAAACCGCGGTTTATCCGCCAGCGGCTTGAGCCGCTCCAGTTCGTTGTAGTCCCGGAGAAATTTATCGCCGATATGGTCGGCGATCAGCTTACACAGGTCGGGATTCGCCGCGGCCAGCCAGCGCCGCTGGGTGATGCCGTTGGTGATGGCCGTGAATTTCGCCGGGAACATGACATAAAAATCCCGGAAGGTCCGCGTCTTCAGAATCCGGCCGTGAAGCTGCGAAACGCCGTTGACCCTATGGCATACCGCCACGCAGAGATTGGCCATGCGGACTTCATCGTAGGCCATAATGGTCAACTGATCGATTTTATCGCGATCCTGAGAAAACGTCTGCCAGAGGCGCCCGTTGAATCGTTCGGAAATTTCGGCGACGATTGCGTAAACGCGCGGCAGCATCGACCGGAGCACATGTTCAGGCCAGGCCGCCAGAGCCTCCTGCATGACGGTGTGATTGGTGTAGTTGAACACGCGGCCGGCCATGGCGTAGGCATCGTCCCATCCCAGGCCTTCTTCGTCGATGAGGATGCGGATCAGTTCCGGAATCGCCAGCGCCGGATGCAGGTCGTTGATCTGCAGGACGACTTTTTCGGGCAGCGTGCGCACGTCGCCGAATCGCTTCTTGTGTTCGCGGACGATGCACTGCATCGTGGCGGAAGCCAGAAAATAATACTGCCGCAGGCGGAGCATGCGCCCGGTCATGTGATTATCCTGAGGATACAGTACCTTGGAAATCGACTCGGCCAGCTCTTTCTGACGCAGCATGCAGACAAAATCACCCTTGTTGAAGGAGTGAAGGTCAAAGCCGGACGGACATTCCGCCCGCCAGAGCCGGAGCGTCGCAGGTGTGTGGCTGTCGAAGCCGATGACCGGCATGTCGTGGGGCACCGCGAGTACGGTCTGGTAATCCCTGTGCTCGCAGGTCATCCCGCCCTCCGTCCACACCTCCTCCACCGTGCCGTCAAAGCGAACCTCCACCTGTTCCTCGCGGCGTTCGACTTCCCAGATGTCGCCCTTTGCCGTCCAGTCGTCCGGAACTTCCGTCTGCTGCCCATCCACGATGTGCTGGCGGAACATTCCGTATTCATAGCGGATGCCGTAGCCCGTCACCGGCAGATTCAGCGTGGAAAGAGAATCCAGAAAACAGGCCGCCAGCCGGCCCAGGCCTCCGTTTCCCAGCGCCGCTTCCATTTCCTGCTCTTCGAGCTTTTCAAAAGGGTAGCCGATGTCGGCCATGACAGCCCGGTACTCCGCAAGCAGACCGAGATTGATGAGATTGTTCACCAGGGCTCTTCCCATCAAAAACTCCGCCGAAAGGTAGCAGAGTCTTTTGTGCCCCTTTTTTTCAACCGTTTCGTTGGCCAGGACCCCCCGCTCCAGCATGATGTCGCGGATGCTCATCGCCGTCACCTGAAACATTTCCTCGTCCGAGGCGTTCTCGAGCGCGCGGCCGTAGTACCGTTTCAGCTTTCCCTCAATGATTCCCCTTATTTGCTCAATCCTATTTTTCACCTGTTCGCCTTTACTCTTGGGATCGGAAGCAGAGTCCGCTCCCTCCGGAATGGGAAACCGTTTTATTGTACGTCCCGGCGCCTGTCAATGGAAAATCCGCGTCTCATTTTCCGGCCGCATCCACATATACTTTCGCGTAGGCAAGCGCGCTTTTTTGAAAACTCAGATCCTGACTCATCGCCCGCACGCAAAGCGAGGCCAGCCGCTCCTTGTTTTCATAGACGCCCAGTGCGTAACGGATCGTATGAAGCATGTCGTGCGCGTTGTAGTTTTCAAAAGCGAAGCCGTTTCCTTCGTTTGTATATTCGTTGTAGGGAAAGACCGTGTCCCGGAGGCCGCCCGTCGCCCGGACAATCGGCAGCGTCCCGTAGCGCAGCGCAATCATCTGCGAAAGGCCGCAGGGTTCAAACTGAGAGGGCATCAGGAAAAAATCGCATCCCGCGTAGATGCGGCGCGCCAGCGGATCATTGAACTCGGTCACGCCGACGGCCCTGCCGCCCGTCCGGTGCGCGGCCCCGCGGAAGAAATGCTCATAGGCGTGATCGCCCGTCCCGATCAGCGCAAAACCGGCCCCCGCCGCGATAATCTCTTCGAAGACGCGCAGGACCAGGTCAATCCCCTTCTGCCTCGTCAGCCGCGTCACCATGCCGATGAGAGGGGCTTCCGGAGAAAGATTCAAGCCAAGCTCGGCAATCAGAGCCTTCTTGTTTTTCTGCTTTTGGGAAAGCGACGAGGCGTCATACGGATAGGGAATAAACGGATCCGACGCAGGATCGAAGGCGGTGACATCAATCCCGTTGAGAATGCCGGTCAGGTCGTCCGCCCGTGTGGCCAGAATGCCCTCCAGACCTTCGCCGTAATGCGCCGTCAGGATCTCCCGGGCGTAAGTCGGGCTGACCGTGACCAGTTTGTCCGCGTAAACGATGCCGCCCTTTAAAAAGTTCGCGTCGCCGTGATATTCGATGTTGTCCGGATGATAATACCGGCTCTCGATGCCCAGCAAATGGGAAACGAAGTCGAAATGGAAGCGTCCCTGATAGCCGAGGTTGTGAATGGAGAGAACCGTGCGGCACCGTCCCTGCGGCAGGCGGTCATACTGGGTTTTCAGCAGCATGGGGATCATCGCCGTATGCCAGTCGTTCACGTGAAGAATCCGGGGCTCAAAACCAATCATTGGAAGAGACTCGATGGCCGCCCGCGTGAAGTAGGCGTATTGCTCTCCCTCGAAATTGCCGCCGCAGTAAATGGCATGACCGAAGTAATGTTCGTTGTCGATGAAGTAAACCGGAATGTCCTCCCCGTCGAACTGTTCGATTCCCACATACTGGGATCGCCCGCCGATGTCCACGCTGAAGCTGACCAGATGACGCACGCGTTCCCGGTACCGGTCTTTGATGACGCGATGAAACGGCAGCATCAGCCGGGCATCGAATCCCAGCCTTTTCATCTCTCTCGTCAGCGTTCCGATCACATCCGCCAGCCCTCCCGTTTTGGCAAACGGCGCGCATTCCGCCCCGATCATCAGAACCGGGGGCGGAGCCTTCATTTTTTTTTCAGCCAGAGTTTCCTGCAATGCGCTGTTCATTTCAAACCCTTTTCATAGGAATCCATTTCAAAATAAACGGCCGCCAGCGGCGGCAGGTCAATGGCCGCGCGGTACGGATGGCCTTCAAAACCTTTATGGACGGCTTGAATGACCCGCGCCGCGCCGCGCCCGCTTCCTCCGAATCTCGCATCGTCGCTGCTGAAGACGTCCCGCAGCGCACCGCCGGACGGCAGCCCGATCACAAACCGCTCCACCGGCACCGGCGTAAAGTTGAAGGCGCACACGCAGACCTCTTCGGGGCGCGCGCCCCGCCTCAGAAAACTCACGGCGCTCTGCTTTGCGTTGTTCACGTTGAGCCAGGCAAACCCTTCCCACCCGTCGTCGATTGCATACAGCGCCGGGGTGCGGGTATAAAACTCGTTCAGCGCCTGCACGTACCGGCGCATCTGGCCGTGCCGTTCATACCCCAGCAGAAACCAGTCGAGTTCCTTTCGGTAGTCCCACTCGATAAATTGCCCGAACTCCCCGCCCATGAAGAGCAGCTTCTTCCCGGGGTGCGCGTACATGAAGCCCAGCAGCAGGCGCAGCGATGCGAATTTTTCGTCGTACGCGCCGACCATTTTGTTGAGCAGGGATTTTTTGCCGTGGACCACCTCGTCGTGGGAATACGGCAGAATGAAGTTCTCCGTAAACGCGTAGTGCATGGAAAACGTCAGTTTGCTGTGATGATGCTGGCGGAAGAAGGGATCCATCGACATATAGCTCAGCGTGTCGTGCATGAAGCCCATATTCCACTTGAACAAAAAACCCAGCCCCCCGTCGTAGGGCGGTTTGGTGATCATCGGGTAAGCCGTCGATTCTTCCGCAACGGTCATGACGCCGGGGTAGCGCGTCAGAATCACGGAATTGAGCTTTTGCAGAAAAGCCACCGCGGAGCGGTCGATGTTGCCCCCGTCTTCGTTGGGCACAAATTCGCCCGGATTGCGGGCGTAGTCCAGGTAGAGCATCGATGTGACCGCATCCACGCGAATCCCGTCGATGTGGCACACGTCAAAGAAAAACATCGCGCTGGAAACCAGAAAGCTTGCCACCTCGGGACGGGCATAGTTGAAAATCAGCGTGCCCCACTGCGGGTGATCGGACTGCATCGGGTTTTGATGCTCGTAGAGACAGGTGCCGTCAAAGCGCGCCAGGCCGTGTTCGTCCCGGGGAAAATGAGCCGGCACCCAGTCCATGATGACGCCGATGCCTTTGGCGTGCATGACATCGACAAAATACATGAAATCCTGAGGCGTCCCGTAGCGGCTGGTTACCGCGTAAAAACCGGTTACCTGATACCCCCAGGAATCGTCCAGCGGATGTTCGAGAACGGGCATAATCTCCACATGCGTGAAGCCCATCTCGACCAGATAATCGGAAAGCTCGTCAGCAATCTCACGAAAGTTCGCGAACGCATATCCCTCTCGTTTCCGCCACGAATCGATGTGCATTTCGTAAATGGCGACCGGCCGGTTCAGAAGGTTCTGTCCGTGGCGCCGCTTCAGATATTCCGCATCGCGCCAGTCGTATCCGCCCAGACTCCAGACCTTTGAGGCGGTCGCCGGACGAACCTCGGCATGAAACGCGAAGGGATCCGCCTTGAGCACCGTTTTTCCGTCGTGGCCTTGGATTGCATACTTGTAGCAGTCCCCGTCTCGAAGGCCGGGCACAAATGCCGCAAAAACACCCGAATCAAGGCGCTCCATCCGGTTTCGGGAAGCGTCCCAGCCGTTGAAGTCCCCGACAACGCCGACCTCCCGCGCGTTGGGCGCCCAGACGAGAAATCGGTGCAGATCGGATTCGTCCACGCGGTGGCAGCCGAAAGTGGCGTAGGCCTGCTGCGCCTCGCCGATATTGAAGAGGTAGATCTCGTCCTGCGGAATGTCGTTTTTGATCATGATTTCACCGCTGACGGCCGAATAATTCGGTCAGACCGGCCAGTTTCCGCGAAAGCTCGCCATCCAGCTTGTCCGCCGTCAGACGCCACCGCCAGTTTCCCTGCGCCGTCTGCGGCCGGTTCATGCGCGCCGAGGACGGAAGCCCCAGCACATCCTGCATCGGGAAAATGCAAACATCGGCCACGGAGCTCATGGCCAGTCGAATCAACTGCCAGTGAATGCGCTCTTCGTCAACGCCGTCCAGATAGGCATCCAGAAAAGCTAGTTCATCTTTGGCTAAACCGCGATACCATCCGACGGTTGTGTCGTTGTCATGCGTGCCCGTATAAACCACGCAGTTTTTCTCATACCGGTGCGGCAAGTAAATGCTTTCCCCGCCCGGCGTAAAGGCGAAATGAAGCACTTTCAAACCGGGAAAGCCGGTCTCGCGAAGCAGCTCGAAAACCTCCGGCGTCAGATACCCCAGGTCTTCGGCAATCAGGGGCGGATCGCCGATCGCTTTTTTCAGGCGGCGGAAAAAGTCGATGCCCGGACCGGGAAGCCATTGCCCCGATTCGGCTGTCTTCGCGCCGGCGGGAATCGCCCAGTAGGCTTCAAAGCCGCGGAAATGATCGATGCGCAGATCATCATACAGAGACAGTTGATGGGCGATCCTTCGCATCCACCACGCATATTCCGTTTCCTTCAATTTCTCCCAGTCGTAAAGCGGATTTCCCCAGAGCTGTCCCGTTGCTGAAAAGTAGTCCGGCGGGCAGCCCGCGACGCGCCTCTCGAGATCCAGAATGTCGTGTTCGACCCAGGCGTCCGCGCTGTCCGGCGCCATGTAGATCGGCATATCGCCGATGATTCGGATCCCCCTGCCGCCGACATATTTCCGCAGCGCGTCCCACTGGCGAAAGAAAAGGTATTGAACAAAGATATGATAGTCGACCTGCTCCTTGAGGCGGGCTGCGGCTTCCTTCAAGGCGGCGGGGTATCGCAGGGCCAGCGCTTCCGGCCATTGATCGAAAGGCTTCATTTCGTATTCGCCCTTCAGCGCCATATACAGCGCGTAATCGCCGAGCCAGCTTTGGTGGCGCTTTCGAAAAGCTTCCAGCCCGGCAGCCAGCCGCCCGGCGCCATGACGGAAGGCAAGAGAAAGAACTTGAGGCCTGCCCAGGTATTGCGCGTAATAATCCACGGAATCCGGATCACTCGCAAAAAAACTTTCACAAAGGTCCAATGCCCCGCGGGGCAGCAGTCCTTCCCGATGCAGATCCTCCAAATCGATAAAATACGGATTGCCCGCAAAGGCGCTGAACGCCTGATACGGAGAGTCGCCGAAACCCGTCGGCGAAATAGGCAGAATCTGCCAGTAGGCCTGCCCGCTTTGCCCAAGCCAATCGACAAATTTTCGCGCGCCCTCCCCGAGCGTTCCGATGCCGAACCGTCCGGGCAGCGAAGAAATCGCCAGCAGTATGCCGCTTCCTCTTTTCATGCGCGGCATCATACACGAGTTTATCCTTCGTGGCCACTGGAATCGAAAACGAAAAAAAAGCTGAACTCTCAAATGACATGTGCTACATAAAATGCAAATTGGTTTTGCAATGACCGTTCAATCTTTCAGCAGCGGATCGCGACAGGATGCTGACGGGCCGGGATATTTCGAAAAAAGCAATCAAGGAGAACTTCAGATGCCGAAAACGGGAAGACACAATTCTTTGATCGATGTTGAGGGAATCCTGGTCGGTCATTTCACCAGCCGGAAATACGCAAGCGGCGTCACCGCGATCCTCAGCCCGGAAGGAGCGACAGCCGGCGTGGATGTTCGCGGCTCCGCACCGGGAACCCGCGAAACGGACCTGCTCCAGCCCATGAACTTGGTGGAAAAAGTTCAGGCGGTGGTGTTGACCGGCGGATCCGTCTATGGTCTGGCAACGGCCGACGGCGTGGTGCGCCGGCTCGAAAAGAAAGGCTGGGGATTTCCGCTGCAGGACGGCCATGTGGCGCCCATTGTGCCGGCGGCCGCTCTTTTTGATCTGGGCCGGGGAAAGCAGTTCGTTCCGCCGATCGGTCCAAAATGGGGGGCGGCAGCCTGCGACGCCGCGGGCAGCGCCGGCTTTCCCCTCGGATCCGTCGGCGCGGGAACGGGCGCCATGGCCGGAGGGATCAAAGGCGGCCTGGAAACGGCCAGCGAAGCCCTGCCCTCGGGAATCATCGTCGCGGCGATTGTTGCCGTGAACTCTCTCGGCTCCGTCATCGATCCCGCGACGGGGCGCTTCTGGGAAATCAGACAGGGAATGGGATCGGAATTCGGAGCTCTTGGAAAGCGAGCGGTGAAGCTGCCTCCGCCACCTGTGGCTTCCGCGGGACAAAACACAACCATCGGCGTGGTCGCAACCAACGCCGTCCTGACCAAAGCGCAGGCGCAAAAAATTGCCCAGATGGCCCATGACGGATTTGCCCGCGCCATCCGCCCGTCGCACACCATGTTTGACGGAGACACAATCTTTTGTCTTGGGACCAACAAGCGGAAACTGCCGGCAACCCGTGGATTTTTCGAATCTCCGGCGGCGGAAATGCTGACGGAAATGGGGCGCAGCGCCGCAGATTGCATGACCCGGGCCATCACCCGGGGAATCCTGGAGGCAACCAGCCTTTGCGGAATCAGGGCCTTCCGGGATCTGGACGCGCGCGGGAATGCTTAACGCTCCATAATCAAAGACCATCGTAAAAAGGCTTCTGTTTGAAGACGCAAAAGAAAATCATTTTATTTTTTGGGATAGGCGCTGCCGCGGTCGCCGTTCTTCTGGCATCTGCCTGGCTCTTCATTTCCTGGAAACTCTCTCAACCGGATGCTTTCAGGGAACCTCTAACAAGAATGATCGGCAAAGAACTGAACCGCCCCGTCCACTATGATGAGGGAAGCGGCTCTCTTTCCCTTCGCAAAGGACTGATGTTTACGTTTACCGGCATCGTCATCAAGGAAAAAGACGGCGTTGCCGACTTCGTTCACATCCGTTCCGCTTTCCTTCACCTGAACATACTCCCCCTCTTGAAAAATCAAATCTCCCTTAGGGAAGTTACTCTGGATCGGCCCGTCTTTTCACTGAAACGGGACAGAACCGGGGAACTGAACATTGCCGATCTTCTGGCAAAACCCCGGAAGGAAACATCGCTGAAAGTCCGCAACATCACCATTGAAAAAGGATCGGTGATATTTGAGGATCAGGCTGCGGGAAATGAAGGGATCACCACCCGTCTGGATGATCTCGACTGCACCGTTGATTCTCCTTTGTGGGGCAGTCCATTTCAATATCAAATGAATGCGACCGTGATCGAAGACCGGAACCAGGCGGCTCTTTCCCTGAAAGGAACCTTTGACCCCGCCCCGCCCGATAAACCCGTTTGGGCAAGCACCCTGAACGCTTCCATCCGGCTTACAGGATCGGATCTTCAGCATTACGCTCCCTATCTGAAGAATAAGGCATCCATTGAACGGCTGGGCGGCCTGCTGGATGTGGACACAAATTTTTCCGGAACCCCGGCAAATTTTTCATCAAAGGGCAGCGTCGCAGTGAAAAGCGCCCTGCTCGACTGCTCCAGGGCTTTTTCCAATCCGCTCACCCCGCAGACGGTCCGCCTCGATTACGCTTTGAGCCGCAACACTGGAAATCTTTCGCTGGACGTGTCACGCCTGGCAATCGATCGCTTTGAAGCCGGCGGCCGCCTGAACATCGAGGACTTGGACAAGGAAGATTTCTTCCTGACGGCTACCGCCACAACGTCGGCTTTTTCCCTGAAGGAAATGCGGCCCTTCATTCCATGGAAAATTATTCCAAAAACGGTGGGAGATTTTATTGCCGCGCACATTCGGGACGGCAATTTCCGCCTGAGCGAAGGAACGCTCAAAGGCAGGAAAAGTCAGATCGCACATATCGACAGTCCGGAAAATGCAGGGGTCCTCTCCCTCCGGGCGGACGTCAGTGAAGGCGTTTTTTCAGCGCAACAAACCGCGCCGGATTTTCATGACATCCGCGGCACCCTGGAACTTCAAAACCGCCTGTTCCGGCTGCGCGGCATGAAAGGGCTTTTCGGCCAATCGCCCTTTTCACTGGAAGGAAGCATTTCCGATTTTGCGAGGCCCGGTCCCGTTGAATACACGGCAGACATGACCGTCCAGCCAACCCGCGAGGAAGTCGTATGGCTTCTGGGAAAAGACCGGTTTCGTAATTTCAGCTTCAACGGTCCGTCCACTCTCGATCTGTCGGGAAAGGGAACGGCCTCCGATTTCCGCGTCCATGCCAACTGGGATCTGACCAAAGCTTCCTATGCGTTTCCGGACATCCTGGAAAAACCCGCCTCCAAAACAAACAACCTGACCGCCGAAATGATAGTCCATGCGGAAACACTGACATTTTCTTCCTTCAGGTGTGATCTGCCACCTGTGAAGATCAGCGGTTCGGCGACCTATAACTTCTCCGGAGAGATTCCTCTTTCCCTGCATGCCGAATCGAAAACCATGAACCTTCGTAAAGCCGCAGCCCTGTTTCCTGTCCTGAGGAATATGAATCCTTCGGGCACCGCCTCGCTCAATGTTTCCGGCAAGGGCGACCTCCTTCATCCCGCCTCTCTGCAATGGACGGGGAACGCGTCGCTGAGCAACGTTTCTTTGACGGTCCCGGCGCTCGACAAGCCGGTTAACGGCTTGACCGGGCAGATCTATTTCCGGGGCGACAAAATGGAAACGGGTCCGCTCAAAGCAAAAATCGGAGAAAGCGACATTCAGGGAAAGTTCAGCGTTGATGATTTTCGCAAACCGGTCGTCATGGTTCACTTCAGCGCCGATCGGCTCCACGCACAGGATCTCGGATGGACAAGCCCGAAAGACGACGCGTCTTTTTCCGTCGTCAGCGCGGAGGCAGTCTGGAAAAGCGGAGACCTCCAGGTCAGCCGTCTTTCATTCGGCCTGGGGAAAACTTTTTTCAACGCGTCGGGGCGCATCCGGGATTTTGCTGCGCCGAAAATTACGGCGGAGATAACCTCCCCTCGTATCCATTCCGATGACATCGCCCTTCTGGCCTCCCTGAAAACATCCAAAAAAGACGATTCCGCGCCATCCGGCGCAACCGTCGACGCAACCGTTCGGGCAGACGCGGCTTTTCTGGAAGGCGTTGAATTCAGCGCCCTGCAGGCCGTGCTGAACTACACACCCGGAAAGCTGAACGTCCAGTCCCTGGAAGCGGATGTTTTTGACGGGCACATCCGGGCAAAAGGCAAAGCGACCCTTCGTCCGGACGGTCGGAACCGCTATGAAGCGAATCTTGCCGCCGACGGAATCAGCCTGGCAAAGCTCCAGAGCGTTATGAACATCGGAGACAGACCGATCACCGGCAGTCTGTCTGTCTCCGGAGACCTGACCGCTTCCGGAAGTCAATTTGCCGATCTGAAGAAAACGGCAGCCGGCGCTTTGCAGATCCGGGCTGAAAAGGGTGTCCTGAAAAAGTTTCCCGTTCTTTCCAAAATTTTCTCCCTGCTGAACGTTTCTCAGCTTTTTCGGCTGAAACTGCCGGACATGGCCAAGGACGGAATGCCTTACAGCGCCATCACCGCCCATGCCTCCGTTCAAAACGGCGTGTTTTCTTCAAAAGATTTCTTTATTGCCGGCGACGCAATGGAAATCTCGGCGGCCGGCAGCGTTGACGCTTTCCGAAAAGAAGTGGACTGCATCGCCGGCATCCACCCCCTGCAAACACTGGATCTGATTGTGTCAAAAATGCCGGTCGTGGGCTGGCTGATTCTGGATAAAAACGGGAATGTGCTCACGATTTATGTTAAGATTAACGGCGATTGGAAAGACCCGAACGTCAAGCCCATGCCGGTAAGATCCATTGGAAAGGAAACGCTGGGCGTCTTCCGGCGACTTTTTCAACTGCCGGAAAAGCTGATCACGGATACGGGGGAAGTCATTCTGGGAAACTAAAGGAGACATCATGGCCGAAAACAAAACGCGGATTCAAAAAACGGCGGATTTCGTCCGAAAAGACATCTGGAGAATTCGCGGCACGGGGCTCCCTCCGGGAAAATCTTTCTTTCTGAAACTGGCCAGGGTCCTGATCCTTTCCATTCGGGGCTTCGACGAAGACAAATGCCAGCTTCGCGCGTCCTCCCTGACCTTTTATTCGCTGGTTTCGATCGTCCCCATCGCGGCTATGGCCTTCGGCATTGCCAAGGGCTTCGGATTTCAGAAAGTGCTGGAAGAACAACTGCGCGAAAAACTGGCCGGCCACGAGGACATCCTGGCCAATGTGATCCAGTTTTCCGACGCCCTTCTGGCCAATACGAAGGGCGGACTGATCGCCGGCGTCGGCCTGGTGGTTCTTTTCTGGGCCGTCGTCAAAATGCTGCGGCAGATTGAAGAGTCTTTCAACGACATCTGGGGCATCCGGGAAAAACGAACCATCGGACGAATGTTCGGCGATTATCTGTCGCTTATTTTGATCTGCCCGGTCATCCTTGTGCTGTCGAGCGGAGTAAACGTTTTCATTACCACGCAGGTGAATCTGATTCTGGAGAAGTTCACCGTTTTGGGAAGCTTCGGCCCCGTCATCTTTTTTCTTCTGAGGCTGCTGCCCTATACCCTCATGTGGGCGCTTTTCACCTTCCTCTACATTTTCATGCCGAACACTCAGGTAAAATTTTCCGTCGGCCTGATCGCCGGAATCATCACCGGAACGATTTTCCAGGTAGTCGAATGGGCTTACATCACGTTCCAGATCGGCGTTGCCCAATACAATGCCATCTATGGGAGCTTCGCCGCCCTGCCCCTGTTTCTCGCCTGGCTTCAGTTGAGCTGGCTGATCGTGCTGTACGGGGCGGAGCTGTCCTTTGCCTATCAGAACGTGGAAACCTACGAGTTCGAACCCGACGCGCTCGCAGCCAGCCACCGCCTCCGGACGCTGCTTTCCCTGCGCATCACCCATCACCTGGTCCAACGGTTCGTCCGGGGAGAAAAACCCGCGACGGCCCGCGACATCTCCAATCAACTGGAAATTCCCATCCGCTTCGTCAATGAAATTCTTTTCAATCTGGTAAAAAGCGATATTCTTTCAATGGCCCGGACGGAGGGAAGCGAGGAACAGGGTTATCAGCCCGCGCGCGACGTCAGCACGCTGACCGTACAGTATGTCATCGGCGCGATGGATAAACGAGGACTGAACCAGACGCCTTTTACGCAGTCCCCCGAATTCGCCGCCCTTTCAGCGTCCCTGGAAACGTTTGATCAAACGATGGCGCGTCAGCCGGAAAACAAGCTGCTCAAGGATTTGTAGCATGGCCGCAAAGAGAACATTTTTGTTTCGCGCACTGCTGGGAATGACCTGTCTGTGCTGGATGGCGGGCTGCGCTCCAACGCATATCGCCATGCAGGTCGAAAGTCATGCAGCGCCGAACTTCAACGCCTCGGCCCAGAAAAGATTTTCCTTTCTTCCTCCTGAGGGAGAAAAGTCCCTGACGCAAAAGCTGCCGGTCCTCATCCGCAGCGAAATGGAAAAGAAGGGCTTTGTCCATGACGACAGAAATCCGAATATCCTCGTCGCTGTGAAGGCCGGTACAACCACTGAGAAGAGGCGGGAGCCGGTCGTGTCCCGCCCGGTCCCGGTCTTGATGCCGTCGCGCGAAGGTGGATCACCGGACACGCACTATGTGATCGAGGGCGGCGGATACTATACGGTTCAGATTCGCCACATCAGAATGGATGTTTTCGGCGCGGCAGGCCAAAAGCCGGGCAATGAACTCTGGCAGGGCGAAGTTTCAAGCGAAGGGGATGAAGACATCGGCGAAGTCGCCGGATGTCTGGTCAGCGGTCTGCTCCGGGACTATCCGGCCGGACGGGGCAAATCCCGCATGACCCTCAAGCTTAACGAATGCAGATGACGGCAAAATACGCAATTCTCCGCGTCATCGGCGTCCCCGTCATCATCATGCTCTTCACCGGGATGTAGCGCGGACAAAGCCCGTCTCCTGAAACCCGCCCTCTTTTTCCCTTAGTGCAGCCGTGTAGAATCAGCTTGAGAGCTTTGCACAATTACAAAAATCATCAAAACCGTCATTCCGGACAAGCGCAACGCGATCCGGAATCCAGGAATAAAGGAACTGGTTCCCCGCTTCGGCGGGGACGATGTCTGGATACCGGCCTGCGCCAGAACGATTGTTACTTCCCCTACGTAAAAAAGGGACTTGCTTTTTTTACATAGTGGTATGACAAACTTAGCGGTTTTATGCGTTGTGCAAAGATCAGCTTGCATTGTTTATGATATTACTGATTTTTTCTTGCAAAGTCGTTTCAAAGTAGTAAGATGACCGCCGACCCAAAGAATTTCCTTCAGAATTACGTTTTTAACATTCGAAATCGCTCGTTTCTCTAACGGAGAGTTTCATTATGATAAAAGACAAGAAGAATAACGGCGCAAACCTTGGTTTTGAGGCAGATCTCTGGCGCGCTGTCAATATTTTCAAGGAAATCGGCTATGGCGAATGAACTTATTCCCGCATCTTCCGAAGGGCAATTGCTGATTTATGAAGACGGCTCTCTGCGTGTGCAGGTGCGC
>Ga0255342_1002725_pt1 | contig 21293 bp, 24 predicted proteins | sample wastewater_treat_3_FD_192416 | JGI IMG/M metagenome (GOLD analysis project Ga0255342, IMG submission 192416) | Wastewater microbial communities from Lulu Island WWTP, Vancouver, Canada - plant14 | ecosystem: Engineered > WWTP > Wastewater > Unclassified | place: Canada: Vancouver, British...
GTCCGGGCTCAAAGTGCCGCACATGGGCTGGAACGCCCTGCACGGCCTGCGGCCCGGCGGCATCACGGGCTCTGTTCCGGAAGGGTCGAGCGTGTATTTCGTCCACTCCTACTATGTGAAGCCCGAGGAGCCCGCTGCTGTCTCCGCGAAGTGCACGCACGGCGAGACCTTCTGCGCCGTGGCGGCCACGGGCAATGTCTTCGCCACTCAGTTCCACCCGGAAAAGAGCGGCGCCATCGGGCAGGGCATTCTTCGCAGTTTCTGCGAGATTCCGGCTTGAGCGGCTGCCTGTTCGACATCATCCCCGCCATTGACCTGCGCGATGGCAGGTGCGTGCGCCTTGTTCAGGGCGACTACAGCCGCGAGACTGTCTATTCGAGCGACCCGGTGGCCATCGCGAAGCGATGGGAGGAGATGGGCGCGAAGCGGCTGCATGTCGTGGACCTCGACGGCGCCCGCGAGGGCGAGCCGCGCAATCTCGAGATTGCGGGCAAGATTGCCAGGGCCATCGCCATCCCCTGCGACATCGGGGGCGGCATACGGTCGCGCGAGTCCGCGCGTTCCGTGCTCGACGAAGGGTTCCAGCGGTTCTCAATCGGAACGCGGGCGCTGGACGCCGAGTTTGCCGGGGCGATATTCTCCGAGTTTGGCGACGCCGCCATTCTGGACATCGCCGCGAGGGACGGGATGGTGTCGGTGGCTGGCTGGCAGGAGCAGACTCAGGTGAACGCGCTCGATCTGGCGGGCGATCTGGACGCCGTGGGATGCCGGCGCATCATATTCACGGATGTATCCCGCGATGGCGCTCTCTCTGGCCCGAACGTGGATGCGGTGCGGTCAATGGCCCAGGGTGTGCGCGCGAGCGTCATCGCAAGCGGCGGCGTGTCACAGGTAGGAGATATCGTCGCCCTGGCGGGTCTTGCCCCGCTGGGCGTCGAAGGTGTGATTGTGGGAAAAGCTCTGTACGACGGCCGCCTCGATCTCAAGGCGGCCCTTGAAGCTCTGGACGCTGCCCGTCCGCGCCCCTGACGGTCCTAGAGGCCGGGGGGGAGCTTCGGGAGGATGTGCCCGACGACCAGGCTCAGCACGAAGAACGCGACGGCGGCGACCATTGTGTACCGCTGAAGCTGATCGTCCAGCCCGGCCTTGCCCTTGAACGTCGTGGCGCTCTTGCCGCCGATCGTTCCGCCCATGCCCTCGCTCTTGGTCGTCTGCGACATCACGATGGCTATCAGCACCACCGCGGACAGAAGCTGAATGGTGTTAAGAAGGATGTGAATCATCTATCGAGTCGTATCTGTCTTTCTGAATAACGCCCGCCCCGGTATCTCCGGCGCCAGGCTTACTTGTTATCGGCAGAAGCCGATGAGTCCTTAGAACTGTTGTCCTCGGTCATCTCCCGCGAGGCCTTCTTGAATTCCTTCATCCCCTCGCCGAGGCCCTTCATCATTTCCGGTATCCGCTTGGCCCCAAACAGAACCAGAATGATGACAGCGATTGGCCAGAGTTCAGCAAACCCAACTGCGTTCTGAAACTGCATATCCGTGCCCTTTCCGCTCACCTGCGCAGGCTAATCGCCACGCTCCGGCGGTGATGCCTCCAACTCCCCTTCACCCTCCGTCACATCGTCATCCGCGGCGTCTTCCTGGTGCCCCTCAGTCGGATCATCGTCCCGGGCGTCCGCGTCCGCATCCGTAGCGCCCATCCAGTTTTCCTCGTCGCCAACTGCCATCTCTTCGGCGTCGCGATAGGGGGCGTACGGGTCTTCCTCCCCGTCTGTGCTCGCCGTGCTGTCGGCCGTGACTGCTGACTCCCAGTCGTTCACCAGCCGCCGGGGCTCTTCCATCGCCTCTTCGAACGCGGTGGTCACCTCGCTCGACATTCGCTTGAGTTCGCGCATGGCCTGCCCCACGGTGCGCCCGATTTCGGGCAGTTTCTTCGGCCCGAACAGCAGCAGGGCCAGCACGAACAGCATTACGATTTCGGGAGGTCCGATGCTCAACTGACCGTCTGTTCCCCGGTTGCCTGTCTGATCTCCACCTGCCGGGCAAGAGCCTCGATGGACTCTCGCGAGCAAAACCCGGCTCCGAATGTCATCGCGTTTGCGGCTCCGGCGGCCGTCGCCAGCCGCAGGCACTCCGCCAGCCCACGCCCATGATGTCGCGCAAACAGAAAACCCGCCACAAATGCGTCCCCCGACCCCACCGCGCTCACAAACTCGATGGGAGGCGGCGACGCCATCCACTGCTCGTCTTTCGTTACGGCCAGAGCGCCCGTGCGCCCCATGGAAACGAGCATCGTCCCGATGCCGCCGCTCACGTAGCGGCGCGCTTCATCGGCTGTCTCGGCGGTCGTAATCAGGTCCCGGCCAGTCAACTCGGCCATCTCACGCGCGTTCGGCTTGGCGATGTCCGGCAGTGCCTCCATCCCGAGCGCCATCGCCCGTCCGCTCGAATCGAGAAGCGCCCACTTGCCCTGCTCGTGTGCGGCGCCGATCCAGCGCGCGTATATGCCGGGCGGAACGCCCGGGGGAATGCTGCCCGACATCACCAGACCCTCTGCCTCCGGCAGCCTCGCGAAGATGCGGCTTTCCAGATCCTCGATCTCCGCTTGCCGTATCTCCGGGCCGTTCTCGTTGATCTCGGTCTGCGTGCCCCGCTCCGGATCTATCACGGTGATGCAGACCCGGGATTCCCCCGCCGTCTCCACGAGATTCGCCGGAATCCCCTCCGCCGCCAGTCCTTCCCGGATGAACCCGCCGTTGTAGCCGCCCGCAAAACCCATCGCGAGCGTTTCCGCGCCAAGCTCCTTCAGAACGCGCGACACATTGATGCCCTTGCCGCCGGGGACGATCCTCGACTCCGACGGCCGGTGCACCCGGTCCAGAGAGAAGTTCGCCACCGTGTAGGTTTTGTCAACCGCGGCGTTGAGTGTGACAGTGATGATCATAGAGTCCGTTCGGGCCTGTGTTGAGGCCCTGCACCGGCTGTAGCATATCACCACAGGCTCATTCTGAGCAACCTCAGCGGCCATCCTGCGAGCATTTGCCCGGTGCCGTCCATGACCTTTCTGAGGCCGGGCGAACATGGTATAATGCGGCGGCCCGCCAGCATGGAAGCCGGGCCGCGATACCCTTATGAACTTTCTCAAACTGCTGTCCGGCCGCTTTTCGCGCGCCATCGGTATAGACCTCGGAACGGCGAATACGCTCGTCCACGTGCGCGGCAGGGGGATTCTCCTCCGCGAGCCCTCGGTCATCGCCATCGAGGTGGAGAGCCGCAAGATTCTTGCCGTCGGCGAGGAAGCGAAGCGAATGCTTGGGCGCACCCCGGGCAACGTCGTCGCAATCCGGCCGCTCAAAGACGGCGTTATCGCCGACTTCGACCAGACCGAGCAGATGCTGCGCGGGTTCATACGCAAGGTCCACCGCGGCGGCGGCTTCGTCCGGCTTAAGGTCGTCGTGGGTATCCCGTCCGGCGTCACCGAGGTCGAGCGCCGCGCGGTGCTCGATGCGGCGCGCAAAGCTGGGGCGCAGGAGGCCTACCTCATCGAGGAACCCATGGCCGCCGCCATCGGCGCCGGCCTGCCTGTCAGCGAGCCGACCGGAAGCATGATCGTGGACATCGGCGGCGGAACTACCGAAGTCGCCGTCATTTCGCTCGGAGGCATCGTCACCAGCAATTCGGTGCGCGTCGCGGGCGATGAAATAGACGAAGCGATTGTTGCCTATGTCCGGCGGGTGTACAACCTCATGATCGGGGACCGCACCGCCGAAGACGTCAAGACCACAATTGGTTCCGCCTACCCGCTGGAACAGGAACTGACTCTGGAGGTGCGAGGGCGCGACCTCATCTCGGGCCTGCCCCGGAGCGCCCTGCTCACGTCGGAGGAGATTCGCGAGGCCATAGCCGACCCGGTGAACTCGATTGTCGAGGCGGTTAAGCTCACTCTCGAGCGCACACCGCCAGAGCTGTCGGCGGACATCATGGAGCGGGGCATCGTGATCGCGGGAGGCGGCGCTCTTCTGCGGGGGATTGATCAGCTTCTTGCGGACGAAACAGACATGCCGGTGCATGTCGCCCACGATCCGCTCTCCTGCGTGGTCATCGGGACGGGACGCGCGCTCGAGGAATCGGAGACGAATCCCGCGCTGCGCAAAGCCCTCGTGAACTCCGCCAGGTTCGGCTAGACCGCGCTGCCATGACGGAACGCCACGGATGCCAGCCCCGATGAGCCGCAGAACCTTACGGCTGATCGTGTTTGCGGCCGTCCTGATCCTGGGCATTACGGCCGGCGTCGCGCAGAGGCGGGTGCAGACACAGGGACGCGCCGGATTTGTCAGCGAGTGGACGGGGCTACTGGCGCGGCCGTTCCTTGTCTCGGGCCAGGCCGTCGCGTCCAGGGGCCGCTCCTTTGCCAGCATATTCCGCACCAACTCCTCGCTGAAGCGCCAGAACTCGGCCCTCGCGAGCCAGAACGAGCGCCTCCGCCGCCGCGTACACCAGATGACCGAAGCCGAAGCGGAGGCCAAACGCCTGCGCGACCTCCTGTCGCTCAGCGAGAAGCTAACCGCGGAGACCGTGACCGCGCGGGTGCTTGTCCGGCCCGCAACCCCCTGGGTGCAGACCTGCACTATCGGAGCCGGATCGTCCGACGGGGTCAAGGTCGGCTCGGCCGTTGTGGGCGGCCGTGGGCTTGTGGGGATGGTGTTCACGATGCAGCCCCGCACCAGCCAGGTGTTGCTGATCAGGGACGCGACCAGCTCTGTGGCGTCTCTCGTCCAGCGCACGCGGGCGCCGGGAATATGCTCGGGCGATGGCGGGGAGATGCTGCGCATGATGTACATTCCGCTGGCCTCGGACGTCCGCAAGGGCGACAGCGTGCTGTCATCGGGCGATGGCGGGGTCTTCCCGAAGGGGATCGTTGTCGGAACGGTTGAATCTGTGACGGCGCAGAAGCACGAGCATTTCAAGACGGCACTCATCCGGCCCGCTGTCGAGCCGCGCTCGCTGGAAGAGGTGCTTGTCGTGGTGGAACGCCCGTGAAGGTCGCGGCGGCTTTTGTTGCGCTGTTTGCCGCGTTTGTGCTGCAGGGGCAGTTCTCCGACAGGGTCGCGTCCACGCAGTGGCGTCCCGACCTCATCCTGACCGTTGTCATCATCTCCGCGCTGCTGCTTCGAAGCCCTGCTCTGGGAGTCATCGCGCTCACCGGAGGGTTTCTCGAAGGGGTGCTGTGCGGACGGTACTATGCGGCGTTCACAATCAGCCGGGTGCTGGCGGCGCTTGTTGCTGTCACCGTCGCCGAGCCGCTGGAAGTGAACCCGGCCGTGGCCGTGGGCGTGGCGGCGCTGTCGGCAGCCGCGGCGCAGGTGGTGTTCCTGCTGGTCGAGCCGTCGGGCAATCTTGCGTTCTGGGCAAACACGGCTGCCCGCCAGGTGCTGCTGGTCAGCGTTATGGCCGCGGTTCTCTATCCGCTTGCCCGCAGACTCGCCGGTGACCCGCGCCCGGAGGAACTGTGAGCCTGCGCCGGACTGTCGAGCGTGTTATACTGTGAGCCAGACGAGGCTGTTATGACCCGCGGCGTCCCGGCGCTCGTGGCTATTGTCGGGCCCACGGCGGCGGGGAAGACAGGCGCGGCAGTCAGCCTGGCGGAAAAAACCGGGGGCGAAATAGTCTCCGCGGACAGCATGCAGATATGGCGGGGAATGGACATCGGCACGGCGAAGCCCTCACCCGCGGAACGTAAGCGCGCCACCTTTCATCTGGTGGACGTGGCGGATCCCGGTGACGATTTCAGCGTTGCCGTTTTCCAGCAGATGGCCCGGGAGGCAGTCGCCGAAATCCGGGCGCGCGGGAAGTGCGCCATTCTGGCGGGTGGGACCGGGCTGTATATCCGCGCGGTGGTGGACGGTCTGTCGTTCCCGCCACCGCCGTGCACGGAGGTGCGCGAGCGCCTGCGCGCGGAAGCCGAGAGCGGCGGCAGCGGCGAACTGCTCGAGCGGCTGCGCGCGGTGGACGCGGCCGCGGCGGAGCGGTTGTCTCCCGCGGATACAAAGCGCATCATCCGGGCGATGGAAGTCTTCGAGACGACCGGGAGGCCGATCTCGTCGTTTCACGAGGACGACCGCAGGAGGCGCGAAAACACGCAGTGGAAACTATTCGGCCTGGAGTACTCTACCGAGGCTCTTGCCGTAAGAATCAATGAGCGTGTCGACGCGATGGTGCGCGAGGGGCTCGAGCAGGAGGTGAGGGCGCTGAAGGAGCGGGGCCTATCCCGCGACTCACAGGCGGGCAGGGCACTCGGGTACAGCGAGATGCTTGCCTGCCTGGACGGTGAGTGCTCGCTCGATGAGGCTGTTGAGGCGATCAAGCTGAACACGCGCAGGTTCGCGAAGAGACAGCGAACCTGGTTCCGCGCGGACAGCCGGATCGCATGGATAGCCGCGGAGGGCAAGTCTCCGGATGCGATCGCGGAGGAGATTCTCGAGTGCCTGAGAGGATAGGGGAGTCCGTTCGCGGGCTGACCGGGGAGTTTCGATTGAACTGATTATCGTGCGGCAGGGGTCAGGGCCGCACAAGCGATGCCGGGCGGCTGATAAGCCCGGAATACGGCGGTCCCTGGCGAAGGAATTGCCGCAGTTGAGGGAGTTATGCACAAAAGCCAGACGAATCTTCAGGATCTTTTCCTGAACCAAGTTCGCAAAGAGAACGTGCCGGTCACGGTCTACCTTATTGGAGGGGTTCAGCTCAAGGGACATGTTCGCGGGTTTGACGCGTTCACTATCATTCTCGAGAGCCCGGGCAAGCCGACTCAGCTCGTCTACAAGCACGCGCTGGCGTCGGTGGTGCCGGCCAGGCCCGTGAGCTTCCGGGTGGATTCGCCCGGGCCGCGCGAAGCGCCGGCGCAGACTCAGGATGCGCAGCCGCAGGAGGATACGGAAGCAAGCGACGAGGCAGACGCGTAGTGCGTTTTACCAAAATGCACGGCGCCGGCAATGACTTCGTCGTTGTTGACGCGACAGCCGCCAGTCTCGACGGGGTGGAGATGGCGGCGCTCAGCAGACGGGTCTGCGACCGCCATATGGGGGTGGGGGCGGACGGATTGATGCTCGCCGTCCGGGGCGAGCAGGCCCCCTTCCGGATGCGGCTGTGGAACTCCGACGGGAGTGAAGCCGAGATGTGCGGCAACGGCATCCGCTGCTTCGCGCGCTTTCTTCAGAAGCAGGGTCTCGCCTCCGGGCACGAGCTTGCGATCGAGACGGGAGCCGGAGTCAAGAAGGTGCAGTTCATCGAGTCCGGCGAGCGCTCGGCAGAGCTCAGGGTGGATATGGGCGCGCCGTTGCTGCGGAGGGCCGACATCCCGATGGCGGGCGCGGATGATGGTGCGGCTTTTGTCGGCGAGACGCTGTCGGTAGGCGGCCGCGAACTGGACGTCATCTGCGTTTCGATGGGAGTGCCGCACTGCGTGGTGCGGGTGGACGATGTGGATGCGTTTCCCGTCACCGAGATCGGGCCGCTCATCGAAAACCACGCCCTCTTCCCGCGCCGCACGAATGTGCCGTTCGTCGAGGCGTTATCCGGGTCGGAACTGAAGGCGCGGGTGTGGGAGCGCGGCGCGGGACTGACGCTCGCTTGCGGCACGGGCGCGTGCTCGTGCGTTGTCGCGGGGGCTCTCGACGGGTGGTCGGGGCGGTCGGCTCTGGTTCATCTGGAGGGCGGCGATCTGCGCATCGAGTGGCTTCCGGACGGCCGGGTGCTGATGACCGGCCCGGCGGCCGAGGTTTTCACGGGCGAGTTTCCGCTCTAGGTCTGCCCTGGCGCCGAAGCAAGGCGCCGATGCCGCGAGTGGGCGCGGCGCTCTGCTGACGGCGGACCCGCCAGCCATGTCCTATGCCCCACGAAGTAGCACAGAAGGATAGAGCCGTTATCCTCTTCGAGAGCGAAGAGGAGGACGTCTGGCACGTCGAGGAGATGTGCGAGCTTGCGTTCACGGCAGGCGTGGATGTCGTGGGGCGCTTCTTCTCGCGTGTGCGGCGGCGTCCCGGGCAGCCGTTCATTTCGGCTGAGCGCGCCGCCGACCTGCATCACGATGTGCTCGAAAGTGGCGCGAACGTGCTGCTTGTCGCGGAAGATCTGGGCCCCACCGAGCACTCGGAACTGCAGCAGGAGGTCGGGGTGCGCGTGGTGGATCGCACGCAGCTCATTCTCGACATCTTCGCCCGAAGAGCCCACACGAAGGAAGGCAAGCTGCAGGTGGAGCTTGCCCAGCTTTCCTATCTGCTGCCCAGGCTCGCCGGTTCGGGGTCGCAGATGTCGCGGCTGGGCGGCGGCGTGGGCACGCGGGGGCCGGGAGAGACGAAGCTCGAGTCCGATCGCAGGCGCTTCCGCCGCCGGATAGGCGCCCTGACCGACGAGATCGAACTCGTACGCAAGCACCGCGAGGTTGCCCGCACCGCGCGCAGGAAGCTGCCGTTTCCCTCCGCCGCGCTGGTCGGATACACCAGCGCCGGCAAGTCCACCCTGCTGAACCTGCTTTCTGGTTCGCAGGTGCCGGCGGACTCTCGCCTCTTCTCCACGCTCGACCCGACAACCAGGCGGGTGGTTCTTCCGGACGGGTGGGGCGTGCTCGTGACGGACACTGTCGGGTTCATCCGCAACCTGCCTCACTCGCTCATCGCGGCCTTCCGCGCAACGCTGGAGGAGGTGCAACTGGCGGATGTGCTGGTGCTGGTGGTGGATGCCTCGCATCCGAACCGGGATGACCAGATAGACGCCGTCCGCGACACGCTTGCTCAGATAGGCGTTCACGACAAGCCCACGGTCACCGTCTACAACAAGAGCGACCTCTGCCCCGACACTTACGAACTGCGCCGTCTCGTCGCAAACGACCCTCTGTCCTGCTACATGTCCGCGCTGCGGCAGGATGGCGTCCCGCACCTTATCGCGCGAATCAGGGCGGCGGTGGAGTCGCTGCTCGTCCCGGTGGAAGCGCTGGTGCCCTACGAACGCAGCGACCTCGTTTCGCTCTGCTACGACTGCGGCCGCGTCAACAGCGCGGAGTACACCGAGCAGGGCGTGCTCATCCGCGCCGACCTCGCGTTGTCGTTCGCGGCGCATCTGACGCCCTATCTGCTTGGCCAGAGCCCGGAAGCCGGGTAAAGGTGTTTCGTCCTCTCCTGCATCGCGATTACCGGCTCTACTGGTCGGGAACGCTCGTCTCGTTCACGGGCACGTGGCTGCAGAGCACGGCGCTGTCGTGGCTGGTGCGCTCGCTGACGGCGTCGCCCTTCCTTCTGGGAGCCGTCGCGTTCTGTTCGTCCGCGCCGATGTTCGCTCTGTCGCTTTTCGGAGGCGTGCTTGCGGACCGCCTCGACAAGCGCCGCACGCTGTTCTTCACTCAGGCGGCGCTTTCGGGCTGCGCCACCCTGCTCGCATATCTCACAATCAGCGGGCGCGTTCAGATCGAGCATATTATGCTGATCGCTCTTGCCAGCGGCACGGCGGCCGCCCTGGACGCCCCGCTCAGGCAGAGCCTGGTCTACCACCTGGTCGGCAAGCAGGATCTCCCGAACGCCATCGCCCTCAACTCGGTCGGGTTCAACAGCGCGCGCATACTGGGCCCGGCTCTGGCGGGCCTCATCATCGCCGCCTGGGGCCAGGGGGTCTGCTTCGCCCTCAACGCGGCGAGCTTCGGGGCGGTCATTCTGGCGCTTGTGATGGTGCGGGTGGATACCCGCCCCGCCCAGGAGCCGAGTTCCAGCATTCTGTCCGACCTTCGGGGCGGACTGATGTACATCAGGTCGCAGAAGACGATCCTGGGGCTTCTGCTCATGATGGGAATCCCCCACGTTCTGTGTTTTCCGTATCAGACGATGCTGCCGATATTTGCCCGGGATATCCTGCATCAGGGGGCAGGGGGGTTCGGGGCGATGCTCAGTTTCGCGGGTATCGGCGCGCTTACAGGGGCGATGTCCATCTATCATCTCTCGCGAAGCATGGGCAGGGGACGGACGATGATTGTGGCGGCGGGCGTTGTGGGGCTCGCCCTCATCGGACTGTCACAGTCCACCAGCTATCCCGTCACGCTCGCCTGCATGGTGCTGGCGGGCTATGGGACGGTCGTCTACATCGCGTCCATCAACGCAGTCCTGCAGACGCTCGCCTCCGACCGCATGCGCGGGAGGGTGGTTGGAACGTATGTCTTCGTGTCCCAGGGCCTCAGCCCCATCGGCAGTCTGTGGATCGGCGGCCTTGCCGAGTTCTCGTCCCCCCAGTTCGCCGTGCTGTCGGGCGGGCTTGTGTTTGTGGCGATCAGCGTCATTGTCTGGCTGCGGCGCCCGGACATCCGCCTGCTGTAGCGGAGCGGGGAACCGCCCGGGCGCTGGCGCAGTCCTCAAATGGCTGGCGCCTGGTGTTGACACCTTGGGCGCTCAAAACTAGAATGCCCCTTGTCCGGCGTCTGTTGCGGGCACGGTCGCCGTCTTGGCGGGTGTCATCTCCGGAGGCTTGAAACACTACATGAAACTACACAGGTTTGCTTTGTTCGCGGCGCTCGCGCTGCTGACGCTCCAGGCGGGCATCGGCGCGGCGCCCGTGGATACCTCGGGTATGAGGCTGCTCAGTTACGATGACGGGAAGATGGATGAGCGCGTGAAGCTCAACCTGACCGGCGCCACAGTCGAGTTCACGACCGGCGGAGCGCGCGACCTTACCGGAGTCCAGTTCTTCGGGTCGCGCTATGCCACCGACGCGACTCCTCTCGACAACTTCATCGTCACCATCTCCGACGAGCAGTTCCGGCCGATGCAGCGCATTGACAAGCCGCTGACGAACATCAGCCCCGGCCGGGATACCTGGCAGATGATGACTCTCGACACGCCGTTGTCGGTGTCGGGCAAGTTCTACGTGACGCTCATCTACGATTCCACGCCGCGCAAGGGAGTGTTCCTCGGCGCCGATGCGACGGACCCCGGCGACTCGTCCAGAGTGGGTGTTCCCGGAACCGTCGCCGCTCCCGTTGATCCGAAGGTGAACTTCATGATCCGCGCCATGACCGCTCCTCCGGGCGCCGCCGCCGCGGCACGAGCGGCGAAGCCGGCCCCGGCGGTCAAGAAGCCGGCGGTATCTGCCGCGCCCTCTGGGACGGCCTCCGCGGCAAAGCCGAAGCCCGCGCTTACGCCGTTTACGCGGCCGTCCGCGAAGGGTCAGTTTGCCTATCGCGATGCCAACCGCCGCCTCACCATGCGCTCCAAAGCGCCCGCGCTTCCTCGCGGGGCCGGACGCGTTGATGTGAGCTGGGATGTCGCGCCGCCCGTTTCGGTTACGCTCCAGTATGTGGGCTATGGTGCGAAGAAGCCTTCCGTGTCCGTGGGGCAGTTCAACGCCAGCAGAATCGTCGTGGACTTCCCGGTTCCCGAGCCTGCGCAGTTCAGTGTGCTCGTCGAAAAGCCGGGCTTCCAGGCCGCGAGCAAGGTGTTCCGCGTGGTGCGCGGCAGCAATCAGCAGTGGCGCGCGATGCTGGTGAAGGGCGGCGGTGCGGGCGCGCCTCCTCCGGCGATGGACCCCGGGACGCAGCCTGCTGACGAGCCTGTTCTGCCCGCGAATCCGCTGCCGTCCTCCGTGGACCCGGGTCGCAACGCCACGGGGTTCGGCGGGAACATGAGCGCTCCTGACCAGCCCGCCGTCGAGCCGGGAGCCGGGCCTGTGGTGCCCTCCATTGACGCCCCGTCGCCGCTGCCGGGTGCGGACGACCCGGCGCTTCGCATGAACGCGACCCCGCGCGCTCCGCGGGCCGGCCGTGAGCCGGGCAATCGCCCCAGAGTTGGGCCTGCAGATGGCGGCAATGCCGCGCCCGGAACAGCTACAGACGGGGCCTATCGCAGGCCGCGCAGAAACGTCGCCCCGCCTCCCGCTCCGGGTGGGAATGCTGGCGGAAACAACGACGCCGGCGACGTTCCGCCTCCGCCGGCTCTGTAGTTTTCTTTCAGTCAGTATCCAGCAGGGAATCCCTCTTCCGGTGCAGGGGCGCTGGCGGAGGGATTCCCTGTTTCTGCCCTGCGTTGAATGAGAGGGTGTGTTCGCAGAGGAGCGTCGCCGGTGTCAGGCGTCGCGTTCGAAGAGGACCCTGGCCGGGCTCCCATCGGCGCCTTCGAGCTTGAGCGGCAGGCAAACAATCCGCCACCAGCCGCCTGAAACCTCCCGCAGGTCCAGTCCCTCCACCAGAACGATGCCCGCCCCCAGAAGGGTGTCGTGCACAGCATGCGAGCCCGACCGGAAGCCCTCGACCGACAGATAGTCCACGCCGACGAGCCTGATCCCGCGCTCAGCAATTGCCGCGGCCGCTTCGCCCGATATGTGCGCGAAGTCCTCGCAGAAACTGTCGGAGGTCAGAAGGCCCCGCGCGGTGTTGGCCGTGCGCAGAATGAGCCGTTCGCATTTCGGGGCAGCGGCGAGGTCCTCCGCCGTGACCGAGTCCCGCACATCGGGGAGATCGATCACGTAAGCGGGGCCTATCAGCACGTCCAGCGCCATCCCTTCAACAGTGGAGCCTCCTGACACGAAGTGCGACGGCGCATCCACATGCGTGCCCGTGTGAACACCCATATCCAGGCGCGTGACATTGCACGAGTCCCCGTCTGCCATGCTGGAAGTCCTGGTGAAGACGACACCTCCGTCGCCGGGCCAGACGGCCATGCCCGGGCGGATGGGCTGGGTTGCGTCAACGCGTATCAAAAGGGGGAGTTTCTCAGTAATCGTCGAGAAGCTTGCTCACGCGGAGCTTGAGCGACTCGGGGCAATGCGCCTCGGAGCCCTTGCGGCGGACCACTTTCCAGAGCGAAGCCTCGAACGCAAAGCGGTCGCAGCAGTGGCGGCATATCTGAAGGTGCTCCTCGACGTCTTCGATGGAGGCTTGCGCCCCTTCACGATCGAGGTAATCGTATAGAAGCGCCACCGCTTCGCCACAGGTCAGTTTTCTATGCCCCGACATAGCCCATTTCGCGCGCCTGCTCGTAGAGATGCTTCTGAAGGACTTTGCGCCCGCGATAAAGGCGGGAACGCACGGTCCCGATCGGGATGTTGAGGATGTCCGCGATCTCCTGATACGCGAAGCCCTCAACCGCGTTCATGACGACCACCAGCCGGAACTCCTCGGGCAGCCTGTCTATCGCCGCCATAATGTCGTTGTAGGCAAACTTGCTCAGAATCTGGGATTCCGGATCCTCTCCCAGTTCGTTGTTCCGCGCTGCCTGCGAAAGGAAATAGAAGTCCTCTACCTCCGGCAGGTCCACGCGCTCCGGCTCCCGCGATTTCTTGCGGTAGCTGTTGATGAACGTGTTCGTCAATATTCGAAACAACCACGCCCGGATGTTGGTTCCGGACTGGAACTGGTCGAAGTGGCGAAAGGCGAGGAGGATGGCTTCCTGCACGAGGTCTTCCGCGTCGGAGGGGTTGCGGGTCATGCGAAGCGCGGCCGAGTACATGCTGTCGAGATGCGGCAGCGCCTGCTCTTCGAACTCCCTGCGTCTTGTATCTTCGGCGGCAGCCATTGTTGTCTGCGGGATGATGTCTGGCGGACAAAGCCGTCCGCCCATATGTCCCGCCGAAGTATAGCCGACTCCTGTCCGTAAGTCAAAAAGCTATCCGGATTGGATGGCTTCTGCAGGAACACCGCCTGCCCTGCCGCGTATCAGTCAGACAGGAGTGTCCGCATGTCAGGAGATCCCTTTCCCATATACTGCCGCCAGTGCCACCGCGCAATTGCCGCATCGGCGCGCGTCTGCCCGCACTGCGGCGCCGCTCAGGGGCTGGCCGCGCAGGCCCCTCCGGCCGCGCCGCCCCGGCAACAGCAACAGACGCAATATGCCGCTCCGGCTGCCGCGCCGCCAGGCGCCGCGCCCGCGGCGCAGGGCGTCTCGACCTGCTACAGCTGCATGACGCAGGTTACTCCCGGCGATGTTTTCTGCCGCGCGTGCGGCAGGCCGCTGGTGGCCGGAATCGGGGGCGGAAGCGTTGACGCGGGCCAGGCCAGCGCCAAAGCCTACGGCATCAGCGCGCTTGTATGCGCGCTTCTCGGATTCGGACCCGGAGCGGTGATTCTGGGGCTGGTGGCCATGGTCAAGGGCTCGCGGGGCCTGGGGTGCGCCGCCATCATCATCGGCATAGGCGGTACAGTCCTCTTCGTCATTCTTGGCGCTGGACTGATTCAGGAGGCTCTGCGCATGTTTCCCGGCGTGGGAACGGGCGGTATTCCCCCCGATCTGCTGCCCTGACCCTGGCGTCTTGAGGACGGATGCCGCGTATATCGTCTAATATGTGCATGGGCGCCGAGTGGTTGACTGCGCGGGGCGCTTTCGGACATCCCGCGCGGTAGGAAAGTCCGGGCTCCGCAGGGCGGGATGCCGGATAACGTCCGGGGCCGCGGGAGACCGCGGTACGGAAAGTGCCACAGAAAAGAAAACTCGAAGCGCGGCCTCCGGGCCGCGCCCGAAAAGCTGAAACGGTGGTGTAAGAGACCACCAGGTCCCGCGAGAGCGGGGTGCTGGGTAAACCCCATCTGGAGCAAGGCTAATAGGAAGGGGCTGACGCTGCCCGCGATCCCTTCGGGAAATGCCGCTTGAGCGCCGGCGCAAGCCGGCGCCCAGACAGATGACCACACAAAACAGAACCCGGCTTACGGGCGCCCACCTTCTTTATAGACTTTGGTCATACGCTCGCCGCACGAAAGGCCGCACAACGGATGCCCAGCGACCGGCTCGCACAACAGATTGAGTTCATCGTCGAAGTGGACAGGCTGAAGCAGGTGTTCCGCCAGACGCTGCTGATGGACGCCTCCCGCCGCGAAAACGACGCCGAGCACTCCTGGCATCTCGCGCTGATGGCGGTGCTGTTGAGTGAATACTCCGCAGCGCCCGATCTCGATCTTCTGCGTGTCATCAAGATGGTGCTCGTTCACGACATCGTCGAGATAGACTGCGGCGATACGTTCTGCTACGACAAAGAAGCCAACATCGGCAAGCTGGAGCGCGAGACGAAATCGGCCGACCGCATCTTCAACATCCTGCCGCCCGACCTGGCCGCCGATGTCCGCGCTCTCTGGGACGAGTTCGAGGCGCGCCAGACTCCCGAAGCAAGGTTTGCCGCGGCGCTGGACAGGCTCCAGCCGCTCCTGCACAACTTCAGAACAGAAGGGGCAGCGTGGCGGCGGCACGGCGTGACCGCCGATCAGGTCATCGAGCGTAACTGCCACATCGCCGAGGGCGCGCCCGCGCTCTGGGAGTTCGCCAGGGGCATGATCGAGGACGCAGTTCGCAAGGGATATCTTGCGCCCGCACCTGACCAATAGAGGGTTTGCGCCCCCCGGCCGCTAACTCACTTCTGATTTCATCGCAGGAGAGGCGGGCAGATATGCAGCTCAAGCCAGGGTACATCGTTTCCGGTATCTTTCTTATCGCGCTCATTTGCTGTGCGGGCTGTTCCAGGCAGCAGGCGCCTTCGGGCAAGGGCGCGACAACCATCGCAGTCATCCCCAAGGGCACCACGCACGCATTCTGGAAATCCGTGCATGCGGGCGCCCTGAAGGCGGCAAAGGAGCTCGGGGTCGAGATCAGGTGGCAGGGGCCGCTCAAAGAGGACGACCGCGAGGCGCAGATCCGCCGCGTCGAGGAGTTCGTGAGCACGGGCGTGTCCGGAATCTGCCTCGCGCCGCTTGACGATGTCGCGCTGAAAGCCCCCGTCGCCGCGGCCCAGAGCAAGAACATCCCCGTCGTCATCTTCGACTCCGACCTGAAGGATGCGGACTACGTCAGCTTCGTTGCCACGGACAACTACAAGGGAGGCGAGCTTGCGGCCGGGGAGATGGGACGCCTGCTTGGCGGCAAAGGACGCGTTGTGGTCCTTCGCTATCAGGAAGGCTCGGCAAGCACGTTCAACCGCGAGAAGGGCTTTCTGGACGGCATCGCGCGGTTCCCGGGGATTAAAGTCGTGACCGCAAGCCAGTACGGCGGCGCCACGCGCGAGACCGCTTTCTCCGCGAGCGAGCGCCTGCTCGCGCCGCTGAAGGGCGCTGGCGGCAAACTCAACGCCGAGGGCATCTTCTGCCCCAACGAGTCCACAACCTTCGGAATGCTGCGCGCGCTGCAGGACGCCAAGCTGGCCGGGACCGTGCGCTTCGTCGGCTTCGACAGCGCTCCGGAGCTGGTGACGGCGCTGACGGAGAAGCAGATAGATGCGCTGGTCGTTCAGGACCCGATGAAGATGGGCTATCTGGCGGTCAAGGCGATGGTGGAGCATCTCGGCGGCAAGGAGGTCGAGAAGCGCATTGATACCGGCGCGTACCTTGTCACCCTGGGGAACATGCAGGAGCAGCAGATAAAGGACCTGCTCAATCCTCCACTGGACGAATGGTTGAAGTAAGCCGCCGCGAAGTCTGCTGCCCAGCGGAGGCTGCCATTCACCGGGAGCGCTCTGCCCCGTGACAAACCTGCGCGGCGCGCTGAATGCCTTGGGGGGCGGGAGATGGGGGTGGCTGGGGCCTGTCGCCGGGCTCGCGCTCGTCTTCGCCCTGTTCGCCGCCATCGGCCCTCCCAGCTTCCGCGAATGGGGCAACGTGGAGACGATCCTCCGCCAGACCGCCATTGTCGGCAGCGCCGCGCTCGGCATGACCGTTGTCATCATCGCGGGCGGGATAGACCTCTCCGTCGGATCCATCGTTGCGCTGTGCACGGTCATCGTTGCGCTGGTGCTTGCGGGCGGCCACGGCCCGCTTCTGGCGGCGATGGCCGGGGTGGGGGCCGGGCTGGCCTGCGGATTCGTGAACGGACAACTCATCACGCGGCTGCGCGTGGTGCCGTTCATAGTAACGCTCGGAACACTGCTTCTCGCGCGGGGCCTGGCAAAGGGGCTTGCCCGCGAGCAGACGGTCAGCGCTCCGGCCACCGGTCTCAACAGCCTGCTCGCATCGCTGCCGGACTCACAGGCGTGGATGATCGTTCCGGCCGGGGTGTGGATCACCGTGCTGCTCGCTGTGGCCGTGAGCGCGCTCCTGCGCCTCACGCGGCCGGGGCGTTACTTCTTCGCGCTCGGCTCCAACGAGCAGGCGGCGCGGCTCTCCGGGGTTCCGGTCAACGCCGTCAAGGCTGCCGTCTATTCACTGGCGGGGCTGTTCGCGGGAGTGGCTGGCGTGCTGCAGTTCTCACGCCTCACCGTCGGCGACCCCACGGTCGCTTCGGGGCTGGAACTCGATGTGATCGCCGCCGTCGTCATCGGCGGAGGCAGCCTGTCGGGCGGAGAGGGCTCGGTGCTCGGCAGCCTTGTCGGGGCGCTCATCATGAGCGTCATCCGCAACGGATGCGCCCAGATGTTTTTGCCCAACTGGGTGCAGGAGATCGTCACCGGGGCGATCATCGTGCTCGCCGTCGCCCTCGACCGTATGAGGCACCGCGCGGGAGAGCAGGCCGCTCTCACGCAGAGGCCCGACGCCTCCGCCTGATCTCAGCCGGCTTTCGCCCTGTCGAGCAGGCGCGTCAGACGGCGGCGGCACTCCAGCATGGAACGCATTGTGTGGTAGTTGATCTTCCACGCGTGCCCCATGTAGTCCCAGAGCACATTGTTGTTCTCGTCGAGCAGCGCGAACCATTCGCCGACGTCGTGGTTTATCACGAAGTCCATCACGAAGCGGTGGACATTCTTGTAGCCTTCCCAGCAGCGCTCATCGCCGAACTGCTCCACGCCGTCCAGCATCGCGACCAGAGCTTCCGCCTGCTGCCAGAACTCCTTGTTGCGCTCGCGCGCCGGACCGTCGCCCGGCCCTTCGCAGAAGACCCCGCCCTTGTCCCAGTCTATGCCCCACTTCAGGCAGTGGTCGTAGAGACGCCTGATCTTCGGCGCGTACTTCTCCCGGTCCAACTCCAACACACCAATCGCCCAGCTCAGCAGCCAGCCCAGCTCCACGTTGTGCCCGTAGCTCGTGTTGTCGAGCGGCCGTCCTTCCGGGTCGTCCGTCTCGCGGTCGGACCCCCACACGTTCTTGAACTGGATCGCCCGCAGCGGCGTCCAGTCCGGCGCGAACTGCGCCAGCCCAGTCCCGAACTCAGGGTGCAGCATCCTTTCGCAGATCAGGTCAATGATCTGGGCCGCCTGCCGCCGCGTGGGCTCCAGAAGCCAGTCTCCTGGCAAGAGCGCGTCGACCGCGTCATAGAAGTTCGTGAAGGCCTCCATCAGATGCATATGTACGTCGAGCGACTTTCTGTCGCCGCCATAGACGCCGGGCGGTGTGTGCTCCCAGTCTTCCTCGAAGAACTCGTAGAAGCCCCCGTGGGCAATGTCGCAGGCGGTGGTCAGCAATGTCTCGGAGCACTCTCCCGCCATTGCCAGAGCGGCGTATGCCGGGTCTGTCCCGGAGTCCTCATCGGTCGCGGCCGGACACGCTATGGCGAACTCGCTGAGCGCGTAGATAAGAAAGCTGTGCCCGTAGATGATCTTCTTCCGGTCGAGCGGCTTACCGCCGCGCTTGCAGGTCCAGAAGTAGCCTGCCCTGGTGGAGTCCCGAAAGTGCTTCAGGACGAACTGCGCGCCCTGCAGCGCCTGGTCGCAGAAGCAGCCGTCGCCGAACCCCTCCAGATGCGCTCGCGCGCATGCGTAGATCATCCGCGTCTGGCAGATGAGCGTTTTGACGGTCTCGCCAGTGGGCTTCCCGTCGCGGTCGAAGTACGTTAGAAAGCCACCGTATTTCTCATCAACTCCGTGCGTCATCCAGAACGGAACAAGCTCCTCGCTCAGATGATGCTCGATCTCTTCCAGATGACTCTCTATCTCACGCGCCGGAGGTATGAATCCGCTCTCTTTAGTCATCGCCTGCTCCCTTCGTTCCTCGCGCCGCGGAAGGCGTTTGCCCCACCCACGGCTAAGGTATTGCGGACAGAGACGGCCGTTTCCTTTGCGGCTCTGCCCTGCATCCGGACAAACACTCGTGACGCTTGAACACCTGAACCGGCTTCTGGAAGCGATTCGCACCGCGCGGGTCGCCGTTCTCGGCGACTACTGCCTGGACGCGTACTGGTTTGCCGACCTGTCGCGCAGCGAGATCTCGCTCGAGACCGGGCTGCCGACGCACCCTGTGGCGCGCCAGCGCTCGGCGCCCGGCGGCGCGGGAAACGTCGTCACGAACCTTTGCGCGCTTGGCGCAGGCTCCGTGCGTGCGGTCGGCGTCATCGGCGACGATATCTGGGGCCGCGAACTCCTCCGTTTGCTCCAGAACTGCGGCGCGGACACGAGCGGCATTCTGACTCAGACCGCTCACTGGGACACGCTCGCCTACGTGAAGCCCCACGTTGGGGGCCGCGAGGAGAACCGGCGCGACTTCGGCAACTTCAACGAGCTGTCGCGCGGCACGGCCGAAGCGCTCATCGCGCACCTCGACGAGTTGGCCTCCGATGTGGACGTGGCCGTGATCAACCAGCAGGTGCCGCAGGGCATTCACACGCCATTCCTGCGCGAAGCTCTCGCCGCTGCCATCGCCCGCCATCCCCGCATCATCTTCATTGCCGACAGCAGGCACTTCAGCGGATGCTACCCCGGCGCGTGGCTCAAGCTGAATGCCCGCGAAGCCGTCCGGCTGACCGGCGGGCCTGACGAGGCGCCGTCGCGGACCCGCGTGCTCGAGGCGGCCGAACTGCTATTTGCGCGCGGCGGGCGCCCGGTGTTCGTCACGTGCGGAAGCCGGGGCGTTGTCCTCTGGACAGGCGAAGGGGTGGCGGAGATACCGGGCGTTCCCGCTCCGGGCGAGACCGACACGGTCGGCGCGGGCGACAGCCTGCTCGCCGGGGTCGCGGCGGCGCTGGCTGCCGGAGCGCGGCCAGCCGATGCCGCGTCGCTCGGCAACTACGCGGCCGCTGTCACCATTCGAAAGCTGCACCAGACCGGCACGGCTTCTCCGGACGAGATACGGGCCGTGGCCGCCGAAGGAACCGCGCCCTGATTCCTCGAAATAGCTCAGCGAGGGTAGCCCGGCTGGAGGAATGGCCGCTTGCTCGAATACAGACCCGTTGACGAAACAGTTTACAGGAGCGAACTGCTCCCTTGGCTTCCGCCGCGCATACTTGACGCGCACGTACACGTCAGCCTCGCGCAATGCCGTGTGCCCATCAGTCCGGAGCGGATCAAGGCGAACTGGGCGATGGAAGTCGGGGTCCGGCAGTCGTGGGAGGAACTGAGAACGGCGTACGCGACTCTCTTTCCCGGGGTTGAGGTGTTCTGCCTTGCTTTCGGCGGGGTCTTTCAGGAACTGGATATCAGCGCCGAGAACGGCTATGTTCTGCAGGGAATCAAAGACGCCGCCAATCGCGCCCGGGGCCTCTTCGTTACCCGCCCCGGGGACAACGCGAAGCTGATTCATGAGGCGTTTGAGCGGGGTTTTTCAGGCATCAAGCCCTATCCGGATCTCGCCCCCGACAGTCAGGCCGACTGCAGCGTGTTCGAATTCCTCCCGCGAGAGCATCTGGACGCCCTGAACGAACACAGGGGCATCCTGACGCTGCATTTGTCACGGCCGGGGCGAATCGCTGATCCCGACAACATTCGCGAGGCCCTTGAGGTGGCGGACACCTGGCCGGACATCCGCCTTGTGCTTGCGCACGTCGGGCGCGCGTTCTGCCTGCCGACGGCGCTTAAGGGGCTGCCGCACTTCACGGGACGGCCCAATGTCAGGTTCGACTGTTCGGCGCATCTCAATCCGGATGTCTTTGCGTACTTCCTGGAGACACTTGGTCCCGAGCGCCTGCTTTTCGGTAGCGATCTGCCGATTACCCTTATGCGGGGCGTGCGCGAGCACGCCGGGGAGCGCTACATCAACTACACGGATGCCCCGTACTCGTGGAACACCGATCGCAAGAGCCCGGAGGAAGAGGCGCGGTATACTTTCTTTCTGTACGAAGAGCTGCGGGCGCTGATCAGTGCTCTCGGCAGGGTGGGGATGGGCAAGGCGGAGATGGAGGCGATACTCTACTCCAACGCCGCCCGAATGCTCGGAATCGAGGATGACAATGACTGACGAACAGGGAAGGCGCATTTCGAGGCGCCGCTTTATCACCGCCGGAGGGGCCGCCGTTGCGGGCGCCGCTCTGGCTCCGCGAATCGTTTCGGCAGAGGAGGCTCGCACATTGAGGAAGCCAAAGAAGGTCCGCATCGGAGTTGTCGGAGGCTGGTTCGGCTGCGCATTTCAGTGGCACGAAGACCCCGGCTGCGTGGTGCAGGCGGTCAGCGACCTGCGCGAAGACAGGCTGAAGAATCTGGTCAACA
>Ga0255342_1002740_pt1 | contig 21197 bp, 18 predicted proteins | sample wastewater_treat_3_FD_192416 | JGI IMG/M metagenome (GOLD analysis project Ga0255342, IMG submission 192416) | Wastewater microbial communities from Lulu Island WWTP, Vancouver, Canada - plant14 | ecosystem: Engineered > WWTP > Wastewater > Unclassified | place: Canada: Vancouver, British...
GCGCGAGTATTTCGAGGCCCATGCCGGGGAGGTTGTCTCCACGAAGACGCTCCGGGAAGTAGGCGGCATAAGCGAGTACGCCCGCCGCATACGCGAACTCCGCGACATCGAGGGGATGGATATCCTAACGCACAAGGATCGTGCTGGCTTGAAGCCAGGGGAGTACCTGCTTGCGAGCCTGAAGCGCAAACCAGCCTTCTCCAGTGCCGTGAACCCCCAACTCAGGATGCAGGTTCTTGAGCGGAACGGCTTCACATGCCAGCTCTGCGGTCACGGCGCCGGGGATCCAGACCCATACAACCCGTCCCGGAAAGTGCGTTTGCATATCGATCACATTGTGCCCCAGCAACAGGGCGGCGGGAGCACTCTCGACAACCTCCGCGTTGTATGCAGCGTGTGCAATCAGGCGCGTGGCAACATCCAGACGCCCAGCGAGTCAGCGCGGAACTTGATAGCGCGCATCCGCCGCGCACCCCGCGCCGTGCAGCGCGAGGTCTTCGTGCTGCTTAAGAAGACGTTTACAGAGTAAGTCTTGCCGTCACTTCAGCCCGCTTTTTCGAATTCCATCCGCCGGGCGCCCCAGAAGACGTCCCAGTAGTATCCGCTGAACAGCGGCGAGATGGTGACGCCCACGCTCTGGCCGGCGGCGTGGATGAACTCCCCTTCGCCGATATACAGGCCGGTGTGCGTGATTTTCTTGCGCTCGGTGTCGTTCGGGCCGCAGAAATAGACCAGGTCTCCCGGCGCGAGGTCGTCCGGATCAACGGGCAGCGCCCGCGGATCGTGCGCCTGGATCCCCGCATCGCGCAGAAGCTGGCAGCCGTTGACGTGATAGACGAGCTGCACGAAGCCGCTGCAGTCAATGCCGAACGGCGTGGTGCCGCCCCACAGATACGGCGTGCCGATGAACCGCCGCGCCTGCCGCACCAGGGCGTCGCCTTTCGGGTTTCTGGGCGCTTCCGGCGCCGCGTCAACGATGGCGATGTCGCGGACGGGAATCCAGCCCGCGCGGCCGTCCGGCAGCTTCGCCTCGATGAGCCCGCCCATACGGTCGCCGATGTCGAACTCGGTGGAGACGACCAGCTTTGTCAGTATGTCTGAGAACGGCTTCGGGTCCTTGCGGAGGTCGCAGATGAGGGCCTTGACGCGCCCGAACGGCTTCTGGGCGGGGTACGCGGCGCCCTTGTCGCGTTCCTGCGTGAACCGCGCCTGCAGCCAGCCCGTGTACGAGTCCCAGAGTTCCACCCGCAGCCACTTGTCGCGTGTTTCCAGCAGGCGGGCGGGTTGCCCCAGAATGGCCTGTGTGACAAGCTCCGTGCCCCCGTCGGGCTCGAGGTGCACGTTTACGACGTTCTTTGATATCGTGAGGGCGCGAAGAGTCTGCGTGCTCTTAGACAATAACTGGTCCTTCCTGACTGTACGGCGTGGCTATGGGAAACTCACATCCGAGCGGACGCGGCCGGCATGCCAGAGGCTCTGGCCCGTGCCGTCCGGGTTCCGCAACTCCTCCCAGGTCAGGTTCTTCGCGTGTCCGTCAAAGAACGCGACGTTCCACGACCCGGTGGGAAACTTCCTGAAGTGCCACTGCGAGTTCTGAGAGTTTGCGCTCGGCGCCGACGAGCCGAGCTGGTAAACATCAAGCAGAGCGGCGGCGAGCATCGGGTTCCGCACCTGGTCCATCTTGACCGGGCTAGGCTGGTTCGAGGCGTTCCACGCCGCCGGGCGGTTGGTGACATAGCTCGACCAGAGCGGCGCTATCTGCGGGTCGTTCGGCGCCTTCTTCCACATGTCGTAGCAGTGTTTCACGGGGTTGCCGGTCTTGCTGGCGATTGGGCCTCCGCCGTTCCGCCAGGTCAGCCCTTTGTCCGACGGGCAGCGCCAGACGTTGCGCCCGGACGTGTAGCGCTCGAGCACCACCTGCGGATACGGCGCATTAAGATAGACCCCCGCGTAGTCGTTCTTGTCCTCGAAGTCGGCGTTGAACGGGTAGAAGCCTTTCCAGTCCTCGCTGTACATGATGATCGCTTTTGCGATCTGCCCCACGTTGTTGAGGCACGAGGCCGTTCGCCCGCGCTCGCGCGCGGCGGCGAACACAGGGAAAAGAATGGCGGCAAGTATCGCTATGATGGCTATGACGACAAGCAGTTCGATCAGGGTGAAGCCGCTGTTCTTTCGAGTCATGTAAGTGTCCTCCAAACCGGAAGAGTCCTCCGGGCATCCACCGAAGCCCTGGCCGCCCCGGACGGACGGCAAAGCGGGCAGCAGCAGTGCTGCCGGGGTGGTGGCGTAACCGGATACAGAACAATACTACCACCGGATGCCGCGGCAGGGCAAGCGGTTTTCTGTGCGTAAGGCAGCCAGTCGCATCTCGTGCTGGCTGAGCGCCCGCGCGCGGGCGATTTCACGAGGGGCTGAAGTTGACCTGCAGCGGCCTCCGGTGCTATAATACAACGGAAGGACAAGAGCAATATATGGCCCACAAGGCAGACAAAACTCCGAAGGACTCGGAACCGCTTGAGCCTCAGGATGAGGCGTCCGAAGCCTCGAACAACCGCGTAGAAGGCCAGTACGAAGCAGACAACATCACCGTCCTGAAGGGACTCGAGGGAGTTCGCAGGCGCCCGGACATGTACATCGGGGACCGGGGCACGCGCGGCCTGCATCATCTGTTCATCGAAGTCGTTGACAACTCGATTGACGAGTCGCTGGCGGGGTTCTGCAGCAAGATTGATGTCGTGCTGCACGAAGACCAGTCGCTGACGGTTGTGGACGATGGACGCGGCATTCCCGTTGACATCAACACCGAGACGGGGCTTCCGGGCGTCACTGTCGCGCTGACGATGCTCCATGCGGGCGGCAAGTTCGGCGGCGGCGGGTACAAGTTCTCGGGCGGGCTGCACGGCATCGGCCTGTCGGCCGTGAACGCGCTCTCGAAGTGGCTGGTCGTCGAGGTCCGGCGCGACGGCAAGGTGTACCGGCAGCGCTTCGAGCGCGGCGAGATCGTGAGCGAGCTCGAGATTGTCGGCAAGTCCGATCATACCGGCACCACTGTAAGCTGGCTGTCGGACGAAGAGATTTTCGGGCCGATCCTCTATCACCGCGATATTCTGGTGCAGCGGCTTCGGCACCTCTCGTATCTGAACCCCACCGTGACGCTCACGTTTACGGATGAGGCGACGGGCGAGACGCAGACGTTCTTCCATAAAGACGGCCTGGTGGCGTTTGTTGACGACCTTGCCAGAAACAAAGACCCGCTGCACAAGCCGATCTTTGTTGCCCGCTCCCGCGAAGACGTCGAGGTGGAGGTGGCCCTGCAGTACAACCAGGGCTATCAGGAACTGATTTACACCTTCGCCAACAACATTTACACGCAGGATGGCGGGACGCATCTTTCCGGCTTCAAGACGGCGCTGACGCGTGTGCTGAATACCTACGCACGCAAGTCGGGGGCGCTCAAGGACAAGGACCAGAACTTCTCGGGCGACGACGTGCGCGAGGGCCTGACCGCGGTTATCTCCGTGAAGCTCGTGAACCCGCAGTTCGAGTCTCAGACGAAGGTGCGGCTGGCGAATCAGGACGTTGATGGGATCGTCAACTCGGTGGTGGGCGAGGAGCTCACGCATTTTCTGGACGAGAACCCGGCAGTTGCAAAACGGATTATTGACAAATCCATCACCGCCGCCCGCGCGCGGGAGGCGGCAAGGCGGGCGGCGGACGCCGTCAAGCGTCAGAACGCGCTGAGTGTGGGCGGGCTGCTCGGAAAGCTGGCGGACTGCACCGAGCGCGACCCGAGCAAATGCGAGCTGTACATCGTGGAGGGCGACTCGGCGGGAGGCTCAGCCAAGCAGGGGCGCAACCGCGTGACGCAGGCCGTTCTGCCGCTGAGGGGAAAGATTCTAAACGTCGAGAAGGCGCGCATAGACAAGGCGCTCGAAAACGCCGAGATCCGCTCGCTGATCACCGCGCTCGGCACGGGCATTTCCATCAGCAGCCTCGGCACCGACGAAGAGGATGACGTCGAGGAGCAGACAGTTCTGGACCTCTCCGACGCCGATCTCGAAGCCGAGGTCGAAGCGAACGCCGCCAGCCGCGGCAATGGCAACGGCAATGGCAATGGCAACGGCAAGAACGGGCAGAAGATGTTCGACCTGTCGAAGCTGCGCTACCACCGCGTCATCATTATGACGGACGCCGATGTGGACGGCGATCATATCCGCACGCTCCTGCTGACGTTCTTCTTCCGCTACATGGCGCCGCTCATTGAGCATGGGCACGTTTACGTTGCGCAGCCGCCGCTCTACCGCGTGAAGGCCGGCAAAGATAACCAGTGGTGGTGCAAGAACGACGAGGAGCTGAACGCTCTGCTCAAGACGCTGAAGCGCAAGGATGTCACTATCAGCCGCTTCAAGGGGCTGGGGGAGATGAACGCCGAGCATCTCGCCGACACCACCATGGACCCCGAGAAGCGCGAGCTTGCGCGGGTGACGCTCGAAGACTCGATGGAAGCGAACGAGATCTTCACCGTCCTGATGGGCGACAAGGTGGAGCCGCGCCGCGAGTTCATCGAGCGCTACGCAAAAGAGGTGAAGAACCTCGACTGGCACGCGTAAGGGCGGCTCTCGAGCACCAGGCGCCTCCGAAAGGAGCCTCCTTCCGGCGCAGGAGCGATGTCGTCCCTCCCGCTGATCTCGGTCGTAATGCCCGCGTACCAGGCGGCGGAGCATATTGAGCGCGCTGTCCAGAGCATTCTCGCCCAGACGTTCGGCGGTTGGGAGCTTGTTGCGCTCGACGACGGCTCCAGCGATGAGACCCCGGACATTCTGGCGCGCTTTGCCGCATCCGACTCCCGCATCCGCCCCATCAGGCTTTCTCACGTGGGCATCGCGGCCGCTCTGAACCAGGGCATTGCCGCCGCGCGCGGCGAGTGGATTGCGCGGATGGATGCCGACGACCGTATGCTGCCCCGGCGTCTGCAAGCCCAGCTCGAATTCGCGGCTTCGCACCCGGATCTCGCCCTGACCGGGTGCCTCGTGCGGCTTGTCTCCGAGATGCCTCCCGCCCGCGAGCCGGGCATGCAGCGCTTCGTGAACTGGGCCAATGCGCTCGTGACCCCCCGGGATATCGCGCGGGAGATGTTCGTGGACTGCCCTGTGCCGCACCCTTCGTTCTTTGTCCGCCGCGAGTTTCTGGTGCGCGAGGGGGGATACACGCTCGAGGACGAGCCGGAGGATTATGAACTCGTGTTGCGGCTCCATGCTCGGGGACTGCAGTTCGGCAAGATTCCCGAAACGCTGCTGGAGTGGACCGACCGGCCCGGGCGAGCGTCACGGACGCGGCAGACGTACGGCCTGGAGCGATTCCGGGCGCTCAAGGCACGCTACCTCCGGCAGACCGGCGCGCTCGAGCGCGGCTTCTATCTGTGGGGCGCGGGGAGCGTCGGCAAGAAACTGCTGCTGGCGCTGCAGGCCGAAGGGCTGAACCCGGCGGCGCTTGTGGACATTGACCCCGACCGGATCGGGCAGACGATCCACGGCTGCCGGGTGATCTCGCCGGACGAACTGCTGTCGCTGCGCAGCCCCGGCGAGACGGTGCTGGGCGCGGTGGGAGCGCCGGGCGCCCGGGAGGACATCCGGGGGTTTCTATCCGGCGCGGGCCTGCGGGAGCCGGAAGACTTCTTCTTCGCAGCCTGAGAGCGCCATTGAGCCCTCCGAGCTTGACGATGGTGCTGGCAAGATAGCCCCGTCCACCACTCTGAAGCGTCTCAGGCGGGTTGCGGCCCTGCAAGGGCCTGCTTCCTGTTTCGGGCAGCCCAGAATGGGCAGCCCGATCATGGATCACGGGATCACGGCTCAATCCGCGGCCACGGGTGACCGGGGGACAGCCTGGTCCTGAAGGTACCCGAGTTTGATGGTCCGCGTCTGGCCTTCGACAAGGCTTACCCTGACCATTTCGCTTTGCTTTCCTGTCTTGCCAAGCGCACCCCGCACCTCCCACTCACCCGGCGGCAGGTTACCGAACACGAAGCTGCCGCGCTCGTCAGGCCGCACGCTGAAGCTGACAGCCTCGTTCCTGGCGATGATGCTGTACGGGATGAAGCCGGCCTCCTCCCACAGGCCGCGGATTGTCCCTCCCGGCCGCAAACTGAGCTTAACACGTGTAGTCAGGGCGGGATCGACCTTCACGCGCTGCCGGTCCCATCCGGCGTCCTGGCTCCAGAAGAGCAGCGTCTTCGCCCCCGCCTCCATGCAGCCGAGGTCGATCTCGCGCGCGTTGGCCTGCTGCGGCTTGACGCTGGTGGAGATCCCGTTCGTGCGGATCTCGGCGCCTTGCGGGTTCACGCCTTCCGGCACGTCGAGCGCCAGCCGGCCGATATCAGGGATATTGATCTGAATCTGATTCTCGCCCGCCTTGAGAGCAACGTCTCGCTGAAGGGTCTTCAGGCTGGATAGACCGATGATCACTTGGTAGTCACCAGCCTCCACGGGACCGGGGTCAAAGGGTGCGGGGCCAGCCAACTGCACCGGTCCGTCCGCCGCCTCGCGGAAGGGATTCATATATTCTCTGGACGAGTCGAAGCTTCCGTCGGCGCGCAGTTGCAGGGTCCTCGACATTGGCACGCTGCCGTTCTTGCGTACCCAGCTCGTGGCGCTTCCTTCGTGCAGCGCGCAGCCGCTGGGGGTGATAACGCTTCCCTGCACGTCCGCGGCGCTGCCGACGTTCAGCACAATGGTCTCGGCTGTCTCGGGTCTGACGGTACGTTCGACCCAGCCGAGCCTCCGGTCGTAAAAGAGCCTGAGGCGGGCGCCGGCGTATCTGTTGATGCTAAGCTTTGCCGTCCCATCCGCGGCGGTGGTTACGGGCGGGTGCGGCTTCAGCGGGTTTGCAGGTATGGAGAGGCGCCGAAACGCAAACTTTGTGCCGTCGAGGGGCCGCGGCACCTGCGCCATGTCCATGTCCTCTTCGCAAATCACGCGAACGCCGGGGCGTGGCTGGCCGTTCTCGTCCACCACCCGGATAGGAATCTGGAGTGTTTCTGCCCGCTTCAGAAGCAGCGTCGGCTCCTCGCCAGCCTTCCAGCTGAGGTAGGCTGCGTGGTAGCCGGGCGCGGAGGCGCGCAGCAGAATCTCTCCGGCGGACGTGCCGAAGTGGAAGCGGCCAACTGAGTCCGCCTTGATCGGCGGCAAGAGCTTTTCGCCCTCGATGATCTGAACCCAAGCACCGCCGACGGGCGCGGACGCATCGTCTACTACCAGTCCGGAAACTGCAGCGTGCGCGCCGCTGGCAAGCAACAGGGCGCCCAAACACGAGAGCACTGACTTTCGCATGCGTTCCCCTCCTGGTGTTTGGAGCGCGACAGCATTGGAGTCCTTCAACCGGGTCGGCCAGTTGTGCTACTGGCTGACCCGGCAGGCAGCGCAGACCTTCAGGCGTTCCTGCTACTCTCCGACAACCAGCACCCGGTCACCCTTGCCCGATGCGGTAAGCTTGAGCGTGCCCGCGCCGAGTTCTCCCGCCGAGGTGTACGTGCCCGCCGCCGGGTCGAACCATCGCATGCGCGCGCCGGGTTTCAGCTTGCTGGCGTCCAGCTCAACCTCGCCGCTCTCCGGCAGATACACCATCGCCAGCGACCCGTCCTCGCTTCGCGCCGACGCGATGAACTGCAGCGCGGTGGACGGCTGGTTTTGCACCATCTCCCGATCCGGGCGCAGCGTCCACCACCGGATGGAGCCGAACAACTGCGCCAGATGCTTCACCGACTGCGACCCCTCGCTGTTCACGGCCTCGTACCACGGCCGGGCTTTGCCGAACTTGTCGTGATTGAGCGGCACTTCCCACGTCTCGGCCCAGCTCCAGACACCGTGGTGCCCGTAGGTTGCCCCCGCCGTCGGCGACACGAGCAGGCTGCGATACATCGCTTTTCGGACCGCGAGCGCATCGAAGTGCGTGCCCGTCTGAGGGCTCGTGATCTCTTCGTAGTTCGGCTCCATGTTGACGATGGGCCGTGCCGGACGCGTGCTCCACTCGGTCGCGGGCGGACCCTCCACCAGCCACTTCACCGCTTCCTCCGAATCGTTGTGACCGCTCTGATAGCCGATGAACGAGAACCATTTCTCCGCGCGGAAGTCGCCGCCGGTCCACTGCCGCGAACCCGGGTGCATCGTCACCGGCCGCGCGGGAGCGTCGCCGAACACCCCGCGCCCGATGTTCTTCCAGCGCGGCGCATACTTGCCCAGATAGCTGCCGTCGCCGCCCAGAATCCAAACGACGTTGTACGCACCCCAGCGCGCCACCAGGTACCTGCAGAGCCGGATGGCATCCTTCTCGCTCAGCGCCTGTCCCGGCTCGGTGCGCCATATCGCCCAGAGCATCACCGGCGCGGCCACCAGCCCGTGCTCGTTCATGGCGGCGACCTTCGCGTCCAACCTCTTGTAGAACTCCGGATTGATGCGGATGTCCTCTTTGCCCGTGAACGCGGTCTCCCCGTGGGAATCCTTGTCCAGCGCCACCCAGTGCGTTGCCACAAACTGCGCCGCGGTGAAGCCCTGCTTGCGGCGCGTGGACAGGTACTTGTTCCAGTCGTCCGGCTTCGCCTTCAGAACCCCGTTCCAGGCCGTGTCGGCAAGCCAGAAAAACGGCGTCCCGTCCATGTGAGCCATGTGACGCCCCGTGGCCGAGAGCTTCAGCGGGCCGTGAACGCGCAGCGGGTTACTGCCCCGGTATGGCTTGCACTCGAACGAGCCGGAGCGCCCGTGAAGCCCGGAGTTGGCCGGGTCGGTGCACTCCGACGTCCAGCGCCAGTCTCCGGTCTCGGTGGGGCTGAAGCGCACCCGCCAGACGCCGCCGCCGTCCCAGAACGCGTCCGCGCTTGCCCGTTTGCCCGACGGGGAGACGAACTCGACCGCTGCCCCGACATCCAGCGACGGGTTTTCATAAGCTCGGCTGCTGGTGAAGGACGCTTCGTACACGCCGTGCATCTCCACCGCCGCGGCTGGAATTCCTGCCGCGGCCATAACCAGCAGGCAGGCAGTAATAGTCATAAGCATTGTCGTTCCTCGCTTTCGTTCCGGGTTGTTCGGGGCCAACCGGCGCCCCTCTCGTCACTGTCCCCGATCAGAAGCACGCAGTCGCCCTGACCGGGGGCGGTAAGCTGCAGATCCCCGGCGGTAATCTCGCCCGCGGATGTAAACGCGCCGGCCGCCGGATCGAACCACCGCACTGGCGCGCCGTGCTTCAGCTTGCTCGTGTTCAGCTTTACTGCTCCGCCCTCCGGCAGATATACCATCGCCAGCGCCCCATCGTCGCTGCGCGCCGAAGCGATGAAACGGAGGGGATCATCGGGACGGTTCAGCACCAGCGAAGCATCGGGCCGCAGCGTCCACCATCGGATCGAGTTGAACAGACCAGCAAGATGCCGCACCGAGCCGGCGCCTTCGCTTTCCACAGCCTCGTGCCAGGCAATGGCGATGCCCGAACCAGGGTGCTTTGCGGGAACCATCGGCGTGTCCGTCCAGAACCAGATTGCATGATGCCCGTAAGTGACGCCAGATGCCGGCGAAATGAGCAGGCTGCGGTAGAGCGCCTTCCGCACGCTCAGGGCATTGTGGGCCTTCTTCGATTCGTAAGCGAGTATCGCCTCGTAATTTGGCTCCAGGTTGATAAACGGAAGCGCCGGGCGCCTGTCCCATTCTGTTGCCGGAGGACCCTCCACCAGCCAACGCACGGCGCGGGCAGAATCGCCGTGACCGCTCTGGTAGCCGGCGATGCTGTACCAGGCTTCACGGCGGAACTCCTCCACAGGCCACTGCAGCCCGCCGGGGTGCATGGTTGCCAGACGCGCTGGCCTGTCACCAAATACCGCTCGCCCAATCGTCTTCCAGCGCCCGGCCCGCTCGCCGCCGTAGTTCCCGTCACCACCGAGCATCCAGACGACGTTGTGCGCTCCCCACCGCGCCACGATGTATTTCGAGAGCCTGATCGCGTTCTTTTCGCTCAGAGCCTGCCCCGGATCGCTCTTGCCGACGGCCCACAGCACCACGGGAGCGGCAACCATCCCGTGGCTGTTGATCGCCTGCACCCTGCCGTCAAGGCGGCGGAAGAAACCCGGATTGATGCGGAAATCCTCCGTTCCGGTGAACGCCGTTTCGCCGTGCGAATCCACATCGAACGACCGCCAGGGGGTCGAGACAAACTGCACGGCGGTGAAGCCCTGCTTTCGGCGCGAGGACAGATACTTTTCCCAGTCGTCCGGCTTCGCCTTCAGCACCCCGTTCCAGGCTGTATCGGCAAGCCAGAAGAACGGCGTCCCGTCCGCGTGAGCAAGGTATCGTCGCGTTGCCGAAAGCTTCAGCGGGCCGTGGAGGCGAAGCGGGTTGCTTCCCCGGTACGGCTTGCACTCAAACGAACCGGAGCGCCCGTGAAGCCCGGCGTTCAAGGCGTCTGAGCAGCGGGACGTCCACCGCCACGTTCCCGTCTCATCCGAGCTGAAGCGCACCCGCCACACGCCGCCGCCGTCCCAGAACATGTCCGTAGTCGCGCGCTTGCCCGAGGGGGAGACGAACTCGACCGCGGCCTCGACATCTTGCGACGCGTTCTCATAAGCGCGGCTGCTGGTGAAGGAGGCTTCGTAAATGCCGTGCATCTCCACCGGGGCGGCGGAGACTCCCGTTGCCACGATAACCGCAATACAGGCCAGAACAGAGACAAACATTCGGCTTCCTCGCTTCCGGCGAGCGGCGGGCCCGCACAGCCGTATCTTAGCCGCACGCCGCCGCCCGCGCAAATGCTCACTGTCGCCAGACGGGCGCCCTGCCCTGGCCCGGCGTCTACGCAGTGTCCGCAGGAGTGCCGCAGACCGGGCGCGAAGCACTCACGGGGAGAATCCTTTTGACCATTCCGCCCAGACGAGATTTCGACACCGAGGCCGGCGCGTGGGACAACGTTCCGGCCCGCATCGCGCTCGCGCGAGCCATCACACAGGCGATACTCGAGCGCGTCCCGACTACGCCCGGCATGCACGCGCTCGATTACGGCGCCGGCACCGGCCTGATCACGCTTGGCATACAGCCGCACGTGGGGAGCATTGCCGCCGCCGACAGCTCGCCCGGAATGCTCGCGCAGATCGAGGGGAAGATCGCGGCGAGCGGGCTGGCAGGGGTCAGGACGCTGCTGCTCGACCTCGAACGCGAGCCGCCGCCCGGCGACCAGTTCGGCCTCATCGTTTCGGCAATGACCATGCACCATATCCAGGACGTGCCCGCGCTCGTTGCGGCACTCACCTTGATGCTGCGGCCGGGCGGCTGGCTTGCCGTGGCCGACATCGACCCGGATGATGGCGAGTTTCACGAGGACCCCACCGGGGTGTATCACAAAGGGTTCGAGCGGGCCGGGATGGCGGGGCTGTTTGTGACTTGCGGGCTCGAGGATGTCACTTGCGAGACTGCCCATACGCTCGAGAAGCCCGCGAAGGGAAAAGGGCTCCGCGAGTTCACGGTCTTCCTCGTGGCCGGGCGCAAGCCGGGCTGAGGCGCCCGGTCACTCCTGCCAGCCGAGCACCCGGCCGTAGAACGGCGAGTCCGCGCCGATGCCGTAAGCCGCCAGATGCTTGCGGATCCGTGCCCGCGCCTTTGTGTGCCCCATGCGGTCGGCGGCGGCGAGCATCTCGGGCATCCAGCGCTCCACCAGGTCCCACACATAGCCATACGTATGCCGCGTGCGCCCGCTGATGGCTGTCTTGGTGATGATGAACCTGCGCTCCAGAGCGTGCAGCTCCCGGTCAACCGAACGCGCGGCATCCGGCGTCAGCATTCGCTTCAGGTCGCGAATGGGAATCGGCCCCTGTGCCTCGATAGCCGCGTAGATCTGCTGCGCTTCGGGGGTCATGGCGCCGCAGTAGAGAAGCTCATCCACGACCATCCCGTTCGTCGCGATGAATGCGGGCAGCATCTCCAGCGACAGAAAACCCGGCTCGCCCTTGAAAACACGGGTGTAGTAGATCCGCTTCTCTACGTGCAGGTCGTCCTTCCAGAACCAGGGGTCGGACGCCCCGGGAGGGACGGGGCCAAGCGCCTCCGACTGGCAGGGGAACCCGGCAAACCCGGCCAGTGGCCTCGTGGTGCACACGCCCACCGCGTTCACGAAACGCACCATGGCCTCCGGGGTGCAGACCCGGCCGGCCCACTCCTCGTGCCACCGGGGCGCGCTCGTTTCCGATTTCTTCGCCATGCCGCCAGTATACCCCGCCCGTGCTAGAATGGAGCCTGCAAAGGAGGCTTGACCGCCCCATGAACACGTTTCGCATTGCCGCTTTCGCAATTGCCGCCGCCATAGCCGCCTGTTCCAGCGCTCCGGCGGCCACGCTTTCCATAGCGGACACGACCGTTTCGGCCGTCGAGGCGCGCGACGGGGTGATGGTGACGCTCGGCTACCAGATCACCAGCGATTCTGCCCTGACCGCGCTCCTGGGCGCCTCGATGACCGGCCCGGCATCCGAGGTGGTGAAGGACGATATCCCCGCGGGCGTGTCCGTCGCGGTTCAGCCCGGCACAAACTGGTACTACCGGCAGTTCAGGATCAACCTCCCTCCCTACGCCAGCAGCGGCGCTTCCGTGTTCTACGACATCACGTACGTCGTGCGCTGGGATGCGAGCGAGTCGGCCAGCCTTAAGCGCAGCGACATCCTGAAGATGCTGGCGCCGATGCCCGTGCGCGTGCCGATTCTGATGTACCACAAGATCGGCGACGCGCTGTATTCGCAGTACTGGAACACGACGGACATGCTCCGCGCTCAGCTTGCGGCGCTGAGGGCTTACGGCTACACCGCGCTCACCTGCCAGGAGCTGATGGACATCCGCGCGGGCCTCGCCCCCGCGCCCGCCAAACCGATTCTGCTCACCTTCGACGGAGGCTACCAGAACTTCTGGCTCGACGCGATCCCCATTCTGATGCAGCACGACTACCGCGCCGTCATGTTCCTGCTGACGGGGGTCATGGGCACCGACAACTCGTGGGATGGCGACAACAACCCGGTCATCATGTTCATGACATGGGACGAAGTCACGTCGGCGTACAACACGGGCTATATGGACCTGCAGAGCCACAGCGTCACGCATCCCGACCTGCGCTATTCATCGAGCGCGGCGCGCGCGGCGGAACTGGTGAACTCGCGCACCGAACTCCAGACCCGCTACGGCGCGCCAGTGGACTACTTCTGCTATCCGTACGGCGCATACAACGACACGGTCAAGCGGGCCGTCCGGGACGCGGGCTACTTCGCTGCGTTCGGGGCCTGGGGCGGAGTGGAGCCTAACTGCGCCGACAAATACGCGCTGAAGCGCGTGCCGATTTACTGGGACACAACCACCGACTACAACCCCGCCGCGCCGTCTTCGTTCTTCTTCCGGCAGATCGGCGACCCGCTCCCCGTTCCCACCATCGCCGTGACATCCATCGAGCTTGTGGACGCCGCCAGCGGAATTCCCCTGCCCTCGGGTCAGGCGCACCTGGGGCAGAGCATGCGCATCCGGGTGACGGCGAACAACTCGGGCGTGACAGCCTCGGCCTGTGCGCGGCTTGTCGTGGACAGCGACAGCGATGCGACGAACGGCGCAATCTATGACAGCCACCTGGCGCCCACGCCGCAGGACGTTTCGGTCTCCGGCTGGTCCGGGCAGGCTGTGTTCGAATGGGTCTGGACGCCGCCCGTTGACGCTCCGGCCGGGCCCTGCTGGCTGACGGTGCGCTTCCAAGACCCGCTGTGTGTGCTCGGCTTCCACAGAACCGGGCCGGCGCAGCTTCTTACGCTGACATCAAGCGAGCGTACGCTCTCGGACGTGGTGGGCGCGGCGGCCGGGGAATACGTGACCCTTCGAGGCAACGCCGCCAGCGCCGCATTCGACGGTGCGTTCTACATCCAGAACGCGGGTCGCTCGCGCGGCCTGCGGGTAGAGATGCCGGGCCACTCTATCGCGGCGGGATCGCGCGTGGACGTTGCGGGCAGAATGGACACGAACGTGGAGGGAGAGCGCTGCCTGATGGCGGGATCGGCGAAGACAGACGGGCAGGCCCCGGCGCTTCCGCTCACAATCCGATGCTCGTCGCTCGGAGGGGCGTCCGCCGGTCTTCAGGAGGCCGTCGGGTCACCGGAGGCGGGCCCGAACAACGTGGGGCTGCTTGTCCGCGCCTGGGGCCGCGTGCTGACAATGGACCCCGAAGTTGGAGAGATGGTCATAGACGACGGCTCGGGCAGCCCCACGCGCTGCATGTGGGAAGAAGGCGTTGCGGTGGACCCCGGCCTCACTCATGTCCTGCTCACCGGCGTATCGTCCTGCTGGCGCGACGGCGACCGGCTCCAGCCGCGGATTCTCGTCACCTCGGCCTCGGCACAACCTTGAATGCGAAGGGGCGGCCCGTCACGCCGGGCCGCCCCCGTATTTCGTCGCAAGCAGTGAGACCAGGGCGAGCCTAGCTCCTGCGCCTCCTCAAGCCCAGAAGCCCCGCAAGCCCGGCCGCGAGGGCTGTCAGCGAGGCCGGCTCCGGCACCACCTCGCCAGCGAGACTGGTGATGGGGACGCCGAAATCGTACTGTCCGAGCACCGTGGTGAGGCCCGCGTCGTACCGGGTCACCTTGCCCGCCGCATTGCCGACGAGCACCGAGCCATCGATCATGATATCCATGGCTGTGATCGGCCCGACGCCTGTCTGCATGCCGAGGAACGAGGCGAAGGCGGTATCCATCCGGTAAAGCGTGTCACCCAACGTTCCGATGTAGATCGAGTCATCCGCGCCGACCTTGACCGTCGTGACCCCGGGGAACCCCGACATCGATCCCGTGAAGAAGGTGCAGGTCGGGTCCAGACGCCAGACCATGTTAAGGCCGCTGCCGCCGATTACCGTCTGGCTGTCGGACGTGGTGTCAACCCCCGAGAGAACGCCATAACCGCCGGTCCAGTGAGACGTGGTTATGCCAGAGTCCATGTGGAATACCGTGCCCATGGAGGCGCTGGCAAGGACGAAGCTGCCATCCGGCATAACCGCTATGCCCGCGGGCGATCCCGCGCCGCCGGTGATGGCTAGCGTGGTGCTGATTGCGGGATCCATCCTCACCACGTCTCCGTTGGTTGCGGCCGCGCCGACCGTGCTGTCGGGCCACACCGCAAGGGCGGCCACGATGCCGCCGAAGTTCGCGCTCCCGAGCATGCCCGTAAGGTTCGCGTCCCAGCGCTGCAGACTGCCAGCCGAGCCGATCAGGACACTGCCGATCGGCTGGGCCGCCAGGGCAGCCACACCGGTGAACCCGCTCTGCGCCGCCTCGATGGCGGTGAGCCCGTCGTCCATGCGCCACACCGTGTCTCCAGACGAGACAAACACTGCTGCTCCGGCCGCCACCGAAACCGACAGCAGGAGCGCGAGACTGAGCGCCGCGCGCACAACTCTTGAGAAAGACATGTTTTTACTCTCCTTTGATGTTTCCGCCGCTGTCCCGGACGCCGGGGCCTGTCAGAAGGATGTGTCCCACCCCGTTGCCGGGAGTCAGCGGCGAACCTGCCACTAATCATAGCACCCGGGGGACGCGGCAAAACCGCCAGAGCCTGCGAATAACTCACGATTACTTGAGGAAGGCCTGATGTCATCACATCCGCGGTTCAGATGGGCCGTGCCGCACCCGTCCGCAAATCGTGATAGTATGCGGTGACGCCGTCCGCTGAATCGAGCATACGCGAATGCCGACTCCCGACAGTCAACTTATCGCTGCGTGGCAGCGCGGAGACGAGGGCGCCTTCCAGGCGCTCTTCGAGCGGTATCGCGCGCGCGTCGTCAACATCGCCTGGCGCTTTCTGGGAGATGCCGACGCCGCCCAGGACGCCGCGCAGGAAGTCTTCGTCAAGCTCTACACGTCGGCGCGGGGCTATCGCCCGGACGCCGAGTTCTCCACCTGGCTCTACCGCGTCACCGCAAACGCCTGCATGGACGCGCTGAGAAAGCGGCGCCGCTGGCGGCTGGCGCCCGAGGCGGAACTGACACAGATGCCCGCGGACGAGTCCGCCTCGCCGGAGGCTCAGGCCGCATCGGACGAGCTTGCGCGGCAGGTGCGCGCGGCGATCGCGTCGCTGCCCCCGAACCAGCGGATAGCCGTGGTGCTTCAGCGGTACGAGGAACTCTCCTACAAGCAGATCGCCGCCGTGCTCAACACGAGCGTCCCGGCGGTGGAATCACTGCTCTTCCGGGCGAAAGACGCTCTCAGGCGGGCGCTGTCCGGCTATGTCGAAGCGGCGGAGCACCCGACGGGCGGCAAGAAAGACTAAAGAAAAACGCGGGCGCGCCGCAAGTTTCGGGGGGCCCGTGACGTTACAGATAGTGAGAGACGCGGAAATGAACTGCAAATCTGCGAGAAAACTTATCCCGGCGCACATTGATGGCGAGCTTGACAGCCAGAAGACCGAGCTTCTGCGGAGTCATCTGGAATCGTGCAACTCGTGCCGGGGACTGAGCCAGTCTCTGCGGCGCGCATCGGATGCGCTCGGGGTTGTCCCCGAGATAGCACCTGCGTTCACGATGGCCGACATCCGTGAACGCGCAAGCCTTCGCAGCCAGAGCCCGCTGATGTCGCTCTTTCCTCCCGTTTCGAGGCTGGCGGCAACGGCAATGGCAATCGCCGCGGTTGCCGGCGGCAGCGTCTCGGGCGTCTATTACGGCGCCGGGAGCGCTGCCCGTCAGCCAGCTCTGACCGTGTCCGCCGACACCGTTGCGACGTCACTTGGACTCGATGCTTTTGACAGCGGGCTGGCCGAGGCGTTGCATATTAGTGACGCCGGGCTGGAAACCGAAGGGCAGGTGACGCAATGAACGCCACACGATGGGTTGCAGGCGCACTTGTGCTCGCTATCCTGGCGGCAGCATCGTTTGGGGTATCAGCGGCCATCACATCACAGCGCGCAGCAAACGTTTCCCGGGCTCCTTGCCAGAGTTCGGCTGTGCTGACGAGCTTTCTCGATCTGACGCTCGAACAGCAGGAACAGGCCGCCCCCATTTGCGAGAATTACTGCACAGAGCAGATGGCTGCACGGGAAGACTTGCAGGAATCCCGCGCCAGGCTTATGGACGCGCTGAGGCAGCCCCGGCCTTACCGGGAAGACGTTGACGCGGCGCTGGAAGACGTCGGCCGGGCTCAGGCTCGTATGCAGCGCAGCGCCGCGGAGTATTTGCTGAATATCAAGCCCGTGCTTTCCGAGGCGCAGCAGGCAAAGCTGTTCGATACGGTCGGACAGCGGTTCTGCCAGCAGGGCGCCGGCATGGGTCGAATGGGCGGAGGACAGGGACGGGGTGGGGGTCTTGGAAGGATGAAACACCTCAAATAGAAGGGATAACCACAATGAGAAGAAACACTCTGATCTATGCACTGGTTCTGCTCGTCGCTCTCAGCGCCGTCGCGGCGATGGCGCAGGGGCGTGGTGGCAAGCAGCAGCAGGGGCCTCCGGCAACCGCCCCGCTTGCCTGCCAGGCCACCCTCGGGCTTTCGCAGGCCCAGATGGACCAGATCGCAGGTATTCGAAATGCGAACATGAATGAGACTGCCGCTCTTCGCACGGAACTGCAGGCCCGAATGAGGGAGATTGCAGGGCTTCGTGCGCAGGCGAACCCGGATCAGGCGCTGATCAATCAGAAGACGGCTGAGGCTGAGCAGCTTCGGACACAGCTTCGTGACCAGACCGCCCGCTCGCAGGCTGCGGTTCAGAACGTGCTCACGCCGGAACAGCGCGCTAAGTGTGCCCAGTATGGCTGTGGCGCCGGCGCCGGGATCGGCGGACCCGCCCTGGGGCGCGGTCCCTGCGGCGCCGGGCTGGGCAATGGCGCCGGAGCCGGGATGCGCGGCCAGCGCATGGGCCGTGGCGGCTACGGTGACGGACAGGGCCTCGGACGCGGCGCTGGCGGAACTGGCCAGGGCCGTGGTCCCTGCGGCGCCGGGCTGGGCCAGGGCGCTGGCGGCCAGGTTCGCTAGGTTCTGACCGATTGTTGAAATTGGCGGCCGGGCCGTGGGTTTCGTACCCCGGTCCGGCCTTTTTGTGCGTCTTTGCCCAACGCCAATTCCCGCCCCTGGCTCGGAACAATAGGAACCGCCCGGCAGGATATCTGCGTTATGGAGGGAGAACTACTACCAGCAATCCCTGTGATTGGAGAGTGAGCTCTATGCGCCTGTTCATCGCCGCTATAATAGCTGCCGGTTTGTGCACGGTTGCGCCAGTCTGTCGTGCCGCCGACACTGCGGCCGGGCTTGATCTGGACACCGCCGTGCGGATGGCTCTGGAGAAGAGCCCGCTGATCGGCGGCGCGGGCGCGGCGGCCGACGCCGCGAAGGCTGGCGTCGGCAAAGCAAGAAGCGCCCTGTATCCGACACTGGGCCTGCAGAGCGGCTACAGCTATCTGAGCGACCCGACGATGTTCGGGACGACGCCCGTCTGGGAGCGCAGCACCGTCGTTAACCGCGTCGAGTTGCAGCAGTTGCTCTACTCGGGCGGGCAGGCGCAGGCAAACGTCAGGCGCGCCGAGCAGGGCCGCGTGGCGGCCGGCCACGGACTGAAAGCCGCGCAGGCGGACGTCACGGCGACCGTGGCGGTGGCCTATTTCCGCGCGCGGCAGGCCAGCGAGATGACCGCCGTCCACAAGGCGAGCGTCCGCTCTCTGGAAGCAAGCTACGATGCCGCGAAGAAGCGCCACGAAACAGGAGTCGCGACGAAGACCGACGTCCTTCGCGCTGAGGTTGCGCTAGCGGGCGCCAGGGCCGACCTGATTTCGGCGGAGAACGACTCATCCGTTGCGCTGGCCGCCCTTCGCACGGCCATCGGGCTGCCGGCGGACACGGCAATCTCCCTGGCCAGCAAGGCCGACGACGAGGTTCCGGGCCCGCCGCGCGGCGATGGGCTGGAATCGCGGCCGGAGGTCGCGGCGGCTGCCGCCTCCGCGCGCGCGGCCGATGAGGGCGTCCGGGCCGCAAGGGCGAGCCGCCTGCCAACGGTGGCGCTCGCCGCGGACTATTACCACGAACCCTCCGGGGCCGGTTTCCCCCGCACATCCAACACGTTCCTGGCCGGCGTCGTCGCTAAGCTGAATGTCTTCGATGGCGGACTTACGCGCGACAGCATCAGCGAGGCCGAAGCGTCCGCGCGCAAAGCCGGGCAAGACCTGGAAGCGCAGAAGCGAAACGTGGAGTTCGAGCAGCGCTCGGCGCAACTCAATCTCGAATCGGCGCAAGCCCGCCTCGATGCCACGGCCACACAGGTCTCCTCCGCCGAGGAAAGCCTGCGGGCGCTGGAAGCCGGCTACAAAGAGGGCATCACCCCGCTCACCGACGTGCTCTCCGGCGAGGCCGCGCTCACGGGGGCCAGGGCGGGCAGGCTGGCGGCGGAGTATGACGTCAAAATCGCGGAGGTGAACCTCCTGCGGGCGTTCGGGCAGACCGGCGCCCTGACAGCAAAGGGAAGGAACTGACAATGACGGTTGAAAGAGCGCTGCGTCTGATAGCGGGCGTCTTCATAATGCTGAGCGTTGTCCTGGGCTACACTGTGAACCCGAACTGGTACTGGTTCACGGCGTTCGTGGGGCTGAACCTGTTTCAGTCCGGCTTCACGAACTGGTGTCCGATGATGGCCATTCTCAGGGCCGCGGGTCTAAAGTAGGGGAGAGAAACCTTTGACTTCAAGCTCTCATAAGCCTTCCGCCCGGGCAAAGAAGTGGCTCTGGGCGGCGGGCGCTGTTGTGCTCGCGATACTCGCGTGGGCAATCTTCGGGCGCGGCGGCGGCAAGCACGAAGGCGAGGCCGTCCCGGCGGCCGCGATTTCGGTTCAGACGGTGACCATCGGCAAATCCGCCCTGCCGGACGAGGTGACAGCATCGGGCACGGTGCGCCCGGTGACCGAGTCCACAATCGCGCCCAAGATTATGAGCAACGTGGCGGCGATACTGGTGCGCGAGGGCGACCGGGTGCGTGCGGGGCAGGTGCTGGTGCGCCTGGAGTCGCGCGACTTGCGGGCCCAGCTTGCTCAGGCCGAGGCCGCCCTGAGTGCTGCCATCGCCGGGGCGGGCCGCGCAAGGACCGCCATTGAGCTTCAGACCGCCCAGACCAGCACCGGAATCGCCACCGCCGAGGCCGCGCTGAAAGCAGCGCGGGAGCAGCTTTCGCTTGTCAGGGCGGGGCCGCGTTCGCAGCAGCGGGCGCAGGCGAGGCTGGGAGTCGTGCAGGCCGAGGCGCAGCTCAAGAACGCCGAGACCGAACTCGACAGGATGAAGCGCCTGCAGGCGCAGGATGTCGTCCCGCGGCAGAGGCTGGACGCAGCGCAGACCGCCTACGATGTCGCAAAGGCGCAGTTCGAAGCGGCTCAGGAGCAGGCCAGCCTCACAGAAGAAGGCTCGCGCCAGCAGGAGATCAGGGCAGCCGAGCAGCAGGTGCGCCAGGCCGAGGAGGCCCTGCGCCTGGCAAGGGCATCGGCCGCGCAGGACAAAATGAGCGTCAGCAACGCCCGTGTCGCCGAGTCGCAGGTAAAACAGGCGCGCGCGGCGGTCGAGCTTTCGCGGACGCAGCTCAGCTACGCGACCATCACATCGCCCATGTCCGGGGTGGTCTCCCGGCGGATGGTTGATCCGGGCGACACGGTTTCCCCCGGCGTGCCGGTCATCGCGGTGCAGGCCGACTCGAAGTTCCGGCTCGAGGCAGACGTGCCCGCAAGCTCGGCGGCGCTCATTCGCCCCGGCAGGAAGGTGCAGGTTCGAATCGGAGCGGCGGGCAGGGCGGGCGAAGGCACGGTGGCGGTCGTTTCGCCGGCCGGAGACCCGTCGAGCCGGAAGTTCGTCGTGAAGGTGGAACTGCCGGATGATCTCGGCGCGCGCTCGGGCGAGTTCGGGCGCATCAGCTTCCCGGCAGGCTACTCGAGCGGATTCATCCTTCCCGAAGAAGCGCTTCGCGACACGGGCGGCCTGCCCACGGTCTTTATCGTGGACGGCGAAGACAGGGCGCGGATGCGCAACGTGAAGATCGGACGGCGGGCCGGGGACGGCATCGAGATTCTATCGGGCCTCGAACCCGATGACCGCGTCATTGTCGAAAACACCGGCGTGCTCGATGATGGCGTCCCGGTGCGGGCCGAGGACAGATAATGCAGCACCGCCTCGGCCTCGCGGGCAGAATCGCCCACTACTTCATAGACTCC
>Ga0255342_1002748_pt1 | contig 21156 bp, 15 predicted proteins | sample wastewater_treat_3_FD_192416 | JGI IMG/M metagenome (GOLD analysis project Ga0255342, IMG submission 192416) | Wastewater microbial communities from Lulu Island WWTP, Vancouver, Canada - plant14 | ecosystem: Engineered > WWTP > Wastewater > Unclassified | place: Canada: Vancouver, British...
TGAGCAGGTCCTGCTGGATGCTTATTGGGCACCCGGCTCCGATGACGGGCACCCGGAATTGTTCAAACCGGTCTACCGCATCAATCAGTTTCTGTTCGGATATTCATCGGAAGCGAAAGATCATAATGGGAATAATCCGTTCCAAAATGAACACTGGCCGGCAACAATCAGCTTAGATGAATATATCGTTCTCATGGAGCATCAAATCATCAAGCAAAAAGAAGCCGGATGCATCGCTTTGAAATCCGCTTTAGCGTATGATTGCGGGCTGGATTTTTCCGATCCGGCCAAAGATCAAGCAGAAAAAGGCTTTCGGAATCCGAATGCCGGTCCGGAAGAAATCAAAGTTTTTCAAGATTATGTTTTTCGACAGATTTGCCGGATCGCCGCGGAACAAAATCTGCCTCTCCAATGCCATACCGGTTTGGGACGGCTCGAAAAAACAAATGCCATGCAAATGAAACCGGTCATCGAGGAAAATCCGGATACACAATTTGTGCTGTTCCACGGCGGTTATCCTTGGATTCAGGATGTATGTGCGCTGGTTCATAATTTCCCGAATGTCTATGCCGACATCTGCTGGCTACCGATTCTATCTGGCCCGTCTTGCAAGAGCTTGGTTCGGGAGATGATCGAGGTCGGAACGACAGATCGGATGATGTGGGGTTGCGACACTTGGACGAGCCAGGAAAGCTACGGAGCGATGATCGCCGCAAAACAGGTTCTTTCCGCTGTTTTCGCGGAATATGTGGACGACGGATATTTGTCCTTTATGGATGCGATCGAATTTATGGACTATATTTTTTATCGGAACCCGAAAGAAGTGTTTCGATTGTAGAGGAAAAATGCCAATTTAGAATTAAAAATTATGAAAAGAAAGCAATGTCTTCAGGAAACTTTTTAAACCAAAATTTATTATCCAAATATTTATGAGAATTATTTTTCAATTATCTGTTTTAAATTCTTGAAAAAAATACACTTTTTTAGAAATGGTTAATCATTAATTTTTATTAATATGATATATAATAAAGAGTTAAATATCATCATCGATCAAGATATGATTGTATATTATTATTTTATTTTTATACCTAAAATTGGCAAAACAATAATGTCCATCGATATTTAAACTAACTAATAAATTTATTTATAATATAAATCATAATAACTGTTTATCGAATAAATTAATACTGCAGAAGAAGGTTTTATGAGCCGCATAAATAACATCCCTGTCCTAATTAACAAGTCAATTAAAACAATCAAAGAGGAAGGATTCAATGCATTTGTTGTAAAAAGCTTGACATTTGTTACTATTCATTTGCATATAAAAAAGCAGTTAGATCCATTTATGAATCCGTGTTCATATTTTATGGATGTTTTGTTCATTAATGGTTGTTACTTACCTCATCCTTCTCGTTACCGAGTAGAGCATCAAAGAGAACAGCTATATGCAAACGGAATCGTTAGTAATGTTGTTTTTTATGATAATTTGACTATTGATTTAGTAAAAAATTATCGCTGTTTTATTTTTTTTCGTTGCCCATCCACTGAAAAAGTCATTCAGTTTATTGAATTCGCAAAAAAGAACAATAAAACAGTTTTATTTGACATCGATGATTTGGTAATTGATACCAAATATACCGACAAAATTAAATATGTGCAATCGATGTCCGATGAGGAAAAGGAAGTATATGATGACGGGGTTAATCGAATGCAAGAGACACTGCGCATGTGTGATGCCGCAATCACTACCACCAATCGACTCGCATCCGAATTAAGAAATTATGTACCGGAAGTTTTTATTAATCGCAATACTGCATCCGAACGCATGGTGGAACTTTCTTTGGAAGCTATTCAACACAAGAATGAAATAAATTCGATAAGAAAAGCACAAAATTCAATTATCATTGGATACTTCAGCGGAAGTATCACGCATAATGATGATATCCAAATGATTTCACCTGTATTAAATGAAATCCTGAGTGAACATCCAAACGTGTTCTTATATTTAGCTGGTGAGTTGGATATGCCGCAAGAATTTATTCTATTTAAAGATCAAATTATCTTATCGAAATTCGAAGATTGGGAAAAATTACCCGCAAAAATTGCATCGGTAGATATTAATATTGTTCCGCTGGAAGATACGATTTTCAATCAAGCCAAGTCAGAAAACAAATGGGTCGAAGCATCATTGGTAAAAGTCCCGACAATTGCCAGCAGAGTGGGTGCATTCGAGCAGATGATTGAAAATGGAGTTACCGGAATCTTATGCAATAATAATAATGAATGGTATGATGCGTTGAATGAATTAATCAATAATGAAGAGAAGCGAATTTCTTTAGCAGAAAATGCTTTTCAGTATGCCATAAAACATTGCACCACAATTTATACAGGTTATCCTCTGACAAAATATATAAAGAACAAATTAAAACCAAACATCGCTTTCGTACTACCTTCTTTAAATACCAGTGGAGGAGTATTAGTTGCTTTAGAGCACTGTCGAATATTGAGAAAAGCCGGATATGATGTTCTATTAATTGATGAAGGCGTTGATCAACAAAAAACGGTACAAATCAATGAAGAATTGCCGGCCATTAATAAAAATAACACTGCAATTCATGGATCTTTTGATAAAGTTATCGCAACACTTTGGACCACAGTTTCATTTTTAGCCCTTTATCCCAATATTAAACAGAGATACTACCTCGTTCAAAATTTCGAGACGGATTTCTACCTGCATGGACAGTTAAATAAGAAACATGCAAATCAAACCTATAATGTCTGCTTTCCATTAAAATATATTACGATTTCCAGGTGGTGCCAAAAATGGCTGAAAGAGGATTTTGAAAAAAATGCATCTTATGCTCCTAATGGATTAGATATCGAATTATTTCAACCCCAAAAACGTTCCTTTAATGAAAAGATAAGAATCCTTGTTGAAGGTAATAGTAAAGATTATTATAAAAACGTAGATGAAAGCTTTCGAATTGTAGAAAGACTTCCACCTGAAAAATTTGAAATTTGGTATATGTCTTATCTGGGAGAACCGAAACCATGGTATCGAGTAGATAAAATTTTGATAAATATCCCGCATGATGAAGTGGCTGAAATTTATAGTCAATGTCACATTTTACTTAAATCAAGCATTTTAGAAAGTTTTTCGTATCCGCCTTTGGAAATGATGGCAACCGGCGGTTTTGCAGTAGTGGCAAAAAATGAAGGTAATTCTGAATATTTAATAGATGGGGAAAATTGTTTATTATATAAAACCGGTGACATCGAGGGAGCGCTCAATGCCATTGAAAGAATCTGTTCCGATGAAACACTGCGTAATAATTTATTTGAAAATGGATTAAAGACCGCACAAAGTCGTTCCTGGAAAAATATCGAAAAAGAAATTCTTAGGCTTTACGACATTTATGAGGATAGTTATCACGAACCGTTATAAAAACCAGAAAGAAATTTGTTCACAAGTTTGAAGAGAGGTTCATTTGGCATCATATCATCAGGAAAAATATTTTTTTTGGATCGCCGCGACGATCGGAATGCTATTAGTTTTTTTAACCCCACCTATGGCTGTACCGGATGAAGCGACTCACTTTCTTAATGCTTATGCGGTATCTAAAGGCCATTTTTTCGCTGATATGAAAGATGGTCAAATCGGTGTGGAAATACCAAGAGCTTATGGGGATTTTATTAATAAATATGAATCGGTTGCACAGGATTTCAACCATCGACAATCTTTTTCTGAATATTATTATGATAGTTGGTTAATGAAGGATCTATCCGAAGTTATTTTTATACCAGCTAATCGTACGCTTAATCCCATCGGCTATCTGATCTCAGGTTTAGGGATCGCTATCGGTAATGTACTATGCATGAACTTTAATCTTCCGTATAATCTATTTCTCTTTGGTAGAATATTCAATTTGTCATTTTATATATTTATTATTTATTGGGCTATCAAAATTACACCGAATTTCAAACGAACCATGATAGTTGCAGCCTTAATGCCAATGAGCATTTTTCTGGCGGCATCCTTTTCTTATGATGCTGTTATTATACCCATTTGCTTTTTATTATTCGCTTACTTACTCAAACTACATAGATTACCCGAAAACACTCAAATAACTAATTATGATATTGCGGTAATTTTAGTTATTGCTTTCTTTATAGCCGGCGTCAAACAAGCTTATCTTCCATTATTATTAACTTTATTTGCAATTCCAACTCGCCGTTTCGGATCAAAAAAAAGATATTATAGCTGTATTATGCTCGTAGCATCTATTGCACTGACATCATTTCTTATCCCAGCACTAATAAATCATTCTATTATGCAAAATATTCCAAAAGTAGAAAATGAATACGAAAATCTTCAAAAAGCTTATCTCGTTTCACATAAAGAACAAATACCAATCATTATTCTGAATACATTTAAAGAATATCCTCTGTTTTATTTATCAGGTTATTTTGGTATCCTAGGTTTGTTGGATACGAATTTTCCATTTCCTTTTTTGATTCTCTTCTATGTAGCTTTTGGTATCATAATTCTTATCGATGCATGTGAAACAGAAAATATCCGAGTTTTATTGAAGATCCTGTCACTAATCGCTGTTACGATCACAATAATCGGAATGTTTGTCAAAATGTATATTTCATGGACATCCCTTCCTTGGGTAATGGGTGTAGGAGCAAATGTCGTTTCTGGAATTCAAGGCAGGTATTTCATTCCTTTGACTTTGTTTGGTTGTCTTTTATTATCAAATGCTTGGTTCAAGAATTCGAAATTACTTCAAATTTTGGATAAATTTGCTAATTATGCATCAGGATATATAATTTTAATATTTCCACTATTGACAATAATTACAATATTATTGCGGTTTTGGGTGGGATGAGAAATTTATCCAAAATAAATATATCAATTTTTCTTAGTTATAATTCAAATCAAAAATTTTTCTGGATCAATAGAATCAGAAAGCAAATACATAGATCGTGAGAAAAATAAAAGAAAAATTCAATTTGCTTAGAGATTACCTTCTTATCAAGAAATCAGATTTATTTGATAAGAATTGGTATCAAAAAGAATATAAGGATGTAGCAGAAGCTAAAATAGATCCGATTTTACATTATATTCTTTATGGATGGAAAGAAAAAAGGAACCCAAGTCCTTTTTTTAATACGGAAGACTATTTGAAAGCAAATCCTGATGTTCAAAAACGAGATTACAACCCATTAATCCACTATCTTCGCTATGGCAAAAAAGAGATGAGGAATCCAACAAAGCTTCAACAAAATGAAGAAATTTTATTATCCGAAAATAATTTTAATTTTAAGTTAAGTACAAAAATATTGGAAAATTGGTTGATATCAACAGAACAGCATTATGGAGGGCTAATTAAAGTAAGCCAAAGACGGAAAATCAGCCCATTTGATCCCCGTACCCCTGAAATTTTAGCAAGAACATCAATGCAGGGTGGAGATAGAATGTCATTTCATGGTTATGCAGAAAAATATGCAGAATTTTTAATTCCATTTATATTAAAAAACTGCTTAGAAGAATGTCCAATAACTGTTGTGGAAATTGGGATTTTAAAGGGTTCAGGATTGGCTATATGGGGAGATTTATTCCCTGATGGAAGAATAATTGGTTTAGATATTGATCTATCATATACTTTAGATAATTTGGAATATCTTAAACAATTTGGTGCATTTAAGAAATCCCATTTAGAATTATATGAATTTGATCAATATCAAAATAATTCAGAAAATATAGGAAATATTTTTAATAAGAGCAAAATTGATATATGTATTGATGATGGAGTTCATACAGACAAAGCAATATTAAATTCTTTAAATATTTTCTTACCTTTTATGGCTGATAATTTTGTTTATTTTATTGAAGACAACCAACAGGTTTACCAAATAATAAGAAAGGAATATCCGAATTTAATAGTTGCTAATTTTGGAGAACTGACAATTATCACACGCAATTTTGAAATTCCTGACAATATGATTAATCAAAATCCGGATCAGTTTTTATCTGATATAGATTGGACAAAGAAAGCTTTTTTAGAAGAATTTGGTTATCCTCTAAATCTAAAGAATCCTAAAACATTTAATGAAAAAATAAATGTCTACAAATTGTTTTATCGGGACAAACCGCTATGGAAATATGCAGATAAATATCTGGTGCGAAAATATGTGGAAAAGAAAATAGGTAGCCAATACCTAATCCCTATAATCGGAGTGTATGACAATCCGGATGATATAAATTTTTCTGAACTTCCGGACCAATTTGCACTTAAAATGAATCATGGATCGGGCTGGAATATTATTTGCTTTGATAAAAATAAATTAGATTGGGAAAAATCTAAGAAGCAAATTATAGAATGGAAATCAACAAATTATCATACTGTTTGGCGCGAATGGGCATATAAAGATATTCAACCGAAAATTATAATAGAAAAATTTATTGTTGATACTGAAATGAATATACCGAAAGATTATAAATTTTTTTGCTTTTCTGGAAAACCCATGATTATTCAAATAGATAATGACCGATATGAAAATCATACTCGAAATTTCTATACCCCTGAATGGGAAGAATTACCATTTACGAAAGGTATCCCTAAAAGTATAAACAAGATTAATAAACCGGCGAAATTAGATGAAATGATCGAAGTTGCTTCAAAATTATCTGAAGGTTTTCCATTTGTTCGTATTGATCTTTTTGCTATACCGGATATTTTTTTCGGTGAAATGACCTTTTATCCGGGCGCGGGATTAAGTAAGTTCTCTCCGGATTCTTGGGATCTTAAAATCGGAAATTACTGGCGCTAAAAATCGTACAGGCAGGGAATAAAGGAGAATTTAATGGAAAAAAGATGTGTCTATACAACATTATTCGGAGATTACGAATTAATTAATGAACAGGAAGTTGCAAAAGAATCCAATATAGATTTTTTATGTTTTACAGACAATCCTGATTTACAAAGTGAGACTTGGAAAATAATTTATTCGGAACCAATATTCCCTCTTGATCCAATAAGAAATAGCAGGTTTGTAAAAATTTGTCCGCATCGATATCTACCTGATTATGATTCGTCTCTTTATATAGATAATAGCGTGAAATTATTAGTCAAACCGGAAACCATTTTTAATGATTTACTCTATCCGGAAGTTGATTTTGTATTGATGAAACACAGTTTTAGAGATACAGTACTAGATGAATTTAATGAAGTAAATCAGTTAAAATTTGAGTTTATCGATAGAATTATTGAACAACTTAACGATTATAAATCTATATCACCAGATATTCTTAATCAAAAACCTTATTGGGGTGGATTCTTATTGAGGAAACACAATGTTCCAATAATTGCCAAAGCCATGGAAGATTGGCTTTTTCAAATACTCAGATATTCTCGCCGAGATCAATTATCGTTAAATTATATCATAGATAAATATAATTTAAATATAAGTTCGCTTGATATGGACAACCATCTCTCTATTTATCATAAATGGCCGACTTCGAATCGGCTTAAGTTAAATATTGTTCCGGATACTGGTATCAAGGGAGTATATCCAAGTGCATTGGATTTATCTAAAGAAACCTTGGAGGTTAACCGGCATCAAAAGATGATTGAATCTCAATTATTATTATTTAATCAAAAAATATTATCTCTAACTACACAACTGGCACAACGCGATCAGACTATTCAGTCCCTAACTATACAACTGGCACAACGCGATCAGACTATTCAGTCCCTAACTATACAACTGGCACAACGCGATCAGACTATTCAATCATATGAATTGAGTAATAGTTGGAAAATTACCCGTCCTTTGCGACAATTAGGAAAATTTTTGAAAAAATGAATTTTTTTCGATAACATTTCAAATTATATAGAATAATTACAACTTTATTTAATGATCTCATATACCTCAGATTATTTCATTTTTATTTATGTATCTGTTTCAAATTTCGATTACGCAACCTTTTTTTCTGTAAATTCGAGTCAGAAATACCTTATCGTTCTTTAATAATTTAATAACTTGACAGCACAATGATGTTTGCTAATCTGCCACTCCTTACTGGTCTCTATGAGCAAGGCAGAGACCAATCTCAGACAGCAAGCTTCATTTGGAAAAACACCTATCACTCTTGTGCGCCTGCGAATCTCCTTATTAATCTTTTCCAGACTGTTGGTTGTGCAGATCATGCGCTGGTGTTCCGGTGGAAAGTCAAAGACTGTGAATCCTTCTGCCGGGTTCTCCTCCATCCGGGTAGACAAGCGTGGGGCTGAAAGAGCATATTTCCGGATAGCTTCTTGAAAAAGGAGTTCCGCGATTTCGTCAGCAAAGGTATAATCATTTTAGTGAGTCATAAGTTCTCCTTTTTTTGTTTTTAGCCACCTTAAGGATACTTCTGACTCACTACTCCTTGTAAGGGTTCATGAATTTACAGAAAATATATTATAACAACTATAACAAATGTCTGTTTTATATAATATAATAGAAAATTGTTGTGAAATCCTGAGATTAACTAATCTGTTATTAATACTTATTATGTTTATGGTGATTATATGATAACTAAGCAAATAAAAGAAAAAGAAATACTCATTAAAGATAAGACAAAAGTATTAACTTATATATTAATGACGATCTTTTTCATTAAGGGGATTGTTTATGCAACATATATTGTTCCTCCAATGATGGGTATGGTTTCTGACGATATAGGACATTTTTCATATATTCAATATTTAGCATTAGAAAGAAAATTACCAATCCTCAACAAAACGACAATTGAAGAGATTCCGTTAATATCATCGACAGAAAGTAAGAAGGGTATATTTTCTGATCAAAAGTTAAATGACTATTTTCATTCAACTAATAAAAATAATTGGATAATTCAACATCCCCCACTATATTATTTATTATTGACTCCTTTTTATCTGATTACAACTTATTTTACGAAAAGTCTTGCAAAGACATTGGTTATTCTTCGAATTATCACTGTTCTTTTTGGTGTCTTAACAATTTATATAATTTATAAAATCTTACAGGATTTAAAAACAAACTTTTATGTAAATAGTTGTATCCTCTTTTCTTTCGTTTTTTCTCCAGCTATTCAATATTATTTCTCAAATGTTACCAATGATAGTCTGCTTATTTTTCTTTGTACACTTGCGTTGTTTTTCTTGATTCATTTTTTCACTACTCAAAATAATAAATCTTTTTTCTTTTTTGTGATTTCTTCTGCTTGTGTAATTTTAACAAAATATACAGGCGGTTTAATTTTAATCGGTTATATTCTTTTATTTTTAGCATGGGAGATTAAGAACCAAGGACTAAAAAAGACATTATTTCTTTCAGTTCAAGGATTAATAATTGGTATTGTAATAATTGCCCCATATTTTTATCATAATTTTTTGCTTTATGGAAATATTTTTTGGCCGGAAAATGTTATCTCACCCTCATCTAAAAGTGTCATTTCTTTCATGGATTTTTTTATTGGATCTAAATATTTCGATAAAATATACCAAAATATTTGTTTATTAATTGGATCGATAAATTTTATTACCGCAAACTATTTCGTTATGCTTTATAACGCAATAATTATTGCTTTTTCGGGATTTTTATTTCAAAAAGAAATTACTAGTAAATTTTATAAATTGTTAATAATATCTATTTCTATTTCATCTTTTATTTTGTCTTATACTTTTTTGGATCTAAATCTATCAACTTCAATTGTGATAGGTGCGAGTTTATCAATTGGATTAAGTCTATTACATCAAAATGAAATTAACAAAACACTAAACCTTGGATTATATATTTCGATATTAATAGTATTCTTAATATTTCTTTATGAGCATTATAATATATTTCTAGACTACGGATATTTAAAAGCACTACATGGAAGATATTATTATATTATCTTTTTCCCAGTTACATATTTAATTTTTTTACCAATAAAAAATATCAGGGTTAAGTTTCAAAGGTTGTTTTCAATCTCATATTTAATTTGTCAAATGGGTTATGAAATTTGGGCTATTAATCATATGATATTAGGTTTATTATAGGAAAAGAATAACATGAAGAAAAATGGAATTTTTATATCCTTATTTATCATAATAGCAATAATTTTATTAAATATTTACAAATTAGAATTTCCTATACCAACTTATCAAACTAATCAATCTGGATCATATGCATTTGGTTGCATAACAAAAGAAAATATTTTGATGCAACATGTTTATATTCCACAGGATGAGATCATTAAAAGTTTAGATTTAAAATTGGCAACTTATGCAAGAATTAATACAAATATAAACAATATTTCAATAATTAGGAATAATAATATTTTATATTCTAAAATATTTAACTCCAATATAATATTAGATAATTCTTTTTATCATATTCCAAACTTAAATATCCCGGTAAAAAAAGGAGAAGATTTAATAATTTCGATATCTTCAGAGGACGCCACTCCTTATAATTGCATAACAGCTTGGATTTCGAATATAGAAAGTGAAAATAAATTACTTCAATACAATTCTTCTTCAAATACATATACTGAAAAAAAGGGAGAATTGATTATGAAAATAAGTAACAATACATTACCCTTACCTCAATATCTATCATCGCGATTTTTACATATTCCTGTTTGGATATTCTATGGACTGACGATCTTATTGAGCATTCTTCTAATATTGGTCATCATAATTATTCTATTCCCTGAAAACCATATAGAAATCAATAGCAAATGAAACTCATCATCCAAATCCCTTGTTATAACGAAGAAGCTACATTGCCGAAAACCATCGCCGATCTTCCGCGACATATTGACGGCATTTCCGAAATTGAATACCTCATTATCAATGACGGCAGTACAGATCGAACGGTTGAAGTCGCCAGAGAATGTGGCGTGCAACATATCGTCAATTTTAAACAGAACAAAGGGTTGGCACGCGGATTTGCTGCGGGATTGGATGCCTGTTTGCATTTGGGTGCAGATATTATAGTTAACACTGATGCAGATAATCAGTATTGTGCTGATGACATTGCAAAATTGATTCAACCAATTCTCGACGGAAAAGCTGATATCGTAATTGGACAACGGCCAATTGATGAAATTGAGCACTTCTCCAAAAAGAAAAAAGTATTTCAACACTTCGGAAGTTGGGTGGTAAGTGAAGTATCCAGCGCAGATGTTGCGGATACAACCAGCGGCTTTAGAGCGTTATCACGAGAAGGAGCGCTAAGGACAAATGTCCTCAATGATTTTACTTATACACTGGAAACAATCATCCAAGCAGGACATTCAAAAATCCCTATTGCTACCGTCCCAATCCGGACCAACCCCCAAACCCGTGAATCTCGTCTGTTTAAAGGGATTAATGGATATATTAAACGATCGCTTCCGGTAATTATTCGATCCTTTGTAACTTACAAACCGCTAAGATTCTTTGTTTCGTTAGGAGCTTTCCTCTTTTTAATAGGTCTTTTTACAGGAATTCGATTTTTAGTTTTTTATTTCAGCGGAAATGGCGAAGGGCATGTTCAGTCCCTATTATTAGCGACTATTTCTATCTTGGCTGGTTTCCAGACAATTACGTTGGGGCTTCTTGCAGATATTATTGCGGCAAATCGGAAATTAATTGAAGATGTTCAATATCGTGTTCGAAAAATTGAATGCAACAATAAAAATACTTCTAATTAAAATATATTGAATGACAGAATCAAGAAAAAATATTGCGATTATAGGACCTGTTTATCCTTATAAAGGAGGCATTTCGCATTATACAAGCTTGATGGCAAAAAATTTGAGCAAAGATTTTGAAGTTACGGTTATATCTTTTAAAAAGCTATATCCAAAGTTTCTTTTTCGGCAAAAACAAAAAGATTTTTCAGAAGTAATATTTAAGGTTGAAAATACAAAATACTTAATTAACACAACTAATCCTTTCAGTTGGCAAAAATCCGCAAATTATATAAATCATATAAACCCTGACATCGTTATCTTTCAATGGTGGCACCCTTATTTCTTTTTTTGTTATAGATATATTATTCAATTTATCAAAAATAAAAATATTTTATTTGTATACCATAATGTTTTTCCGCATGAAAATTTTCCTTTTGCTAAAACAATTACTAAATTATTGTTAACGAAAGGCGATTATTTTATTCTCCATTCGAATCAAGATGTTGCTGATTTATGCTCCATTTATCCTAGTGCAAAATATAGAAAAACAGTTCATCCGACATACAATACTTTTAAATTTACAGGAATTAACAAATCTGAAGCAAGAGAAAATCTTGGAATAGCTAAGAATGTAAAGATTTTGCTTTTTTTTGGTTTTGTCCGTGAATATAAGGGACTTATATATCTGATAAATGCATTCCCTCAAATTTGTAAAGAATTGGATAATTGTCTATTATTGATCGTGGGCGAATTTAGAGAAGATAAATCGAAATATATAAATTTGATCGATGAACTCGGAATAGCACAAAATGTTAAAATAATTGATAATTATGTACCTGATCAAGAGATAGAGAACATTTTTATGAGTTCAGATCTTGTTATATTACCTTACATTAGTTCCACTCAGAGTGGGATCGTTCAAATCGCATTCGGATTTGAAAAGCCGGTAATTGTTACAAATGTTGGAGGATTACCTGAAGTTGTAAAAAATGGAATAACAGGATATGTTGTAGAACCAAAGGATTCTGATGCAATCGCCCAAGCGACAATAAAATTTTTTAAAGAAAACAAAGCAGAAATATTCTCCGAAAATATTAATAAGGAATCTTATAAATATTCGTGGGATCATATGAATGAAATAATTAATAGCTTTTTATTATGAAAACACTTGTAATTTTCGTTATTTCTAAATTTGTTGTTTATTTTTATCATAATAATTTCGAAATTTATATACTAAATTATTTAATATAAATTAATATTATATATATCTATTTATATAATAAATATTTGTTTCTAAAATTTAAAGGATTTATTTTAAGGATGGGGGAAATTTGAATTTACTAGAAAAATTAAAAAAAATCGAATCAAATAATAAGGCAAAAAAATACTTAAATTGGACTGGAACATTATTAAGCATTATAGGCGTTATCTTTATTTTCTTCAAACTGAAAGATTATAGTTCACAAATCGATCTTTCGAGATTGACTATTTCGAGTTGGTATGCCTTTGTTGGTTTATCTTTTTTCTATGGTTGCTATTCTTTATTATTAGCACCTTTGGCTTGGACTAATTTATTAGCATATTTTGGTGTTTCAGTTCCTTTATATTGGTCAATACGTACTTACGGAATTTCACAATTAGCGAAATATGTACCTGGGAATATATTTCATTTTGCCAGTCGTCAAGCAATAGGAGTCTCTGAAGGATTACCGTCAATACCTTTGGCTAAATCAACAATTTGGGATATTTTATTACAAGCAATATCTGCAATTTTTTTTGGAATATTAATTCTTCCTAGTTTCTTACCTAATTTCAACGAAAAAATCGCTTTTGTTGTATTTATTTGCACAATATTTTTATATGTTTATATAATAGCCCATTATTGGAACGTAAAAATTGGATACGCCGCTAGTCTTTATACTATTTCTTTAATTTTATCTAGTGTTTTGTTTATAGCGATTCTCTATATTTTATTACCAATTAGTGTATTTAATAATTTGCCCATTTTAAGTATTTTTGGTGCCTATGTAGTCGCTTGGTTAGTCGGAATGGTTACGCCTGGAGCACCAGGCGGCGCAGGCGTGAAAGAGCTTATCTTATATACCCTAATGCATTCTTGGATTTCTCAAAGTGATTTACTTCTTGCAATTATTATTAGCCGGATCATAACCATCCTGGGAGATTGTGTCTTCTATGGCATTTCAGTCATCCTAAACAAGATTCTTCCTAGTGAAAAATTTATTATTCCGAAATAATTATTGAATGATTTCAAAATCTTTAATATGGTAATTTAACTTTTATTGATTTCGAAACATTCAATTCCGTTTATTAAGTTAATTTTCACAAATATAATTCTAAAATTAGAATAAATCTTTGCGCCAGAATATTTTACCGATTTCATTGATTTAGGTATAATTTTCAAAGAAAATTATAAAGAAACTTCCTAGCTACCAAAGTGACGAAAATAAACACTTATCCCATAGCCAACCTCAAAAAACATGATAACCTGCACGCAGACATCCCTCCCCGAAAGACAAAATCATGCCTCATAACCTCTCCGTATCGTTTGTCCTACCGTGCCTCAACGAAGAAACCACACTACCCTTCGTGCTGCCCAAAATCGTCAAGGTATGCCGAGAAGATCTCTCGGCCTATTCGACTGAGATCATTCTTTCCGATAATGGCAGCACCGATCATTCGATAGAAATAGCCCAATCATATGGTGTCCGAGTCGTAAACTGTCCGGTTAAAGGTTATGGCGCAGCGTTGAAATACGGCATTTCCAAGGCGACCCATCAGATAATCGTTTTTGCCGACGCGGATGACACTTATGATTTTTCGGAATCACCTTCCCTGATTCATGAAATTGAAAAAGGGGCTGACCTGGTCATCGGCTCGCGTTTAAAGGGCAAGATTTACCCGAACGCCATGCCATTTTTACACCGGTATTTGGGCACGCCGGTATTGAATCACATCATCAACCGCTTTTATGGTAATAAAGCTTATCACATCAGCGATTGCAATTCGGGCTTCCGTTGCTTTCGAAAGGATGCTTATGAACAATGGGGAGTTGAAAGTGACGGGATGGAATTCGCTTCGGAAATGTTAATCAAAGCCATGAAGCACCGCGCCGCGATTTCCGAAGTCCCCGTTTCACTTCATCCGGACCATCCGGAGCGCAAACCTCACCTGAAAACCTGGCGAGATGGGATGCGCCATTTTCTGCAGATATTCGTCGAGGCGCCCTTCTTTTTCAAAAAGTGGGGGAGTATCCTTTTTTCGATCAATTTTATCTTGCTCTTGGTTTGTTTAGCAACGCGCGAATATATCTATATCGGGGGCATGGCGCTGTTCGGGATTCATACCATGCTCTTTGCCTTGTTGGGCACTTTGTTAGGCCAGTCTCTCTGGGGAATCGGCTTGTTTATATCAGTAAAAAGCCGGGACGCAGAAGGAGTCTATGCAAAAGTGATCAATTTATCCGAGGACATTTTATTCTGGTCGATGGTCGGGTTGATCACCTTTTCCGTGATCTGCTTCGGCTGGATTGTTCTCACCTGGGCTCTAAATGGCTTCGTCAATATCTCGCTGCAAAAAGAGACGCTCTTCTTTATTGCGATCGCTTCCAACGGGATAAATTTCCTGACAAATATTTTTACAGCCCATTTGCTCAAGCGAGCATGATAAAAAAGCTTCTAATTACAAATATTGTTGAAAGGAATCAGGAAATCACGTTATGAAATATTTTGATGTATGCTTACAGAAACTTAGAATTCGCAAGGTTAAACCATGGATTCAACCCGATGCGGTCGTCCTAGACGTAGGCTGTTTCGACGGAGCGATGTTCCGGGAAATCGGACCGAAAATCTCATTCGGCTTCGGGATGGATCCATCACTAGAAAAATCTGTAATAACAGACAGATATGAGTTGTTTCCCGGAGAATTTCCTGCTAATTTACCTTCTAACAGGGGCCCTTTTGATGCCATTACAGCCATGGCCGTTTTTGAGCATATCCCTTCCGAAAAACAGCGCGATTTCATCGAAGGCTGCAGAAGGCATTTAAAAACCGGCGGCAAGGTGATATTGACCGTTCCTGCAGCTCAAGTAGATATAATTTTAAATATATTGATCCGATTACGAATATTAGATGGCATATCTTTTGAAGAGCATCACGGTTTTCATCCCGAAGAGACACCCAAGCTGTTTGAACAGTCCGGATTTGAGCTTGAATATGCCGGCAAATTTCAATTGGGCTTGAATAATTTATTTGTCTTGCGTAAAGTGGAATAGGAAAGTAAAAATTTTCCTTTTGGGCTAATTTCCCAATTCAATGCTGATTTCGCTGAATTTTCCCACCAACGATTCCACGGTCAGCGCCGCTTTTTCCGCTCCGGATTGATCGATGATGATATTCCCTTGATGCATCATCAGCAGCCGGTTCCCGTATTCCACCGCATAGCGCAGGTTATGAGTCACCATGATCGCGGTGATCTTTTTCTCCTTGATGATCTGATCCGTCAGCGCCATGATCGTCTCCGCAGTCGCAGGGTCAAGCGCAGCCGTATGCTCGTCCAAAATGAGAAACTCAATCGGCGTCATGGTCGCCATTAGGATCGACAATGCCTGTCGCTGGCCGCCGGAGAGATTCCCCACTTTCACATCCAATTTATCCTCCAGCCCAATCTTTAGTTGATGCAATTGATCGCGATAATAAGGAATTCGATTTTTATTCGTCCCCGACCGCAAGTTGTAAGATTTTCCTTTGTTATCCGCCAACGATAGATTTTCCAGGATCGTCAAGTTGGGGCAGGACCCGAGTGCCGGGTTTTGAAATACGCGGCCGATCTTGCGGTGCCGCAGGTATTCCGGCATTTGGGTGATATCCAAACCATCCAAAATGATTTTCCCCTCATCCACCGGGATACTACCGCAAATGATGTTCAGAAGGGAAGTCTTTCCCGAACCGTTGCTTCCAATAATGCTGATAAACTCACCGGCTTGAATGGTGAGGTTGAAATTCGAAAACATGCACATTTCATTGATTGTGCCCGGGTTATAGTATTTATGAATTCCGGATAAGCTAAGCATTGGCGTTCACTTTTTTCTTTTTGCTTTGGCTGAAGATCAGTATGACGAACAATAAGACTGCGGTGATCAGTTTCAGATCATTGGCGGAGAGCCCTAATTGAATCGCGATTGCGATACAGGCGCGATACAGGATGGAACCGATGATGGCCCCGGTGGTAGCTTTCAGGAAGGAGACCTGTTTCGTAAAACTCATACCGATAATGACACTGGCAAGGCCGATCACCATCGTGCCGGTGCCTTGCTGAAGATCAAACACCCGCTGCCATTGTGTCATCAGGGATCCACTGAGTGCAATCAAACCATTGGCGATTGCCAATCCTAATATTTTCACATTTCCTTTATCAACCGCCAAGGTGGTAACAAATTGAGAATTATCCCCCACCGCGCGTAAGATTAAGCCGGACTTCGTTTTCAGGTAGGCATCCAAAGCCGATTTACACAAGAAGACTGCCAGGAATATGATGACAATATTGGTATACGGCTGCAATGTCCCGGAAAATATATGCGACACAAACGGGTTTTCAAAGATATTTTCAAGCCGGAAAATGGGTACATTGGCGGCTCCGGCAATGCGAAGGTTGATGGTGAACAGACCGGTCATGACGATAATTCCGGAAATAAGATCACGGATTTTGAACTTGACATGAATGATTCCGGTCGCGATTCCCGCCGTCATGCCGATCAGAAAAGCGATCGGCAGCGCTAAAATGTACATCGGAATAAACAGATTGAATATCCTGATCCCGCTGACACCGCAGGTCATTAACGCCACAGTGACAGCTCCCCCTAATGGGAAGCTGCCGTCTGCGGTTAAATCCGGAAAATCTAAAATGGAATAAGTAATATAGATGCCCATTGCCATGATGGCAAAGATCATCCCCTGTTCAAATACGCCTAAAATGATTGAACCCAATGTTCTGTGCTTTCTGAGATCGCCGCTCGCTTAAAACGTTTCAACCGCTCGTTGTTTCAGTGAATCGGGAAGGGTGATTCCCAGATTTTTGGCTGCGGTCTCGTTGATATACAGGTTGCTCTCTTCGATGGTCTTATATTTCAAATCTTCGATTTTCACATTCCCCAACAGAACATCGGCAGCCATCTGACCGGTCACTTTGCCCAATTCGATATAGTTGACCCCTTCGGCTGCGATACAACCCAACCGCACTTGTTCGATTTCACTTCCGAACACCGGGATTTTCTTGGCGTTGGCTTTGTCCAAAATGGTGGCAAGGCTGTTAACAACCGTATTATCCAGTAAATTGGTCATGCAATCCACTTCATTTAAGATGGCATCCGTCGCCGTCGGGATGTCCGAACCGGTGCTGATTCCTTTGATCACCAACTCAAATCCGTATTGCGGGGCGAGTTGTTGATAAAGATCAATCATCGGTTTGGAGTTGGCCTCGCTGGTGGTGTATAAAATACCGATCTTCTTGGCATTGGGTAAGACTTCCCGGATCATTTCCAATTGTGCCTTTGCGGGTAACAGATCGCTGGTGCCGGTGACTTTTCCGGGGTTAGTACCGTCCGCATTGACCAATCCGGCCGCTTCCGGTGAAGTGACAGCGGTGTAAATGACCGGTATGCCGGCTTTAGATGCCGCATTATAACAAGCCTGTGCGCTCGGAGTGGCGATCCCGCATAACAAATCCACTTTTTTGGAGACAAAAATCTGGGCGATCTGGTTCGCGATGCCGATATCTGTCTGAGCATTCTGATAATCGATGGTCAGGTTTTTTCCTTCAACCAACCCTTTGGAAGCTAACCCTTCGATAAATCCTTTCCGGCAATTATCCAATGAACCATGTTCAGCAAACTGATTGATCCCGATCGTGAAGTTCCCTTCCGCTAATTTGACTTCGGTCGTCTCAACGGTCGATGCAACCTCAGCCGAAACTACCGCGCCTGTTTCCTCCGATTTTTCCGCTTGGGTTGCAACGGATTCTTCGGTCACCGTCACGGAGGAAGATTCCGTAACAGCTTGGGTTGCCGGTATCGATGTCGCTTTTTCGGTTTCTTTTTCAACGCATCCGCTGAGGAAAACCAACGCGAATAAACAACAAATGACGCTTAAAATAATTTTGCTATTTTTTCTCATATGTCCCACCCAAATGATTCGAAAACTTTACTTTGCTAAAATTTGAATGGTCAAAATCATATCAGAATTCAATCTGTTTTTATAAAAAATGATCATTTTTTATGACCTGATCGGGACAAAATACTCATAAGTAACCGGGCGGCCATATCGAATGATTTCATTCCTATTTGCAGAGTTGATATCTATGCGCAACATGCATGGGTTGAATCGGCAAAACCGGACAAATTGAAGCCCCGGTCGGGCTATGCCAGCGGTTTGATAAATCGTCCGATAGGCTCACCGGCGATTTCCCCGTCTTCGGCAACGGTTTTTCCTCGCAGAATTGTTTTCTCTACCCGCCCTTTTCCGTTCATCCCGTGATACGGCGAATGTTTCACCCGGGAATGCAATTTTTCCTGATCGATGGTATATTCCCGATCGAGATCAACCAACAGGATATCGGCATCCGCTCCGATCCGAATAGTCCCTTTCCGCGGGTATAAGCCAAAGGTCTTCGCCGGATTTTCCGACATTAATCGGACAATATCGTTGATTCGCAGCCAACCCCTGTTGACTGCCGTCAACATCAGTGCTCCCATCGTTTCGATATTGGTCACACCGGCCGGAGAGGTCCAAACATCGAGCAGCTTCTCTTCATAGGTATGAGGGGCATGATCGGAACTGACGGCGGAGATAGTGCCGTCACGAATCCCTTCCCAAAGCATTTGTTGATCCCGTTTCGTCCGCACCAAAGGATAAGATTTCATCAGCGAACCGCAACGATTAAAATCTTCGTCGCTTAAAAACAGGTAATGCGGGCAAGCTTCGGCCGAAACGGGCAGATGTTCTCGTCCGGCTTGGCGGATTAAATCTACGCTTTCCCCGTTCGAGAGGTGCATGATGCGGATTTTCGTCCCGAGTTCTCGTGCAAAGCGGATCGCGGTGGCAATGACCATTTTTTCAGAAACCGGCGGACGGGAATTGAGCAGTGCCGCATAATCATCGGCGCCCGTGGCTCTTATCTCTTCGATCAGGGTATTGATCAGATAGAAATTTTCGGCGTGAATTCCCAATGTCTTTCCGGTTCGGGCAACCTGCTTGAAAATCCGATAGATTTCTCCGTCATTCAGAGGGGGAACAACATTTTGCATGCCTTTTTCATAGTTATAAATCAACTGATAATTCCGGCTGTCAACCGCATATCCCCAAAATAATTTAAATCCGATTACGCCGGCTTCGGAAAGCGGAAAGATTTGATCAAGGTTTAAATCTCCGAGACAGAGGCCCCATACGCCAAAATCCGTGTGCGCCTTGGGAGTAATACACTCGATCAGATCATTCAGATTTTCCACACAATATACAGCCGGATTACAGTTCGGCATCTCAAAAATAGTGGTTACGCCGCCGATCGCACCCGCCATGGACGAATGAAAAAAATCCTCTTTATAGTGGGGTCCCAATCTGCCATCCCTTGAATGGACATGTTCATCGATGAAACCGGGAAGGACATATTTCCCCGTCGCATCGCTGGTTTCAACCGCCATGCCGGGGAGCTCTTCTCGCGTGACGGCGGCAATTTTCCCGTCTTTCACATAAATATTTGCCGGATAACATGTGTCCGGAATAACAACGGTGCCGTTTTGAATGATGTGATCCCAAATCATCGCCGCTCCTTAAAAAGAGTGTGCAGCTTTTCAGATTCCGGCTGCATACTCTTTTCGTCTCGAATGTTGCGCAATAGGGGGAAAGACCGGATCTGTTTCTTTTCCTGCCGTCCCCCTCCGAATTATTTTTTGTTCGGGCGGATAAATTTCCCGCCGGGCTCGGCGATCATTTCGCCATGTTCAACAATTTTCTTTCCGCGCAGGAAGGTGGCATCCATTTTCCCTTTCATCTTTAATCCGTTGAAAGGAGTCAGTTTCGTTCGGGAATGGAGTTTTTCCTGATCCATAATATATTCGGCATCCATGTCGACAACCACGATATCGGCATCGGTACCAACCTCGAGCGAACCTTTTTGCGGATAAAGGTTGAACATCTTGGCCTGATTTTCAGACATCACGGCTGCCAGCTGATTGATTGTCAACTTTCCCTGATTGACGGCATTGATCATCACAGGTCCCATGATTTCGATATTGGTCATCCCGGCCGGAGCATCCCAGTAGTCCTTCATCTTCTCTTCATAGGAATGAGGAGCATGGTCCGAGCAGACAAAAGAAAGAGTTCCGTCATTCAATCCTTCCCACAGCAGATCCTGATCATGCTGCGTCCGGATCGGCGGATATCCTTTGA
>Ga0255342_1002752_pt1 | contig 21143 bp, 21 predicted proteins | sample wastewater_treat_3_FD_192416 | JGI IMG/M metagenome (GOLD analysis project Ga0255342, IMG submission 192416) | Wastewater microbial communities from Lulu Island WWTP, Vancouver, Canada - plant14 | ecosystem: Engineered > WWTP > Wastewater > Unclassified | place: Canada: Vancouver, British...
CCGCAGAGCGTTCGAAAAGCGCATCGGGCGCGATGTCGAGAACTGGCCGGAAGACGTAATGACCTTCGGGCCGCTTTCGAAGCCGGAGCCCGCGCGTGGGCCGCTCTTCAAGGACTGGATCGAGTTCCGCGCTTCCGTAATCCGCGACTTCCTGGAGCAGGCCCGGGACACGATCAAGGATGTGAAGCCCGAAATGGGCGCGGCGGTGTATGTCGGGTCGTGGTACTGGAGCTACTACCCGCTGGGCGTCAACTGGGCATCTGACAGCTTCAGGGTGACGACGGACTGGGCATCGAAGAACTTCTCGTCCACGGGGTATGCGGATCTTGCCGACTGGATCACCACCGGCTGCTACTATCCCATTCCCAGCCGGGAGGCAGCAAGGGCAAAGGGCGCGCGCGAGGGCGGAACGGTCGAGGCCGCGGCCGAAGGGTCGGTGATGGTGATAGACGACGCGACTTTCACGTACGCGGGGCTGTACGTTCTGGATTACCGCGACGACCCGGAGCGCTTCGCGCAGGCTATGCAGGCGTGCCGTCAGGCAACACAGGGGGTCATGCTGTTCGACGTGGTGTATATTGAGCAGTACGGCTGGTGGGACATTCTGAAGAGGGAGTTCGCCGAGCCCGCCCCGATCCCGCATGAGATTCCCGAACTCAAGAGCAAGCTTCGCAGGAGCAGTCCCGCTGCGCCTTAGGCTGGCCGCGGCCGCCGTTTTGTGCTGTCTGGCGTGCGCTGGCGCGGCAGGCGCGCGGGAGTTGTTCAGCCTGCGCATCGAGAACGAAGAAGGCGGGCGCATTCAGGTGCGCCTGCGCGACTCGCGTGAGTGGAGCACGGTCGGAAACGTGACGCAGCCCGCGACGCGAACGGTGGCGGCTTTCCCGGCGGCGGCGTTCGTTCCGCCTTCCACGGTGGCCGCCACGGCCGTGCATGGACTTCGCATCCGCGTGCCATCCTCGCGCCCCGACCCTGTCAGCATCAGCATCCAGCCCGCCGAGTTCCGCACGCTTCCCGACCGCTACGGCGGTCACATCCCGGGGCGTTCCGCCATCTTCACCGACATCCCCGCGGGGCGGGCGATCTTCCGCGATTTCGCCCCGCTTGCCGGGGACGCCGTGCTGATCGAAGCAGGCGCGAGGCTCGCGGGGCTGCCCGTGGACTGGCAGCCCGCGCCGGGCGAGGTCATCCTCATCGAGTGCACGGAAGCCGACTCGCTTCCCCGCTCCATCGAGTTCGAGAACAGGCGCGGAGGAGCCATTACCGTGACAGCACCCGACGGCACGGCGCAGCAGATCGGCACCGTGCGGCAGCCGGTGACGGGCGTGGGCAGGTTCGACGGCACGAGCTACACGGGCACGGGCGCGATCAACACGAATCACGGCGGGGTGATTACCGTGTCAACCGCTCCGGAGTCGCGTCCCGCCGACGAAGGGGCCCCTCCGGAGTCCAGGGGCGGCTTCGAGATTCAGCCGTATCAGCACGCAAAGACGCAGCCGGACATGACGCAGGCGATGGTTGTGGCTCCGGTGGACAGCGCGCGGACATTCGAGGGCGCGCCACCACTCTTTTCGGGTGTTCTGCCGCTCGGCGACGGCTCGAGCGTGGTGGACCTCCGCGCCGGGGCGAGAGACTGGACGCCCCTGCCAGCCATCACCGGCAAGATCAGCGACGCGTTCACGGCGGCCGGACTGGCGCGGCTGGGGCTCGCGCCCGCCGGGACAGACGGCGTGACCGCCATACGAATCCGCCCGCAGCCGCGGGACGCCGCGCGGCTCAAGGCGGCGCTGGCGAAGATAGCCCTGCCCGAGCTTCCGGGCACACCCGGCGGAGCGCCGATGAAGGCTGCGTGGGCGCTCAGGATGCCCTACCCCGACGAAGCGGCGCATGCGGTGTTCAGCCGGGACGGCCGAACGATTGCGATCAGCAATGTGCGGCCATTCGAGGTGAGGGCTGACATCACCGAGCGCCTTACGACGCTTCGCGCCGATATCGTGGCGGCCGATGGCAGGACGCTTGAGACGCGCACGGCGACCGTGACCGTGAAGGGCGGCAGGATATCGATTGCCGAGAAGTCGTCATCCGGCCGCTGACCGGGAGCGGATGAGCGCGCGCCGCGCGCCCGCGCTAGGTGCTACAATGCCGCCGGAATGAGAAGCGTGGACATCGTTGTGGCGGGCGCCGGAGCGGCCGGGCTGGTGGCGGGTATTGCGGCCGCCGAGCGCGGCAGCTCGGTCGTCATCCTCGACTCCCGCGCGAAGATCGGCGCGAAGATTCTGGCTGCCGGAGGCGGACGCTGCAACGTCACGAACGAGTATGTCGCGCCGTCCTGCTTCAACGGAGGGCCGGAGCGGTTCACCGGCCGGGTGCTTCGGGCGTTCGGGCTGGATGCGACGCTGCGGTTCTTCGAGAGCATCGGAGCTCCGCTGACGCTGGAGGAGAGCGGCAAGTACTTTCCCGCCTCGAACACAGGGCGGACGGTGCTGGACGCGCTCGTGACGGCGGCCTCGCAGGCGGGCGCGGTCATTCGGACGGGCGCCGCCGTGCAGGGCATCGAGCCCGGCGCGCGGTGGAAGGTGGCCGCCGGGGGCGAGGCTATTGAGGCAAAGGCGGTGGTCCTGTGCACGGGCGGGCTGGCGATGCCCGCGTCCGGAAGCACGGGCGACGGGTATCCGTGGCTGGCGCGGCTCGGTCACACCATCGTACCGACATCGCCGGCGCTGTCGCCGCTGATTGCGCGGAGGGCAGCGCACGCGGAGCTTTCGGGGCTGACGATGCCCGCGCGGCTGAGCCTGCGCGCCGGAGCAGACGAGCTGGCCGCGTTCGACGGGTCGTTTCTGTTCACGCACACGGGCTACAGCGGCCCGGCGGCGCTGAACATCAGCAGGCACGTAGCGCGGTGGCGCTGGGAGCGCCCGGAGGCGGATGTGTTCGCCAGCTTTCTGCCCGATGTCGCGGCCCCCGACGAAGACGCCTTCTGGCGCAGCCTGCTGGCGTCGGAAGGGCGGAAGACCGCCGCGGGCGCGCTGGGGGCCAGAATGCCGCGCAGAGCGGCGGAGATGATCGCAGCCGAAGCAGGGCTGGGCGCCGGGGCGAGGATCGGGAGTCTTTCGCGCGAAGAGTCTGCGCGGCTGAGAGCGGCGCTTTTCGAATGCAGGCTGCGGATATCTTCCGTGGCAGGCTACGGTAAGGCGGAGGCGACGGCCGGAGGCGCAAGCCTGGACGAGATAGAACCGGCGACGATGATGTCGCGGATTGCGCCGGGTCTCTTCGTGGCGGGAGAGCTCTGCGACGTGGACGGCTGGCTCGGGGGGTACAACTTCCAGTGGGCGTGGAGCAGCGGCACGGTGGCGGGTCGCGGGGCTTCAGCATACTGCCGCAGAACAAAGAGCGCGGGAGGGCCTCGGGCTTAGCAGGAAGAACATAAAAGCGGGCGGCCGCGACCGGCATGCCCATGGAGACGCCGTTCGATGGAATGGATTCTGGACGTTCATATCTGGATCGCGCTGATCACGCTGACAGCCCTCGAGATCGTCCTCGGCATAGACAACATCATCTTCATCACGATTCTGGCGGGCAAGCTGCCCGCGCAGCAGAGGGCCCGGGCACGCACAGTGGGGCTGTCGCTCGCGCTCATCGGGCGCGTTGTGCTTCTGCTGTCCATTGCGTGGGTGATGGGTCTGACGCGGCCGCTATTGACGATCAGGGGCTTCGCGTTGTCGGGACGCGACATCATCCTCATACTCGGCGGGCTGTTTCTGATCGCGAAGAGCGTGGACGAGATCCACGCCAAACTCGAGGGCAAAGAGGAGCATCACGCCGCAGCGGGTGGCAAAGTGACCTTCAGCTCGGTGATCGGGCAGATACTGCTGCTGGACATCGTCTTCTCGCTCGATTCGGTGATCACAGCCGTCGGGATGGCGAAGGATGTTCCGGTGATGATAGCGGCTGTGGTGATTGCGATTCTCATCATGCTGGCGGCTTCCGGGCCGATCAGCGAGTTCGTCGAGCGCCGCCCGACGATCAAGATGCTCGCGCTTGCGTTTCTGGTGCTGATCGGCGTGAACCTGTTGGCCGAGGGCTTCCACCAGCACATAGAACGCGGGTACACCTACTTTGCCATGGCGTTCGCGGTGGCGGTGGAGATGCTCAATCTGCGCGTACGCGGCACGATGATAGACCAGGGCGGTCAGGACACACCGAAGAACGCCTGACCGCCGCGGGTCTGATCCTGCACTGGCGCATCGGACGCGCTCTGGCACACAATCCCCCGAAGCGCGGGGCGGCCCGCGCGACGTCTATGATGCACGTGTACCTCGAAACCTACGGCTGCCAGATGAACGTCGCGGACAGCGAACTGGTGACGGCAATACTGAAGAGCGGCGGCTGCGAGATGGCCGAAACGCCGGAGCTTGCGGACGCGATTCTGCTCAACACCTGCGCCGTCCGCGAGCATGCCGAGGAGCGGATCATCGGACGCGTTGGCGAACTGGCGCAGCACAAGTATGAGCGGCCGCAGGTCATCATCGGCGTGCTCGGCTGCATGGCGCAGCATCTGGGAGAGGATCTGATTAAGCGCTCGCGGTTCGTGGACATCGTGGCCGGGCCGGACTCGTACCGCAGGCTTCCCGGGCTGCTCGAGCGTGCGCGCGCGGAAAAAGCCCTCGACGTGCGGCTGGACAGGCGCGAGACCTACGACGGAATCACGCCCGAGCGTGCGGACGGGGTAACGGCGTGGCTGACGGTGCAGCGCGGGTGCGACAAGTGCTGCACGTTCTGCGTCGTGCCTGCTGTCCGGGGGCGCGAGCGCTGCATTCCTCTGGCTGATCTGGTATTGAGGGCGGAGAAGCTCGCGGCGGAAGGCGTGCGTGAGATCACTCTTCTGGGTCAGACCGTTAGTTCTTACACGGACGGCGAGCACGATTTCGCCGCCCTGTTGCTGGAGCTTGCGCGGATTCCGGAGCTGCTGCGTATCCGCTTCACGTCCCCCTACCCCACAGACTTCAGCCCGAAGCTGATTGAAGCCATGGCGAAGTGCGAGAAGATCGCCAGGCACGTGCATCTTCCGCTGCAGTCGGCGAGCGACGCGGTTCTGAAGAAAGCACGCCGCCGCTACACGATTGCCGAGTACGACGCCGTCCTGCAGGCGCTTCGGGCGGCGATGCCGGGCATGGCGGTCTCAACGGACATCATCGCGGGATTCCACGGCGAGGGGGAGAATGAGTTTCAGGAGACCTGCGACTACATCCGGAAGGCGCGCTTCGATTTCGCGTTCATGTTCAAGTACTCCCGGCGATCGAGGACGGCCGCATGGCGGTGGCAAGAGACGGTGGACGAGGAGACGAAGAGCAGGCGCCTGAAGACGATTATTGACATCCAGGAACAGATCAGCCGCGAAGTCCAGCAGGCGTGCGTGGGACAGACGGCGCGGGTGCTGGTCGAGGGGGTCTCGAAGCGGGAGGACGGCTGGCTTTTCGGCAAGACTTCGGAGTTCCGGCAGGTAGTGTTCGAGGACCCGGCGGCCAGGCCGGGGGACATGGTTGATGTGAAGGTGGTGGGCGCAACGGGGCACACGCTGATTGGAGAGCGGGCCGGAGCGGCGAAATGAAGATATACACGCGCACAGGCGACTCGGGCGAGACGGGGTTTCTGGGACCCGGACGGCTCCCGAAGGACGACGTCCGCATGCAGGCGGGCGGAGATGTGGACGAACTGAACGCGGTGCTCGGGTGCTGCCTGGCGGCCGATCTCGCGCCGGAGGTGGCGGCGACATTGCGCCAGACGCAGCACGACCTGTTCAGGCTCGGAGCGGCGATCTCGGCCGCCGGGCCGGCGGGCTCGACGGTCGTGGAGTGGCTCGCGGAACAGGATATCAGGCGTCTGGAAAACGAGATAGACAGCCTGAGCGGCGCGCTCCCGGCTCTGACGCAGTTCGTGCTTCCGGGCGGTGACGCGGGCGCGGCGCTGCTGCATCTGGCAAGGACGGTCTGCCGCCGCGCCGAGCGGTCGCTGGTGGCGCTGGCAAGGGAGACCGGGCTCGACGCCGGTTGCCTTGCTTTTCTTAACAGGCTCTCGGACTATCTTTTCGTCGCGGCGCGCGCCCAGAACCAGCACGCAGAAGCCGGTGAGACGGTCTGGGACAGGACGAAAGCGGAACCAAAAGGGTAGGTACCGGCCTTATAACTCAGGGAGGCGGTGGAACATGACGGGGCGTGAGAGAATTCGTGAGGCGATGGCGCACCGGCAGCCCGACAGGGTGCCCGTGATGTGCCAGCTTTCGATTGGGCATTATCTGATCAACACGGGAATACCGCCGTCGGAACTCTGGTTTTCGAGCGAGGCGTTCGCCAGAGCGCTGATAATGCTTGCGGACGCTTACGGCTTCGATGGCATACTGATCAACCTGCCCGGCCAGCCGGAGAACTGGCGCGAGCACGTGGGCAGCATCGAGCCGCGCCCGGACGGCTCGGAAGACGTGTTCTGGCCGAACGGCGAGGTGACCCACTTCCCGGCCGATGATAACCCGCAGCACGACAGGCGGGGGAAACGCCGTTCGCCCACGCTCGAAGAGGTTGACCCCGGAGTGCTTTTCTACGACGATCCGCACGTGCCCTGCGGGCTGAAGTACCCGTATGAGTTTGGCCCGGATGTGACCGGCGCGCCGCCGCTAAAGGGCGAATGGCCGCCGTACTGGTTCCGGACTATTGACATTGTGCGCGAGGAAGTTGGGGACAGGCTGTCGGTGCACTCGGAAGTCTTCTCGCCGTTCACGCAGTTTCTGGAGATGTTCGGATATCAGAACGCGCTGATGTACCTTCTGGACGATCCCGGCAAGTGCGAACTCATTCTGCAGGCGTATGCCGAGGGCACGGCCGATCTGGCTGTGAGGCAGGCCGAGCGCGGAGTGGACGCGGTGCTGATCTCGTCCGCGTTTGCGGGAGCGGGGTTCATCTCGCGGGGTCAGTACGAGCAGTTCGTGCTGCCATACGAGCGCTACGTCATTCAGAAGGCGAAGGAAGGGGGCGCGCCCGTGGTTTATACACACACGTGCGGGGCCATCGGCGACCGCCTTGATCTGATGGTGGCAACCGGCCTCGACGGGATAGACACTCTGGACCCACCGCCGCTCGGGACGGTCGATCTGGCCGAAGCAAAGGCGGCATGGGGTGATAAAATCTTCTTCAAGGGCAACATAGACTCCGTGAACACGCTTCTGAACGGGACACTCGATGACGTGATGGCGGACGCCCGTGAACGCGTGAAGGTGGGTATGCCGGGCGGAGGATACATCCTTTCGTCGGCGTGCAGCGTCGCGCCGCGCGTTGAGCCGGAGAAGCTGATGGCGCTTGCGGTTGTGGCGCAGGCTTACGGATCATACCCGCAGTGACACCGAAAGGAGATCGGCATTGACGGATCAGGAGAGACAGGCGGACATCGCGCTGCTGGCGGGAATCGCCGCGGGCGAGCATGCCGCCATCATTCAGTATATGACCCACCGCTTCTATGCGGGCGAGGGGGACATCGGCTGCGAAGTGGAGGAGATCGCCCGGCGCGAGATGCTCCACTGGAAATGGATCAACGAGCACATCCGCGAACTCGGAGGCGAACCGGCGCTGGAGCGCGGGCCGATCAACATCGCGGGACCGGATGTGGCGAGCATGATGCAGGCGGACGTCGAACTCGAGGAGCACTGCATGCGCGAGTACGAGCAGGCGATTGCGAAGACGTCGAACCCGGCTCTGAAGCGTCAGTTCGAGCACCACCTCCGCGACGAGCGCGGGCACAGGGAAGACTTCGCGAAGCTCGTCATCGAGGCCCGGGAACAGGCCGCCAGCGGCGCCGAGCCGCACGTTCCCACTGAGGAAGAGCAGGCCATCATCGCGATGCTGAACTCGGGAGTGGCGCAGGAATACGCGGCCGTCCTGCAGTATCTGCACCAATCCATGGCGACCGATGACCTGAAGGTGTCCCGGGCGACGCTGAATGTCGCGATCGAAGAGATGAAGCATATGGCTCAGCTCGCCGATGAAGTCGTGCCGCTTGGGGGAACGCCGGCGGTCGAGCCGGACGTTGTGAAGATAGACACGGACGATGCCGGGCGGCTGAAGACCAATGTGGCCGACGAGGACGCGGCCGGGCAGCTTTATCAGAGCCAGATTGACAGTCTGGCCACCGCCGGGAAACCGGAGATATCGGATTTGCTGGCGCTGATCCGCGACCAGGAGACGTTCCACAGGGAGACGTTCGAGGACCTGCTGCGGCACGCGCAGGCCGGTGCCGAAGACAGCACGCCGCCGCCAAAACCTCAAGGACCGATGCTGACTGTCGGTTCGCTGCTCGGGCAGCCTCAGGATCAATAACAGACGGGAATACCAAACTGGGAGAATATGCAAAGTGGCTGATTTTCTGATGCGTGAAGGATCGCCGCTCACTGAAGCTGAGTGGGCGAAGATAGACGAAGCAGTTGTGAACGCGGCGCGTCATCATCTGGTGGGCCGCAGGGTGCTGCACATTTACGGGCCTCTGGGACCCGGTCTTGAAGTTGTTCATACGGATGTGTACGCCCCTCCGGGAAAAGGCGCCGTTGACCCGGATGGCGAGACGGAAGACAACGTCGTGGAGTTCAGCGAGCGCTCATACACGCCGCTGGCGATGGTCCACAAGGACTTCCGCATCGCCTGGAGAGATCTCGAGATGTCCCGTCAGATCGATCTGCCGCTGGACACCGCCCCGGCCGCCACGGCTGCCGTTCTGGCAGCCCGCGCCGAGGACGACCTGATCTTCCACGGCAACAAAGAGCTGGGCATCAGCGGGCTGGCCAACGTGCCGGGTTCGTGCAAGATCGCCATCAGCAACTGGGGCACGAGCGGGGCTCCGCTGGACTACCTCACCGCGGCGGTCGGCAAGCTGAGCGCGAGCGGATTCACACAGCCGTACGCGGCGATACTCAGTTCAAGCCTGCACACGATGCTGCTGCGTGTCTACAAGGACACGGACTCGCTGGAGATTGCTCACGCAAAGGAGATAATGGGCGGCGGGGTGTTCGAGTCTCCCGTGCTGAGTGACGGGCAGGCGCTGGTGCTCTCGCTGGGGCCGCAGAACTTCGATCTGGCTGTGGGGCAGGACCTGAACACGGCGTACCTCGAGTCGAAGAACCTGAACCACTACCTGCGGGTGCTCGAGACCGTCGCGCTCAGAATCAAGCGGCCGGGCGCGATCTGCGTGCTTGGCAAGAGCGCGAAGTAACCACCTTCCGGGCAGCATTGACAGGGCATGGGGGCTGCGGCGACCATCGGCTGCAGCCCTTCTCCCTGTGCCATGCCCGATTGTCCTGAGAAAGTGACGGGGCGCGTCCCTTGGCCTACTCCGACCTGAAAGCGTTCATACAGAGGCTTCGAGAAGCGGGCGAGCTGAAAGAGATCAGCCGCCCCGTGGACGCGGCGCTCGAGATTTCAGAGATCACGGACCGGGTCTGCAAGAAGGGCGGGCCAGCCCTGCTCTTCACGAACGTCTCGGGGCAGAAGACGCCGGTGCTCATCAACGCGTTCGGGTCGAAGCGGCGAATGGAACTGGCGCTTGAGGCGGACAGCCTGGACGGCATCGCCGAAGAGATCAGCGCGCTTCTGACGCCGGATGTGCCGCGCTCGCTGATGGGCAAGCTCGGCATGCTTCCGAAACTCGCGCGCCTGAACGACCTGGCGCCGCGCGAGGTGAAGAGCGGAAGCTGCCAGGAAACGGTCATCACGGACAACCCGACGCTCGATGACCTGCCGATCATCACCTGCTGGCCCGAGGACGGTGGCCCGTACATCACCCTCGGGCTCGTGATCACGTCGCACCCTGATCAGGGCTCGCGCAACATCGGGCTGTACCGCCTGCAGAAGTTCGACGGCAGGACACTCGGCATGCACTGGCAGCGGCACAAGGGCGGAGCGGAACATTACCGGGCGGCTGAGGCTCGCGGACAGCGGCTGGAAGCCGCGATTGCGCTCGGGCCAGACCCTGCGGTAACTTACGCGGCGACGGCGCCTCTGCCGCCTGAGATCAGCGAACTGATGCTGGCGGGTTTCCTGCGCCGCAAGTCAGTGGAGATTGTGCGCTGCAAGACGATTGACCAGTGGGTACCGGCCAACTGCCAGATCGTGCTGGAAGGGTATGTGGAGCCGGGGGAAAGGCGCAGAGAAGGCCCCTTCGGCGATCACACGGGCTTCTACTCGCTGGCGGACGACTACCCGGTGTTCCACCTGACGGCCATCACAGCCTGCAAGGACCCTGTCTATCCGGCGATCATCGTGGGGCGGCCGACGCAGGAGGACGCGTGGCTCGGGAAGGCGACGGAGCGCATCTTCCTGCCGCTCATCCGGACGGCGTTGCCGGAGGTGGTGGACATCAGCCTCCCGGCCGAGGGCATCTTCCACAACTTCGCCATCGTCAGCATCCGCAAGCGCTATCCCGGACACGCCCGCAAGGTGATGCACGCGCTGTGGGGACTCGGTCAGATGATGTTCACGAAGTACATCATCGTTCTGGACGAGCATGCGAACGTGCACGACTTGCAGGAGGTGCTGTGGCGGCTCGGGACGGCCACCGACCCGAAGCGCGACCTGGAGTTTGCCTCGGGCCCCACCGACGTGCTCGACCACGCCGCGGCCCTGCCGGACATCAGCGGCAAGCTCGGTTTCGACGCCACGCGGAAGTGGCGGGACGAGGGGTATGACCGCGACTGGCCCGGTGAGATCGAGATGAGCGAAGAGGTCAAGCGGAAGGTGGACGCTTACTGGGATTCGCTGGGAATCTGAATCGGGTTCGCCATATAGACCCCGACAAGCAGCATCACGACCCCGAGAGCCAGACCCGCCGCTGACAGCACGACGAGCACGTTGAGGCAGGCGGCTCCGGCGGAGGCGGCGCGGCTTGCGGCCGGCGTGGAAGCAGGCGCCGCGTGGATGTACAGGTTCTCGGTGTACAGCCGCCGGCAGATGGCCCCGCCGCACAGCCCGCCCAGCGCCCCGGTCAGCAGGGCATAGGGCGCGGTCGGCGGCAAGACGCCCGCGCCGTAGATGGCCCCGCGCGACGCCAACCCGGCGAGAACAATGACCGCCGCGAACACGAGGCCCCCCAGCACTGCCCATCGCAGCCAGGGCCACTTCCGCACCGGAGTGCTGGCGGCGGCGGCTGTGCCCGCGCCCACCAGGTTCGCGGACAGAAACAGACTCAGATACGCCACATGCTCCCCGGTCAGCGAAAAAGGCATGTCGAGATCGAAGATGGGATCGGCGAAGAGGATGGCGTTGAGAAGCGGAAACAGGACGGCAGCGAGCGCGGCAACGCCGGCAGTGATCGCGAATATGATGGACGGCTTCAGGCTGAAGACAGGAAGCTCAGTCTGCATAACGGGCGCGCTGTCCACGTGCCCGCTCGCCTTGAAAGCCGCGGCGATCCATTCGGACCGGCTGAGAGCCTCGCCGCTCATCAGCGCGCGGTAGGCCTTCACGACCTCCTTCACCCGCTCATCGCCCGGGTCATCTTCCGCGAGGACATCGGGGTGGCACTCCCGCACCTTGCGCCGGAAGGCCCGCTTGATGTCCGCCATGGACGCTTCGGCCGTGATGCCGAGCACCATGCAGCAGTATTCTTTGCTCTGCAGTTCCAAGACTCGTCGTACCGTAACCCTATTATTCCAGAACTGGCGCCCGGATTACCAGCGGCCGGCCGCAGATAATGCTGGGGTGGCGCTGTCCGGTTTCGGTTCTGCTAGTACTTGACGAGACTGCGGACGCTGCGGCCTTCCAGCGCGGCCCGGCCATTGAGGGCAGTCAGCTCGATGAAGAAGATGAACCCGGCAACCACGCCGCCGAGCTGCTCGACCATGTCGCCAGCCGCCCGCGCCGTGCCGCCCGTTGCCAGCAGATCGTCCACAATCACGACCCGTTCGCCCGGGCTGACGGCGTCGCGGTGCAATTCGAGGCAATTCGTGCCGTACTCGAGCTTGTACTCGCAGCGGACCGTCGCGCCGGGGAGCTTGCCGGGCTTGCGCGCCAGCACGAAGCCGAGGCCCATCTCCAGCGCCACCGGGCTGCCCATAAGGAAGCCGCGTGACTCGATTCCGAGCAGCTTGTCCGGTGCGAACTCGCGGGCGGCGTCGCACATGCGGCTGACGACCTCGCGAAAGGCTTCCGGGTCGGCCAGCACCGGGGTGATGTCGCGGAACAGGATACCCGGCTGCGGAAAGTCTGGAATGCTGCGGATAAGTTGAGCCGCCTGCAGCGGTTTTTCAAGGTTCAAGTCGTTTGTCCTTCGTCGGCGCAGCGCGCCGGGATTGATAGTGAGTAATCGGGACTGAGCACGCCGCGGTCGGTAATGATCGCCGCAATCAGATCGGCCGGGGTCACATCGAACGCCGGGTTCATCACGGCCACGCCGTCCGGCGGCGCGGCCAGCCCCGCGGGCCCCAGAACCTCGGAGGCGTCGCGCTCTTCAATGGGAATGTGCGATCCGTCCGGGCAGCTCAGGTCTACGGTGGACACCGGCGCGGCGACATAGAACGGGATTCCGTGCGCCCTTGCGTTGACCGCCACGGAGTACGTGCCGATCTTGTTGGCGATATCGCCGTTGGCGGCGATGCGGTCGGCCCCGACGACGACCACGTCCACCCGCCCACGACCCATAAGCCACGCGGCCGCGCTGTCGGGAATGACCGTCACAGGCACGCCGGCACGCCCCAGTTCCCATGCAGTGAGCCGCAATCCCTGAAAGCGCGGGCGCGTTTCATCGGCGAACACCGATATGTTGCGGCCCTGACGGTGGGCGTGGAGTATCACGGCGAGGGCGGTTCCTCCGCTGACCGTGGCCAGCTCGCCGGCGTTGCAGTGCGTCAGCACGCGCGCGCCGTGCGGGATGAGAGCCGCCCCGGCCTCGCCGATTCGCGTGTTGGCGGCGATGTCTTCCTCGCAGATTGCGCCGGCCTCCCGGACAGCAAGCGCAAAGGCGTCCTCTGTCCGGCCGGATTCCACCGCGGGGGCAATGCGCGAGACCACCCTGTCCACCGCCCACATCAGGTTGACGGCCGTCGGCCGCGCTTCGCGGAGCGCGCAGACCAGTTCTGAGAAGCGCCCCGCGTCTCCGGCACACTCGCGCGCGGCGAACGCAACCCCGTACGCCGCGGCCGCCCCGATGGCGGGCGCGCCGCGAACGGCCATGCTCTTGATGGCGCTCACGACCTGAGAAGACGACGTGAGCTCAACGTATTCGAGGCTGAGAGGGATCTTCGTCTGGTCTATCAGAACCAGACGGCCCTCGCGCCAGTCCACTGTCCGCAGCGGGTCAGCCAAGCCGGCTCACCGATAGTGTGGCGCCGCACGAGCAGGTGAAACCTTCCGGCATGGCCGAAACCATCCGCTCGATGATCCGCCGCACGTTCTCGTTGCCTTTCTTCAGACCCGCCACAACCTCTTCGGCGCTGACAGGCGCGGTTCCAGGCTCGCCAATGACGCCCGCGTCGTAGTCGGTCACAAGCGCGATGTTGACGTAGCACATCTCGAGTTCGCGCGCGAGGACCACCTCGGGATACTGCGTCATATTGACCGTGTGCCAGCCGCACTTCGTGAAGTACTCGCTCTCGGCGCGCGTGCTGAAGCGCGGGCCCTGAACAACCACGCAGGTGCCTTCCCTGTGCACGGGGAGGCCGAGGGCCGCGATGGAATCGGATGCAAGCTCGCGAAGCTGAGGGCAGTACGGCTCGCCTCCGCTAATGTGCGTCACCTCCGGGCCATCGTAGAACGTGTCGCGACGCCCCCGGGTGCGGTCCACGAACTGATCGGACACAACGAAGCTGCCCGGGTGAATATTCGGCCGCAGGCTGCCGCACGCCGTTGGCGCGATGATCCTGCGCACACCAAGCTCCCGGAAAGCAAAAACGTTTGCGAGATAGGGTATGCGATGGGGCGGAATGCTGTGGTCCGTCCCGTGGCGGGGCAGAAACGCCACCTTGCGCCCGGAGATCTCACCCACAGCCACCCTGCCGCTCGGGGCGCCGAACGGCGTCTCGACTTCGTACTCGGCGTGGGTCTCGAGGAGTGAGTACAGGCCAGTGCCTCCAAAGACACCGACAAGAACGTCAGACGGAAGGATCATCATCAGGCTCCTCGGGGCCGGTCTCAGGCCCGGCAAAGCTGGAACCGAGCGCGTGCAGCGCTTCGTGCGCCGCCATCTGCTCGGCCTGTTTCTTGCTCTTTCCGACGCCCCGCCCCAGTACGCGTCCTTCCACCAGAACCTGGATGGTGAACGTCTTGTCGTGGTCAGCGCCGGTCTCTTCGAGCACGGTGTAGTGCGGTGTCGTGCGGCTGCGGCTCTGCACAAGTTGCTGCAGAAGCGACTTGTGGTCCTGGGCGTGCTCCCCCGAAGTGAGGGAGTCCAGAACGCCCGCCAGCGTTCTCAGCACGAAACTGCGCGCTTCCTGAAAGCCCTGATCCACGTGTATGACGCCGACCAGCGCTTCGAACATATCGGACAGGATGGACGAGCGGTTGAACCCGCCGGACTGCCGCTCTCCCGTCGAGAGACGCATGACGTCCTGAAGCTCCAGCCCGCGCGCGGCATCGGCCAGGGTCGGCTGGCTGACCGCCACGGCCTTCGCGCGCGACAGGTCGCCTTCGGTCCAGTCCTCCCGGGCTGTGAACAGATGCTCCGCGACGACGAGTCCGATGACCGAGTCCCCCAGAAACTCCAGCCGCTCGTTGCTCTCGTGCACCGTTGTTTCGCCGAGATACGAGCGGTGCGTAAGAGCCAGAACAAGCAACTCCGGATTGCTGAGCCGCACTCCGAGGCGTTCCTGCAAACTGGCAAGCTGGTCGAAATCAGCCGTGTAAAGTCAACCTTCCCCCCACCCTCTACCCGCCGAGCGAACTCACCGCTTCGTGAATGCGCGAGACACCCTCTTCGATGTTCGCCATGGACGTGGCATAGCTGAGGCGAATGTTCTCCGGCGCCCCGAACCCCGAGCCGGGGATCACGGCGACCTTCGCTTCGTCGAGCAGGAATTCGGCAAAAGAGTCGGAGTCCTTGAAGCGCCCTCCAGAGCCCCTGATGAGGCCCGAGACGCGGGGAAACACATAGAACGCGCCCCCTGGGGTGAGGCACTCGAACCCGGGTATAGCACTGAGCATCTCGACAATGCGATTGCGGCGGCGCTCGAACTCCAGCCGCATCTTCGCTACGTCATCCTGCGGCCCCGTGAGCGCCTGCACCGCGCCCTTCTGGGCGAAGCTGACAGGGTTGGACGTGCTCTGGTCCTGAATCTTCCCGATAGCAGCAACAATGGCGGCATCGGCGGCCAGGTATCCAAGCCGCCAGCCCGTCATTGAGTACGCCTTCGAGAACCCGTTTACAGTGATGGTGAGCGCCTTGATCTCATCGCCCAGGCTGGCGATGCTGACGTGCTGCGTCCCATAGATGATCTTCTCGTAAATCTCATCCGACAGGACGAGGACGTTTCGCTCCACGGCAACGGCAGCAATGGCTTCCAGATCGGCTCGCTCGTACACTCCGCCCGTCGGGTTGGACGGGCTGTTCAGAACGAGCATCTTCGTGCGCGGATTGCAGGCGTCCCGGAACTGCGCGGCGCTCATACGAAAGCCCGTTGACTCGTCTGTCGCAACGATGACCGGCTTTCCCTCGGCGAGCAGCGCCTGCTCAGGGTATGAGACCCAGTACGGCGCCGGGATGATCACCTCGTCGCCCGGGTTCAGCACCGCCTGCATCGCGTTGTAGATGGAGTGCTTCGCCCCGCACGAGACGGCAATCTGCTTCACGTCGTAGCTGAGCCCGTTGTCGCGCTCGAACTTCTCGACGATAGCCTTCTTCAGCTCCGGCGTGCCCGTGGACGGCGTGTACTTCGTGAGGCCCGCATCCAGCGCATCCTTCGCCGCCTTCTTGATGTGCTCCGGCGTGTCGAAATCCGGCTCACCGGCGGCGAAGCTCATCACGTTGACGCCCTGAGCCTTCAGCGCGTTTGCTTTGGCAGTGATGGCAAGCGTTGGCGAAGGAGCGGCCCTCAGGCCGCGTTCAGATAGGAAGCTCATGTTTGTGTCTCTCCGCAGATTGCCTTGCGCCGCTAGACCTTTCTGAAGACGAGGCAGGCGTTGTGGCCGCCGAATCCGAACGAGTTCGACATCGCGACGTTCACGCCCATCTCCCGCGCTGTGTTGGGCACATAGTCCAGATCGCAGTCCGGGTCCGGAACTGCGTAGTTGATGGTGGGAGGCACGACCCCACGCTGAACTGCCAGAAGGGTCGCAATGGCCTCAACCGCGCCCGCCGCGCCGAGCAGATGGCCCGTCATTGACTTGGTGGAGCTTACCGCCGTGCGGCGCGCCCTCTCCTCGCCAAACACGGTCTTGATGGAGGCGGTCTCGGCCCTGTCGTTCGGGCCCGTCGAGGTCCCGTGGGCGTTGATGTAGTCCACGGCGTCAAGCTCGACGCCCGCATCAGCGATGGCCGCCTGCATGCAAGCGATCATCCCCCGTCCATCAGGGGCAGGCTGGGTTATGTGGTAGGCATCGCCCGACATTCCGTAGCCTGCAACCTCGCCGTAGATGCGCGCGCCGCGCGCCTCGGCATGCTCCAGCGCCTCGAGCACCACAACCCCCGCGCCTTCGCCGATAACGAAGCCATCGCGCTCTTTGTCGAACGGCCTGCTGGCGTGCTCGTAATCGTCGTTGCGCGTGGACAGCGCCTTCATGTTGCCGAAGCCAGCCATCGCCAGCGGCCGCACAGCCGCCTCGGCCCCTCCGGCAATCATCGCGTCGGCCGCGCCCCGCCTGATGATCTCCGCCGCGTCACCGATAGCATGGCTCCCGGTAGCGCACGCAGTCACGACCGTGGAGTTGGGGCCGCGCGCGCCGGTCTTGATGGAGACCTGGCCGCTTGCCATATCCACGATCAGCATGGGCACGAAGAACGGGCTCACACGGCTCGGCCCCCGCTCGACCAGCACGGCGTTCTGCTGCTCCCAGGTCAGGGTTCCACCGATGCCCGAGCCAATGAGAACCCCGACGCGCGCGGCGTTGTCATCGGTGATCTCGAGCCCCGAGTCCCGCATGGCCAGCGTGGCGGCTGCCACCGCGAACCGCACAAACGGGTCGTTGCGGTCCACCTCTTTGGGCTCCATCCAGTCGAGCGGTTCGAAGCCGGACACCTCGGCCGCGATACGGCTGGAGTGCTTTGAGGCATCGAACTGTCTGACCGGCCCGATGCCCGACTTCCCGTTGACCAGCGAGTCCCAGAAAGGCTCGATGCCGATTCCGACGGGGGTGACCGGCCCCAGGCCGGTGACGACTACTCTACGTCTTGGGTTGCTGCTCATATCAAAAGAGCCGCGCCATGCCCGCGCGGCGGCTGTTCAGCCCTCCCCGTTCTGGTCTATGTAATCAACCGCCTGCTTGACAGTGGTGACCTTCTCGGCGTCCTCGTCCGGAATCTGAATCTCAAACTCCTCCTCGAGGCCCATCACGAGCTCCACCATGTCGAGCGAGTCCGCCTTCAGGTCGTGCTCGAAGGAAGCGTCCATATTGACCTGATCCTCCGAAACCTTGAGCCTGTCGACAACAACCTTCTTAACACGATCAAACGTTGACATTTACAGTCCTCCTCGTCACATTACCAGTCCGCCGTCCACGTGAATCACCTGGCCGGTCACATACCCTGAGAGATCGCTAACCAGAAACACCACCACCCTCGCCACATCCTCCGGCGTCCCGAGACGATCCAGAGGAATCTGTCCGCTGACCTTCTCTTTCGCATCCTCGGGCATCTCCTCTGTCATCACCGTCTGGATGAATCCCGGAGCGACAGCGTTAACGTTAATCCCGCGCCGCCCGAGTTCCTTCGCGGTGGTCTTTGTCAGAGCAATCATGCCCGCTTTGGAAGCCGAATAGTTGGCCTGCCCGGCATTTCCCACCACACCCATCACACTCGCCATATTCACAATGCGCCCGGAGCGCTGGCGAATCATCAACTTCGCAACCTCGCGCGTGCACAGAAACGCACCCGTGAGATTCGTCTCGAGCACCGCACGCCAGTCGTCATCGGATATTCGGATAAGCAGGTTGTCGCGCGTGATGCCCGCGTTGTTCACGAGGATATCTATCGCGCCGAACTCCTGCTGCACCTCGGCCACCATCCGCGCGACGTCCGCCGAGTCGGCGACGCTCCCCTGCACGGCAAGCGCGCGAACTCCGGCCTTGCGCGCCTCCTCCGCCACGGACTCCGCGGCTTCGGCGACATAGTCGGCGATGGCGATGTTGGCGCCCTCAGCGGCAAGAGCAAGAGCTATGGATCGCCCGATTCCCTTGCCGGCGCGGCCGGCCCCCGTGATGAATGCTGTCTTACCTTCCAGGCTCAAATCATTCTCCTGTGCGTTCGTTCACAAATTGCTGGCGCTTCACCCGGCCAGATCGCAGACCGCGGATTCGAGATCATCGGCGGTCTCAACGTTGCTGGCGGCGGGCGCGCCGTCCATTCTCTTCAGCAGCCCCGTGAGCACCCTGCCCGGGCCAACCTCCACAGCCGCGTCACAGCCGGACTCGACAAGCCGGATTATGCTCTCGTGCCAGCGCACCTGGCTCACGACCTGACGGGCCAGGCACTCGCGGATGTCTTCGGCCCCGCGCGCGAAATCGGCTGTAACATTCAGAACCACCGGGACAACCGGGCCGGATATTACCGCCCCAGCCAGAACATCCGCCAGTTCAGCAGCCGCGGCCTGCATAAGCGGGCTGTGAAAGCCGCCGCTCACAGCCAGCGGCAGCACTCGCTTCGCGCCGGCCTCCGACGCGAGCCGTCCTGCAAGCTCGACAGCCGCCGCCTCCCCCGAGATGACGACCTGCTCCGGCGAGTTGAAGTTCGCGATGTGAACGGCCCCCGCCGATGACGCCTCTTCGAGAATGCTCTTCAGCAGCTCCGCTGCGAGCCCGATGACGGCCGCCATAGTCCCCGGCCTTTCGGCGGCCGCGCGCTCCATTGCGGACGCCCTCACCTGCACGAGCTTCAGCCCCTGCTCCAACGAAAGCGCGCCCGCGGCGACGAGGGCCGCGTACTCCCCGATGCTGTGCCCCGCGCAGTACGCCGGACGGACGCCCCGGTCCTGAAGGGCCCTGAATGCCGCCACCTCTGAGACGAAGAGCGCGGTCTGCGCGTTTCGGGTCTGACGCAGCAAATCGTCCGGGCCCTCGAAAGCGAGTGAACTGACCGGCGCGGCCAGCGTGCTGTCCGCCTCATCCCACACCATGCGCGCGGCAGGCGAGTTGTCGTACAGGCTGCGGCCCATTCCGGCCTTCTGGGACCCCTGTCCGGGGAAGAGAAATGCGATTCTGCTGAACTTCAAACTTCTACTTGTCCACGCGGGCCGCGCCCGCAAGCTCTTTGCCATCCCCCTCGGGCACGGCGGACATCGTCCACCTCAGCACGCAGGAGGCCCACGTCAGGCCTGCCCCAAAGCCGACAACCACAACAAGATCGCCTTCACGGATTCTGCCCATCAGGAACGCTTCGTAGAGGGCGATGGGCACAGACGCGGCCGACGTGTTGCCGTAGTCGGCGACGTTCGTAAACACACGCTCGGGAGCGATGCCCAGCCTGCGCGTGGCGGAGTCAATGATGCGCGTGTTCGCCTGATGCGGCACAAAGCAATCCACATCGTGAGGCGACAGGCCGCATTTGGCCAGGGAGCGTTCGGACGATTCCCCCATTATCTTGACGGCAAACTTGAAGACCTCGCGGCCCTCCATCTTTATGTAGTGCAGGCGGTCATCAACGGTCTGATGCGAAGCCGGGTGAAGGCCGCCGCCGCCGGGTATAACCAGCAGGCCCGTGCCCGTACCGTCCGCGCCCAGATCGTAGGACAGCACGCCCCTGCCGTCCTCCACAGGCGCCACGACCGCCGCGCCGGCGCCGTCGCCGAACAGCACGCAGGTGCCCCTGTCGGTCCAGTCGGTGAACTTCGTCAGGACATCCGCCCCGATGATGAGGGCCATCTTATGAGCCCCGCTTGCGACGAGTTCCGAGCCCACCGCCAGCGCATATACGAACCCCGCACACGCCGCGGCGAGGTCGAAAGCCGCGGCGTTGACGCAGCCCAGCCTCTGCTGAATGTGGCAGGCGGTGGAAGGGAAGAGCGTGTCGGGGCTTGTGGTGCCGCAGATGATGAGGTCAACGTCCGCCGGGTCCACACCGGCCATCCGCAGGGCCTCCGCGGCGGCGGCAGTCCCGAGACTCGCGGAAGTCTCGTTCTCGCCCGCTACCCGCCGCTTCCGAATGCCGGTGCGCTCGAATATCCACTCATCACTGGTCTCCACCATTGTCTCGATCTCGGCGTTTGTGAGCACGCGCTCCGGGAGCGCCTTGCCAAGACCGATGATGCCAGCAGATTTCAAAAGACCGTCATTCCTTTCGAAGCAGACGCCGGGCGGCAGCGCGAATCGCGCCCAATTCTGACCTAGGCCGGGATATCCGCCGGCACTTCCAGACACTTTCTGATATGCCCCAGCATATCCTTCTCATGCGCGCGCGCGGCAAGCCCGAGCGCACTGATGATGGACTTCGCCTTGCTGTTGCCGTGGCACACGATGCAGATGCCATTGACGCCAAGCAGCGGGGCTCCTCCGACCTCCTGGCGATCGAGCTGTCTGTGCACCTTCCGCAGGCCGGGCGCCATCCCGAGGAGCATCAGGCGATACCAGGGGTGGCTCCAGAGCCTGGCTCTGGCCACCTGCAGGAGGAGTTCCACGACGCCTTCCGCGACCTTGAGCGCCACATTCCCCACAAATCCGTCGCACACCACCACGTCCGCCGCGCCCGCGAACAGGGGCCCTCCCTCGACATTCCCGACAAAATCGAGCCCGGACTGAAGCAGCGCCTTGTGCGCAGCTTTCGTGAGTTCGTTCCCCTTCGTCGGCTCCTCGCCGATGGAGAGCAGCCCGACGCGGGGGTTCTTGACGCCGAGCACGTCGCGGCTGTAAATGCTGCCCATGACAGCAAACTGCACAAGGTTCTCGACGGTGGAATCCACGTTGGCGCCCACGTCCAGCAGCACCGACTGGCCTCTGGCCGTCGGCAGTACCGTCGCGATGCCCGGACGGTCAATCCCCGGC
>Ga0255342_1002758_pt1 | contig 21127 bp, 20 predicted proteins | sample wastewater_treat_3_FD_192416 | JGI IMG/M metagenome (GOLD analysis project Ga0255342, IMG submission 192416) | Wastewater microbial communities from Lulu Island WWTP, Vancouver, Canada - plant14 | ecosystem: Engineered > WWTP > Wastewater > Unclassified | place: Canada: Vancouver, British...
TTCATAGTATCATTGAATACACTATTAAACTTAATGTCTGGCCGATTCAGCTTAATTCGTTGCTGTAGTTCTTTATAGGATAACGGTAACAACTCAGGTTCCAATCGAACCAATGGTGCCTTCTCATCATCTGTAATTCGAACCGCCTTTATTAGTCTAACATCTGCATTTGCTTGGTCTATAGCAGCAACTAAATCAGCGTTTGCTGCCTTCTTAACACTCGCTGTAAATAAATCAAAACCAACGATAATTGTGTCGTGAACTTGTTCTTTGTACAAGGTCTTAATGCTCTCAAGAACTTTATTCACGAATTTATTGCTACCTTTACCACCCTTTTGTTTAAGATATTCCACAGGGTCAAAAGGTAGTTTCAAACCAACAGGTAATATTATCAGGTTGTCATTTTTAGTAATGTCTTTATTAAAGTACTCCTTCAGAAAATTATCATAATTCAGTACTGCTTTGCTAATAAGCATAAAAATGATAGGATCTAACTTTTCATCAGCATAATGAATATTAGAACATCGAAATTCATTCAATAATATGATGTTATCAAACACAGCTTGAAATTCTTTGTTCTTTTTAACCGTATTTATATTATCTCGCACAAGCACTGCAGCTTTTGTTAATGAAATTGTATGCTCACTATTCTTTTCAAAGATTCTCTTTCTGCCTATAACCTTATATACATATGCTTTAAGCGCTAATTCCCAGGCGTTTACAATTAGTATAGTTGCCGTAGGATACCTATAAGGAATATTAGGCTTATTATGTATCTCAATTCCTGCAAATAGTGCAGCCTGTGATGAATCTAAAAGTAGTTTTGTTATAGATTTTCCTCTTGGCATTATTACACCTCAATTTCACCACTCATTAGTTTAGAAAGAAGTTTATCTCGTGCTTCTTTCAACTTCTCATTTTGCTTACTCAAAGCAAGAATATTGCTAAAGAATGGTTCAACCAAATTGTTAAATTTTTTAAGAATCTCATTTTCTGGCTTTAGTAACTCAATATTTTCAAATTTTGTCTTATTAACATTCGTCATTGTTGCGCCATTGCTTCCAACACCTTCAAGCAATGATTTTATTCCCTTCATCTTAAAAAACATATAATATAAATGATCTTCGTCATTAAGAATTATAGAATTTATCTGCTGATTTGTTTGGCATGCCTCGTGAGCTATGCAAACAAGACCTACTGTAGCTATGCAAGAAACCATAATACTCTTCGGTGGCAATAATTTATTCTTCTGTGTGTTTGCTCCTCTCTCGGATAATTTTACTTCGGTTTTTAACGGGTAGATAACACCATGCATATCTGGAATTTTTACAAAGAGGATATCTTTACCATAATTTTCGGCTATCGCTGTAGATGGTGTTTTTCCAGTAATCACTTGTCCCATTTCTTTTACTGTGGTCAGTTCCCACCCCTCAGGCACACCATCAACTATCTTAGTGTTTTCATATCCAGGGAATCGAAGATTTACAAACCATTCTTTATACAACAGCATAGCTGCTTCTTCCTGCAACCTAATCTGCTTTTGGTTATTTTCTATTAAATCATCATAGGCAGAAAGAATGTCTGCAATGCGTTTTTGTTTATCTAGTTTATGAACCGAAACTTCAACATTCGAGAATCTTTCTTTATTTACGATAGGTGTTGCTGCACCAGTTGCGATTGCTTTAATGTGATTAGTATAAAACTTTAGTAAATAATATACATATCTAAAATCATTTTTCTCTTCATCTACAATAATGCTATTAATCTGTTGATTAGTAAAACTATCTTCTTTAGTTACGCATATTTTTCCAATAGAAGCAATACATGTATAACAAACTGATTTTGCAGGTATCATTATTTTATTTAATAGTCGTGCTCCCTCAGATGATAAGTATGTTGCTGGAGTTACATGAAATGATCCTGTTATATCTGAAGGAGTTATAAATGGATATTCATGTCCATAATATTCACGCTTTGAAGTAGACGGCGTTTTACCAGTTACTACTTGACCCAAATCTCCAATTTTACATTTTGTCTTCATATCCCCAGCTCCTCAAAATTCGCAGAAATAGTATCCATTAACTGATTTGCCTCTGCCTGTAAAGTTAAAAGCTCCTTATGGATTTCGGTCATTCTTTCTTCAAAGTTTTCATCATCTTCCTCTACGGGAGCAACTCCCACATATGCACCCGGAGTCAGACTCCAGTTTTTTTCTTCTATTTCATTTATAGTTGCAACTTTACAAAGTCCCAGAACATCCTTATATGTACCATAGCCAAATTTTTCGGTTAGCCACTTCGCCTCTTTTATCACTGTGCGGCAAGTTTTGATTTGAGATACTACTTCCTCAATACGAGTAGAAACAGACTTTTTAAAGCGATCCCAAGTTGTTGCGGATTCATCGATGGTTTTAGCAAACTCCTTAGCTTCATCCTTCTCCAATCCATCACCGTACTCACAAAGTGCTTTTAACGATGCATTAAGTTCTGTAGTATACTTTTTCAACAAATCATTCAGCGGTAACAGCTGGTTAATATCCTCTGAAATTATAATGATATCTGAAATCTGAACTCTCAATGGTTTAAGTTTCTCACCATAGCCATTCAACAATATCGACACACTTTCAAATTCAGCATCTAGTTCTCTACAATCATTGATAATTTGAGTCCTATAATCCTGTAATAGTTTTGTGTATTTCTCCGTCTCTCCACGATAGAGCCAGACAATGGCATTTAGGTTTTTCATCTGCCATTCACTCCACTCATTGAGTGTTCGATCCACTACGGTATAGTAATTACGTGAATCTATAAAAAGAACTTTATCCTTTAATTCTTCTTTCTTCCCCTTATCAAAGAACCACAGGGAGCAAGGTAATGAAACCTTGTAAAAAAAATTATTAGCCACTGACATTAAACAGTCTACATGCCCGGTCTGAATAAGCTGTTTTCTTATTTCTCGATCCTTATTGCCGCTATCTGTAGCAGAAGCAGCCATAACAAAGCCAGCTCGTCCGCTATCATTTAAATATGCATAGAAATATGAAATCCAAAGATAATTAGCGTTAGAGACTTCCTTTTTCTGATTTACCCCCGGCAGCCCAAAAGGTAAGCGTCCTGCATTCTGAGTAGATTCTGCTTTTACTTTATCTACATTAAATGGAGGATTAGCCATTACATAATCGCAGCTACCTTCCAGATTATGAGCATCATGATAGAAGCTGTTAGCCTCATCACCAGACTTGATTTTTGCATTCAGACCATGTACAGCCATATTCATGATACATAACTTAGCGTTAAACTCCACTTTTTCTTGTCCATAAAAAGTCATAACAGAATTAGCATTGATGCCTTCAGCATTAACAAAGTCACTGGAAGAAACAAACATCCCACCACTTCCACAGGCTGGATCCAATACTATCCCATGAGTTGGCTCAATTATATTTACAATCATCTTTACTAAAGATTTAGGTGTAAAGAAAACTCCATCATCCGAAGCGATAGCTGAAGCAAATTTATTTAAGAAATACTCATATATACGTCCAAGGATATCATCGTTGATTTCATTCAATGCACTATTGTTAAAAATACGCAACAATTCTTTCAACAAATCATTTCTAAAAGAAGTATATGTTTTAGGTAGTATTCCTTTCAATTGAGTACTCTCTGCCTCAATAAGCTCCATAGCTTCATTGACTGCTTTCCCACAATCAGCATCGTCTGGTAAATTGAGCAAATAATCATATCGTGCCTTCTCAGGTAAAAAGATAGCACTTTTCTGCTTAAAATCACTTGACTCAACAGGCAGTACACGACCATTTCGAACTGGACGGTCTTTTAGTATTTCTGCCTCTACATATTTAAACCGGCTATATGCATAACGCAAAAAGATTAAACCAAGAACCGGCATGCAATATTCTTGAGAACTTAATTTAGAACCTTGACGTAAGAGATCTGCTGATTCCCATAATTCTGATTCTAATTTTCTTATATTTATCATTAAACAAGCCTCCATTTGATTGATATTTCACAATAATAAATACTAATTCCGTTTGGTATCCATTTCCATGATATCACAGACGTCACATTCCAACGCTATACAGATTTTTTGTATTATTTCTGTACTAACATTTTCGTTTTTACCAAGCTTTGTTATCGTAGCAGAACTTATACCCGCAAGCTTCTGCAAGTCTTTCTTTTTCATATCTCTATCAATAAGAAGCTTCCATAGTTTTTTATAACTAATTGCCATTGTAATCACCTCTATGTATGTATAATTACATGATATCATTAGCATCATCATATTGCAAACATTTTCTTTATGTTCGCATGATTTTTGATTTGTATTCAATAATTCTTACTCCAAATCCTTCTAAATTCTATGCTATAATCTCAGGTGTATAGAATGTTACATCCATCCTGTCTCCTCAACCCTGCTTATTTATCAATTCTGTCAACTCAACCCAACCTAATTTCAGACTCATTTTTAGCAAAAAAACACCCTCGATATGTTTCCACATACACATATCGAGGGCTTAGGTCGAGTGGATAGATTCACTTTCATTTTATAAAACTCAGTATTCTCAAGGCTTTCCGGACATCACTTTCTAGACATCAATACTACGCACTCCACGTGCGTTTTGGCTGTAAGATGATAATAATCGGCGAATTTATAATGTAATTTTACCCCTGGGGTAAAAATTGCTTATAAATTCTTATCTATTTTACAATTAACCAGATGCCCAGAACCAGAAATATCAGCGCTATGAAATAGAAAAATATTTCTGTTCCCCTGTCTCCCAACACCTTCTTAAACAATTCGATCTTTTTCATATTCCAAATCTTTTCAGGTTTAGTTACTGCAATAATAACAACTGCTGCTGCATATAACACTGCTAAAATACCCCATACACTCATATGGCTACCTCCCTTTTTAAATTCTTTTATTTGTCAGAGTTTTTACTCAAGACCTTTTCTAATTTTTGGCGCTAAAACCATAAATACAATTGCACTTATACCCAAAACAATCCCTGAATATTTTAGTATTTCAATTAAGGAACCACTATTTGACAATACAAGATCATTACCCTTGTATGCCCAGTAAAATGGAATCCAGTAAAAAAGCGGATGCCACTTGTCTGCAAGGAGCTCCACTCCAGCAATACTCCCAAATAGTGGCATAAAAAGTAATTTCATATTACCAGCTGCATTCATTACATCATCATTGTTTAACCCTTCAACAAAACCCACAGTTAGACTAATAAGACAAGTAGTAACAACCATTAAAAAAGCATGAAAATAATTAATTTCCCTGAAACCGGTAAAAAATAGAAGAATAAACGCCCCGACAATCGGGACAAATACACCTATTAGACTTTTTCCTGCAATAAAGCCTATTCTCGATACTGGAGATAGATGGATTGCACTTATTGTGTTGTCAACCTTTTCTTCGACTATATTGATTGCTATTATCATCCCACCCATGATTGAAGTGAAAATGACTGCAACATTGACCATAATCTTCTTTAGAGGCGGTATATCTCTTCCATACTCAACTATTTCAGCAGTGGAGTCCTCTATACCAATATCGAAATGGTCAAAGGTAGTAAGATTTCGTACGTAATCTATTATATAGTCAGGCTCATTACCTTGCCTCAGGATAAAATATTCACCGTTCTCTTCCGGAAGGACACCGACTATATTGTCTCTTTTTAAAATTCTTTCCTCAACACCCTCTACGGTTTTTAGCACCTCCACCTTTGCAAATTGGCTAAAGTATACCTCCTGCTTTGGATTATCTCCTTCTAAAAGTGCTATCTCAACTGTAGTATCATTTATCCCAGGGGAAAACACATTGATCATAATTGCGAACATAACCGGCACAACCAATATATACAATGATATGAAATTTCGCACACTTGTCTTTAAATCCCTTTGAAATATTAAAAATATTTTCCTAATCATTTCAGAACACGTCCTTTACAGAGAGAGAGTCTTCTTGAATCTGTAATTTGCAAGAATAAACATATTGATTCCCAAAACGGCAAAGCCTAGGGATGACAGCATTACGTAGGACATATTACCATCAACTGATATTATTTCTTTAAAGCTTTGTAGCATCACATAGCTTGGAATAATCTTAACCCAGTCGGGATCCCAACTTGGTGTGAAGTATGATATATTTGGCATCATCATAATAACTATAACAATATACAAGGCCCCAAAAGCCTGAGTAATATCCTTGTAGTAGCTTGATAGAAAAAGCCCTAATGATGCAGCAAAAAATCCTGATGTGACTATAAAAATAAGCATAGCTGGGTAATTAGGTTGCATTCCCATTATGGGCACTGTCATAATCAACGTTGTAACAATGGATGTTATGGTTATAACTCCAATCTTGCTCAATAGATAATGCCATACAGATGATGCTGTCACTGCATAGGCCTTTATTATCCCCTCATCCTTATCCAGAAAAATATAAGCTGCAATAATGAATAGACTCATAAGACTACCATTGAAGGTTAATATTACAGGTATGATATTCTCCTTATCGCTCAATGGTTCCCCTTCTCTGTATATTGATCTCACTATGATATTATCTGAGTACTTCTCAATTACATCCAAACCCGCCTTTTTATTCTGAAAAACCAGTAGAAGGTTTTTCAGCTTCTGAGTCTCATAACCTTGTAGATAATATGTTTGAACTATTTGATTGTCCTCATTTACTCTAACATGGACTGCAGGCACTCTTTCTGTACTTGAAAATGCGTCAAGGGCTTCCTTGCTGTCAAGTAGATATATCTTTGATTCCTCGGTTTCATATAGCTCCGCTGGGAATGCAGTCTTATTTGCCTCTACTTTCAAATGCTGAGACACACCGTCCAAATCCTCTTTTAGAAGGTCCTTCCTTAGTCTATCCCTTACAACCTGTGGCAGATCCAAATATATGTACTCTTTTCCCTTGATGTCATAATTATCCGGCACAACAAACAAGAGTATAAAGAGAAGGACAATTGCCATTCCCAACTCAATATAAAAATAATAACTCTTCGAAGAGAGTTTCATCTCCTTAATAAAACTGTACCAAAACTTCATTTAGACCAGACCCCTTCCCGTCACCTTAATGAAAATCTCCTCAAGGGTTGCTTCCTTGGTATGCATGGTCTGAATATCATTAGTCTGTATAATTTCTACAAGCTTGTTCTTTTCCTCCTCAACCACAGTTGAGTATCTTTCCTTTAATAACTCACCTTCCCTATAGTACTCCACTTCCACCAGCTTTTCGCCATACTTGAGTTTCAGCTGTTTTGGAGAATCAATAAGTCGTATCTTCCCATCCACAATAAATGCGACCCTATCACACAGCTCATCAGCAATATACATATTGTGAGTAGTTAAAAACACAGTAACACCCTTTTCATTTTCAGCTTTTATAATATCCTTAATATTTGAAGCTATGGCTGGGTCCAGCCCTGTGGTTGGTTCATCCAAAAACCACATCTCCGGATTGTTTATCATGGACCTGGCAAAAGTCAACCTGTGCTTCATACCCTTGGAGTATTCTCCGGCCTTAATTTTTTCTTTTCCCTCCAGTCCAACCATTCTTATCAAATCCATTGGGTCCCTTGTTTTCACATCAAAGAGTTTTCCGTAAAACTTAAGGTTTTCCAGACCAGACATCTTGCTGTATATATTTGACTGCTCAAAGGACATACCTATCTTGTTGAACATATTGTTCTTTATATCCTTAACATCATATCCAGCTACTTCAACCTCTCCCTTTTGTAACTGAAGAAGACCTACGAGTATGTTCTGGGTTGTTGATTTACCCGCTCCTGACGGACCTAAAAAACCAAATATTTCTCCCTTGTCAACCTGAAAGCTAATATCATTCACTGCATATTTTTCATCATTATTGTATGAGTGGAAAAGGTTCTTGACCTTAATCATCATCCTATCCCTTCTTTCATCACCATTAGGTTTTTAATCTTCCATATATCTTAGAATTACCTCTTCCCCTTCTGTTAATCCTTGTTTTACCACAATGTGACTGCCATCCTCAATTCCCGTTTCTATTCTCCGTTCTACAGGCTCACCATTTTCTATAACTTCAACGTATTTGCTGCCATTTTTAGCATAAACAGCATCCTTTGGAATTAAAAGCGATTCTTCAGCTTCATCTATGATTACCCTTGTATTCAGCTCCAATCCAAAGGGTAATTCTTCTTCATTATTATAGATACCAATTTCAACAGTTTGTCGATTCTCTTCCACACCCAACTCTGACATGGTAATAAAAGCTTTGGGGAAAATCCTATTAATCTTTAGATTATCAATGTTTACGCCCATGCTCTGTTCCACTAACAAAGCCCTCATATGGGGTTTTACTAGCAAAGCATCTTCCACCATAAAATCCACTAACACAACCTTTGCATTAGGGTCTTGTATTTCTATGATCATGGAACCTGCTAGAGGAATATCTCCGACAAAAGTATTAAATTCTGTTGCTATGCCGTCTATGTCAGAAAATACTTGAAAGTTCTCCCTTCTCCTTTCAATTGATTCTAGAGTCAAAAGAAGAACGTCTATTTCAGCTTCATATTTTTTTCTTGTGCTCTCTGAAACACCTTTGATCAATTGATTGTAATTATTTTGTGCAACTGCTAGACTGCTGTCTAACTGTACAATATTGTTCTGTACCTGTTCCAACTCAACCAGTGATACCGCACCATTGTTGTACAGCTCTTGAATTCTATCTTTATTTTTGGTTGCCAGTTCAATATTCCCTTTGATTCTGGATATTTCAATCTTTGCGCTGTTTATGTTCTCAATGTCAATACCTGATGTTGCACTTGAGTATGTAGCCTCCAAGGCTTCAATCTGTTTTTCCACCTTTCTAACCTCAAAATCCAGATCATCCTCATATTTTATCAATAGTTGTCCATTTTTAACATGTTCACCCAGCTTAACATTTAATGACTCAACTTTTTTTACACTATCTCCATAGTATTTTCTGATGTTCATGGAGCTTACTCTACCAGTGTCCTGAATAAACCTGCCCACCTCTCCTTTCTCTACCTGGGCTGTATTATACCTTTTACCTACATTTCCAGTTGTAAGAAAATAAAATATTCCCGCTGCTACGGCTGTAAATATAACCAATGCGATAACTAATTTCTTTTTCATGGCTGCCTCCATTTCTAAGTTTTGAAAATCCTAAAACAATATTTGGACAGTTGAAAACTTGTTTTAATTAAACTCACATAAATACTTATTAAGGCCGCATAATTTATGAATACGGATACTTATGTAGTCGTGAATTAAACTCATTATACATTCTTACATAGAACATTGATAATACTAGAATTTAATTAACTCCTATTATTTTACCTAAAATATAACATAATAGTTTTTGTTTTTCAATATAATCATCCTAATTTCAAAAATTATATTAAGCTAATAGAATCTACATTCTGCCAAATTGTTTACTCTCTATACAGAAATTCCCTTGAAATAACCTTCAAGGGAATTAAGAAACACAGTATTATTTAATTGCAAAACCGCTGAACCCTTTGATTTCAACCTATTTATTCTCTATCATCAGAACAGTCTCCACGTGGCTCGAGTTGATGGAATTGATGTCTGCGGGCCATTTTTTAAAGCATCTGTACGTAGGAACATGTCAATGGGGTTTTGGCATTATCCCCGAAAACGGACGTTCAGGGAAACATATCAAATTTCACATAATAAGCAAGTAAAACCACCTTTCTTTCATTATTATTTAGCATTTGAATCATTCGCACGGTCCATAATCTCCCGCACTATTGATGTTTTGGCATCTGCGTAGTGCTGAATATGCCGCCACTTATTCTTTGCCAAGCTTCTCTTGGCTTGTGCATATTTTTCACGATCACTTTCATTAGAACGCAACCAATCACGGAAACGTAACATTCTGTCTATTTCAGACGCTCCCTCACTGAACACATGCAAGTTAATGTCAGTATTTGGTCCTTTAAACATACGATGCTCGAACCATTCTGGTTCTCTAATTTGTAGTCTATAGCCGGCTGCTTCCAATGCCGGGACATAGGATGGCTCGTCGGCAGAATTCTTTACAACTAACAGTATATCAATTATTGGTTTGGCACAAAGCCCCGGCACCGAAGTGGAGCCAACATGTTCAATTTGCAAAGCTTTGCTGCCGAGTACCGAACGAATCCTGTTAGCTTCCCGTTCAAACAATTCAGGCCAGCTCGGGTCATATTCAACAATAGTGATTGGTGCATTGTGTGGTTTCAGTTCACCCACTGTAAGCTTCTGAAGTTCTTCATCACTCCTAGGTGTAAAGCTATTTTCAGATAGCATCATATCACACTCCTTTACTATTTACGTGATCTAACTTTTTCAAAAATGCAGAATCTAATCAGTATAACTTGTACAGTTTTTCTGCTAATCCTGATAAAATTTCCTGAAAAGCATCTGCAACCAATGTGTCAGCAGTATTATCTAAGAATTCAACTACACTCCAAATCTTGGCAAGTTTTATCTGCCAAAGCAATTTCCTCTCTGAAATCGGGAAATCAAGCCCTGCACTCGACCACATTTTTAAATACTTCTTGGCAATTGATAACTCTAAAGAATTATCCGGTGTGCCTAACCCGGGCATAATTATAGAAAGGTCTATAGCCGGTGAACCGCAACTAATTCTTTCCCAATCAAAAAGGACTACCGAGCCATCTTTTCTGACTCCCCAATTAGTTGGATTCGTATCAGCGCTTATCCAGCAGTAAGGTTTAAATAATTGCTGCGAATCTTCTTGTGTTTTAATCAAGAGAAGTTGTAATTGATTACCTGTTTTATCAGAGTATAATGCCAACACACTCTCTGTCAATCGGTGATCCCACTTTGGTATGTAGAAATTTTCAATAGGAAGGCTTTTTCCCCAACTTTCCGTATGAAACAGAAATAATGCTCTCAGTACCTGTTCATCAGCCTTCCGCCACCTTTCTTTTGGGAGAGCATAGGGTATATCTTCTACCACAATCCAATATTTATTTTCGTCTTTATATGACCAGTATAAAGATGGGATATGCTTATTAAATTCCTTTAAAAGAGAGGAACATTTATTATAAAATAAATATTCCTGAGGTTTTGTCATCTGCTTAACTATAATTGAATGGTTGGAAAAACCAACCCGATAACATCCACCTTCAGCTTTAATACCATTTAACTTATGTATAAAAAGAGGTTTCCCGTATGATTCTATTAAAAACTGTTGTATGCTTTGGGGAAATTGTTTTAGTAGATTCATCCGTTATCATAATCCTTTCTCTTTCAAAACCTTACAACCTTTCGTAAAATTTCCTCGGGTTCGTCAATATATCTTTTACTATCTCATACAAAACATTGAATCAGTCTAAAACACCTATTCACTATTGCTTTTTCTTTGCGATATAAAATACATAGCTGTAATAATCCTTAAATCTGTTGTACATATCCGCTTCTATCTTGCCTTGTTCGAGAAAATCTTTTACCTCATCTGCATAATTATATTTTTTAAGGAACGCTTCGGAATTATCTATAAGCGGCTGATAATAATTATCGATCCAGCACTTATCATCCAGTGCAAAATGGGCGACGTTAGTATATCCGCATTTTTCAATAACTGACAGCTTATTTTTTATTGTATCAATTTCCGAATAGGCATTAACCCAGTACTGCTCGATTTCATCCGGTCTTGTATCGGTCAGCCAGGAGATTTCAGAAACAGCGATATAACCGTCATCCTTCAAATATTTTCTCCACAGCAACAGACCCTTTTCAAAACCGATGTTGTAGATTGCCCCCTCCGACCAAATTACATCAAAAGATTTTTCCTCAAAGGTTAAGCTATCCATTAACATTTCTTTGACTGTTATACGATCAATGAGGTTATTCTCCTTGACTTTTTGTATCAGCTTTTCTAAAAATTGCGGCAGCATATCGATAGCCGTGATATGTGCAGTTGTATTTTTTGCAAGGGTTATTGTCTGTCCGCCGGTTCCACAGCCGATATCGAGTATTTTAGTTTTTTCATTCAAATCAGGAATATAGCTTAGTGCTTTTAATGTTGCTTCTTCACTGCCCGGTCCCTGACGTTCGTTATCTTTGTGATATTCTATGATTAATTCTAACAAATCCACTTTTATTCTCCTCTCGTATTATAAACTAAATAAACTTTATGCCTTTAGCAATAGCAGAACAATAAATAATGATGTCAGCCAAAATACTCAATTGTATGCCATAGTTGTTTTATGTATTGGAACACCTCTGATTTACTTCCAATGTCACTCCATTTTTCCGGATTAAGGTCACTGTCTCGAGATGCTTTCCCCAAAAGGGCAACATTCATAACTCCTTTGTTATGTCCCAAAACAGTATCAATCTTTTTTGCTAATTTCGGAATCATTTGATAATCTATCAGGGTGAAAGTTTATGGTAATAGGACTTTGTAATAGTTGGTTAATCAGTTTTTCAACATCTACACCAAATTGATTAATAATTCGTTCCAAATAAACTCGATGTTCTTCAATTTTTTCTTTAGCATTTTCCCTTACCTTTTTAATAGCAAGATTTTGATAATCTTTCAGCATTAGTGCTCCCCCTACCACTAACATAATTTACATCTGTTCTAATCAACTGTTTTCTATAACCAGCTGTCTTTTCATTAGTCAATTGCTTGTTTTATAATATTAATTACATTATCTGAACAAAAATAATTATCGTGAGAAATATCGTCGAATATTTCTATTTTCGGATTTTTAAAATAGCATAAAAGTTTTCTTGCAACGAAGCACTTAAAACTTTATCGCCAGTAGAACCAATAATGTAAACCGGGCATTCCACATTCTTAGCATATTCTGTAGTGCGTATATTATTTGAAATAAACACCTTTAATGGTCCCCAGGATACAGGAATGATTTTATTATATAAATCCGAAATATCCCTGTACCCTGCAGCGATAATCAAAGAGTAACATTCCTTGACGCTTGCCAGATATGTTGCAATTCCTGCTCTGTAACTATGTCCAATTATTATCATTTCACTATCGGGATAGTGATACCTTGCCCATTCATATAAATCTTCCGCGGATTGTTTCATCGTTCTTAAATTTATTTTGCCACTGCTGCCTTGAGTTCCATAATAATCCACTGAAATAAATAGGTAATCAAATTTAGAGGAATACTTTCCAACAGAATTGTATGCAATATAATCGGAACCACCAAAAAATAATATAACCTTATTGTTATTTTTAGTATCAAGGTTATTACCATAGCCTGTTAATGCATCTTTAAACTGAATAAATTACGGAGTACAAGAAATATCTGTCATCTTTTTCTCCATTTCGTATTTCCCTCAAATTTCTTTTATCTTTGCGCATTATGCCCACTCAATCCTCGACCAATTTTTCAAGCTTAATATCCATAAGTATAAAGCCTGTTTGTTATCTCATTAAAAGCATTAATTAGTTTGCTTCCAAAATTCTTCGTCACCCCCCATATATTAGGGCTTTTGCAGAACATAAACAATGAAATTTGGCACCCGGAGTTCATCATCAAGATCCGGATATTCATTTAACTGATCCACAGTCACAGTTGGCTCGACAATTCCTTTTATAACAAAACCAGTTTTAATGAAATTATTTATGTAAGTGGATAGCGAACGATGGAAACTGGTGATTCTGATCCCCACCATTTCCCAATACCGTTCTCCTTCATCAAAGTAATTGTCCAATATGACATGCAGCTTTTCTCCATCCGCATTTCGATGCCACTTCCCAGTCGCAGACCTCATTGGGTGCAAATTAGCAACTATGAATCTACCACCCTTCTTCAATACCCGAAACACTTCTTTGGTATTCGCCTCAAAATCTGGCAGGTCGCATTGATTTAGATATGAAACCACAACATCAAAAGTTTCATTTTCAATAAAGTCAAGGTCTTGCACATCCTGTACACGGTAGGCATCACACTCAGACTGCAATTTCCGTGCGGCCTCAATCATTGGCTCGCATAGATCCAATCCCAGCACATACTTTGCTCCACGTTTGACAAGCATTCTGCAAAAACGGCCTTCGCCACATCCGCAATCCAAAATACTCAGCCCTTCAACCTTTCCACATGCATTAAGCATTACTGAATCAATCAGACCGTTGCGCACAGAGTTTTTACCTTCTCTTACCTCTTTGATCCACATAGGTGCGAGAGCCACCCATTCTTCCACGAGTAAACAAATTGCGGTTCTCCAAATGAATCTATATATTTGTATAAGTATCTTCCGTCTTTTCGTTGGCTCTCTCCAGTCTTTAAGATTCGACCTTTATTGTCACGTCTTTTTTCTGACATGGCATTTGCTCCTTTCCTTTATGGAAAGAGCCTTGATACGACTTAATACTATTTTATCATATACAAGACCCTTTGGCGACGCTAGATTGCGTCCAATGTATCTATAATTTTTTCAAATTGTTTTCGTTTAATCTGAATACGATTGCCATTCATAATCAGCCAATTTGCATTTTTATTTTCCTCTGCCAAGCGTCGTAGCTTGTTTTCGCCAATACGAAAATATTTTGACGCTTCTTCAATGGTTAGGGTATAACGTTCCCAAATAGGAATGTCAGTCTGCTTCATAAAATCCTCCTTTCCAAATCACTTATTTGGATTTCATAAAAGTTGTTTTACCAGCAATCGAACAGCTTTAGCAAAGCTCACGGGAGTTCCACCCCTGCATGGTTCTCATGTAGCCATACTCATTGCCTGCGACGGTTTTATCACGCTCGGACTATTGACTGTATGGGAGTATCATTATCACGATAAGAATGTCGTTGCAGGCAATCCTGCTAAAGATTGCTTCTCGGATCACTAACATGAATCGCTCGCTATCTTTATAAGATAGGTCATGGCGGTTAGTTCCGTTGGCTCTTTTCTTATCGAAACGTATTCGATTACTTTTATTCAGTTTTCAAAGAACAATGGCTCGTTAGCCTATCAAAACACATTGAAAGCTCAATATGCTTTGGTGGAATAACAAACCTCCCTGTTCGGGAAGCGTGGAATGGTTTAGCACGCTTCCACGAAAGGAGAGAGGATATTACTTAATTTCAAATGACAAAATCTTTGTAATCAGTCTGGTTTCCATTCTTCCACGTAAGACTTCATCAACGACCATACTTTGATTGCCATATTCATCTTTCATAAGTCGTAGGGAACGCTTCGTTATGTACCCTCTGTAATGATGTAGAATCTGGTTAATCGCTTCGGTATCGCCATCTGTTGCCTTTACAATGAGAGGAAAGGGAATCATAGGATATTGTGTTTTCATTCTTCAAATTCCTCCATAAACTTTTTAATTAAGGCTAGTCCACTGGTTCTATGCCGATAGACAGTAGAACGGTTCAATTTCAACAGGTCTGCAATTTCTGAATCGCTCATGTCCATAAAGTAAAACAGCAGTAGAATTTCACGTTTCTTGTCTGGCAACTCACGTAATGCTTCACTCAACAAATCATTTTCAACGCCTACTGATAACCCATTGAGTGTAAAAATCTGAAAGTCAGTTGAATAGTTATCTGTTGTCGCAAACTGGCTAACAAGATAATCGCCAACATCCGAAAAGGACACCTCACGCTTTGCAATCCTTGAAAGATAAAGCATATAATTCTTTCGCTCGTCTTCCATAGCACGTTTACAGATATAGTCAAACTGATTTTCTATTGTGGTCTGAAAAGAAGATGGTTTCATGTTTCTCACCCCCTTTCTGTCTAGGAAAGGAAGTGAGCCTTGCTCGTTTATCTCCTTTCACTCTTAGTCCCAATGTGAAAGGGGGATTTGTTGCATTACTGATAAATAAACTTTGTAAAAAAGTTCTGAATAGCCAAAAAAGCATATAAACAGATTTATTTCTCTGTTTACATGCTTCTGTTATTCTATCTATATGATTTATAAAACCACATTGGTGGACGTACTTATCTATTGCAGATAGACGACTTTTTTTGACAAGAACCCAATGTAAGGAAATTTATTGTATATGATGTACTTCATGGCGACGTTGACCTCCAACAAACCGCCATTTGGAAGTAATATACAATATTTTAACAGCGTAAATAGCACTACCATATAACGGTTTTTTTTATTGGCGTTTAGTAGTGCTTTTTATTAAATATAAACCTATAAACCATATAACACGTTTTTCTATACCTGTTTTTAATTCAGTAGGAACAATAAAATGTATAGAGGTGGTCTACTATGCGTAAAAAAGAAGATAAATATGATTTTAGAGCCTTTGGTTTAGCCATTAAAGAAGCTCGATTGAAACGAGGTTTAACTCGTGAACAAGTGGGAGCATTGATTGAAATTGACCCATGGTACTTAACTAATATTGAAAATAAAGGGCAACACCCCAGCATACAAGTTCTTTATGACCTTGTATCGTTACTTCATGTTTCCGTTGATGAATTTTTCTTACCTGCTAATAACTTGGTAAAAAGCACCCGACGATTACAGATAGAGAAATACATGGATAGCTTTACAGACAAAGAACTATCCTTAATGGAATCTTTAGCCAGCGGTATCAACGAAGCAAGAAACATCGAAGACTAATTAAAAGAATCCATACATAACGGAAAGAGCCGATAAAATGAGATTGTATTAATCTCATTTTATCGGCTCTGCGTCTTTGCGTCTGGCTCTGTAATCACAGTTACTTTGAACTGCTTTATTTCAATTAAATTTTCTTGTCTGCATTTCGGACAATAGAGGGGGAATTTTTTTAATTCAGTATCTTCCCTTATCTTTAATCGTGTTTTATTTCCACATACAGGACACAATATCCACTTGTAGTTTATAATAACTATCTCCTCCTTTACACTTTAATTCAAATCTTTATTAAAAAATATTTCATCTTATTTAACAAGAAACCATATTTATATAACAACATAAAATACACTAAGTTATTTTATTGAACATATATCGTACTTTATCTATCCGACTATTTGGACGACGGGGCCGGCAAACAGGTTCGCCAGTGGCAACCTGATATCCTTTTAACTCTGTTAAACAAACGCTACGTCCATTTGTAAAGAAAGTTAAATCATTACGATATTCTTGAATACACCGAGCAGGAATTTCTCCACTAAGAATGACCTCATTATTTTTCAGTTGAGTGTCTACGATGTTCGCACAATATTTAGGAGCATCGTTATATGCTCGTGAAAGATATTCTTGTGGTGCATAAATTTTAAAACTAAGATATGGCTCTAACAATTCTGTTCCAGCTTTTTTTAAAACTTGTTCCAATACAATAGGAGCAAGCATCCGAAAATCTGCTGGGGTACTAACAGGGCTATAGTATAAGCCATACTTAAAACAGATTTTACAGTCCGTCACATTCCAACCATACAATCCTTGTTCACAGCCATATCGTATCCCTTCCATAACTGCATTTTGAAACGATTGATTTAAGTATCCAAGAGAAACCGAGCTCTCATACTGTACTCCGCTCCCTAATGGAAGCGGTTCTACAGAAAGACCAATGGAAGCCCAGAAGGGATTCGGTGGCACTCCGATGTGAATGGTATACTCTGCTTTTTTTAACGGTCTTTCCATATAAATGACTGTAGGCTTTTTTATTTTTACCTCCACATGATACTTTTCTTGCAATAGAGCACAAGTCACTTCCATTTGTACTTTCCCTAAGAAAGAAAGTATGATTTCATGTGTCGTAGAATCCACATAATATTGTAGAAGCGGGTCACTGTCGGAGATTTCTAAAAGTGCATCAAGTAACATTTCCCTTTGTTGAGGTTTGCTCGGTTCAACAGTTGTTTGCAGCAGAGGGAGCGGATTTTCAATTCTCTCTCTCTGTGGCAATAGCTTTGTATCTCCAAGAACACTATTTAGCTTCAAAAACTCATTTTGCAAAATAACAATTTCCCCGGAATAAGCCTTATCAATTTTACATAATTCACCATTTATTGAAGTATACATTTCTGTAATTTTTATTTTTTCCTTTTCCGATATTCTAACCGAATCCCGCAAATGTAGTACTCCACTATAAAGGCGTACATATGCAAGACGTTGTCTTTCTTCCGAATATTCAATTTTGAAGACAATTCCGCAAAGTTCAGACTTCTTTCTGTATGTTGATGAATAAAATTTATTCGTTATCACTTCTATAAGCTGCTCAATCCCTATGTTTCTTTTTGCGCTTCCATGATAAACAGGGTACAAGGAGCAATTCTGAAATCTTCTGATTTCCTCTTGTTCGAGTTCTAATGCTTCTAATGATTTACCGGACATATATTTCTCTAAAAGGTCATCATTTCCTTCTATTACCACATCCCATTGCTCAGGTTCGGTAAAGTTCGTCACACAAATATTAGGGTGCAGCTCTACTTTCTGTTTGATTATAATTTCGGCAGAAAGTTTCTCTTTAATATCCTGATAAACCGTTGATAAATCAATTCCATTTTGGTCAATCTTATTGATAAAAAAGATTGTGGGAATCCCCATTTTCCTAAGTGCATGAAATAATATACGAGTTTGTGCTTGTACGCCATCTTTTGCAGAAATCAGTAGAATTGCCCCATCTAAAACTGATAATGAACGATATACTTCTGCTAAGAAATCCATATGTCCTGGCGTGTCTATGATGTTCACCTTCGTATTTTCCCACTGAAAAGAGGTTATTCCTGTCTGAATTGTAATTCCTCTCTGACGTTCTAAAAGCGTATTATCCGTCCTCGTTGTACCTTTGTCCACGCTTCCTAATTCTGTAATCGCTCCACTGTTATATAATAAGCTTTCTGTTAAGGTAGTTTTTCCTGCATCAACATGAGCTAAAATTCCAATATTAATAATTTTCATGTGATTTTCCTCCATTCAAAAACCCAAAAGGGCATAAAAAACTAAGCCCTCCTAAAAAAGGACATCTAATTATTTGTTCCCACTATCAAATTGACAGTTTATTTAAGAATACCTTGCCGCATATTTATTAACTCCTTTTATATACTTATATTAACATTAGCACATAAGAAATATTTGTAAAGATATATCCGATTTTTTGTCAAAGGAGAACGTGGTTACAAAATAGCTATAACCATGTACTAAAAGTTATTTTATAATCTTCCAGTTATTTCCTACTTTTTCTAGCACCAAATCAAATTGAGATACTTGCGTTGCTTTGGTCTGCTGGTCGAGATACTTTACTGTCAGTGATACCGTGACTTGATTATCTTTACGATTGTAGATAGGATTCACGAGTTCTTGAAAAATATAATCTTTTCCGATAGATTTCAAAATACCATCATTCACATAGTAAGAAAGTTCACTCGCTGTTGCCTGAGATCGTTACTATTTCTCATTTTTGGTCATCCTCCTTAAAAAATCCAAGCATAAAATCCTCCAGCGAAATAAGCTGATGAGTTGCTTATCTACTGACATTTAACATTCCCACTGTTCTTTAGCTTGATACGATTCCCTGGTAATGCTTCAAACATATCCAAGTAATGCCCACATCTTGCTCTTATCTGTGTATATTCCGCCTTACTGCCATCCTTTTTTAAATACAGCCTACGCCTATATATCTCATCGGCAAGTTCAGCAGCATGCATCGTTTTGTTTTCCGCCTCTGATAAGACAATTTTCATAGCTTCATGAAGCGTATAATTAGGCATTTCTTGCATGCCAATTCCTGTATCAGCTAAATTGTTTTCATCATATTTTAAGACTATATAAGCTGGCTTATTATCTTTAAGCAGAACAACTTTTCCGTTTTTATCAACAACAGAGAATACATGGTCTATATTGGTTTTCAATGAATCAAAGGGAATTAAGCTATCTATTCTAATATCCATAATTCACCACCTCATTACAATTATATATGTAAATTATTAATTTGTCTATATATTTGTTTATATATTTGTATAAAACAAAACGCCACCAGTTAAGAAGGTTTCCTCCTCAACTGGCGGCAATCTTATTATAATCCTATAGATTCACTTCTATTTCTAACCCAGACTTAAATTCAACCAATATCCTGTCATCATATACCGTTGCTTTTTCAACCAGTTTTCTGACCAGTTTATCATCAAACTCCGTAATATCACCGGTTTGCGTGTTAAGGAAGTCCGTCATCTCAGTAATCCGATCCCGCTTATCTTGGCGGAGAGCGTTTCTTGAAAGTGTTTCTTGCCTTAAATCTCGCAACCTATAAATTTCATTTACAATATTATTGTATTCTTCCTTTAAATTTGCTTTTTGGATCAACTCGGTTTGGAGTTCTTCCAGCCTTTTATCAATATCTGCTGTAGTCTCATCCAAATCCACGCTTAATACGGTTTCAATATTCTTCTTCAGTATGGCCAAAAAAGAGTTTTTTCCGCTGACCGCTACATTGATGGCTTCTACAATTTTCTCTTTAAGCGTATCTTCAAGTATAGTGGAAACGGTACAAAACAAACCGGTGTTTTCCAATCTACTGATGCATCTCCATACGATTGATTTCTTTCCTCGGTTATTCCAATGAACCCTTCGAAATATTTCATGACAGTTGCCGCAGAAAACCATCTGTGATAAAGGATGCTTGTTGCTATAGTTTCTTTTCTTTCCGTTCTTACTTATATGCACACATCTTCTTTTGACAAGCTGTTCCTGAACCTGCATAAAAATTTCACGCGGAATTATGGGCTCATGGCTGTTTTCTACATAGTATTGAGGAACTATACCGTTATTGGCCACCCTTTTCTTTGATAAAAAATCTACCGTATAGGTTTTCTGCAGCAGCGCATCACCGATATATTTTTCATTCCTCAAAATCTTATTGATGGTACTGGTATGCCATCTGGGATTGCCTGCACCCGTCAGAATTCCGTCAGCCTCCAAACCCCTAGCTATCTGTAGCATACTGGAACCTTCAAGGTATTCTCTGTAAATGCGTTTAACGATCTCTGCTTCTTCAGGTACGATAACTAAATTGCCATCCTTATCCTTTGTATAGCCAAGAAACCGGTTGTGATTGATATGGATTTTTCCTTGCTGATATCGGTACTGAATACCCAGTTTTACATTCTGGCTTAACGATTGGCTTTCTTGCTG
>Ga0255342_1002767_pt1 | contig 21079 bp, 15 predicted proteins | sample wastewater_treat_3_FD_192416 | JGI IMG/M metagenome (GOLD analysis project Ga0255342, IMG submission 192416) | Wastewater microbial communities from Lulu Island WWTP, Vancouver, Canada - plant14 | ecosystem: Engineered > WWTP > Wastewater > Unclassified | place: Canada: Vancouver, British...
GAGCACGCCCCTGTTGCGGAAGGTCACGCTGACGGTGTAGCTCTTCCCGGACTCCATCGTGGCCGGAATCGTGTCGCTCACGTACTCATCGGAATACTTGTCCCAGGTGGGCGTCGTTCCGAAGTAGTCGCAGATGCCTTTGTAGAGGCCCCACTGAGAGACGGAGCGGAAGAAGTTGTCCACCAGATACAGCGCGTCTTTGGTGCAGTTGTCGTGAAAGGCCAACTCGATGAGACAGGCTGGACGGCTGGGAATGCGGATCTCGCCGGAGCCGCCATTGGCGTCGCGCGGCGCGCCGCTGTTGCGGATCGGCCAGGACGAGTCGTACGTGCTGCGGATGGTCGCCTCGATGGCATCCTTCACGTTGTCCGCGAGCCGCTGGCCGTTGATCTCGTTGATATTGCCCGCGCCCGGGTTCTCCATGGCCGAATCGTAGTAGACCTCCGTTCCGCTGGCCGTACCGTTGTAAGCATTGGTGTGCTGCGAAATGTAAACGTCGGCTCCGACATAGTCCGAGTACAACGGCCGCGTGCGGATATCGTCATTGATGTGCGTCGTGGAGGTGTCCCAGATATCTGTGCGGCTCGGAAGCAGGTGCTGTACCCAGTAGCGCGCCGCCATTCTCCACCATGGCGTGTTGTTGTAGCCCGTGAAGCAGCAGAGAGACTCGTCCAGAGTCCTGGGGTAGTACACGCTCGCGCCGTCCTGCACCAGATACTGATTGAGGAACTGGACGAGCCTGATGCTGTTGAGGTCTTCCTGAATGTCCTCGCCCAGCCCGCAGATCTGCGGGCGCTGGTAATACCAGGTGGAGCCGCTGTAGTTGTAGAGCCCGTGCGACGGCCCCACGCAGATCCTGCGTCCGCCAAGACCCGCGATGCTGACGCTGCCCGGTGCCGCGGGCGGCGCGCCCACTATGGCGGCAGAGCGGGGGAGGTAGCTCGACAGGAGGCGGCCCTGACACGTGAGAGCAATGTCGGAAACAGCCGGGTTCTCGAGGAACATGCACTTGACCTGCTCGAAAATACTCTGCAGCAGCGCATCGTCGAGGCCGTCAGTGATGCCGGGCGAAAAGTCCACGCTCAGCTTGCCATCCCGCAGGCTGACGCTCAGCGCGACGACGCCGGGGGGTATCGCCGAGACGAGCCCGGCCTCGGCCTCCGCGCCGGTCGGCCCCTCAATCAGAGCCTTGACCGCGGACACCACGCCCGCCGCGCCATCCGGGATATCGCGCCGCACCACAACAACAGCGCCGTTTGCATCGTAGAAGGCTACCCCGGATGCGCAAGCGCCTGCCGCTGAGAAGACAATCACCGCGAGGGTGAGAAGGAGGCAGCTACCGACAAATCGTTTCAAAAGGCCAAACTCCGCTTCTTGCCCGCGCGAGCGAGCGTATCTACCAGCCCGGACGTGCCGGCTTCCGGCGGTTGGATTGCATCGCATCAGCGCTTTGCCGCACCTGCCGGGCCGGCAACCTGCACCTGCGTGGAGAGCGTGACGGTCTCGCGGCCGAACGCGACCGGAACGTCGGCGAAGACCGCCGCGTAGCCGCTCTTCGGAAGCGCCGAAGAACCCGTCCATCCCGACGCCGTTCGCTGCATCGGAGAAGACGTCCAGGTGCTCTGCCGGAAGTCACGGGTGCTGGACGAGGCCGTCCAGAGGAGCGCACTGCCCCCCTTCACTTCGGGCGCCTGCACGTTCAGGACCTGCTCGCCGTTTTCCGTGGAGTACTTCCACGAAAGTGAAGGAAACGAGCCGCCGTTCAGAGCGCCGATCACAGCCTCGTAGGCTCCGGCCAGCCGCATGGCGCGGGGCAGCGCCTCCAGCCCCTTCATCCCCAGATCGTGGCCGCCGTTCGCGAAATACATCACGTAATTGCGCCCTTTCAGATCCGGCCAGTATATGTTCAGCGAGTCGAGCACCCAGTAGGGGTCGTTGGCGCCGTTGACGATGATCTTAGGGAGCAGGAGCGCCTCGCGGTATTCCCACGGATCCACGATCGCCGCGAGCGCCTTTCCTTCGGGCGTGCTCAGGACTTCCTGCAGTTTGAGGCTGGTGTAATCGTTGATCTTTTCGCTGTACGAGCCGTAGCACTTTTGCTGGTGCGCCATCTGCGCCGCCATGTTCAGGTTGTCGTACACGACCGGAACGATGGCTTTCACCCGTTTCGGGTCCGCCGCCGCCACCAGCCACGCCGTCCAGCCGCGCTTTGACGCGCCGGTGACAACGAAACCCCGGATGTCCAGCGACCACTCCCGCTTCGCGAACTCCTGCACCGCATCCATGGACCGGACGACGCCCTTTGTCATGGGGAGCAGCAGCGGCCAGGTCGAGTCCTTCGTCTCGAGCGTCTTCTTGAACGTGTGAGCGATGAGCGCGTCCTCGCGCAGATCGCCAAACAGGGGCTGGTTGGGGATGCCGTAGACAACCACCGCCGGGCATCCGGCGCGCTGCGCCACAAGGCGCGCCACCATGCTTTCGCGGTCTCCCGGCTTGCCGGCCGTCACGATGAGAAGGGCATTCGCCGGCTGGCGCGGAGTCTCCGGGCAGACCACCTCCACCTGGTGCCGCCATGGGGAGCCCTGCCACTTCTGGCTGGTGACTGAGAGGACGGCCGACCTCATCTCCGAACCGGACTCCTTCGACTGAACCGACCAGCGGAACGCGCCATCTGTCGCATTGACGTAGTCCCTCAGCGGTGAGGGTGCGCTCTGGCAGCCCGCCGCAGCAAGGCAGAGCAGCAGAACAAGGCAGAATCTTCTCATCGTCCGATCTCTCCAGTCAGTCCAATTTCCCGATAAACGCGTCGTCGAACCACGCCGACCCCGACTCTGCTTTGACGCACAGGTTCAGCGAAAGCCTGCGCGCGCCTTCGGGGGCTTTGCCCCTGATCGTCAGCAGCCGCCAGCCGGACGTGCCATGCTCGCCGGGAACGCACTTGAGGTCGCAGATAGCCTCCCCGCTGTCTTTCGTGAACGACATCGCGAGATACGCGCCGCCGTCCTTCTCCGCGACCAGGTCACGCCAGCGCACCCACACGCTGCCGAGGTACGTCTTACCCGCCTCGATGGTGCCGTAGTTGGTAATCTGCCGCAGCGAGATATCCGCGCCGGGCGAAGCGTCGAGCCGCTGGCTGAAGACGCCGGTGCGGGCGTGCTCACGCGACACCTCCCAGCGTCCCTGGCGCAGCGCCTCCCAGGTGAGCGCAGTCAGCGGACGGGCCTCGGGGTCGGCGACCCGCTCGAAGCTCATGTTGCTCGCCATGTTCGGGACGCCCGGAGACTGGTCCGCGGCGATGCGCAGGGTCAGCTCGGCTGTTTCCGTGGCGGGCGGACAGACCATCTCGTGCGTTGTGAAGCCCTGCTTCTTCGCTGTCACGACGAAAGGAGTCGGGGGCATTCCCGGGATCCGAAACGCGCCTTCTGCGTCCGTCTTAACCACCCTTGCCGGAGGGTCGGCGGACACGGAAGCCCCTGCGAGCGGCGCGCCGGTCATCCCGTCCACAACCGTGCCCTTCAGTTCGGCGGTTCGGGCGGCCTCCAGCCAGCCGCCGGCGACTGCATTACCACCGGCCTTCACGGAGCACGACATCTGCCCCGGCTTGAAGGCTTCCATCTCGACAGCAAGCTCGCACTTCCCCGGAGCGACACCCTCGAAGATGTAGTCGCCCGTGGAGTTCGTGGTAACCGTGCGATCTGCCCCCCGCAGGGTGACCTTCGCCCCGGCCAGCGGAGTTCCGTACGTTTTGTCTCTGATGGCGCCGCTGATGGACCCCACGGCGTCGCCGGGTTTCGCAAGCGCCTTCACCATCCAGTACTGCGGCGCCGCCTTCACCGGCAGCCCGTCAGCGGTTGACGCGCTGTTGGGGTCCACCCAGTTGAACGGCCCCCACCCGGCGTCGCTGAACAGAAACGGGATCACCGCCAGCACTTCCGGCCACTTCGGGTAGAAGTCGCGAAACGCGGCGAGCGAGTAGCGCGCCCGGTTCGACTCGTTGACGGGCGGGTAACCCTCGAACTCGTACAGCGCATTGCCGAGCGGCCAGCCGGTTTCCGTAATCATCACTTTCACGTTCTTGCGGCCATGCTTCTCCAGCACCGCGGTCTCCTGAAGGTAGCCGTCTATCGTCGCCTCCGGGTAGCGCACTTTGCCGCCGTGCATGTTGTACTCGGGCGGATGATTCTGCGGGTAGGGGTGGGACGCCCACACGTCGAACGCGTGGATGAAGTCCGGGTCAGCCTTGATGCACTCCTCCGTGGATTCAGCGGAGAGCGCGAACGCCCCGTTCATTACTTTGATGCGTGGGTCGCCGATTGAACGGATGGCCTTCGAGACGGCGACGAAGAAGCTCGCATACTCTTTCAGGTTCGCCTTGCCCGTCCACTCCAGGTCGAGGTTCGGCTCGTTCCACACCTCGATGTACAGGGGATAGCTGTCTGAGCGCGGGAGATCGCGCACGACGCTTTTCACCGCCTGGGCCATACCCGTGTAGCTCCCGTCCGGGTCCTTCTCGGGCTTGATCCAGTAGCTCTTCTCGGCGCTGTGATGCCCGGCGAGGCGGATCACCGGGATGACGTCCTGCCGGTAGCACTCCGCCACGAAGTCCTTCCAGTTGCCGGGCGCGCCCTGCGTATCGCGCGTGATGCCGCCGAACAGGGTCTTGACATACCCGCCCTTGCCGACGAGATGCCTGGCCCAGCTCAGTTGCGCTTTCCCGCGCGCGTCGAGCGTGTCCACCAGCAGATGAGCGCCGAAGATGTTCCCGCCTGCCGATGCGGAAGCGCCGAGGGCGAGAATGACCGCAACCGCGGCCGCGGTGTTTCTGAGCACAGCAATGCCTCCCTTTTCTATCTTGGGAATACTCACGGAAAAACACGGGGCCCCGCAGCGCGCCAGACAGGCCTACCTGGCCCGCGTCAGGGTCACGATGGTCACTTCCGGCCGGCACAGGAAGCGCGCGCGCAGGTTTGTCGTGCCCAGCCCGCGGTTGGCGTAGAGATACATACGGTCGTGGATGAGATGCAGCCCGCTCATGTACTTGCGCCCGTAGTTCTCAGGGGCCGCCGGGCGCACCGGCCCGATAAACGGCAGCCGAACCTGCCCGCCATGCTCGCCCCCGATGAGCGTGAGGCTGATTCCCGCCTCGGCGGCCTCGTCCACGCTCTGGGCCCTCGCCTCGTGGCACAGCAGGATTTTGACGCTGGCCGGGTTCACCTGCTTAAGGGCGGCGTTCAGGTCGGTTATGTTGAGCCCGAGCCCCAGAAACGATATCTTCGCGCCGTCCACATCCAGAGTGCGTCCCTGATTGAGGAGCGCAACAGCCCCGGCATAGGCAACGCGCTGTCTGAGCACGACGCTGTAGTCCCAGTCGCCCCAGACGGCGTAGATGCCGTGCTCCGCACGCAGGCGCCGGATCATGCGCACAAGCTCCCACGAGGACTGGTCGGTCCTGCTGCCCCACGCCCCGCCCGCGTAGTCGCCGGTAAGAGCGACGACGTCCGGCTTGTTCCTGTTGGCGATCTCGACCGCCCGGCGTTCGCGTTTGCCGAAATCGCGGATGTGGAGGTCCGAAATCTGCGCGATCCTGAAGCCCTCGAGTTGCGCGGGCAGGTTTCTGACAGGGATCGCGATGTGGGTCTCCTCGACCAGGTTGGGCTCAACGAAGAACGCCCAGATCGCCGCGAGAAGCAGCAGACCGCCGACGGCCATGCCGGCCCGGGCGAAGGCATTGGCGCGCTGCGAGACCCAGGCAAGCCCGCGCACCCAGGCCGAATTGCGGCTTCTGGCGGAGCGGCGCTTACGCCTGCGCGTCGTCGCGGACCCGGAGGGCTGCCAGGCTTCCTCAGCGGCGGCGCGCGAAGCCCTGAGGTCAATCTTTTCGCCGCAGAGAGCGCAGAACCGCCACCTGCGCGATATCTGCCGCCCGCAGTGCAGGCAGTGGATCGCCGGGGGGCGCCGCCTCAGCAGCATTCTTCTCAGTGTGCTCACTGTCAACGCAGCAGATTGAACAGGGTAGTGAGCGCCATGAGCGGCTGGGTGACGGAGGACCACGTCGAAGGCTTGCCCTTCTCGGGGACGTAGATGATGTCCGCCGCCTCGACCAGCGGGTTGTTTGTAAGGTCTCCCTTGCGCATGTAGTTTGTGATATCGAACTCCGTCGGCTTCGGCTGGTTCTCGACCAGCCGGACAACGGAAACTTTGGATGGCTGCGCGTCCCCCGTCATGCCCCCCGCGCGCATGATCATGTCCACAACGCGCTCCTCCGGCTTGATGCGATAGACCCCCGACTTCGCGACGGCGCCGTATACATACGCCTTGCGGTTGCTCTCCGGAACATAGACGACATCACCGGGGAAGATCTCCGGGTTCTGGGTTTCGTCCGCTTTTTCGAAGAACGCGGAGATGTTCACGGTCTGCAGTGCCTTGCCATTGTTGATGACCTGCACGGCGTAGAGGTCCGCGTCTTCAAGCCCGCCTCCGGCCAGCGTAAGCACGTCGGAGACTCTCATCCCACGACGGAACTCGAAAGTCCCGGGCTTCTCGACTTTGCCGAGCGCCGACACATTGCCCTTCAGTTCGGCGACGATGATGACATCGTCCTCGGCCACGGAGGGGATCTTGGAAGCGTCTCCCCGCGTGCTGAGGTCCACCTCGACCGAGGCGCCACCCGGGTGCGACAGCGTCACGCGGGAGAGGTCGGCTGTCTCAGTGAGGCCGCCCGCCGACGCAAGATAGTCCCGCAGCCCGAAGCCAGGCTGAGCGCGCACCGTTCCCGGCGCCTTGACCTGCCCGAGAACCCACACGGTGGGCGTGTGGAAGGTCGTAATGTCTACGGCGACGACCGGGTTCTTGATGTACTCGCCGAACTTCACAGTCAGGCTCTCACCCAGTTCCTGCATCGTGAGCCCGGACGCCTTGACCACCTTGAGGAGCGGCAGCGAGATGTTGCCGTCCGGCTGAACGACGGGGGTGGCGGCGAGGTCGGCCATGTTCATCACGTTGACCGACAGCACGTCTCCGGGGCGGATGCGATAGTCCGTCTCGAGAACGCCGCGCTGGGTATAAGAAGCGGTCTCCGGCGGCACCGGAGCGGGCGCGGGCGTCGGCGAAGGCGCGGGCGCCTGGCAGTAAGCGCCGCCGGCCGCGGCAGTCAGGATCAGAACGGCGAGAATCAGGACGCGATACATCAGTGGGCTCCCTTGCCTGTCAGAACGATGGCGACTGTCTTGACCAGAATGCGCAGATCAAGGAACGGAGACCAGTGCTTGACGTAGAAGAGATCGTACTGCAGCTTCTCCTGCACGTCGCTCAGGGTCTCATCGTATTTGTGTAACACTTGAGCCCATCCTGTCAAGCCCGGCCGCACCGAGACACGCATTCCGTAGAACGGTATCTCCTTCTCGAAGCGCTCCACGAACTCCGGGCGCTCCGGCCGCGGGCCCACCAGGCTCATGTCTCCCACGAGGATATTGACAAGCTGGGGCAGCTCGTCGAGGCGGGTGCGGCGCAGACACCCGCCGAGAGGTGTGACCCGAGGATCGTTCCGCGCGGCCCAGGTCGCGCCGTTCGCCGACTCGGCGTCCTGGCGCATGGAACGGAACTTGAGGATTGTGAAAACGCGGCCCTTGAGCCCCACCCGCTCCTGGCGGTAGAACGCGGGGCCGGGCGATGTGAGCCTGATGGCGGCAGCGATGAGAACCCACAGCGGGGACGTGACGGCGATCGCCGCCGCCGAGACAGCGATATCGAGCGCCCGCTTGGCCGTAAGCAGAAGCGGATCTCCGCCTCCGTAGCCGATGTTGACAAACCAGTTGTCAGCCCAGTGATCGAGCGCGACCTTGCCCGTAACCATCTCGTAGAGGTCCGTCATCGGGAGAATGGGCACGCCGGCGCGATAGATGGACTGCAGGGCTCTGTGCACATTCGCGCCCGCGGAGCGGGTGATCGCCATCACGCACATGTCCGTATCCGTGCGCCGCATGCGCGAAGGCGCCTCGCTGACCGGACCAATCACTGAAGCATCGATATGCCCCGGTATCCCGACGTCCGGGTTGTCGTCGAAGAACCCGACGATTTCGTATTCCCCGGGTCTCGCCTGCAACTCCTCGGCGATAGTCTTGCCAGCCCAGCCCGCGCCGATAATGGCGACGCGCCGGCGGGGAAGCACGTGCCGAAGCGTTTCGCTCAGCAGCAGGCGCCACACCAGCAGCACGGCCATGGAATAGCCGATGATCAGCAGACTGGAACGCCTCGACATGTAGTCGGCCGAGAAGAAGTAGGCGGCGCTCGCAAACAGCAGGCTTCCCACAATGCCGGCCTTGATGACGCTCATCATCATGCTGAGCCGGTTGGCGAAGCGCACGCTCGAGTAGCCGTCGAAGTAATACATGCACACGGGGATGATGGTGGCCCACGCCAGCACGGCCTTCCGGTGTCCGTGCAGCAGCACCCAGGGGTCGCCGAGGTAGTACATCCCCAGAAGCGCGAGCGACAGACTGCAGCAGAGGATGTCGCCGACAAGAGCAAGCAACACTCGCCGCGACACGGTATGAGGAGACCTGCCCGCCAGCCATCTGGCGAAGGCATGCGGCCCGCCCGGCCCGCTGGCTCGAGACGGCGTATTCAGGGGCTTCTCAGCGGGCATGGTCTTCCACCGAGGCCGCCTGCACGGCGGCCGGGTCATCGGGCGAGCGCACGGGAACGCTCCATGTGGGCGAGGTCCGCCCGAGAACCCAGTCGAGAACGCCAAGCCCGCCCGCGCCAAGCACCGAAGCGGCATAGTAGGCCAGACGCAGCGGCCGCAGGGGCAGGAATCGCCCCAGCAGCGCGAGCAGGACGGCGAGCGCGGACGCGCTCAGGATGAGCGCGCCGCCCGTTTCGCGCGCCGAGAGGGCGGCGAGAGCTACGGCGGCAATGAGAAGCGGCGCGGTGAAGTAGCGCGCCAGCTTGTGCCAGAACAGAAACCAGAGCGCCGTGAGGCGTCCTTTCGCCAGCAGGCGCAGCGCGCAGCGCCCGGCGGTCGAGATGCTGCGCCCGATAATGCGGCGGTAGCGGCGCTGCTCGTGCCCCACCGATTCGGCCACGCGCTCCACACAGAACGCGTCCGGCACATACACCGCCTTCTGCCCGGCTTCGAGGGCGGTCATGCCGAGAGCCAGGTCGGGGACCTCGGCCGGGGCAAGGTCGCGCCAGAGTTCGCGGCGGATGGCGAAGATCGGCCCGACGCCGCCGATGAGGCATCCGAAGGCGCTTTCCGCGCGCTTGATGGCGCTGTCGTATCGCCAGTAGAGACTGCCCCCCGCGCTCGTCTCCGCGCCATCGCGCGCATACCGAAGCTCGCCCGAGACGCAGCCGACGCCGGGCACGAAGCGCGCGGCGAGCATCCGCGCCGAGCCCGGGTCGAGCATGGCGTTGGCGTCGGTGAACAGGACGATGTCGCCGTTCGTCTGCTCCCGCGCAAGGTTTAGGGAGGCGCTCTTCCCGTTCTGGGTCTCGGACACGATCAGCCTGAGGCGGGGGTCCGCGATCTGGCGCGCTTCGGGCACGGTTCTGTCCGAGCTGCCGTCGGAGACGACAACGACCTCGAGCAGACCGGGCGGGTAGTCGAGCGCGAGGGAGTTGCGGATCTTCCCGGCGATGACGGGCTCTTCGTTGTGCGCGGCGCAGACGACGCTGAGACGTGGGAACTGATCGTCCGGGAGCCTGTCAGCCCGGCGCGAGGCGAGGCGGGACGCGAGGCCGAGCAGAGCCGGCCACACGAGCCATGAGACGACTACAACAGCACACAGCAGATACGAAAGGAAAAGAGGCGAATCCACTCCCGGAAACCCCACATGAATCGGCCGGGCAGGAAGGGTGCCCGGACGGGGCGCGCTCAGGCGAGTCCGCGCTTACTGTAGCAGGAGTCGCCCCGCAAGTCAAGCGTGACGCAGCAGGAATCGCGGAAGCGCGGAAACGGAAGGAAACGCGGAAATCCGAATTCCGTGCCTCCGCCCTTTCCGCGTCTCCGCGATTCTGAGATACCCACGGCCTGTCCAGCCTCCAGAATCGCTGAACAGACGAAACCCGTTGAGACGCTGAATCCGGAATTCAGCGGCGGCCGGTCTGGCGGGCACCCACGGGCCCTGCAAGGGCGCGCGTCCTATCACGGGCAACCCTGCCAAGGGCAGCCCGATCAAGGCGGCGTCCGGCCCCGGCGCGGCTAGTTGCGTACGATATCAGCAGGGGAGCGCACGAGTATCCGTGAGTAGAGAACGCCGCCCGCGCTGCAGCAGGAACTGATGCCCGTCACGGCCGTGAACTCACCGGGGGCGAGTCCGGACGGGATCAGTCCCGGAGCAACGACGCGGACTCCGGCGCGGCCCTCGGCATCGGAAACGCGGGAGCCGTCAGAAACCACGAAGAAGCCACCGGCAGAGTCCACGTGCTGGACGGTCCCGAAGACCTTCACCAGCAGCCCGATATTGTTCAGGCCGGTTCCGCCCGCGACCCCCTGCTGGCCTGTTCCGGCAGAGGGCAAGTAGTCAGGCGTTGCAGATCCGCCCAGAGACCCCAGCTTCATGCCCAGCGCAGCGAGCTGCTCTCCGGATGTTGCCGAGGCCGCCGACGCCTCGATCATGCGCTCTCCATCCGCCGTTGTCGCCATCGTTCCTGTGACGGCGGCGGTCTGCCCGACCTGCAGCCCGTGCGCGGCCCTGCTCACCCTTATCCCGCAGGCGCGGTCAGGCTGCTCCACGTAGAACACATCCGGCCAGGCGGCCGTGACGGTGACCCCCGACAGACTCACCTCGGCGCCGTCCTTGCTGCCCCGGGCGTCAGCAACGCTTGCCGCCTGAAACTCGAAGGCCCCCATATCCACGTGCGGACCACTGATGCGCGGGGCGCCGTCCAGATCGGTCAGCAGCCACGACGGCACCTGCGCGTCCGAGCCCGCATCAATGCAGGGCGAGCCCGCAAGCAGATGATAATCGCCGCCTGCGCGGTTCACGAACAGAGGGTTCGCGTTGATGTCGCCCGCTCCCGGCGTCACACCGCTGTAGTCTGACCCGCCCGGCGTATAGAAGCAATTGGACGTCAGAGCCGGAGCGCCGGCGCTCGTGATTCCCGTGCCGTTGAAGGCAACGATGTTGTTCGAAACAGACGGCGACGATAGTTTGAAGCACTCGATCCCGTTGGTGGCATTGCCCACAATCGTGTTGTTCGTGATGTTGGGCGCGCAGTAGAAGGAGGCGTAGATGCCCGACGCCCCGCTGGTAGAGATGACGCAGCCGCTGATGTCGGGCGAGGACTCGTAGTTGAGATAGATGCCGGTTCCGCAGTCCGATATCACCGTGGCCATGATGGTGGGCGAGGACGAATCGCAGAAGATGCCGGATGAGGTTCCGGAGATCACATTGTACGCCACCAGCGGGGCGGACGAGTACTGGCAGGTGATGCCTCCACCATTGAAAATCGTGTTGTGCGTGATCTCGGGCGAAGACGTCGAGCAGCGGATGCCGGTGCCTGTCTGCGTTATCGTGTTGTTTCTGATAGCGGGCGACGAGTTCTGGCACCAGACTCCTGAGTTGCTGGTGCTCCCCCCGGCGTTCCTGAGCGTGAAGCCATCCACAATCGTCGAAGAATCAGCGCCGGATGGGCTCGTCACGATGGTCCCCGAAGCTCCGCCGTCGAGTATTGTGACGTTGGCGCTGACGTCTCTGGCGTCGCGAGAGGTCTCGACCCCGGCGAACCCTCCGTACAGCCCCACCCCCGCCCGGAGAGTGATCCTCTCGAAGTACGGATGGCTGCTGGCGCCGGACACCCATATCTCGTCACCGGCGGCGGACGCGGCTATGGCGTCCGCGACCTTGCGATATGCGTGCTCCCAGTCGTGGCCGGGGCCATCGCTGGCGGAATCCCACCTGACCCGGATAATCCCCGCCGCGACCTGTGCGGCAGGGACGGCAGAAAGGACAAAACAGAGCAGAGAACCGCACAATAGGAAACGTCTCATCGTCTCTCACACCCCCATTTCCGTTGTTTCGGTTGTTTCCAGGTTTCGGCCTCATCACACCGGGCACCTCCCGAGCAATCCGAAATCCGAAACATCAACACCAAGATCGGGCTGCCCCAAGATCGGGCTGCCCTTGCAGGGCTGACCGGAAAAGGACTCCAGGACCAGCCGGCCCACGAGCGCTGGGGGGCGGCTGCAAGCCGCCGGGTCCTCCGGATGCAGCCCAGCAAGGGCAGCACCATCGTGGAGCATCAGTGCGCCGCGCGCGGCTACTTCTTGTTGGCGGGCGCGGCCCGCTTTGCGCGGTTGGCGGCGGTGTTTGCCCGGCGCGCGGCCCGCGGCTTCGCCTGGCGCTTCCAGAGCGGCTGCGCGAGCTTCGACTCCCACTTCTCCAGGTCGTCCTTAAGCTCTTTCAGCTTCTCCGGGTTCTTCGCGGCCAGGTTGTTCTTCTCGCCGATGTCGTCCGCAAGATTGTAGAGCTCCGGGCCCGTCCCCATCCGCACGAGCTTCCAGTCGCCCTTCCGGATGGCATCCTGCTCGCCGAAGCGCCAGTAGAGCGCTTCGTGCGGCTTGCCCTTCGAATCCCCGGCGCTCCTGACGTACGGCAGCAGGTTTGCGCCGTCGAACGCGTCCGCGGGTGCTTTCCCGCCACCGGCGGCAAGAAGAGTCGGCGCGATGTCGAGTTGAATCACCGGCCGGGCATCCACGGTTCCCGCGGGAATCGTGCCCTTCCACTGCATCATATACGCGATGCGCACGCCGCCTTCCAGCACCTGCCCCTTGAATCCGCGCAGCGGGCCGTTGCCGGATGTCGTGGACGCGGTGGGCCCCCCGTTGTCGCTGTGGAACACGACGAGCGTGTTCTCCTCGAGCCCGTTGTCGCGAAGGGTCTTCAGAACCGCGCCGACGGCGTCGTCCATCGCAGAGAGCATGGCGGCGAACTTCTGGCGCTTCTCGTCCTTGATTTCCGCGAAGCGGTCGAGGTACTTCTTCGGCGCCTGCAGCGGGGAGTGAACCGCGTTGAACGGCAGATACAGGAAAAACGGCTCTTTCCTGTGCTTCTGGATGAACGCCGTGGCTTCGCGGGAGAACGCATCGGTGAGATACTCCTTCTCCTCGACGGCTTTGTCGCCGCGCATAATGGCGTTGTTGCCCGCGGCGGCCGGGGCGCCCGTGACGAAGTACTGATGCGCTCCGCCCAGGAACCCGAAGAACTCGTCGAACCCGCGGCTGAGCGGCCGGAGCTTGTCGGTGTTGCCCAGATGCCACTTGCCCACCATTCCCGTCACATACCCCGCATCCTTAAGGCGCTGGGCGATGGTGGTCTGCGAGAGCGGCAGGCCGAACGTGGCCTGCGCGGCCGGGCCCGGGTTGAACTCGTGGCCGAAGCGCTGCTGATATCGCCCGGTCATAAGCCCCGCGCGCGTTGGGCTGCACACCGGACACGAAACATAGCCGTTTGTGAACCGCACCCCGCCGCTCGCGATAGAATCAATGTTCGGGGTGGGTATCTGTTTGTTGCCCTGGCAACCCAGCTCACCCCATCCGAGATCGTCGGCGACGATCAGGACGAGATTCGGCTTCCGGGCGCCCTGCGCAAAGGCGCGAAGGCCCTGTGGAATCGCGAGCGCGGCGGAACCGGCTCCGATGAGGGCCAGAAACTCCCTGCGGGTAAGATCGTGCTTCATTGTCAGCTTCCTCTTTGTGATGCCTCGCCGGGCCGAAAGCGCGGCCCCGCAAGCAATGGGACGGGTTTTCGGATGCTATCATAACAGCCCGCACAGGGCAGAGCGCAAGTGGCGTGTGTGATTTCGCGGCGCAGGGAACCGGGCAGGGCAGGAAGAATCCCTCAGCAGCCAGGACAGAAAGGGGCAACGCCGTTGCTGATCGACATCCACACACACGTAACTCTCAGACCCACGACCGTGCGCACCGACGGATCCACATACACGACTCCGGACGAGCTGCTCTCGATGCTCGACGCGATGAAGATAGACCGCGCGGTGCTGCTGCCGATCGTGGCGCCCGAAGGCAATCATCACCTCACCACCTCCGAAGAGATTCTGGACGCCGCGCAGGCGCACCCCGCGCGCTTCATCCCCTTCTGCAACATCGATCCGCGCCAGATCGGCAACTCCGGCGACACGGACTTCCGCGGACATCTGGAGTACTTCAAGGCGGCGGGATGCAAAGGGCTGGGCGAGATCACGGCGAACATCCCCTTTTGCGACCCGCGCGTAATGAGGCTTTTCGAGCAGTGCGAGGAGGTGGGCATGCCGGTGCTGTTTCACATCGCGCCCTTCGCGGGAGGCTGCTACGGGCTGATTGACGAACTGGGACTGCCCGGCCTGCAGGAGGCTCTCGGCAGGTTTCCGAGTCTGACCTTCATCGGGCACTCGCAGCCGTTCTGGTCGGAGATCAGCGCGGACGTTACCCCGCAGAACCGCAACACCTATCCGTCCGGCCCCGTGATACCCGGGCGGGTGCCCGAGCTTCTGCGCGGATATCCGAACCTGTACGGCGACCTCTCGGCGGGCAGCGGCTTCAACGCCATCAGCCGCGACCCGGAGTTCGGGCTGGCCTTCCTGGACGAGTTTCAGGACAGGCTGCTCTTCGGCACCGACATCTGCGCGACGCACAATCGCCCGCGGCAGCCGGAGTTCTTCCGCCGCATCGCCGAAGAAGGCAGCATCACGGACGAGGCGCTGCAGAAGATCTGCTGGAAGAACGCCGGCCGGATACTCGGGCTGGGCCTCGGCTGACGGGACGCGAAATTGACAGCCCTCCGGCGCGGTGGCTAAACTGTGGCCGGCCGGGGAGCGGACTGGGAAGGCTCGCCCGGCTTTTTTGACTCTCGGGAAGGACGACTCATAGTTGCTGCTCTTTGGAACGCAGAGAATCCTCGATAACGGTCATCTTGAGGTCGGGGGATGCGACGCTGTTGAGTTGGCGCGCGCGTTCGGCACGCCGCTCTACGTTGTGGATGAAGAACTTCTGCGCACGCGGATGCGCGAGTATCTTGCCGCCTTCCGGGGCCTGTACCCCAAGGTTGCCATCGCATTTGCGGGCAAGGCGTTTCTGTGCACCGCCATGGCCCGCATCGTGGAGCAGGAGGGCCTGAACCTGGACGTCGCCTCGGCGGGAGAGCTTCACACCGCGCTTGCGGCCCAGTTCCCGGCTGAGCGCATCTCGCTTCACGGCAACAACAAGAGCATCGCGGAGATAGAGTTGGCGCTCGACAGCGGCGTGGGCAGGATCATCGTTGACAACCTGCTGGAGCTCGAGCGAATCTCCGCCGCGGCTGGCGCGAGAGGCGTGGTTCCGCATCTGCTGATTCGATGCGCGCCCGGCATTGACCCCCACACCCACCGCCGCATACAGACCGGGCAGGACGATACGAAGTTCGGGCTCAACATCCGCAGCGGCGCGGCGATGGAGGCCATACGGAAGTGCCAGGACGACAGCGCGCTCCATTTCGCGGGGATTCACTGCCACATCGGGTCGCAGCTCATGGACGCTTCGTGCCACGAGCAGGCGATTGAGATTATGTGCGCGTTTCTGCACGAGATACGGGAGTCCACTGGCGTTGAGGTCGAGGAACTGAACCTGGGCGGCGGGCTCGGCATCCGCTATCTGGAAGAGCAGAACCCCGTTTCGGTGGAGGAGTACGCGCGCGCGATTGTGACTGCTGTGCGCGGCGGGCTTGCGCGGTACGGCTTGAAGGAGCCCATGCTTGGGCAGGAGCCGGGGCGCTCCATCGCCGGGCAGGCGGGTTTGACGCTGTATGAGATCGGCGCGGTGAAAAAAGTGCCGATTTCGGAAGCTCCCGGCTACCGCAGCTACGTTAACATTGATGGCGGTATGTCGGACAACCCGAGGCCGCAGCTTTACGACGCGGTTTACCACGCCTTTGTGGCGAACAGGGCCAATGAGCCCGCGGACACGAGCGTGCGCGTTGCGGGCAAGCACTGCGAGACGGACATCCTGATTCAGGAGACCCGGATACAGGCGCCGGAGACCGGCGACATTCTGGCGGTGCAGGGCACGGGCGCGTACAACTACGCGATGGCGAGCAACTACAATCGCATTCCGCGCCCGGCGGTGGTGCTGGCGCGGGACGGTTCGGCCGACCTGATCGTAAGGCGCGAAACCCTCGACGACCTGATCGCTCAGGACATCATTCCCGAACGTCTGGCAAAGACACCCGCCGGGAACACCAATTGAGCTTCGACCCATACTACTTCGTAGTCACGCTTTTCGCGGTGGTTATCTCGATAACCATCCACGAGTTCGCGCACGCCGCGGCGGCCGTCGCCGCCGGTGACGAGACCCCCCGCCTTTCGGGCCGTATCTCGCTGAACCCGCTCGATCATTTCGACCCCGTGGGGTTCACGATGATCGTCATTATGGTGTTTGCCGGTTTCGGGATCGGCTGGGGCAAGCCCGTGCCGGTGAACCCGTACAACTTCCGGCGGCCGCGCTGGGACGACATCAGAGTCTCGGCGTTCGGTCCGCTGTCTAACATTGCGCTTGCGGTGGTCTCGGCAATGGCGCTGCGATTTGCGGGCCCTATGCTCGGAGATGGCCTGCAGTTCCTGCTGAACACGCTGGTCTGGGTGAACATCGGGCTGGCTGTCTTCAACCTTATCCCGCTTCCGCCCCTGGATGGTTCGCACATCATGGCGGGGCTTCTGCCCGCCGAACAGGCGCGCAAATACGCTCAGTTCGCCGGCCAGTGGGGCGTTGCGATACTGCTTTTTCTTCTGCTGACTGGCGGACTGCGCTTCATTATCGGTCCCCCGATCTACGCGCTTCAACGGCTGTTGCTCGGGTAGAAGCTCAGCGCATCTGGAACTGCTCCCAGTCGAGCACCTCGCTGAGAGGCTTCTTGGGAGCGTTCGAGGTCTTCTCGGCCCATCCGATGGCAGCCAGCGCCACCAGGTTGAAGTTATCCGGCGCGCCGATCAGCTTTGCGAGCAGCGGGGCGTAGGGCTTCTTGTCCGCGCACACCCAGCAGCTTCCGAGCCCGTGCGCGTGCGCGGCGAGCAGGATGTTCTGCATCGCGTTGCTGCCGTCCTCGAGGTAGAGCTTCACGTTCTCGCACAGAACCGCCACGCACACCGGAGCGTCTTTGATGAACTTGCCATACTCCGCGATGCGGGCGATCTCAGCCCGTTTCGCGGCGTCGGTGACCACCACGAACCGCCAGGGCTGCATGTTGTTGCCCGTGGCGGCAAGCCTTCCGCAGTCAATGATGTCCTCGATGACCTCCCTGGGAACGGGGTCCGTGCGGTAACTGCGCGTGCTGCGGCGTGTCTTCAGACATTCGATTGCTTCCATTGAACGGGTCCTTTCCTGCTGATCAGGTCTTCTTCTTCTCGCTGCGTTTTGCTTTGAGGTACTCGTCTATGGCGATGGACGCGCGGCGCCCGGCGCCCATTGCGGTAATGACCGTTGCAGCGCCGGTGACCGCGTCTCCCCCGGCGTACACTCCCGGAATGGAGGTCGCGCCGGTCTGCTCATCGGTTATGATACCACCCCACTTCTCGACCGCCAGGCCCTCGGTGGTCGAGCGAATGAGAGGGTTGGGCGACTGCCCGACGGCGATGATGGCGGTATCCAGCTCGAGTTCGAACTCACTTCCCGCCACGGGAACCGGCCTCCTGCGTCCCGATTTGTCGGGCTCGCCCAGTTCCATCCGCTGACAGACGGCGCGCACCAGCCAGCCGTTTTCGTTGCCCACGAACCGGACGGGATTGGTGAGAAGCTCGAATAGCACGCCTTCCTGCCCGGCGTGCTCAATCTCCTCGGCGCGGGCGGGCATCTCGGCGCGCGAGCGGCGATAGACGATGCGCACCTCCGACGCCCCGAGCCGCAGCGCCGTCCGGGCCGAGTCCATGGCGGTGTTTCCCGCGCCGAACACAGCGACTTTGTGCGGCTTCTTGATGGGCGTGCCCTCGAGCGGAAATTGCCTCGCCTTCATAAGGTTGACGCGCGTAAGAAACTCGTTGGCGGCGTACACTCCGTTCAGGGTTTCGCCCGGAATATTCAGGAATGTGGGATAGCCCGCGCCCGAGCCGATGAACACCGCGTCGAAGCCGCTCTCGAGAAGCTGCGGGATAGTGAGAGTGCGCCCGACGACGGCGTTGGTGAGAAACTCGACGCCCATCTCGCGAATGCCCGCGATCTCGCGGTCGAGAATTTCGCGCGGGAGGCGGAACTCGGGGATGCCGTAACGAAGCACCCCGCCCAGCTCGTGCAGGGCTTCGAGGACAGTGACACGGTAACCGAGCGCGGCAAGGTCTCCCGCCGCGGTGAGTCCCGCGGGACCGGAGCCGATGATCGCCACTTTCTGTGCTCCGCGCCGGGGACGCCGCCCGCGCCGCGTTACGGTCTGATTGCGGGCCGCCCAGTCCGCGGCGAAACGCTCGAGACGTCCGATGGCGACCGGCCCGCCCAGTTTTGCCATTACGCAGAACTTCTCGCACTGCTCTTCCTGCGGGCAGACCCGTCCGCAGACGGCCGCCAGGGCATTGGCGCGGGATATCTCCTCGGCCGCCGCCCCGTAGTTCTTCTCGGCGATGAGTTTGACGAAGGCGGGAATATCAATGTTGACCGGGCAGCCACGCACGCAGGGCTTGTTCTTGCAGGCCAGGCAGCGGGAGGCCTCGGTCAGGGCCATCTCTTCGGTGTAGCCCAGGGCAACTTCGGAGAAGTTCTTTGCCCGCTCTTTTGGGTTCTGCTCGGGCATGGGGGTGCGCGGGACTTTAGGCTTCGGCATCTTTCCCCTCACGCTCAAGAGCCGCCTGCAGAGCGAACTGCTCTTCGTCTTTGTAGATCGCCTTCCGGGCCTTGAGAGTGTCCCAGTCCACCAGATGCCCGTCGAACTCCGGGCCGTCCACGCAGGTGAACTTCGCCTCACCTCCCACCAGAACGCGGCATCCTCCGCACATCCCCGTTCCGTCCACCATCACCGGGTCGAGGCTGACGATTGTCTTGATGCCGTGCTCTTTGGTGAGCTTGCAGACGAAGAACATCATCGGAAGCGGCCCGATGGCGTAAGCGCGGTGCACGGGCTCGCGGGCGATGAGCTCCGCAAGCGCATCGGTCACGAGGCCCTTGCCTCCGTACGAGCCGTCATCGGTCATCACGAGCACGTCGTCGCACGCTTCGCGCATGTCCTTCTCCAGAAGTACCAGTTCCCTGGTCCGGGCGCCGATGATGCCCACGACCCTGTTGCCGGCCTGACGCAGAGCGCGGGCTATTGGCAGCATCACCGCGATTCCCACTCCGCCGCCGACGCAAGCGACCGTCCCGAACTCCGCTATCTCGCTGGGAGTGCCGAGCGGTCCGGCGAGGTCGTGAACATAGTCGCCGCGCTTCAGCTTCGCCAGTTCGCGGGTGGTTACGCCGGACTCCTGAAAGACGATGGTGACCGTGCCCTCTGCGAGGTCCGCGTTGGAGATGGTGAGCGGAATTCGCTCGGAATGCTCGCCCGGGCGCAACAGCATAAACTGCCCCGGTTTTGCGTTGGCCGCGACGAGCGGCGCATGGATAGCCATGCGCACAACGTTAGCCGCAAGCCTGCGCTTTCGAAGTACGCGAAAACGGAAGCTGGAGCGCGCTACGGCGTGCTGCAGCCTGCAAGAATGATTGTGTCCGGTGATCCAGTCACCCGCGTCTTTGTTCGTGCCGCGGTTCATGGCTCCTGTCTTTCCCGGCGGCGCCATTGCCGCTGCATGAATGTTGTGCGAAGAGGGGCGAAGGGTTATTCCTGCTGCCGCGGTATTCTGACATAGACACCGCTCGCCTCGGCCATCACGTTTCCGTCCGGGTCCTTGAGGTGGGCCTGGCAATTGACGAAACGCGCGCGCTCGGACTCGACCCAGGCTTCCACGAGCAGCGTGACGCCGGCCTCCGCCGGCTTGCGCAGGCGCATGCTGAAATTGCCTGTGAGCACGGGGGCGCCCTGATCCCACAGGACACGTGCCATCGCTTCGTCGAGCACGGTCGCCAGAATTCCTCCGTGCGTAATGCCCGCATAGCCCTGATGGTCGGGCAGCGGAACAAACAGCGCCTTCGCCCTGCCATCTTCCAGCCTGAAGTCCAGATGCAGACCTATCGGGTTGTCGGGGCCGCAGGCGAAACAGCGCCGGTTGTCAGTCAGTTCGATGCTCTTCACTGTGGGGATTATACCGGAATAGAGGCGGCGGTGTGAAGCCGCCCGCCAGGAGAGACACCCCGCAGCCACGGGCGCGAAGTGGTAGAATGCGATTCGTGACACCTTCGGAACAACAGGATGCCGCCAGCCGCGCCGTGGAGGAGCTTCTCGGTGAGTTCGCCGCGCATCTGCGCCAGCTCGGACGCAGCGAGCACACGGTGCGCAACTATCTGGCCGACCTGCGCAGCGTCTTCGGCGCGATTGGCCCGAAGGACGCCTTCGACCTGAGCGCAATAGACCGCGCGGCGGTGCGCAAGTGGCTGATGGGCATGCGGATGCAGCGCCGGTCGCCCGCCACCATCGGCAGGCGCCTCGCGGCGCTTCGGGCGCTGTTCCGGTGGGCGCTCAGCAAGGGGCGCATTCAGGAAGCCCCTCCGCTCGACGGGCTGAGCCCCGGCCGCTACCACCGCCTGCCGAAGTTCCTCTCGCAGACGGAAGCTGCGGCGATGCTGGACGAACAGACGCCCGAGACCCCCGCGAACCTGCGGGACCTCGCGATTCTGGAGCTTCTGTACGCGACCGGGCTGCGTGTTTCGGAACTCGCCGGGCTGGATGTCGAGGACGCGGAAAACGGGCGCGTGCTTCGCGTTATCGGCAAGGGCGACAAGGAGCGGATCGTGCTGATGGGCAAGGCGGCGCGGGAAACGGTGGCCGCGTATCTGAAGCACGGACGGCCGCGCCTGAAGCCGCGGCAGGACGAGCGGGCGCTGTTTCTGAACAGGCAGGGAGGGCGGCTCACCGACCGCAGCATCAGGCGCATGGTGGACGCCGCGGCGAAGGGTCACACGAATTTCGCGCACGTGGGGCCGCACGCTCTTCGGCACAGCTTCGCGACACACCTGCTCGAGAACGGCGCCGACCTGCGC
>Ga0255342_1002779_pt1 | contig 20978 bp, 15 predicted proteins | sample wastewater_treat_3_FD_192416 | JGI IMG/M metagenome (GOLD analysis project Ga0255342, IMG submission 192416) | Wastewater microbial communities from Lulu Island WWTP, Vancouver, Canada - plant14 | ecosystem: Engineered > WWTP > Wastewater > Unclassified | place: Canada: Vancouver, British...
TATCGGGCGCTACGTTAGCTCGCGCAGAAACGAGTACTATCTTGCCACCAAGTGCGGCTGCGGCATCGAGGATGCTGGAGACCACGACGAGACCCCGCACGAATGGACGCGGGAGCGTCTGGAGCGCAATCTCGATGAGTCGCTGGCGCTGATGAAGACGGACCATGTGGACATCTGGCAGATTCACAACGCCGACCCGGCTCTGGTTGAGGCGGGCGGGCTGGTGGATGTGATGAAGGCGGCGCAGGCAGACGGGCGGGTGCGCTTTCTGGGGGTCTCGACGACCCTGCCGCATCTGCCGAAGTATCTCGCGATGGGCGTCTTCGACACCTTCCAGATTCCCTACTCGGCGCTGCAGCGCGCCGAGGAAGACACGATCACCGCGGCCGCAAGCGCGGGCGCGGGCATCATCATTCGCGGAGGGGTGACGCGGGGCGCTCTGTCGGAGGACAGGAAATGGGAGGAGCGCGCGGAAATCTGGGACAGGGCCGGTCTGGACGATCTGCTGGGCGGAATGCCGCGGATGGAGTTTCTGCTCCGGTTTACCCTGACACACCCGTTCTGCCACACAACCATCGTCGGCACCCTCAACTGCGCGCATCTGCGCGGCAATCTCGCTGCCGCCGCGGCGGGTCCGCTGCCGGCTGACATATACACCGAGGCGAAGCGAAGGCTCGATGACGCGGGCGAGAAGCCCGAGCCGCTGCCCGCCTGAGAGGAGAATACCCATGACAACCGCATTTGTGATGCTCAAGACGAAGCGCGGCGAAGTTGCCGCGACCGCGGAAGAACTGATGAACGTCGAGGGGGTGACCGAGGTCTACTCGATCACCGGCGACTACGACCTCATCGCCGTCGTCCGGGTGAAGAGCCCGGAGGAGGTGGCCGATGTCGTGACCGGGCGCTTGCAGAAAGTGTCGGGCATCCTGGACTCGAATACGCACGTTGCGTTTCGCGTCTACTCGAAGCACGATCTGGAGGCCGCCTTCAGTCTGGGAACCTGATTGGCTTCGGAAGGCAGGATAACGGCCGTGCGGCCGCCAACCCCAACCGAAGTCTTTCGGGCGTCCATACACTGTGGGCGCCCCATGCTCAAGAGAGGTTTCTGACCTTGATCTACCTGCCCATTGCTATCTCCCTTCTCGGCGCCGCGTCGGCGGCAGCACTTCCGGCGGCGCCGCCCGGTCAGGGCTTTGACATCGTCCCCTGTTCGCTGCCGAACTGCGCCGACGGGGAAGTTCGATTCGAGGAACCGCGCGACATTACGCGCGTGGTGGTCGAGTTCGAGGGCAAGGCTCCGGAGGGCGTGGGGCTATCGTATCTGCAGCGTCTGTGGCCGGATCACAAGGTCGAGCGTGACTGGCACGGCGCGGACAATGCGATGTCGTTCGGGTGGTATCCGATCGAGGACTGGTTCAACTGCGACTGGCGAACGGCCGCGACCGGGGTCCGGCGGCTGAGCGAGAGCACTCTCGAGTTCAGTTTCAGGGGGCTCAGGGCGGAGTTCGCGGACTCCGGAGGATACGACGTTACGTTCCGTCGCACGCAGGGTCTGCGTGTTGACGCACCTGGCGGCCCCGCTGTCAGAAGCATCAAGGCTTACACCGCATCACCGCCGGCCACTTCTTCAATTCGCGTGATGATGGATGCTGGCAAGAAGACCGATGCCGCGTCGGTTGCCGTCAGCGGCTACAACGCGACGGTCGTCTCGGTGAAGCCCGTCACAGGCGTGTCTGTGTCCGGCGGCAGCGTGACCCCGGGTGGTGACGAGCGGCGGGAGTTCGTGATTGATCTTTCGCACATGACCCCCGCGCACCGGTTCTGCGGCGACGACGGGCTGGTGACGTTCTCGATCCGCTCCGGGGACGGCGAGGACGCTTTCACGATTTCGCTGGAGTCCCTGCGGAACGACGGGCCCATCTGGTACGCCGAAGAAGGCTTCTTCATCACGCGCGCGGACGATCCGGTCAGCTTCGAGGATTACAGGGCGCGCTTCGCCGGCAAGAAGACCATCGCGAGCCGCGTGACCGAGATGCCGGAGCAGAGTCTGGGCGGCGCGATGAACGGCCAGCCGAAGCCGCATGCGGACTCGTTCGTTGCCGGCTGCAAGAACGCCAGGCAGCGCTTCAGGATAGAGCCCAACGGCGACATACATATGGCGCGAATGTGCACGGACTGGGTGGGCGCTTCCGATACGCCCCGAAACTGCACGTCGGGCGACGCGCGGTTCTTCTTCGGGCTGGAGCGGATGCGCGTGGCCGCGCGCTATCCCGATCCGGCGCCTGTGATGGCGTTCAACACACGTTTTCTGTCCGACAGCATCTCTGTTGAGCAGAGAGCTTTCGCCGTTCCCCTGCTGAAGAGCGCTCTGGATGAGCATCTCGTGGGCGACGATACGATTGTCGCCATTGTCACGTTCACGTTTACGAACACCGGAGACCGGCCGGCAACCGCCCGGCTGCCGATCGGGTACTCGTCCGAAGCCGGAAGATCGGCCGACAGAATGGCCGCGGGAGGGCAGAACAACCCGCACGTGGACGGCAACCGTGTGCCCCGCGGCAAACGTGACGCGCTGGCGGTCGAGGCTGCAGCGGGTCAGCCGGACATGAAGGTGCTGACAAGCGCCTGGGGTGATGGCCGGGTGATACGCTGCGCCCTCAGCGGCAGCATGAACGCGGCTCAAGCCGGAGACGATGTGCTTCTGACCCGCGAGCTTGATCCCGGCGAGTCGTGCAGTTTCACACTGAAGATCCCCTTCATATCCCTGACACGCCCGGAGGAGTTGAAGGCTCTGGCTGAGCTCGACCCGGCCAGTGCCTACAGGGACATGACTGCCTTCTGGCGCTCCATTGGCAGGCTCGGCGCCCGGATTTACACGCCCGAGCCGAGGCTTAACGCGCTCTACGCTTCCCACTTCGCCCACGTCAGCATCGCGGACCTCTCGATGCCGGCGGAGCCCTATCTGATCAACACGTCGGTGGGCAGCTCGATCTACGGGAACTACACGAACGAGTCGTGCATGATCATTGAGGAGCTGGATCAGCGCGGGCTGCATGAGGAGGCTCGGCGGCGTTTGACGACCTGGCTTCGGTATCAGGGCACTGTCGGCTTGCGGGGGAGGTTCTCGGACCATGACGGCGTTTTCTACGGCGCGGGCGGATTCGAGAGCGGCGAGACGTACGACCAGCACCACGGCTGGGCGCTCTGGTATCTCGCAGAGCACTACTTCCAGACGCGCGACGATGCATGGATGAAGAGCATCGCGGACGCTGTCATTAAAGGCGCCGACTGGGTTTTCCGGCAGAGGCGCCAGACGATGCAATCACTCCCGAACTCTCGAGGCTGGGAATACGGCTTCCTTCCGGCGGGCAGCCTGGAGGATGTCGCGGACTTTTTCTACTGGTTATCCACCAACTCGGTTACCTGGCGCGGAGTAGACAGCGCCGCCAGCGCGCTCGAGGCTATCGGGCATCCTGAAGCAGCCCGGGTCAGGCGTGAGGCCGATGCCTACGGGAAGGACCTGCGGACTGGCTTCGAAAAGTCGCGCCAGCAGAGCCCGCTGGTGATGCTGCGCGATGGCAGGTGGGTTCCGCACTACCCGAGCAGGCTGTACAGGCGAGGAAGGGACAGCGGCTGGATCAGGGAGATTCTGGAAGGCTCGGTGTATCTGCTGATCTCGGGGCTTTACAAGGCGGACAGCAAGCAGGCGGGCTGGATTCTCGACGACTTCCAGGACAACCGGTATATGAGCCCGGACTTTGGATACCCGGTATTCGACGCGAGCAGGCTCTGGTTTGACGTCGGCGGCTTTTCAGCCCAGCCCAACCTTCTGGCTGGGCTAATGCCGCATCTGGACAGAGACGAGCCGGAAGTCTACATCTGGATGTTCTTGAACGCCTGGGCCGCCTGCTATCGCGAGGACGTCTGCGCGATGGTGGAGCACCCCCAGCCGATCCTGGGTCACTCGAACTGCGCTATTGTGAAGACGAGCGACCAGGCGAACGCGATGAAGTGGCTGTCGTATATGTTCGTGTACGGGCCTGAGGACGGGCTCTACCTCGGACGCGCCATCCCGCGCGAGTGGCTATCCGGGGGCAGGGAGATATCGGCCGAAGGCTTGTGTACGCGCCACGGAGAGGTCAGCGTGCGGTACAAGCCGGAGGTGGATGGAAGCCGCATCGCTTGCGACGCCGAGCTTACCCTTAAGGCCGCTCCGGGCCGCGTGGTCGTTCGCTTCAGGCATCCGGAGGGGAAGCCCATCCAGTCGGTAACGGTCAACGGTGAGAAGTGGGATAAGTTCGACGCGGGCAAGGGCGACGTGGACATCACCGGGCTGTCAGGCAGCATTCGTGTGGAGGCCGGTTTCTGACAATGGACACTCGAGGTCGGACTACTCGCAGAAGATTCGCACCGTCTCGTCGCCGTCTTCGACGTCAAGACTGAGATCGGAGAGCGAATCAATCAGATCCTCGACAGTCCTCTCGTTCAGGTCAGAAAGGTTGAACGATATGCCTTTTTCAGAGAGCTTATCCTCGACCCTGGTCCGCGCGTCTTGTGGAATCACGGCTCCAAGCTTTATGCCCGCGCGCAGAAGTCCCAGCGGCACGCGAATGTCAACCTTCTCGTCCGCCCCGTTGACAGCGATTCGGATAAAGCGCGGCTTGTTTGCGGGAGCGGATTCTGCAGCCGCCTGAGACGGGGCGCCGATAGCGTCGAGCAGACGCCCGGCCTCCTCGGCGGTTATCTTCCCGCGCTCGAGCATTCCCAGTATCTTGTCGCGCTGTTCGACCGAAGCATCGGGTCTGTTACCTGAACCTGAGATCAACTTCATCTGTCTGATCCTTTACGGCAACCGATAGCCCGCGCGTCGAGCACAGAACCCCGAACGCTCGCGGTCCAAGCAGCAGCCACGTCCTGGCCCTCCCAGGCTGAATGGCAGCCGCCGCAATCGCAAGCGGCGCACCCACCAGAATCCCGAGCACCGCCAGCGGCCACACAACCAACAGCGGCAGCCACAGATTGATCACTCTCTTGCGGCCCCGGGCGACTCGTATCGTCAGAACAAGGGGAGGTATCACCGACCGAGCCTCGTGATGGCCTCGTCTACTGATATCTCGTCGCGCTCGAGCAGGTCCAGCACGCCCTCATCCGGTGGAGCCTGCTCGACGAAGCCGATCTGCCCCGCGAGCCGATTGAGACGGCTCTTTATGGTGGGGTAGCTTACTCCGAGCCACTTTTCCATCTGCTTTATGGACCCGTGGCAGCTTACGAAGGCGCTAACGAAGGCCTGGTCTTGCGCCGATAGGCTGGCGAGTGGCGGGAGATCGAACTCACCCTCGATGTGGACGTCAGAGCCGGCGATTCGCACACGCTCGACTATCATGTCGCGTCCGCCCGTTAGCGCTGTAAGTGCCTGCCAGTCTTCCGCCATTGCGCCACAACCTCAGTATTATTCCAGAGCGTAGCGCATTATCTTAACTATGTCAATAGACAGATTAAGTTTATTATCTGCGAATAGCAACATATAGATCACGCTACCCACAGGCCGCCATTGACTTCGATCGTCTCGCCGGTGACGAACGAGGCTCCGGGTGAGCACAGGAACACGACCGCCGCCGCGTTGTCCTCGGCCGTGCCCAGCCGCCTCAGCGGAGTGGATGCCGCCATCGCTTTCAGCGCATCCTCCGGCGTGTGCACGCGGTGGAAATCGGTGTAGATCACGCCCGGCGCCAGCCCGTTCACCCGTATCTCCGGCGCGAGCTCCTTTGCCAGCCCCCGCGTGAATGTGAGGATGGCCCCTTTCGCGCTTGCGTAGATCACCGCGCCGTTGCCGCCGCCGTTGTGCGCCGCGACCGAACTGACGTTGACGATGCAGGGGCTGGCGCCCTTCCTGAGCAGCGGGATGGCCGCGCGTATCGGGCAGATTGTCCCGTTGATGTTCAGGCGCAGCGTCTGGTCCAGTTCCTCGTCGGACATCTCTTCGGTCTTCGTGCGCCGGATGAGCCCTCCGGAGTTGTTGACGAGGATGTCCAGAGCGCCCCACCTCCGCGCGACCTGCTCGAAGAGCGCGTTCACCTGCGCCGGGTCGGTCACGTCCGCCTGCGCGGCCCATGCCTTGCCGCCCGCCGCCTGAATGCCTGCCACGACCTCGCCAGCCGCGGCTTCGCTCGTGTTGTAGTGAACGAGCACCTCGGCGCCCGCGCCCGCAAGGGCCTCGGCGATGGCGCGGCCGATTCCCCGTCCCGCGCCGGTCACAACGGTCCGCCTCCCGGAAAGGCCGAACATCTCGCTGATGGTTGGAACTGGCATTGTCTTTCTCCTGCTGCTCGGGTATTCTCCAAGTGTGAGCTTACCCGCCCGGGGGGTTTGCTCCTGCGTGAAACGCGCATCACTGGCGCGGGGAGAAAGGGCGTGAGATTGGGGTTCCATCATGCGTGACTGGGCGGTTCTGGCGGGTTTTCTCGTTCTCTGTTTCGCCGTGGCCGGGGTCGGCGGCATGTGGACGGCCTCGTCTGTCGGGCCGTGGTATCAGGCGCTTCAGAAGCCGCCGTTCAACCCTCCGGGCTGGGTCTTCGGCCCCGTGTGGACGGTGCTCTATGCGATGATGGCCGTGGCAGCGTGGCTTGTCTGGCGAAAGGCGGGCTTCGCGGGCGCCGCCGTGCCGCTTGCCGTCTTCGCCGTGCAGCTTGCGCTCAACCTCGCCTGGTCGGGCCTGTTCTTCGGCCTCAGGCAGCTCGGGTGGGCGTTCGCCGATATCGTCCTGCTCTGGATCGCCATCGCCGCGACGATCGCCGCCTTCGCGTGCGTCTCGGCTCCGGCCGCCTGGCTGATCGCCCCTTACCTCGCGTGGGTGAGCTTCGCCTCGCTTCTCAACTTCCGCATCTGGACGCTCAACCGCTGAGGGGCGCCCGGCCTGCCGAGTTGCGCTCCTCGTGCTAAGATAGGGGGGTGAGCGCCGGGAGCGCGGGCACGTGCTGCAGAACCTTCTTCCCTCCCCGTGCGTATAGACTCAATGGTTTTCGTGCCGACAATTTCAGCGGAAGGCCTTCGCGTCCAGCGGACTGCCTCCGTATCTTGCGGTCTGCCGCCGTGGTGGTTTCCCCTCTGTTCTGCTCCCTGAGGCAGCCGTTTGCCCGCAAAGGGTTTGAGATAAGCAAGCGAATATGAACATCGTACAGGCTTTGTCCGGAAACGAGCGTGAGATCAGGCGATTCCGGAAGCAGGTGGAAAAGATCAACGCCCTGGAGCCGTCAATGCAGGCACTCTCGGACGACGAGCTGCGAGCGAAGACGGACGAGTTCCGGGCGCGTCTGGAGAACGGCGAAACGCTCGACAGCCTGCTGGTCGAGGCGTTCGCAGTCGTCCGCGAGGCTGGCTGCCGCACGCTCGGGCGCGACAGGGCGCGGCATTTCGACGTGCAGATGATCGGCGGCATGGTGCTGCATCAGGGACGCATCGCCGAGATGAAGACCGGCGAAGGCAAGACCCTCACCGCGACGCTGCCTCTTTACCTCAATGCGCTCGACGGGCGCGGCGCCCATCTCGTCACCGTCAACGACTACCTCTCCCGCCGCGACGCGCGCTGGTACGGCCCTATCTATCACTTCCTCGGTCTCACCGTCGGCGCCATACGCGGGGCGAGCATCGAGACGGGCGAACTGGGCGGATCGTATGTGTACGACCCGGAGTATGTCGCCGAGGGTCCGGACGACTGGGACCAGCTCCGGCCGGTCAGCCGGCACGAAGCGTATATGTGCGACATCACCTACGGCACGAACAACGAGTTCGGGTTCGACTATCTGCGCGACAACATGGCGCCGACGCTCGACCATCTCTCGCAGCGCGAACTGAACTACGCGATCGTGGACGAGGTGGACAGCATTCTGGTGGACGAGGCGCGCACGCCGCTCATCATCAGCGGGCAGGCCGAGCAGGCGACCGACGTGTACTACACCATGGACCGGCTCGTGCGCCGTCTGTCGGCCGAGCGGCACTACACGGTGGACGAGAAGGCAAAGACTGCCATGCTCACCGAAGAGGGCATCCGTACGCTGGAGGAGACCCTCGGTGTCGCAAACCTTTCCGACCCGGCAAACTGGGAACTGATGTCGCACGCGAACTGTGCGCTGAAGGCGCATGCTGTGTTCAAGCGCGATGTTGACTATGTCGTCAAAGAGGGGCAGGTCATCATCGTTGACGAGTTCACCGGGCGGCTGATGTTCGGGCGGCGCTGGAGCGAGGGGTTGCACCAGGCGGTGGAGGCGAAGGAAGGCTGCCGGATCGAGCACGAGTCGCAGACGCTCGCCACCATCACCTTCCAGAACTACTTCCGCCTGTACAACAAGCTGGCGGGCATGACCGGCACCGCCAAGACCGAAGAGAACGAGTTCCGCAAGATCTACGGGCTCGACGTCGTCCTGATTCCCACCAACCGCCCCATGGTCCGGCAGGACCACGCGGACGTCGTCTTCAAGACCGAGGAGGCGAAGTTCCGGGGCATCACCGCCGAGATACTCGCCTGCCATGCGCGGCGTCAGCCTGTGCTGGTCGGCACGCGCTCCATCGAAGTTTCCGAGCGCGTGAGCGAACGCTTGCTGCCCGAGCGGCTGCAGCTTCTGGGCGCAACTATTCTGCTGCGGTCGCGGCTGGAGGCGTCTAAGGCGGTAGCGGACAAGAAGGAAGCGCACGCGCTGCTGAACACGAAGTTCGGCGAACTGAGCTTGGGCCGGCTGAACTCCCTGTTCCGCGAGCTTGGGCTGAAGCCGGACATGCTCGATGAAGACAACGTGCGCGAGCTTGCCGGGCTGATCGGGCTGACCGGGCCGGAGAACGAAGAGCATCTCAGGATGGTGCTGCGCGAGGGCATCGTCCACAACGTGCTGAACGCCAAGTACCACGAGCGGGAGGCCGAGATCATCTCTCAGGCCGGCGAAGAGGGCGCGGTCACCATCGCCACGAACATGGCCGGCCGCGGCGTGGACATCATCCTCGGCGGCCCGGATCAGGGCGATGTGAAGCCGGGAGAGCGTTCGGAGGCGTCGCGCAGGGTCGTCGAACTCGGGGGCCTGCACATCCTGGGTACCGAACGTCACGAAAGCCGCCGCATTGACAACCAGCTCCGCGGGCGCAGCGGCCGGCAGGGCGACCCGGGCTCCAGCCGCTTCTATGTTGCCTTCGAAGACGAGTTGATGCGCCTGTTCGGCGACAAGACGAACCATCCTCTGCTCGCGACCTGGCAGGAGGACCAGTCCATCGACTCCAAGCTGCTCTCGCGCATGATCGAGCGGGCGCAGAAGAAGGTCGAGGAGCACAACTTCGCCATCCGCAAGCACGTGCTGCAGTACGACGACGTGATGAACGTGCAGCGCGACACGATCTACAAGCAGCGCAGGCTGGTGCTCGAGGGGCGCGAGGTGAAGGACACGATTCTCGGGTACCTCGAGAACACCGTGGATGCTTCCATCAACAGCTTCTGCAATCGCGAAATGCCGCGCGCCGAGTGGGACTTCCCGGCGCTGTTCGAGTCGCTCAATGCCATCTTCCCGCTTTCGCTGTATGCCACGGTTGACGATCTGCGGAGCCGCTCGCCCGAGGACATGTCCGAGTTCCTCAAGAGCATCGTGCACCGCACGTACGCCGACAAGGAAGCCGAGATCGGGCCGGAGATGATGCGGGGCATCGAGCGGTCGATCATGCTGCAGACGATTGACCGCAAGTGGATGGAGCATCTGGATGCGATGGACTTCCTGCGGGAGGGGATCGGCCTGCGCGGATACGCCCAGCAGGACCCGATCATCGCGTATCAGAAGGAAGCCTTCGAGATGTTCGAGCAGACCATTGATTCCGTACAGGAGGAGGTCGCGCGGATCATCTATCGCGTGCAGCTTCAGCCTCAGCCCCAGCGCCCGATGTACCGCGAGATGGCGTTCAGCGGCGGCGGGGGCGACGCGCTCGACGAACTGCGCGCGGCGGCCTCACCGTCCGGCCCGGGCAACGGCTCGCAGCGCAAGGTGGGCCGCAACGACCCGTGCCCGTGCGGCAGCGGGAAGAAGTATAAGAAGTGCTGCGGGGCGTGAGGGCGGGCAGCCTCAGCCTGCGCCGCACCACGTCGTCGTGAACCATAGCACGTCGTCGTGAACCATAGCACGTCATCCTGAACTTGATTCAGGACCTACCTCGGTCGGCCCCGTGGGTGCCGGATCGAGTCCGGCATGACGTTGCGCGGTCCCACCTGCGGAACCCGTGGGTGCCGGATCGAGTCCGGCATGACGTGTTTCGAGTACCTTACCACGTCATCCTGAACTTGATTCAGGACCCACCTGCGTCGGCCAGGTCACGCCACTCGGGATTCGCTGTCTCAATCAACGCGATCTTCCAGGCTCGGCGCCAGTTCTTCAGTTGCTTTTCCCGCTGAAGTGCTTCGGTGATTCCCGAGAACTCTTCGCACCACACAAGCGTCTTGACGTTGTATTTCTCGGTGAACCCTGGCACGAGGCCGGCCTTGTGCTCTGCCACCCGGCGCTCAAGGTCGTTGGTAACGCCGACGTAAAGAGTGCCGTTTCTCCTGCTGGCCATTATGTAGACGTACACGGCTACCCCTCTTGATGCCGGATCAAGTCCGGCATGATTCGTTTGGGCTATTGTACCACGTCATCCTGAACTTGATTCAGGACCTACCTCGGTCGGCCCGGTGGATGCCGGATCAAGTCCGGCATGACGTTGCGCGGTCCCACCTGCGGAGCCCGTGGGTGCCGGATCAAGTCCGGCATGACGTTGCGCGGTCCCACCTGCGGAGCCCGTGGGTGCCGGATCGAGTCCGGCATGACGTTGCGGGGGTGCACCCGGCTGGGTGCCGGATCGAGTCCGGCATGACGTTGCGCGGTCCCACCTGCGGAGCCCGTGGGTGCCGGATCAAGTCCGGCATGACGTTGCGCGGTCCCACCTGCGACAGCCCGTGGGTGCCGGATCGAGTCCGGCATGACGTTGCGGCGACCCACATCCGGAACCCGTGGGTGCCGGATCGAGTCCGGCATGACGTTGCGGGGGTGCACCCGGCTGGGTGCCGGATCAAGTCCGGCATGACGTTGCGGCGACCCACATCCGGAACCCGTGGGTGCCGGATCAAGTCCGGCATGACGTTGCGCGGACCCGCCTGCGGAGCCCGTGGGTGCCGGATCAAGTCCGGCATGACGCTGCGGTGCCCATCTGCGGCTGGACGCGTGCGGAGGATTCCGGCCCCTCCGCGCCGAAGCAGCTGTTGTGAACATTTTTTCTCTCAAAGACAAAACAGCCGTCGTTCTGGGCGGCGCGGGCGTGCTCGGGGCGGCGATGGCGCGGGCTCTGGCCGATGCCGGGGCGGACATCGCTGTCGCAAGCAGGTCGCTGGACCGCAACCGGGCGTTCGCAGCCGAACTCACCTCGGCCGGGCACAAGGCGATAGGCTACAGCGCCGACACGACCTCCGTGGACGGGCTGAAGGCCCTTCGGGACAGGGTGCTGCCGGATTTCGGCCGCGTGGATGTGCTCGTGAACTGCGTCGGCGGGAACCGCCCCGACGCCACGATCATCGAGACCGATGCCTTCTTCAGCATGGACCCGGAGGCGATCCGCAGCGTCATTGACCTGAACCTGTTCGGCGGCGCGATTCTTCCCTGCCAGGTGTTCGGGCAGGCGATGGCCGAGAGCGGCGCGGGCGGCAGCATCATCAACGTCTCGTCCATGTCCGCCATCCGCCCCCTCACGCGCATCATCGGATACTCAGCCGCGAAGGCCGCCGTCAACAGCTTCACGCAGTGGCTGGCGGTGCATCTTGCCCGCGGAGGACGCGCCGACATTCGCGTCAACGCCCTCGCGCCCGGGTTCTTCCTGACCGAGCAGAACAGGTTCTTGCTGACCGATGAGAAAACCGGCGACCTGAGCGCGCGCGGAAAGACCATCGTCGAGCACACTCCGATGGGGCGGTTCGGAGACCCGGACGATCTGGCCGGAGCAACCGTCTGGCTGGCGTCGGACGCCTCCAAGTTCGTCACCGGCATCGTGGTACCCGTGGACGGCGGGTTCTCGGCGTTTTCGGGGGTGTAGGGCGCGCCGGCGGGCTATTGCGGCCTGATCACGCGGACCTTGTGAGACCCGACAGCTACGAAGCAACCCGCCCATTCCTCTACTGGCTCACTGCCGAAGACCTCTCTGATCCGCTCGCGCAGATGGATCAGGTCTGGTTCCTTCACGCGTATAAGCACGAGGCCATGGTGTGAGCCCGGGGCAAATCGCCTCACGTCGGCGAAGTCCATGTCTTGCGTCAATAGCATACGGCCCTCTCGTTGGCAGACGTCCCAGAGCGAATCGTCCGGGGCGCCAACGAGGAGTTCATCAGCAACTGTATGCGTGGGTGGCCCATCTCGCACAGCCACATCCCGAGAGACCGGGGCAGGTTCTCGTCCAGCTTTATCTTCACGCCACGCGGGGAGCTTCCGGAACGGGCAAGTCTTCCGCCGCAGACGCGGCGGCGAAGGCTATGGCGGCCCAGATGTGCTCGTCGGTCAGGGACGGGAACTCAGATTTGATCTCCTCAATGCTGATTCCCACACCCAGGCTGGCGAGAACGGTGCGAAGAGTGACGCGGGTGCCGCGAAAAGTCGGCCGCCCACCGCAGATCTTCGGATCGCGAACGATGTACTCGTGGTAGTCCATATGCGTGCCTCGATGCTATTCTTGCGCCAGCGGCCTGCGGATGTCAACAACGTGCCCGGGCAGCCGGGCAGGATAGCCGGCCACGACGGCGAATCACTCATTGAGAATGGGACTCGAAACACACCCTGGACACCCCCTGCTCGATCACACGCAGGCCAATGGCATAGTGACCGATGCCCTTGCCCTCGAGCCTCTCGATGGCAGGCGTGTGCTGCTGATTGTGCCCGATCACACGCGCACCGCGCCCGTGGATTTGATGTTCCGGCTCATCTACGAGGCCCTCGCGCCACGCGTCGAAGCGCTCGACGTGATGATCGCGCTCGGAACGCACCATCCCCTGTCGATGGACGCAATCTACAGGCGCATGGGCATCACCGCCGATGAGCACCGGACGCTCTTCTCGAAGACCCGGTTCTTCAACCACGACTGGAAGAACGCGGGGGGGCTGAGGGACGCCGGGGAGCTGTCCGAGGAGCGCGTCGCCGAGATCACGGGCGGCCGCCTGCGGATGCGGGTGCGGGTGTCTGTGAACGCGCTTGCGTTCGAATACGATCACCTCCTCATCTGCGGGCCGGTGTTTCCGCACGAGGTGGCCGGGTTCTCGGGCGGCAACAAGTATCTGTTCCCGGGAATCGCCGGGCAGGAGATTCTCGATTTCTTTCACTGGCTGGGCGCGCTCATCACGAACCCGGGCATCATCGGGCACAAGCACACCCCCGTGCGCGCGGTGATAGACGAGGCGGCGTCGCGCATCCCCACGCCGAAGTCGTGTTTCGCGATGGTCGTGCAGGGCGGCGGTCTCGCGGGGCTCTACTACGGCTCGCCGGAAGAAGCCTGGTCGCAGGCCGCCGATCTGTCGGCGAAGCTGCACATTGTGTTCAAAGAGCGTCCGTTCCACACCGTGCTTTCGTGCGCGCCGCAGATGTACGACGACATCTGGGTGGCGGGCAAGTGCATGTACAAGCTCGAGCCCGTGGTGGCCGACGGGGGCCGCCTCATCATCTATGCCCCGCATGTGACGGAGGTATCGTACACGCACGGCGAGATTCTGGACGAGATCGGCTATCACACCCGGGACTACTTCGCCGGTCAGTGGGAGCGGTTCAGGCATTACCCATGGGGCGTGCTTGCGCACTCGACGCATGTGCGAGGCATCGGCACGTACGAGGACGGCGTCGAGAAGCCGCGCATCGAGGTGATCCTTGCGACGGGGATACCGGAAGAGCGCTGCCGCAGGCTGAACCTGGGATACATGGACCCCGCCGGCATTGACGCGCGCGATTATCAGGGCCGCGAGTATGAAGGGATTCTCCATGTCCCGAAGGCTGGGGAGACGCTCTACCGCCTGAAGGAGTGACCGCGCGGCATCTGCCGGGAAAAGGAGGGGGAAAATGGGCGAAACAGGGCTCGAACCTGTGACCTCTTCCTTGTAAGGGAAGCGCTCTCCCGGCTGAGCTATTCGCCCGCGCAGACGGGGACTCAGGCAGGATAGCCGAGAAGCTCCGGGCTGTCAAACAGCGGACGGGCGGCGCGCTCAATGGGCCACGCCCGAACAATCGGACGGCGCAGGGCGTCGTACTGGTATCAGGCAGTTGATATTCGATGCCAGTTTAGGGTATGTATTATGGGACGTCCGGAACAGCGCGGAGAGGTGGCTGAGTGGTCGAAAGCGGCGGTTTGCTAAACCGTTGTACGGGTCATACCGTACCCAGGGTTCGAATCCCTGCCTCTCCGGTTTTTATCTGCCGCCCCGCCGGGGGCGGCGCCGGACGGGTCACTTCGCACGGATGTGAGGCCTTCCGCGGCTGCACAGCATGACAGAGTCCGCCCTCAAAACCCTTGCTGCTTTTCTTGTCCTGGCGATTGCGCTCGCGCAGACTCCCGCCGCAGGCGCCGACGCTTTGGTGAGCGGCTCCGACTACGTCTTCGCGGCCATATCCGCCGGCGCCGCGCCTCCCGGGTCCGGCCAGGCCGCGTCCCCTTCCTCAGGTGACGACGCTGCGCGGTATCTCGACATCGCGGGCGTGGTGACAGGCAGAATCTCGGGCGCGGGGCGCGAGAGCGTGATGATCACGGGCGAAGGCGAGGCGTATCTCGTGCGTGTCGAGAGCGGCGTTTCCCTTCCGTCCGGCGCGTTGGTGCGCGTGCTGGCGCGCGTTGAGTACGACGGGCACCGCACGAACCTGGAACTCGAGCGCTGGGCCTACGCAAGCGATGTGACAGCGGCCATCGCGTCGGGCGCGGAGAAAAAGGCGGCTTCGGCTCGAAAAGCGGGCGCGTCTGTTTCGAGGGGCGGGCAGGCAACCCGGTTCGACCACACGAGCTACTTCGACGACTACTCGAAGGCCATCGCGGGGTTCAACCCGCGACTGTCCGACGCGCAGGTACGCGCGATTACGACGTCGCTGCTCGACACAAGCCGCGCCACCGACACCGACCCGCGGCTGATTATGGCGGTCATACTCGCCGAGTCCCATTTCAACCCGCGGGCGACCTCTCCGAAGGGCGCCATGGGGCTGGGGCAGCTTATGCCGGCGACAGCGCGGGGAATGGGACTCTCCGACCCCTACGATGTTTCCCAGAACGTGGACGCCTGCGTCAAGATAATCCGATCCGGCCTCAACAAGTATTCCGGCAACGCGAAGTGGGACGACCTGAACTGGGATCATCTCAGGCTGGCGCTCGCGGCCTATAACGCCGGTTCGGGCGCGGTGCGCAAGTACGGCGGAGTGCCGCCTTACCGCGAGACGAAGAACTACGTCGCGAAGGTGACGGGCTACTACAAGCAGCTGGCGGGGATTAAATAGGGGCCAGACCCGGAGAGCGATACGCCCTGTGCCGGACTTGCACGCGCTGAGCCATATCCTCCCTCGCCCGCGCGAGGTTCAGCCGCAAGGAACTGGCCTCGTCCTTTCGCCCCGCGCAAGCATCCTGCACACGGGCGGCGAAGCCGCAAACGCGGCTGTCATCCTGCGCGAGATGATCGCCCGGGAGTTCGCGCTCGGCCTGCCGCTCGCGGAGTGTGAAGCGCTGCCGGACGGGGCGCGGGTAGCTCTGACGGATGGCGAGGCGCCCGCGGGGCCTGTGCCGCTTGCTTCCCCGCCGGATGACCCGGAAGGATACTCCCTCTGCGTTGACGCCTCGGGGGCGTATCTTGCCGCCCGGACGCATCAGGGGCTTCTGTGGGCGGCGGCGACGCTCCGGCAGCTTCTGGCGCCGGAGGGCGCCGGCATGCGGGCGCCCGGCGTTCTCATACGCGACTGGCCGCGCTACCGCTGGCGGGGCTTCATGATTGACAGCGGCCGCTCGCCGAACAGCCTTCCCAAGATCAAGCGCATCATCCGCATCTGTTCGGCGTTCAAGCTGAACACGCTCGTCTTCCGCGAAGGCGACGACGAACTGAACGCCGTGCGCTACCGCTCGAACCCGCTCGGTTCTGAGAACAGGCACGCGCTCACCATGGAGCAGGTCTTGGAGATGATCGGGTACGCGCGCGAGCGCGGCATCTCGGTTGTGCCGGAGATCGAGTCGCTGGGACACTCGACCGCGAAGGGCCTGCATTATCCGCACCTCGTGAGCGGCGGTTTCGAGCACGACTACGGCTTCGTCAGTCACATTCGCAAGTCGCACCTGAACCCGGGCGATTCTGAGTCCTACGCCCTGCTGCGCTCCATCTACGAAGAGTGGCTGGCGCTCATTCCGGAGCCGATGCTGCATCTCGGGCTGGACGAAGTCCGCCTTCCGGCGGAGGAGCAGGCAGAGCACATGGAGGGCCTGCTGGCGCTGCTGGACTGCCTCCCGCGTCCGGTGACGCCCATCGTGTGGAGCGACGCTCCGGCGACGCCGCCCGCCTGGCGCTCGCGCACGGTCCGCTGCCTGTGGAATTACGGTGACGGCGCCCCGAATACGCCGGACAACCCGCATCTCGTCAAGCAGGGCGCCCCCGGGCTTCTGTCGGGCGAGAGCGATGAGCCGGTCTGGATGGCGGGCGGGTCGGGCAGTCTGCACACTCCGAACTCGAAGTCGGGCTATGGCCAGGCTGTCGAGAACCTTCTGTCGTGGGCGCGGTGGGGAGAGAATTCCCCGAACGCGAGCGGCCTGCTTGCTGTTCAGTGGAGCGGAAACGCCACCGACGACTGGCTGCCGGACTTTCTGACTGCGGCCGATTTCGGATGGAACGTGCCCGCGGGCGTCGTCAGCGCCCCGGATCAGCTTGCGCGGGTGCGGGCGTGCCTCTCGCGGCTCGGCGACGCCGTCAGCCCCCACCCGTCCGAGGTGGACCCTCCCTGTTGGGACGGCATCTGGCTGGACGGCGCGGACTGGGGCGCGGACATTCTCAGCGGCCGGACGAAGAGCTGACACCCGCGAGCGCCCGCCCCGCCCCTGTTAGTGGGCGGGGAGAGCAGGGCTCCACCCCCCGTACAGATTCACCCTGCTCTCGCCTCACCCTTCTGTGACGCTTCTTCGGGCACGCGCGAACTTCGCGGCGCCGGACGGAGAATCAGTGCGTCACAACGTCCGCGTCATCTCTCGGCAGCAGCAGCTTGAACCGGTCGGACTCCGGCGCGTAGATGCTCGAGATTCCAACCACGCCGATATACGAGCCGGAAGGCGGCGGGGATGCCAGAACCGACGTATCCACACGCACCGGCCCACTGCCGTCGTCTATCACGACACAACCCGGGCCGACGGCTGTAACGCGGCCCCAGCATCGCACGAGCAGCCCCACCGTGTTCAGTCCGGCGCCACCCAGGACGCCATACTGACCCAGCGGAGGCGCGCCCCAGTTCGAGCCGCCCAGAGACCGGTTCGGCATGCCCACCGGAGCAAGCGGCGACGCCGTCGCGGTGATGATGACGACGGCCCCTTCGAACTGACGCTCGCCGTTTGCGGCCGTCCCGAGCGTGCCGATGACGTTCACGACGCTGCCGCGGACAAGCCCGGCGACAGCGCCCGGGTCCATCTGCACCCTGATGCCGCTCGCCCGGCCCGCGTCCTCCACGTAGAAGAACCCGTCGAAGTCTCCGGCGTCGCTGGTCGCGATCATCCCCGCGACCGAGACGAACGTGCCGTCAGCCAGCAGTTTCGCTTCGGCGATGGTGGGCACGACCCGCGGTTCGGCCGCCTCGCCAACCCAGAAGCCGATCAGGTGCAGCAGGTTCGTGCCCGTTGCCGACCCTGCCGCGGGCTGAGCGACGGTGCAGTTGAGCTTGAAAGAGCCCCCCGTCATTTCACCGCCGCCCGCGCTGACAACATACCAGTCCACCCGATAACCGTTCGGGGCAGCGCTTGCCGCCACTGCGGCCGCCACCACGGCAAACCCAAGCGCCGCGAGCATGATGATTCTCATTTTGAGCCTTCCTTATCCCTGGCCATGTCGGCCACAAGCTGCTTCAGTTCGTCTATCTCTTTCTGCTGCTCCTTGATCGCCTCCACCAGCAGGGCGTTGACGCGGGCGTAGTCCATGCCCGAAGCGTTCTCGCCGTCGGCATCCCAGCTCACAAGCTCGGGAAGGACCTTGCCGACGTCCTCGGCTATGAAGCCGATGTCATGCTTGCCGCCCGTGTCGCCTTTCCAGTCGTAGTACACGCCCTGCAGCCTGCTCACCTTGTCGAGAGCATTGCTGATGGGGGTGACATTCTCTTTCCAACGCCGGGACGAGTAGGTGATCCAGGCATTGGCCTGGCCCTGCCCCCCTGCGTCGGCGGTGTTCGGAAGCTGAAGCCTGTGCGTGATGGAGCCGGACGCGACGCCGATGCCGATGTTCAGCGTCGCGGGCTGGATCACCAGCGCTGGCCGGGACGACGAGGCCGCCAGGTAGGTGCGGAACCATTGGTCGTAGGCCGCGCTTTGGGACGAGCGGCCACCAAAGTAGACGTCGGCGTTTCTGGCTTGCCACTGCATGGACACGCCCGCAGGCGAGAAGCCAACTGTGTACTTCTGGCCCGCCACCACTGCGACCGGCGTGGCCAGAGGGAAGACCCGGGTGGCGAGGCTGCCGTCGCCGCGAATGGTCTGGGTGGACAGGACCGTCCCGCCGCTGCCTTCCCCATTCCAGACTCTCAGCGTGGCACTCCAGGGCGTGACAGAGCCATAGGAGCCGAGGTACAGCTCAACGGCGCTCAGTGTGCCGGCCGCCCCGGCCGTGAAAGACTGCCAGATCGTGCCGGTACCGTGGATGTTGCCGTTCTGAACTGTCTGCTCCTGATCCACAGTGGCGGTATCGCCGTAGACTTCCAGCGGCCCCACGGGCAGGTTTACCGTGCCGATGCTTACACCGCCCAGATCCGATGCCATCGCGCCGCCGGAGACTTTGGCAAGAGATGCAGCATCGCTTGCCAGGTCCGCAGAGGCCACCGTTGCATCCACGAGCTTTGCGCTGTTCACGGAGTTGGCGGCGAGGTCAGCCAGCGCAACCGAGCCGTCGAGGATCTTCGCGCTGTCTATCTTGCCCGTCCCGACCGTCGGGTTCGGATACGTGCCCGTGAGGTCGCCTCCGGCCGGGCCGGAAGGCGGCAGAGTCGTGGGCGGGGCTGGCAGAGCCTGCCAGGTTCCCACGCCGCTTGCGCTGGCCGTCAGCACCTGGCCAGCCGTGGCAGACGCGCCGAGCTGGAAGCCCGTCATCTTCGCCGTTCCCGCAACATCCAGCTTCGACGCTGGAGTCGTGATGCCGATGCCCACGTTGCCGCTCGAAACAGCAGCGGCGCCTCCGGACACCTTTGCCAGGGATGCGGCATCGCTTGCCAGGTCCGCGGCGGCTATCGTGGCATCCACAAGCTTTGCGCTGTCCACTGAGTTGGCGGCGAGGTCAGCCAGAGCAACCGATCCGTCGAGGATCTTCGCGCCGTTCACGGAGTTGGCGGCGAGGTCAGCCAGAGCGACAGAGCTATCCGCTATCTTCGTGCTGTCCACCGAGTTGGCGGCGAGGTCAGCCAGCGCAACCGAGCCGTCGAGGATCCTCGTGCTGTCTATCTTGCCCGTCCCGACCGTTGGGTTCGGATACGTGCCCGAAAGGTCGCCCCCGGCCGGCCCTGAAGGCGGCAGAGTCGTGGGCGGGGCTGGCAGAGCCTGCCAGGTTCCCACGCCGCTTGCGCTGGCCGTCAGCACCTGGCCAGCCGTGGCCGACGCGCCGAGTTGGAAGCCCGTCATCTTCGCGGTGCCGGCCACATCCAGTCTGGCGGCGGGAGCGGTGGTGCCGATGCCTACGTTGTTGCCGGTGACCGCAACCGCGGAGCCGCCCGAGCCGTTCTGAATGAGCAGCTTGCCCGTCGCACCGGAGCGCACTACCAGGTCGCCCGATGCGGCGTCCGTGCTGAACTGGCCTCCTGCCGTTGGAGCTCCAAGCTCGCCCCGCATCTCACCGTCCACGTTGATCTGAACAGACGGCGAGTTCGCTCCGTAAGCGTTGACGCGTATGCCGTCCGCCACCCCCTTGGGCACGACATCCAGCCGGGCCGAGGGGTTCATCGTGCCGATACCCACGTTGCCGGTTTCTCTCACCAGCAGCGTGTGGTCCTGGATCGCCCCGGCGGGCACGGTCACATAGCTCCGGAAGAAGAAGTCGTATCCGCTGGCGCTACCGTTCCGGTACATCGAGCCGCGCGGATATGCGTTGTTTGGGGCGCAGCGGAACCGCACGTCGGCGGTCTGGGTCACTCCGGAGACGAGCCACGTGTACACCTGTCCCACGGTGACCGCAGCCGGAGTGGAGAATGTGTATTCGGTATGGGCTTGCCCGGTTCCAGAGATGGCTGTGGTGGCCAGCACTGCTCCGGAGACCCCCTCGCCTTCGATGATCGAGAGGGTTCCTGACCAGGCGGAGCCGTCAACGGACCCCACCCCAAGGGTCAGCGTGGTGAGGGCGCCGGTCATACCGGCCGTGAAAGACTGACCGAAAGCGGTGCCGTAGGACGGCATCGGGAAGTAGTTGCTGGTAACAGTCTGCGACTGATCTTCGTATTCGCCTGCGGCCACGCTCGGATGCGTCACGACATCGAGCGGGTCCTTCGGGTTGGGCGAGGCGATGCCGACCGCGGACGGCCGGATTGTCGCCGTAACCGCGCCGTTGGCGCGCAGGTTCAGAACGCCGTCGCCGCCCCAGTCGAGCCCCGTGTCGCTGTCCCCGACGGCGAGCCGGATGGCCGGAGCGCTCACTCCGATGCCGACGTTCCCCGTGCCCTTGATGCGCATGACCTCGGTGAGGCTTGCGCTGGAGCCGTGGCCGAAGACGATGTCGGAGCTGCTCTCCCGCGTGTGGATCTGCAGCGTTGCGTATCCTATTCCGAAGC
>Ga0255342_1002780_pt1 | contig 20977 bp, 21 predicted proteins | sample wastewater_treat_3_FD_192416 | JGI IMG/M metagenome (GOLD analysis project Ga0255342, IMG submission 192416) | Wastewater microbial communities from Lulu Island WWTP, Vancouver, Canada - plant14 | ecosystem: Engineered > WWTP > Wastewater > Unclassified | place: Canada: Vancouver, British...
CCGGCCGGGTAGTAATCGCCCACAATGACCCCGTGCGAGTTGACGTCTTTTGCCGCGGCATACCGCCCACCGAACGTCCCCAGATCGTGAAGCAGGTAAGTGACCTCTGCAGCAGCCGGAAGGGCGAACGTAGCCAGTATGCAGGCAAGGGCGAACTGCAGCAGACCGTCGCGAAACTGTGGCGAGACTGCGCTCATTTGCACCGTCGCCTCCTGAGCCGCGAGACTCCGAAGCCTGCGACTAGAGCCCCCATTGCAGCCGCCGTCGAAGGCTCAGGCACCGGTGTCCAATAGACGGCGCGCTGCATCTGGCCTTCCCCCCAGGAATAGCCGACTACCACGCCCGACCCGTTCACGCCCAGGGCTGCGCCCGTCACACCCAGGTTCGGCAACTGGGCCATTTCGCCGTCGCTCCAGACGAAGGCGAAATGGCCGGCCTGGCCGACCACCAGGCCCGCGTTGTTAATGTCAAGCGCAGCACCAACCCCGATGTCCTGAAGTGCGCCATCCCATACGAAGGCGTGCGTTTCAGGGTATGGGATACCGGGCGGAAGCCACTCGCTGTATCCAACCACGACACCGTGGTCGTTAATCGCAGACGCCTGGCTGTTCTTGCCCCCGCTCAGTGTCCCAATATCTGTGAATCGGCCGCCGGCCAGCAAGAAGGCGTGGTAATAGGTGAAGTATGGACCGGAATCCTCGAAGACCCCCACGATCTCGCCTGTAGAGCTCAAATCACGGGGAGAAACCACCTTCCCGGCGAGAGCGTTCAAATCCTGCTCTGCGCCATCTACCAGCAGGAAGGCGTGGCCACTTCTGCCGGCCAGAATGTGGCCGGAATCATCTATGGCGACCGCGCCACCAGGAGCCATGACTTCCGCAACACCGCCGATCCACCGGACCACGTTGCCGGCGCTGGTGCCAACGATGACGCCGCTGTTGTTTATGTCGAGCGCACTCCCGGGCCCGAGGTCGTGGAACTGGCCGTCCCAGTAGAACGCGTATGATTCGTACGGGCCCGCCGGAAAGTAGTTGCCGACAATGACGCCGGCATCGTTGACGGCGCGCGCCTCCGCGTAACGACCACCAAAAGTGCCCAGATCGTGAAGAACATACGGCATAAGCGCTTGTCCTCTACTAGCCACGGAGAGCAGTAGTGTGAGTGCGAACCCGGTAGTCAGTTTCGACATGTGAGTAACTCTTCCTTGTCAACACCTTGGCAGTGGGCCTACCGAAACAAGACCGGGACTGACAATGCTGGCCCGCCGCCCGCTGCCTGCCAAGCGGCCACCGCAGCCGGTATGTCGCCTGGCGATGCGACTACAGCTGGCCCGATGTCGATGGGAGACGTGCTGGCGACACTGGCAATGGACTGGAAGGTCGCCTCCCACTCGGGAAGCCGGTTTTCACCGCTGCCGACCGCCCAGTGTGCCACCGTGAAGCTGATCCCGCGCTCAAAGCAGATGACTGCGCGGTTGTAGATGGCATTGAAGAAGGCTTGAATCTCGAACGGCTCTTGGTGTGGGGGCTCCCCGGGGCCGAAGGCCGGCGGGTCCATCGACTGCATGTTGCTTTGGAGCCTGTCCGCCTCCGCGACCATTAGACCGGCGCCTGAACCGCGCAGGATGTCGCAGGCGAACATAAGCGCCTCCTCCTGCACTGGTGTCTGGGTAAAGCCGGCGTTCTGGCAGCGGCCGTTCGGCACCTGGTTCACGTCGTTTGTCTGGACCGCGGTCTCCCACGGCGCAAACGGAAGCGTCCGCCGCACTGCTTGGAAGTCCCAACAGGAACCGCGAAGCAAACCTATCGGCTTTGAGCTTCCGTAGATCTGGCGGGCCGCACCGCCCATGACCGCCATGGCGATGTTGGCATCATGGATTCGTACAGTCCGGGTGCCGGACGGAGCACGCTGGGCCACGCCAGCCGAGGACCTGTCAACGAACACGCGCTCGCCCGTGCGCACCGGAAGCTGGAGTTGCGGCAGAGGGGGGGCCTGGAACTGGCGGACGTCATCGGCCTCATTGCTCAGGTCCCAGCCCACCAGCACTCCCACGCAAGCGTCATAGATGCCGCTCTCGACCACGCCGTCCGCCATGAACTTGATCACGTCGGCCGCCTTCGGCTCGTAAGCGTTAAGGATGGAGCGGTAGTTAACATATATGGGTCCAATGACGTTGGCCCCGAACTCGCTCTGTATGAACTCACGAAAGGCCGTACCTGTCTGCACGCCATACTGCCTGTCGGGAACATCAGTCCACTGGCGAAAGAGGATGTTGTAGCTCTTGGGCCGGTTGTAGCCCTGAAGCCGGTTGAGGATCGTGTCGTCCGGGTCTTGTGTCAAGGGCGTCGTGACGACGAAATGCCACTCCTCAGCAGTGATGTCGTACACGTGAAGGTCTTCGGTGATGGCTACGCCCGTGAACCCGCAGTCGTCGAACTGATCGAGCCACCAGTTGACCTTGGCGCTCAGGTCAGCGCCGGTGCCGCTGCCCCAGTCGTAGTAGTACATGTGCACGAAGAAGTCCATCTCCGCCTCCATGCCCCTACGAGAGGGCAATCTCCCCTGTTTTCACGGTCCCGTCGTGGTACTTCACCTTGACCTTCAGCTTGTCAGTTGACTCGTCAATGTAGAAAGTGATCTGATTGAGCGCCAGAGCACTGCTATCCGGCTGAGTGGACGGCGCGCCGAGGAAACATCGTTCGTCGTCAGTTTCCAGTGTGGTATTGCCAATGACCAGCGCGCCGCCGATCACCACTGGTGTTTCTATTTGACCTAGTGCCGTGACATTGCCGAGCGTCTCAACGTTGCCTTCCGCGTCGACTGAGAAGGCACTCTGGGGCGAATCACCGTCCTGGTAGGGCACCGCGAAGCCCGCTTCGGCGGTTACGGCGCCTTGAACGGTGGTGTCTCCAGTGTCGGCGTCAACGGCGAACGTCCCCTCGTGCACGGTCAGATCGCCAGCCACGCTTAGTTCCCCCTCCACGGTGAATTCGCCGGGCGCTCGTGTCGGTTGGCCTGTGCTGTACCCGATGGTCATCGCAGCTTGCTCCTTACGACAATGAGTTGCCGCACGCCATGATAGACACATCTACCGCGACTGTGGGCTGGCTCTGCGGTTTGAGGGAAAACTGCGTCGCGCCTGGTGCGCTTCGCAGGGGGATTGTCAGTGTTAGTCCGGCCTCGATGGGTATCGACGGCGCCCCCGCCTCAGCGATTGTTCCGTCCCCCCGCGCCCAGACCCGGAGCGGGCCGGGATTGTAGATTGATATGACCTCTGTCCGCACGTTCAAGTTGAACTGAACAGCGTCACCCGTGGTGTTGGGCAGGGTCTTGATCTGGCCCTTGGCATAGAGGTAACCCTGGGCATTCACCTCCAGCCAGTCTCTGGGCGAGTCTGGCTGTTCTCCCGCGATCTTGGTGGCAAGATCCACCTTGAGCGCGTTGACACTCTCAACGGTGGTGCTCTCGAGCGTTATCTGGCTCATTCTCGGCCTCCTGGCAAGCGGCCTCTGCGTCGGGTTCAGGCAACTCAGACGGCGTCATTGAGAGCCGACGCATCGCCGCTATCACCGTTTGTACCTTACCATTTGGGCCGCGCGTTGTCAACGACTTTATGCCCACCTTCCCGCTCGGCTTGCTCCGGTACCTGACCGCATCTCCAGCTCCCCCGAGCGCGCGTGAATGGTAAGCCCGTCCTCACTGCCGGTGATACCCGGCACTGCCTGCCCAATCTGATACCCTACGCTCATTGGTTTACCACCCTGCGGCCTGGTGTCGGTCGCCCGGTTTCATTATGGCCGTTCAGAGGGGGGGGGACTGGAGGTCGTCCTGCATGCGGACTTGAGCTTCCTGGCGCCCGGTGCTAAAGTCCCTGATTGAGGAAGTGCGATGCCAGACCTGTTCGATCAGAACCCATCTGCTGAGACCGCCGATAGGCCGCTTGCGGCACGCATGCGCCCCCGCACGCTCGACGAGTTCGTCGGCCAGCAGCATATTGTTGGGCCGGACTCGCTCCTGCGACGCGCTATTGCCGAGGGCAAGCTGCCTTCAATGATCTTCTACGGCCCGCCGGGCTGTGGCAAGACGACCCTCGCGCACATCATCGAGCGCTCAACAGATGCGGAGTTCGAGGCTTTCAGCGCGGTCACGTCGGGGGTGGCCGACATCCGCCTGGTAATCGCGCGGGCGAAGGACCGCAGAAAGCTCTACAACCGCCGAACGGTCCTGTTCGTTGACGAGATTCACCGCTTCAACAAGGCGCAGCAGGATGCGTTCCTGCCGCACATAGAAGACGGCACGATTGTTCTCATCGGGGCGACCACCGAGAACCCCTACTTCGAAGTCAACTCGCCGCTCATCTCCCGGAGCAGGGTCTTTCAGTTTCAACCGCTTGCCCCGGAGGAGATGTCCGAACTCCTGGGCCGGGCAGTGGGTGACGCGGAGCGCGGGCTGGGCACGCTGGGCGTTGTGCTCGAGCCGGATGCGCTCGAGCACCTGGTGGATGTTGCCGGAGGAGACGCGCGAACCGCTCTGAATGCTCTTGAGACCGCCGCGCTGAGCGCCGCCGAGCACGAGGCCGGGCGCACGGTCACCCGGGCGCTCATCGAGGAAGCCCTGCAGCAGCGCGCACTCGACTACGACCGGGCGGGCGACACGCACCACGACACGATTTCGGCGTTCATCAAGAGCATGCGCGGCTCCGACCCGGACGCCGCGGTGTACTGGCTGGCGAAGATGATAGCTGCCGGGGAAGACCCGCGCTTCATCGCGCGGCGCATCGTGATTCAGGCTGCAGAGGATGTGGGCAACGCCGACCCGATGGCGCTGGTCGTCGCCACCGCCGCCGCGCACGCCGTGGAGTATGTGGGGTTGCCAGAGGCGCAGATTCCGCTCGCCCAGGCCGCCATCTATCTCGCCTGCGCGCCCAAATCCAACGCCTCCTACCTCGCCATCAACCGCGCGCTGGAAGACGTGAAGAAGCGGGCGCCCGCGCGCGTTCCCCCGCACCTCAAGAGCACCGGCTACCGGGGCGCGGAGGCTCTGGGCAGCGGGGTGGGCTACATCTATCCGCACGATCACCCGGAGCACATCGCCGCGCAGGAGTATCTTCCCCCCGGCGCGAAGTCGCGCGACTACTACGTGCCCGGCGACAACGGCTACGAAAAGAAGATAAAGGAACGGCTCGCCCGGTGGGCCGAGGAGCTAAAGCAACGCGAAAAGCGTTGAATCTGGCTGAAAGCGCGCAGCAGCAGAATGGAGACCCGCCAGCCGGACAATAGAACCGTGGTCGTCGCGATGAGCGGCGGGGTGGATTCGTCCGTGGCGGCGGGGCTGCTGCTGAGGCAGGGCTTCGACGTTCACGGGCTGACGCTGCTGATCTGTCCGGATGCCCATGAGAGCGCGAGGCAGGGCGCGCCGTCGCACGCCGAAGAGGACGCCCGGCTGGCGGCCGGGCAGCTTGGCATCCCCCACCATGTCGTGGACGTGCGCGAGGAGTTCGAAGAGCGCGTCATCCGCGACTTCGTGGACGAGTACGCGCGCGGCCGCACGCCGAACCCCTGCATCCGCTGCAACGAACAGGTGAAGTTCCGCGCGCTCCTCGATGAGGCGCGCTCGGTCGGGGCCGGATGGGTTGCCACCGGGCACTACGCCCGGGTGGAGCGCGGCCCGGCGGGAAACTATCTTCTGAAACGCGCGCTGAGCGCGGAGAAAGATCAGTCGTATATGCTGTACAGGCTGGGGCAGGCGGAGCTGACGCGGGCTATCTTCCCGCTTGGCGAGTTGCGGAAGGACGGCATCCGCGAACTGGCGCGCGAGATGGGGCTGCCGAACGCGGACCGGCCGGACAGCCAGGAGATCTGCTTCGTGGGCCGTGGCGGCTATCGCGAGTTCATCGCGTCCCGCTGCCCGGAACTTGCGCGCGACGGGGACGTTGTTGACCTTGAGGGGCGTCCTGTCGGCAGGCATCAGGGGACGATAGGCTTCACGATCGGGCAGAGGAAGGGTTTGGGCGTCGCCGCTGAGGCTCCGTTGTATGTGGTGGGCATAGACGCGCGCTCGAACACCGTGCTCGTGGGGCCGGAGTCGGCGCTCATGGCGCGGTCGGTCGTTGTGGGAGATCTGAGCTGGGTATCGGGGCGGCCGCCGGACGGCGTTCTGGCTGTCACCTGCAAAGTCAGATACAATATGCGCATCGTGCCGGGGGAGATCGGTCCGCTTCCGGACGGCCTGTGGAGGCTGGAGTTCGCCAGGGCGGACAGAGCGCCCACACCGGGGCAGGCGGCGGTATTCTACCGCGGCGACACCGTGCTGGGCGGGGGCACAATTGAGGCGGTGGAGCGCCCCGCGCACTTCCGCGAAAGCTGAGGAGGCACAAACGTGACAGCAGGACAGGGTCTGGCGCTTGTTGTGGGAGTGTGGGTTCTGGTGACGATGATGGTCGCGATGCTGGTCGCGATGATTCTGATCCTCACGCGCACGGCGAAGGCGGTCACTTCGACCACTGAGTCCATTCAGGAGCGCGTGGATGGAGTCGCGAGCCGCGCTCACCAGGTGTTGGACCAGGGTGAGGAAGCGATTGGAGCGGTTACGGCGGGGCTGGCGACGGTCGGTAAGGTTGCCGGCACTGTGGGGGGAGCAATCAGCGGCGCCCGCGTTCTGAGCCGGGCCTCAAGCGTGGCCAAGGGCTCGACGAGCATGGCGTTTACGGTTTTGACGGGGATAAAGGCCGGCATGGACCGGTTTCTGCGTTCTGAGAACGAAAGAAAGGGTGATCATCACGAAGATGGATGAACAGCAGGATCGAGGAGTATTGCTGAGCGTGCTCGCGGGCATCGGGCTCGGAGCGATCGTGGGAGCGGCTGTGGCGCTTGTGCTTGCCCCGAAGAGCGGGGCGGAGGTGCGTGACGACCTGCGCGTGACGCTGGACGACCTGAAGTGCAAGGCCGAGAAGGTCGCCGCGGACCTCAGCGCCAAGGGCGAAGAGCTTGTCTCGAAGGGCCGCGATGTGGTCGAGAGCACGAAGTCTCGCGTCAAGGACGCCGTGGGCGCCGGCCGCGAGGCGATGGAGGAGGCTCGCGCCGAAGCAGAAGAGGGTGTAGAGGAAGTCGGCTAGAGCCGGCTGCACGGGCGTCGCGGCGCTAAGGACTGGCCATGGGAGGTGTGAGGGTGCGCCGAACGCGTACGCCTTCCGGGGCGCCGCCGATGCGCGCGAGTTTTCAGCAGAGAGTGTGCAAAGCAAAATGAGCGAAACCTCGGATACGGGAAGAGGCAGCAGAACATTGGATTTCAGCGTTAGCGCGGACAGGCGAGAGAACGGTATTGGCGTGGTCACCATCTGTGGAGAGGTTGATGTCTACACATCACCGCGCGTGCGCTCGCTGATGCTCGAGCAGTTCGACGCGGGCAGCACGTCCCTGATCGTGGACCTGGCGAAGGTGGACTACCTCGATTCCAGCGGACTGGGGATACTCGTTGCCGGTCTGAAGCGGGCGCGCGAACACGGCGGCGAGATATACCTGGCTGGCTGCAAACCTCGGGTGCTGCGCGTTCTCGAGGTGACCGGGCTGAACCGGGTCTTCACAATGGTGTCTTCCGTGGACGAGGCTGTCGGAAAGGCCGGGGGAGCTTAGGGAGCGTGCTGGTGACTTCACCCGTAGTTGAACTCAGGGCTCCCTGCCATGCCGAATACGTGTCTGTCGTTCGTCTGGCAGTGCTCGGGCTGTGCGGCCGCGCCCCGCTTTCGTACGATGAGGTGGAGGACCTGCGGCTGGCGGTGGGCGAAGGCTGCGCGTCGTCGGTGCAGCGGGCGGCGGAAGCCGGGATGGACGACGCCCGGCTCACCCTGCGGGCAACCGTGGACGAAAGCCTGATCGTGCTCGAGATCGAGGATGACGTGCCCGTTCCTCCTGCCCCCGAACCACTCGAACAGGCGGTGATGGACGTGGACTTCAACGACCAGCAGTTCAGGGTCTCGCTGATGCAGCTTCTGGTTGACGAGGTAAATATCGAGGGTCTGCCCGGCGGCGGTCAGTGCATTCGCCTGACCAAGCACTGCGTAGCCTCAGATGGGCAGTAGCCCTAAGGCTGTCCCGCACGAACAGACCCAGCAGATGTTCCGGCAATACGCCGCGACCGGGGACCCCGGGCTTCGCGAGCGGCTCATCGCCGCGCACTCCGGGCTCGTCACCTTCCTTGCCGCGAAGTTCGCCAACCGCGGCGAGCCGCTCGAAGACCTGATCTCCGTTGCGAACATCGGGCTCATCAAAGCCGTGGACCGGTTCGACCCGGGGCGCGGCCTTCGTTTTTCGACCTTTGCAACCCCCACGATTGTCGGGGAAATCCGCCGGCACTTCCGCGACAGGGCGTGGAGCCTCAAGGTTCCCCGACGCCTGAAGGAACTTAACCAGAGCGCGTCGAAGGCGTCTGCGCGGCTTGCGCAGAAGCTGGGACGCCCGCCGGGGGTTCAGGACATCGCGAGGGAGATCAACGCCAGCGAGGAAGATACCCTCGCGGCGCTCGAACTGGCGAACGCATACGACACCGTGTCCGTTGATGCTCCGTATGACGGACATGCGGAGGCGTTGCCGGCTCCGGCGGAATCGCTGGGCGGCGAGGATGAGCAGATCGGCAGACTGGAGCTTTACGACGACCTCAACCGGGCCCTCGAGCGCCTGGAGGGCCGTGAACGCGAGATACTGACATACAGGTATATCCATGGCATGTCGCAGACCGAGGTGGCAAAACGGCTGAACATATCACAGATGCACGTATCCCGGCTTCAGACAAAGGCGCTGAAGACGCTCCGGCGAATGCTGGAGCAGTAGTCCGGTTCGTCGAGCCGCCGGTGCGCGGGCGCGGCCTGGTGGTCGGGCTTGTGCTCCTGGCGGTGGCGCTGCTGCTGCTCTGGCTGGTGCGGGGCATTCTCATGCCCTTCGCCGTGAGCATTGCCATCGCCGCGGTGCTCGACCCGTTTCTCGCCAGACTGCAGCGGCGCGGGATGTCGCGCACGGCGAGCGTGCTCGTCGTGTACCTGCTGTTCTTCCTCGCGTTCGGCGCTTTCCTCACGTGGGCGGTGCCGGTTCTGGTCGGCGAGGCGAACCAGCTCATCGAGCAGTGGCCGGGATATGTGGACAAGTTCCGGGGCTTCTGGGCCGGCTTCGTGCAGAACGAGCTTCTCAGGCATCTGGGCGTCACGCTGCCCGCGTCGTGGAGTGAACTGTCGGAGAATCTGAACGACGCCATCAAGACGAGCGGCCCCGGCTACTTCGCGAAGTTCCTGGGGGGGGTCTTCGGCACGGTCGGCTATCTGCTGAATGTGGTCATCATCCTCATCGCCACGTACTATCTTCTCAAGGATTGGCCTGTCATCCGCCGCCGCGTTCACTACGTTATCCCGCCTCAGTACCGTGAGGGTGTCGTTGAACTGATCGAGCGGGTGGGCGCGGTGTTTCTGGGGTATCTGCGCGGCATGGTGACGCTCTGCTGCATGTATGGCGTGGCCGTGACCCTGGCATTGCTCATTCTCGATCTCTTCCCCGGCGTGGAAACCAGCTACCAGTTCATTCTGGGACTGGCCGGGGCGTTTCTGTATGCGGTGCCTTATGTGGGGGCCGCGCTGCTTGCCGTCGTCGCCGCGATTGTGACGCTCGTCGGGTCTGGAGGGACGCCGCTCAACGCCCTGCTTGTCACGGTGGTTGTGCTGGCGTTGAACTCCGCGCTGTTCGACCCTGTGTTGACGCCGAAGGTGCTCGGGCGATCCACCGGGCTCAGCCCGTTGCTCGCGCTGTTCGCGATCATTGCGGGCAGCAAACTGTTCGGGTTTGCCGGGTTTATTCTGGGCGTGCCCGTGACCGCAAGCCTGGCGATCATCGCCTGTGCTCTGTACCCCCGCCTTGGCGCCCCGATTCCTGAAAACGCCGATGTTCCGCCTGCAGAGCCACTGCCGCATGGGCCGGCTGAGGAATCGGCCGGGGACGCGGCCGACGGCAAGGGTTAGCCTAAATGGAGGGCTTATGTCTCGACTGGTTCGGGTTCTTGCCTGTTTTCTGACGGTGCTGTCCGTGCCCTGCGCGGGCGCCCCTGAGTCCGTCTCCGCCGATGCGGCCCGGCAATGGGTACGCTTCACCGTCCCGCTGCCGAAGGAGATCGCCATCTCCCGCGCCGTCACCGTGCCGCGCGCCGCTGTCTCTGTTGAGTTCGAGGGCGCCCCGCCCGCCGGCGACCTGGTCGTGGCGGAAGCCCTGTCGGGGCTGCATTCGCTTCTGGGGCGGGAGGCGGGCGCTCCGGCGGCTGCCGGTGCATCATTTCGCATCGTACTGGCGCTCGGCCGTCAGGCGTCCGATTCGCTGAAGAGCCTGCCGAACGCGGATCAGGCTTACTCCATCACTCCGTCAGACAACGGAGATGCGCTCCGCCTGGACGCGCTGTCTCCCGCCGGTCTTCTCTACGCCGCCCGCACCCTGGAGCAACTGATTCGGCCGAAGATGTCCGCGGGCACGGCCCGGATTCCGCTCGTGACCGTCCGTGACTGGCCGGATATGGATGCGCGCGGGCTGTGGGGAGCGGACTGCTTCGCCCATCTGCGCTGTATGGGCGACCGGAAGCTGAATATCGCCGAGCAGATATCGGATGTGGGCGTTGACGACCAGGGCAAGCCGTATGCCCGCATTAAGAGCGGGCGGGAGCCGATGATCACCGAGGGGCCGAGGTACGCCATCGAGCCCGTCCCGGTGGTGCTGCATCTGGAGCAGGTCGGCGGCAAGGGCGTCCTTAAGGCGCACCCCGAACTGCGGGCGCAGGGCGGGCAGGAGAACAACTTCTGCTACTCAAAGCCCGCCATCGTGGATGTGCTGGCCGAGTGGATCGGCGAGCTTGCCAGCCTGCCTCACGTGAACGGGGTGGATGTCTGGATGACCGAGAACCTGCACGGGCAGGGCGGCTGCCGCTGCGCCGATTGCGCAAAGACCGACCGGGGAGTCCTGGAGGCCCGCGCGATCATCGCGGGCTGGCGCAAGGCCGAGGAGAAGCACGGCCCCATAACACTGTGGGTGCTGACGAGCGAGGAGACCGAGTCCAGCAACCAGCTCATATTCAAGGAGATTCCCCCCGAGGTGCGCGTCTGGTACTACCATTCGCTTCTCACCTACACCTCGGGACAGTCGCCCATGCTGCGCCCGTACCTGGGCGAGTCGGCGAAAGCGGGACGGTGGATCGGCGTTGTCCCGAACCTGGTTCCCATCCACTTCGCCGCGCCGTTCACCAGCCCGCAGTTCATTCACTACCGGATGAACGAGTTCGTGGACAAGAGCATGTCCGGGCTGCTGGGCTACATCACCCCGCGCCTGCCCTACGGGTTCTTCAACCTGGAAGCGGCGGCGGAATATTCGTGGAACGCGAAGGGCCGCACTCCGCGCGAGTTCGCGGTCTCGTATGCCGTCCGGCAGGGCTTCAGAGACCCGGAGAAGTACGCCGACTGGGTGGAGGCCATCGGCACGGTCGCGTGGCATGTGTACGGTTCCGACTGGCCGTTCGGCGAGCAGCGCAACGTGCCGGGCAAGGTTGCCGGGCGGCTCAAGAAGGGCGCGCTGCCGGAACTCGGCTACGTCCTGTGGGACGCCTACCGGTCGCCATTCGGCGATATCAAGTCGGAGGATCAGCTGGAAAGAGATGTCGAGATGGCGGCGCGGGCGGTCCGGCTGGCCCGGGAGATGGGGCTTCGCGAGCAGTGGCTGGAGAGCCTGATCGTTCAGGGATACATTGACTCGCTCAAGGCTCTCTGGGAACTGAAGGGGCTGGTTCGGGATGGCAGGGTCGCGGAAAGAGACCGCGAGCAGGCCGAGCGGTATTTCCGGATGTATGTGCGGGGGCTGTCCACCACCGTGGATGTCTTGCCGCTGTGGGAGGCGCTTGTTCCGAAGCCGGACGGCATCGGCGGCTTCACAGACCGCCCTGTGGAGATCGCCCGGGGCGCAATCGCCGAAATGATCGCCGTCGCCGATTCCGCCGGAATCAGAATATCGCCCCCGGCCGCGAAGACCGCGCGCTAACCCAGAACTCTCGCCCCGGTCTGCGGACGCGAGGTGAACAGGTTGTCGCTCACAGAGCCCTGCATCTGCTCCAGAAGCTCGGGGCGCTCGCGCGCAGCCCAGTCTTCGTAGTAGCGGCGACGGATCCCGTCCAGCACGCTCGACACGTCCTCTGAGCGCGCCAGCGCCACAATGCAGCCGCCGAAACCCGCGCCGGTCAGGCGCGCGCCGGCCGCGCCACTTTCCCGGGCTGCCCGGGTGAGAGCCTCCAGTTCGCTGCACGAGACTTCGTGATCGTCCCTGCAGGACGCATGGGAAGCGTTCATCAACGCGCCTACTTCCGCGATGTCGCCCGCCGTCAGGGCCTGCTGAGCCTTCTCGACGCGCCGCGTCTCGGTGAGCACGTGGCGCGCCCGGGCGTATGGCTGGAACCCGGTGCCGGGAACCTTCAGGCTCTCTCCCTTGCCCAGATCCAGGAAGTGCTGATCGAACTCGCCCATCGTCATCGCGAGCCTGCCGGCGATCTCCTCCGGCTTCATCGGCCGGGGTTCGATCACGCCTTCAAGCGCGGCGGCCGGGTCTTCAAAGGCCGCATGAAAGTGCGCCAGAAGCGGGTATTCGCTGCCGTAGTGCGTTCCGAGAAGCGCGCACGCCATGGCGCATTCCGCGCTGCGCAGGTTGTACCGGGCTTTCGCCTCGGCCGATTTCTCGGCGACCACCAGGCTGTTCGCAATGATCACCTCGGCTCCTTCGGGAAGCGGCACGGGCTGTATGCGAAGCGGCCTGAAGTCCATCCGCAGCGCCCGGTCCTGCTCCCCCAGCAGGCAGGCGGCCTGGTCCATTCCGCCCCCGCGCGTTCCCACATACTGCTCCCCGTCCGCCATCAGATCGGCAAGGCGCGAAGGCTCGATCTCAAGATTGTTCACTGCCGCGAACGCAAGCGCCATCGCCACGACGAGCGCCGATGATGATGAGAGCCCCGCGCCGCCCGGGATGTCGCCCCCGATGACGGCCTCTAACCCTGAGGGGCTGTCCAGCCCGAACTCGCTCGTCAGCTTCTGCACCGCCGCTTTCGCGTAGTTGCCCCAGTCGCCCTTGCGGTACGTGTCAATCGCCCGGCTGGCATGGAATACGCGCGGCCTGAAACCGTCCGCGCTCAGCAGGGACACTTGCCCCCGCGGCAGCGGCCGGAACAGCGCCGTGATCTCGCGGTTGATCGCCATCGGCATAACCGGCAGGCCGTTGTAGTCCGTGTGTTCGCCGATCAGGTTCACCCGGCCGGGCGCCCGCACCAGTCTCCAGCCGCCGCCGTTCGCGTCGCACTCTGCCGCTCGCGCAAACACCCTGCGAACGCAGGGGGCTTCGCGCCGGACAGGGGGCAGCATCGCAAGCAGATCGTCAAGCCGCGCCATGGGTATCCTCCTGAAGTGCCCTCTCCGCCCGGGCGAGGCTTTCCGGGGTGCCGATGTCCAGCCACTGGCCATCCGGAACGGGGTGCGCCAGAATCCGCGCGCCGGCCGCCACAAGCGCGCTCACCCCCGCCGTCAGTTCTATCTCTCCGCGCGGGCTCATATCCGTCTTGCGAAGCGCCTCCACAAGCTCCGGGCCGAACACGAAGCACCCGGCCTGATTGTAGTTTGTCGTTGATGTGCCCGGCGCGGGCTTCTCGACCATCCGCGTGATCCTGCCCGCTTCGTCGAAGTAAACCGCCCCGCCGATGCAGGGGTCCGGCACCCAGTTCGCCGCCAGAACGCCGTCCGGCCGGTGGTCCTGATACAGCCGCGCAATCCGCGCGTAGTGCTCGGGAGGGTGCAGCAGTATGTCTCCGAACGACAGGAACACCGGCCCGTCCATGAAGTCCGCCGCCGCGAGGATCGCCCCGCCCGTGCCGTTCAACTCGGTCTGCTCGCAGTAGCTGATCTCCACGCCCATATCCGCGCCGTCGCCGCAGCTCTGCCTTATCCGCTCTCCCAGATAGCCCGTAATGATCCGCACCGAGCGCACGCCCGCCGATTCGAACGCGGCGATGATGCGGTGCAGCAGCGGCTGCCCGGCGACCCTGACGAGCGGCTTCGGGATGTCGGCCGTCAGCGCGCCCAGACGCTTGCCCTTGCCCGCCGCCAGAATGACTGCTTTGCTGATGCTCAAGGTATCCGCTCCAGATCCATGCAGCGCACCACGTGAAACGTGCGAACCAGCTTGCCCCGGCGTTTCACGGGAATCCGCGCCACCTCTTCGGTATGCCTGAAGGCCTCCAGCACTTCGGGCTTGATGTCCCAGTCCTCTTCCCACACCAGCACGCCGCTCGCGCCGATGAGATTCTCTCCGGCCATCCAGAAGTCGAACTGGTCCCGCGCGGGGTTGAGCGAGAAGCTTCTGCGCGGTTCTTTCATGTTCCACGCGAGTTGCGCGGCGAACTGGTAGCGGTCGGCAAACAGAAGGGCCCTGCCGCCCCCGGCCTCGATCGCCCGCATCTCCCCGCGCACAACCGGAACCACCTTTTCCCAGCCGTGCAGGTGGTTGGTGTTGTCGTCGCCGGGCGGCAGGGGCAGGACGGGCCAGAACGCCTGAGTGTGCAGCAGCAGCGTGAACACCGCGGCGGTTCCCAGCACGGCCCCCGGCCACCATTTGCGCGCCTTTCTTCCCCCCGACCCCGACCAGAGCGCCGCCGCCGCGATAATGAGCGTCAGGTAACCCGCCGCCGGCCAGTGCGGCAGAATGCGTGCGAACGAACTCGCGCCCCAGAAGAGCGCCAGCGTGGGGAACGAGAACCAGAACAGCAGCCTGTAGCGCGCGCTCGAGTTCCGCAGCGACCCGAGCCGCAAGATTGCCGCGGCCAGCGCCCCGAGCAGCAGCGGCGACAGCGCAAGAAGCTCCGCCCCCAGTAGCTGCGGGAACCACTTGGCAGTCGGCGCGCCCGCGCCGTGCCGTCCCTGCAGATTGAACCTGAAGCTCTCCCAGCCGTTGTTCGCGTTCCACAGAAACACCGGCAGGAACACTGCGGCCGCGAAAAGCGCGGCAAGGTAAAGCTCCTTCCGCGAGAACTCCCTGCGTGTCTCCCTGGACGTGGCAAGGTAGAGCAGGGCCGAGACCACGAGCAGAATGGCCGTGTATTTCGAATCGAGCGCGAGCCCGGCGAGCGCCCCGGCCGCCACGAGCAGCCAGCGCTTGCGGAACATGGTCGCGTGCGCCACGGCCAGCGCTGTCAGAAGCCAGAACACGCCGAGCGGAGCGTCGCTCGCGACCAGAAACGATCCCAGCGCGAAAAGAGGCGTGAGCGTGAACGCAAGCGCCGCCAGCCAGCCAGCCTTCTCGCTGAAGAGGCGCCGCCCGAGTGCGTACATCAGCCCTGTGCTGACAGCGCCGAGCAGAATCGTCGGCAGCCGCACGGCAAGCGCCGTGTCTCCCAGCAGGCGGGTGGAGAGCGCAATCAGCCACGCGACCATTCCTGGGTGATCGTAATAGCAGGCCGCCGGATGCTTCGCCCATGTCCAGTAAAGCGCCTCGTCGTCGCCCAGATTGAGCAGAGACGCCATCAGCATGCGGGCGGCGGCCGCGATGATGATGAGCAGAGCAACTTTGGTGTGAGTCTTCAAGTGCGGGAGTTCTTCCTGTGTTATCCGCGGCGGCCGCTCGGAATGCTGTGCCGCACACCACGGATTATATGCTACGCACGCGCCCGAAAACCTGCCCGCACACGCGAAAACGGCCGGAGATGCCTGCGTTTTCCGGCGCCTCTCCGGCCTCGTCTCGCTTGCATTGCGCCCGCGGGGGGGCGCCCGCCGTTACTCCACGTCTATCTTCACAGACTGCGCCGTGGAGGCCTTCACTCGCGGCAGCGTCACCTTCAGCACCCCGTTCTTCAGGGTGGCCTTCGCCTCATCCGGCTTCACCTCCACCGGGAGCTGGATGCTCCGGTAGAAACGGCCGCTGGACGACTCGCGCCAGTGATACTGCCCCTCGGTTGACTCTTCGGCAGCGGAGCGCTCAGCGGAAATCGTCACCGAGTCGCTAGTCACCGACAGCTCTATGTCCTTCTGATCCACGCCCGGAAGCTCCACCGACAGGCGCAGATCTTCGGCTGTCTCGTAGAGGTCGAGCGTGCCGGCACGCACTGCCTCGAACGCGGGGATATCTATGCCCCCCGGGCCACGCCCGAAGATGCGGCCAACCATGCGGTCGAAGTCGCGCCGCATCTCTTCAAACTCGGGCAACAGCCCGAATGCGGACGGCGCAAACCGCTGCAGAAGTCTCGGCTCCTCGCGCGTCGCGAGAGCCTTGCCTGTGTTCTTTTCAGCCATTGCATTCACCTCCAGTCAGTGTGGCTTAGCAAGCCTTGATCTTTCGGTGACTTCTTACCCGCGGACGACGGGTTCTAAACCTGTGCGCGCAAAAAATTTGAGTGTGGTAGGCTCATATCTGTAAACCTGCCCGCACCCCGGCACGGCTACCGGGCGCGCTCTTCGCGCTCGCGCATCCTCTGCGCGGCTCCGGCGCGACCGGTGTCGGCGAGCACCTGGCAGTAGCTGTCCAGATAGCCCCTGGTATGGAACGGGCCGCCCTCCCTCATCACCTCCCACATCGGGTCGGACTCCTTCGGGCGGCCGTCCATCATCTCTTCGTGCCACTGCGACAGAAGGTCGAGCCCTTCCAGCACTACGTCTTCCCGCTCGGACGCCAGGTTGCGCGTTTCGTGAGGGTCGCTGGCGATGTCGAAGAGCATGGTCTCCGGGAAGTCCTTCAGCCCGGCGTTATAGGTGCGCACCATCATCCAGTTCTTCCAGCGGACGCTGCGCTGGCAGCTCCACGCTCCCTGGCTGACGACCAGGTACGGTTGCCCGCAGCTTCTGCCTTCTGTCAGCGCGGGAAGGAAGCTCGTCCCGTCCCAGCTTTCGGGCTGCTCGCCGCCCGCAAGCGCGCAGATTGTGGCGGCCAGGTCCACGTTGTAGTGCAGGTCCGTGTCCTCGCGTCCCTGCACAATGCCCGGTCCCGCCGCGATCAGCGGCACCCGGGACGTGCAGTGATCCGCGGTCTGGTGGTCGCCGTACACGTTGAGTTCGCCCTGATTCTCGCCGTGGTCGGCGGACACGAGAATGATCGTGTCATCCAGCACCCCCTGGGTCCTGAGTTCGTCCAGAATCAAGCCCACGTGATCGTCCGTGTAGCGGATGCCCGTGTCGTAGCCGTCAATCCATTTCCTGAAATCGGCCAGCGTCTCAATCTCCGCCGGGGCGCGCGGGTACTTTTGCGTGTCGTAGGGGCCGTACTCCCAGAGGTCGCGCGCGCTGTGCGGGCCGTAGCTCTCCCTCTGCGCCCGCAGGATGTCTTCGGTCAGCCACAGCGGCGCTGGGTCGTTTTCGAACGGGTTGCCATAGTCGAGCGGCGTACGGTACGGCGTGTGCGGGTCCCAGAAGTTCACATGCAGAAACCAGTTATCTTTGGCGGCGTTCGCCTTCAGCCAGTCGAGCGCCAGCGGCGCAATCTCGTCCGCGCGTTCGTGTCCGCGTCCGCCCGGGTCATGCACTTCCTTGAACCCGTCAAGGAAATGCCAGGCCGCGTGACGCGTGGCGAACGGGCTGACCGTGCATGTGTGCAGCCCGGCGTGCACGAGGGTGGTCATCCATGTGCGGAACGGGCCAGCGTAGTTGTTGAAACCCCGATCTGGGCCTATCGGACGGATATCAGCGTTAAGTCCGCCATGATTGATGACGCCGGTATGAATGCCCGTGCGGCCCGTGAACAAAGCGGTGCGCGAGGGAAGGCAGGGCGCGTCCGTCACGTAGTAGTTCGAGAACCGCGTGCCGCGCGCCGCGATAGCGTCTATGTTCGGGCTGGTGTTGCGGCCGTAGCCGAAGCAGCCGAGATGGTCGGGCCTGAGACAGTCAATATCAATGTAGAGAATCCGCACGGGGCGCCTCCAGACAGGTTTCAGTCTGAAGGCCCCTTCTCCCGCAGCAGGCCCATCACCTCCGTGGAGCCGCTGGCGGGCCTTATTGACACTCATTGTCGCAGTCGTTAGTATCTGTGCAGCCCGCGCCCGGGTCGAGTCCGCGTGTTCCGTCGTGCGGGATCGGGCGTGAGCGCGCGTTTTTTTTGAGAGGAACCCTGAAGAATTGGCCCATGTCATCACCGAGCCCTGCATCGGCTCAAAAGACCAGTCCTGCGTCGAGGTCTGCCCCGTGGACTGCATCCACGGGACGGACGAAGACCCCCAGTTCTACATCGACCCGGAAGCCTGCATCGACTGCGGCGCCTGCGGGCCTGTCTGCCCGGTCAGCGCCATCTTCCCGGACTACAACGTCCCGGAAGAGATGCAGCACTACATCCAGATCAACGCCGACTACTTCAACAGGTAGGGGCGCGCAGCGACTGCTGGCAGCCCGCCCGTGGCCGCGGCACTCTGGCCGCACGGACTCCTTCGCAGCCCCGGGACCGCAAAATCTTTCTGATTTTTTGCCAGATTGGGCTGGACAAAACTACGCAATAACCCGTAGAATACAGTTGGAAAGCTTCCCACCCTCCATTCGCCTCTCCGGCCGTCAGGAAACTCTCGGCCGGGGAGGTTTTTTCGTAATCGCTCCGGCCAGACGCCCGGCCCGGACGGACAGCGTAGGCCCGAGTCGTTGACGCTCATGCTCCGAGCGTGCTAGAATTCGCCCGTTCTGGAGCGATGTCCGAGTTGGTCGAAGGAGCACGACTGGAAATCGTGTAGCGGGGTTAAAACTCGCTCGTGGGTTCGAATCCCACTCGCTCCGTCATTTTCCTCTCACCCGATTCGCCTGACCGTCTGCCCCGCCGGGCGCGTCAGGGAACCGTCCCCGCCACAAGCCGCACCAACCACACCGCGATCAGCAGCGCGCCGCCGGCTGCAAGCGCGGTCCACCCGGCCGCGGATGGCAGTGCGCGCCCGGTTCTTGTCTTCACGGTTGCGTTCGCAGCGAACCACAGCACTGCCGCGGCGGCGAAGACCGGCCCCAGGGGATGATAGCGGAAGGACTCGCGCACATCGGCGTGCAGAAGCGCGTGCAGCGACCTGCCCATGCCGCAGGTGGGGCAGGGAATCCCGGCGATGCGGCGCGTTGTGCAGAGGCTCGGAAACTGGTCCAGCGGGAGCAGCCAGATGAGCCCGAGCGCGGCCGCGGCCAGAAGCAAGGCCGCGACGCGCAACCACGGCCGGCGGGCCGGAGCGGGCGGCGTTGTGTTGTGCGCGGTCGGGGTTTGGGGCATGCGGATGTTCCGGGGGCGCGGCGCGCCCGCGTGCAGGTTCTATCATATCACCGTCTGAACACGGCAGGTTGCGCGAAGGCAGAGGAAAAGCAGGCATTGTGTCAGAAGTGCACAGGTGATGCGACGCGGTTCTCTGCTCAGGCGGGAAGCCATAGACGGCTACCTGTTCATATCCCCCTGGATCGTCGGCTTCCTCGTTTTCACGCTAGGGCCGATGCTGTTTTCGCTGTACGCCAGCCTGTGCGACTGGGACATGCTGCACACGCCGCGCTTCATCGGGCTGGCGAACTACGCAACGATGTTCGGACACGACTTCCGCTTCGCGAAGTCCCTCAGCGTCACGCTGCTCTATTCCGCAATGGCGCTTCCTCTCGGGGTGGTCGCGTCGCTCGGCATCGCCATCCTGTTGAACCAGAAGGTGAAGGGCCTCACGCTCTTTCGTGCCATTTACTACATCCCCGCCATTCTGCCCGGGGTGGCGGTTGCCCTGATGTGGAAGTGGATCTTCAACCCGGAGTCCGGCGCCATCAACCTGCTTCTGGCCAAAATCGGAATTCAGGGGCCGGGGTGGTTCACAAGCCCGGAGTGGGCTGTTCCGGCGCTCGTGATTATGAGCGTCTGGGGCGCGGGGGCGGGAATGATCATCTACCTGGCCGGGCTCCAGAGCGTGCCCACGCAGCTCTACGAAGCGGCCGAACTCGACGGCGCCGGAGCGTGGGGCAAGTTCCGGAACGTAACGCTGCCCATGATCAGCCCCACGGTTTTCTTCAACATCGTGATGGGCATCATCGGCAGCTTCCAGGTTTTCACCACGGCGTTCGTCATCACGGGCGGCGCGGGCAGCCCGGCCTACAGCACGCTGTTCTACGTGCTCTATCTGTACCAGAAGGCGTTCAAGTATTTCAGCATGGGATACGCCTGCGCCATGGCGTGGGTCCTGTTCGTCATCATCCTGTCGCTTACGCTCGTCGTGTTCGTGACGAGCAAACGGTGGGTTTACTACGAGTCGGAGCGGCGCGGATGAGCGGGCGCGGCACGCTTCTTCAGAGCAGGCAGAGGCAGCAGCGCCTGGCGCAGGCCGTCGCGTACGCCATCCTGACCCTCGGGGCGGTGATGATCCTCATCCCGTTCGTCTTTATGCTCTCGACCTCTCTCAAGGACAAGGACCGCATTTTCACCCGCTCAATCGAGTGGATTCCGAGAAAGCAGATCCGCGTCGAGGTCTCCGGCAAAACCGTCAAGCTCTTCCGTTTCGCGAAGTCGCTGGGCGACATCTACGCCGTCCCTGTCGAGGAACTCCCGCGCGACAGAGTTCGGGTTGCCGTGCTGACGCGCAGGCCGGCGGAGACGGTGGACCCTCGTTTCCTCAGAACCACCCGGGTCGTGGACTGGAACGAGCTCGAGCCCGCCACTCAAGTCGCGTTTATCTGGTCCAACTACCGCGAAGCGCTGACTCCGCCGAACTTCCGCTTCTTGCTGTATCTGCGGAATACTCTGGCAATCACGGTGCTGGCGCTTGTCGGTCAGGTGCTGTCGTGCACGCTGGTCGCGTTCGGGTTCGCGCGGCTGAGGTTTCCGGGCCGGGGGTTTCTGTTCATCGTTCTGCTCTCGACGATGATGCTGCCCGCGCAGGTAACGATGGTGCCTCTGTTCAAGCTGTTCGTGTCGCTCGGATGGTATGACACGTTCCTGCCGCTCACTGTGCCGGCGTACTTCGCGACCTC